>ERZ827363.3814-NODE-3814-length-11090-cov-2.585410_pt1 | contig 11090 bp, 10 predicted proteins | sample MGYA00519776_ERZ827363 | MGnify/ENA primary metagenome ERZ827363 (study PRJEB31778, sample SAMEA3449288) | human gut metagenome | biome: human gut; feature: human-associated habitat; material: faeces | place: United Kingdom | collected 2010/2012 ...
TCGACATTTTGCTGGCAAGCTCAATTTATCTCTTCCATTCCCGAATAAACAAGTCCGCGTTTTGCGTCCATTGTAATGGTCGTGCCGCTCTTTAGTACTTTTGTGGCACCTGCCGCCGCAACAATTACAGGAATATCAAGTGCAACCGCAAGCACGCTTGCATTATTCGCCTCGCCCACTTCTTCAGAAATAATACCTGCTGATTTTTTCAAAATAGGTATCATATTCTTTGTGACGTTGTTTGTTACAACAATATCACCGTCACAGAAACTATTTTTAAGTTCTTCGTAGCTTGTAGCAACACATACATTAGCCGTTGCATTAATCGAATCAAGTCCACGGCCGCTTACAAGTATATGACCGACAAGGTGAACTTTCATAATATTAGTCGTACCCGCAACGCCCATAGGTGCACCTCCTGTTATAACAACAAGGTCGCCGTCTTTGATAAGACCTGTCTTTTGAGCACATTCAACCGCATGGTCAAAAAGTTCGTCGGTATTCTTTCTTGTTTCACTCATAATCGGGATAACGCCCCACGAAAGATTAAGCTGACGTCTTGCTTTTACACTCAATGTCGGTGCAATAATCGGACAAGTAGGTCTGAACTTTGAAAGCTGCATTGCAGTACCGCCCGAATATGTCAACGCAATTATAGCCGCCGCGTGCAAATCATGTGCCGTTGTACAAGTAGCATGGCTGATAGCGTTTGTAACGTCCATACGCGAATCGAAATTCATTCTGTCAAGACGTTTTACATAGTCAATATCATTTTCCGTTCTTTCCGCGATTGTTGCCATTGTCTTGACCGTTTCAACCGGATATTTTCCGATAGCCGTTTCACCCGAAAGCATAATCGCACTTGTACCGTCATAAATTGCATTTGCAACGTCAGTTGCCTCCGCTCTTGTCGGTCTTGGGTTTCTTATCATTGAATCAAGCATTTGTGTTGCCGTAATAACAACCTTACCTGCTCTGTATGTTTTCTTGATAAGGCTCTTTTGAAGCACAGGCAAGTCATGCATATCAATTTCAACGCCCATATCACCTCTCGCAACCATTATACCGTGAGTTTCACGAATAATATCATCAATATTATCAACACCCTCGGCATTTTCAATCTTTGCGATTATTCTTATATCTCTTCCGCCGTTATCTCTCAAGAGAGTTTTAATTTCTCTTATGTCATCGGCAGTTCTTACGAATGACGCCGCAATAAAATCAACGTCCTGCTCGATACCGAAAAGAATATCGTCAATATCTTTTTTGCTCATATAAGGCATTGAAAGTGCGACATTTGGGACGTTAACACCTTTTTTATTTGAAACAACTCCGCCGTTTTTAACCTTACAAAGAATTTTGCTATTCTTTACGCTGATAACTTCCATCTCAATAAGACCGTCGTCAATAAGAATTTTACTTCCCACCTTAACGTCATTCGGAAGATTTGCATAAGTGATAGAAACTTGATTTTCGTCACCCACAACGTCATCTGTGCACAAAGTGAACTTTTGACCTTCTTTAAGTTCAACCTTGCCTTCTTTAAAGTCCTTTATACGAACTTCGGGGCCTTTTGTGTCAAGCAAAATTGCAACAGGAATGTTAAGTTCATCTCTGACCTTTTTAATTCTGTTGATTCTTTCTAATGCTTCTTCATGACTTCCGTGTGAAAAATTAAGACGCGCAACGTCCATACCGTTAAGCATCAAATCCCTAAGCACATCTTCGTTGTCGGTCGCCGGACCCATTGTACAAATAATTTTTGTTCTTCTCATAAATCTATTCTACTCCTTTAATAAGTGTTATACCCCATTCTCTCTTATATCAAACGTAACCGTTTGTTTTTTAGCCTCATCTAACAAAAGGCGGACAAAATGTCCGCCTCATATATTATACTGTTAACTTCTTTGCTAAATCAACTAAATTCTGAGGCAATTCTTTCTTCATTGCAAGACCTTCTTCAATATCAACATCAACAATTTCATGTTGTTGCATACATACGATTCTGTTCTGCTTACCTTCAAGTAAAAGCTCAACCGCCTTACAACCCATTTCACTTGCCACAACTCTGTCACGAACTGTCGGACTGCCACCTCTTTGAACGTGACCAAGAATAGTAGCTCTTGATTCAATGCCTGTCTTTTCTTCGATTTCTTTAGCCATTTCAATAACACCGCCGATACCTTCGGCAACGATAATAATAGAGTGCTTTCTTCCTCTTGATTTACTCTCAAGAATAGGACGAAGTACGTCTTCGTCAAAACTCCACTTTCTTTCAGGAACAAGAATAACCTCAGCACCGCAAGCGATACCTGCCTGAATAGCAATATAACCTGCCGCTCTGCCCATTACTTCGATGATTGAACATCTTTCGTGGCTCTGTGCCGTATCTCTGATTTTATCGACTGCGTCTTTAACAGTGTTAAGACAAGTATCGTAACCAACTGTATACTCACTGCAACTGATGTCATTGTCGATTGTACCAGGAAGTGCGATAGTCGGAAGACCTGCCGCACATAAATCTCTCGCGCCTCTGAATGAACCGTCACCGCCGACGACAACAAGACCGTCAAGACCGAATACCTTTGCAATCTCAACAGCTTTCTTTACGCCTGCCTCTTCCTTAAATTCAAGACAACGCGCTGTTTGAAGAATAGTTCCGCCTCTTTGAAGAATTTCAGAAACAGATCTTGCATTCATTTCTTCCAATTCACCGTTTATAAGACCGTTATATCCACGTCTTACACCAAAGACTTTAAGTCCGTAATATGAACCTACTCTGACAACCGAACGAATTGCCGCATTCATTCCCGGTGCGTCACCACCACTGGTTAAAACACCTATTGTTCTTACATTTTTGTTCTCCATAATTTGTCAATCCTCCCACGAATTTTTAAAACAGTTCGTTTTCAAAAATTAAATCCTGTGCTGTTTCCAGCTCCGTACTCGGTACAAGTACCTCGTAACAACTACTCTCATTTCCATTGCAGTTATTTGTGCGTCTTAATTTGGAAATTACTTTATTCGTCAAAAGTACATCTATAAGCTTTTTTGCTGTTTCGATTGACTGCGATACATAAATTACTGTCCACATAAAATAAACCTCCTGCCGATAAGGCAAACCTTATCTCGCATCTGACATTAGCTTACCATGTTTCGTGTATATCTCAGCAGCACCGTTAATCTTTATTGCTGTTGTAACATCTGTGAATTGAGCAAGAAATACCTCTCCCTTATCAAGTTTCTCCGTATGATGAAACTTTGTATCCTTGCCGCTTGTAAGCCCTATAATATTCACACCGTTTTCAAGTGCTTTTACTACAATATACTCATCCATAATTAATACCTCGTTTCGGTAATTTTGCAAAATACTACATCTATAATATAATATAGCATTTCGCAAAATATTTCAAGAGTAAATACAATAAAATTTTTAATTATGCAAGTTTATGTTTTAGTGAATATTGCTACTTTATTTTAACATTATCCTCTCCGAAGATATTTTTTAAGTCATAAATTGCATTTTCTGTACCGTTAAACCATAACCTTCTCGGTACAGACGACATTTTTCTTGTATCTTTAAAGAAAAGTCTTACTTCCATATCACCTTGATACGGTGACAGATACTTTTCTACGTTTTTCAAATTTTCGTCATTTCTCGTTTCAAGCTGAATGTACAGTCTTTTCGGCTCTTTTTTTGCCATAAGCGCCTCGTCCAAAAGCTGAACGGACTGCATTAATATTTTAGGAGCCTCGTCTTCCCTTATCGACAATCTGCAAGCTATCGCAACAAGATTATCTTCCTGCAAAAGCGGTGAAAATTCATTCAGAACTTTAGGGAATACTATACATTCGACAGAGCCGTATACATCCTCCACATTAAGAAAAGCCATTTGTGCATTTGAACGTGTAGTTTTATTTTTTCTTGACGCTATGGCGGCGCATATAATCATCATATCGCCGTCCTTAAGTCCGCCCTCAACCGCATGATAGTTACCGTCCTCGTCTTTATGCACACTGGTTAAAACATCGCTTATATTATATTTTGTAAGTTTTTTTATTTTATCCGTATATTCCTCCATCGGATGTCCGGAAAAATATAGTCCGGTAGACTGTTTTTCCATCTTTAACATCGTCTTTTTGTCAAGTTCGTCAATATTCGGAAATTGCATTTCACTTTGTTCCTCTATTGTATCAAAAAGCGACATTTGACCTGCAACATTATCCCTTGCGGCTCTTGCCGTACCGTCAAGTGCTTTTTCGTAAACAGCCAAAAGCTGTGAACGTTTAACCCCCATGGAATCAAACGCACCGCACGAAATCAATCCCTCAAGCGCGCGTTTATTCATATCCTGACCTGCCATACGGTCGATAAAATCAGAAAAGGTTTTAAATTTGCCGTTATTTTTACGCTCATTGACAAGATTTAAAATCATCGCACGACCGACATTTTTAACCGCCGACAATCCAAAACGAATACTGTTATTTTCAACAGTAAACGTATCCTCACTTTTATTTACGTCAGGCGGCAAACGGTCGATACCCATTTCCTTGCAGTTTGCGATATAATGGTTTATCTTGTCAAGGTCATCAATACTCGATATAAGCGACGCCATATATTCAACGGGATAAAACGTCTTTAAATATGCGGTCTGATACGTTACAAATGCATATGCCGCCGCGTGTGATTTGTTGAAAGCATAATTTGCGAAATCGTTTATTTCGTCAAATATCGAAATTGCCGTCTGTTCGTCAATTCCGTTTTTGATACAACCCGGTATATCTCCGTCGTCACTGCCGTAAATAAAGTTTTTACGTTCAATAAGCATTTGGTCGGCTTTTTTCTTACTTATAACTCTTCTCATAGAGTCAGCCTTACCGAGCGAATATCCCGCAAGTGTACGCACAATTTCAAGCACCTGTTCCTGATACACCATACAGCCGTATGTAACGTCAAGAATATTTTTCAAAAGCGGGTGCTTATATTTAATTGTTTTTGGATTTTTCTTACTTTTTATATATCGCGGAATTTGTTCCATCGGACCCGGTCGATAAAGTGCAATACCCGCTATAACATCTTCAAGCGTATCAGGCTTTAATTCCTGCATAAACGACTGCATTCCGGCACTTTCAAGCTGAAATACGCCGTCTGTATTACCGCTTGAAATAAGTTCATATACTTCCTTACAGTCATAATCAATCTCGTCCATATTGAGGTCAATACCCCTTGTACACTTGATAATTTTCACTGCGTTTTCAATTACGGTAAGGTTTCTAAGTCCCAAAAAGTCCATTTTCAAAAGACCGAGATTTTCAACCGTATCTTTCGTAAACTGCGTCGTTATAAAATTTTCACTGTTTAACTGTAACGGCACATAATTGACTATCGGCTCACTTGTTATAACCACACCTGCCGCGTGCGTTGACGCGTGACGCGGAAGTCCCTCAAGTGCCATTGAAGTATCAAGCAATTCCTTTATTTGGGGATCATTTTCATAAAGTGCGTGAAGTTCCGTACTTATGTCAAGTGCTTTGCTTATCGTCATTTTCAAATCAAACGGCACAAGTTTCGCAACTTTGTCAACCTCCGCATACGGTATATCAAGAGCACGTCCGACATCACGAATCGCAAGTTTTGCTTTCATTGTACCGAATGTAATTATCTGTGCAACCTGCCCTTCACCGTATTTTTCAACAACGTAATCTATAATCTTCTGTCTGCCGTTTGGCGCAAAGTCTATATCAATATCTGGCATACTTACACGTTCGGGATTTAAGAAACGTTCAAAAATAAGTCCGTATTTTATCGGGTCAACCGTTGTTATGCCAAGACTGTACGCAACGATACTGCCTGCCGCACTTCCACGTCCCGGTCCGACCATAACACCGTTATTTTTTGCAAAATGTATCCCATACAATAAGAAAGTAGTCCACAAACCCCATACTTTTTATTACACCGAGTTCGTAATCAAGACGTTTCTGTAATTCGTCCGATACAGGTGAATATCGTTTTTCAAGACCGCTTTGACAAAGTTCACGTAAATATTCAAATGCGTCCTTACCGCCCGGCACTGCATAAGCAGGCAAGTGCCTTGTACCGAAATCAAAATCAACATTACATCTCTTTGCGATTTTTTCCGTATTCTCAATCGCTTGCGGCACATATTCAAAAAGCGACGCCATTTCTTCCGGTGACTTGATATAAAATTCTTCCGTTTCAAACTTCATCCTGTCGGGATCGTCAACCTTTTTTTCCATTTGAATACACATCAAAACGTCCTGATACTTTGCGTCCTCTTTTTTCAAATAGTGTATATCGTTTGTCGCAACAAGTCCGATACCCGTTTCCTCCGACAATCTCAACATATCCGGAATTATTCTCTTTTGTTCGCTGAGTCCGTGGTCTTGAATTTCAAGGAAATAATTATCCTTACCCAAAACCTCCGCATATTTTAAAGCGATTTTTTTTGCTTCGTCATAGTCGCCTCTAAGCAATGCTTTCGGCACTTCTCCCGCAATACAGTGCGATAATACCCTCGCTATGCTCTTTAAGCATTTCAAAATCAATTCTCGGCTTATAATAAAATCCGTCAATATATCCCGCCGAAACAAGTTTTATAAGATTTTTATAACCCCTTTGATTTTCGGCAAGCAAAATAAGGTGACTTGTTTTATTATCAATATCATGTACCTTATCAAAACGACTTCTCGGTGCCATATACACCTCACAGCCTATAACTGGGTGTATTCCCTGTGATTTTGCTTCACGATAAAAGTCAACCACGCCGTACATTGAGCCGTGGTCGGTAATGGCACACGAATCCATGCCAAGTTCTTTAACTCTTGCAACAAGTTTTTTTATACTTGCCTCACCGTCCAAAAGACTGTATTCAGTATGTGTATGAAGATGGCAAAACTGCATATGCCCCAAACCTCCTTTATATCGTTTCCGCTAACTCAACCAATCTGCTCAGTCTGTGATTTACACCCGATTTGCCAATCGGCGGATTTGTTTTTTCACCCAATTCTTTCAAACTGTCCTCGGGATATTCTTCGCGTAAAATCGCTATTTCCTTTAATACATCGGGCAGTTTGTCCCATTGTTTTGCGTCCTTGATTTTTTTTATCGCAAACAAATGCTTTGATGAAGCCTTTGCGGCTTTGTTCGTGTTGGCATTTTCACAATTTACACGTCTGTTGACTTCGTTACGCATTTCTTTTTCAATCTGTACCGAAAACAGTTCAAACGCTCCTTGTGCCGCGCCCATATATCCGAGTATATCCGCAATTTCTTCGCTGCCCTTGATATAAACAACATTATACCCTTTACGGTATGTTATTTTTGAATTAAAACCCTCATTTTTAAGCAATTTCTGCAAACGAAGTGCCTGCTCATCGCTTTTCGTATTAAATTCCATATGATACCCTTTTTGAGGGTCTGTAACAGAGCCACCGCCCAAAAACGCACCTCGCACAAACGATGCTCTGCAACACGAAAACGGTATATCGTCCGATTGCGATATACCGCCTGTGATATTTTCAACCTGATATATATTATCTATAATAATACGCTGTACTTTTGAAATAACCTGTGTTTCCACCTGTATTCCGTAAGCCGTATTTATATCCGCTGTTATTCTCTTTGCAATGTTTTCGTTTTCTGTTGCAAACTTAATGCTGTCACTGCCTATATTCCCTCCGAACATCAATGCTCCAGACAATTCATATGCAGCACAGTTCATACAACCGTATTCACTCTTACACAGCTTTTCTTTTATCTGTGATGAAAAAGACATTAAAATAATCCTCTCATATCTTTATCTTATTTATTTTCAAAATAATTTACGTCACTGCCCAATCTCATAATAGTTCTTGCCAAACGGCTGAAATTGTGACGTATTTTATCGCTTCGTACAAGCAAAAGATTACCTTGCACAAGTTTCGCTCTTTTGAGAACGTTTATTGAGTCAATCATAACTTCACGCGCATGTTCGGACGCGTACTTAATTCTAAGACTTTCGGGAATTATTGCATTATTCGCAATAACTATATCCGCAATACCCTCATACGAATGACGTTCAATCGCCGCAAGGTGATCGGACACCGTATAATTTTCCGTTTCGCCTGCCTGGCTCATTATGTTGCACACATAAATTTTTACGGCATTACTCTTTTTGATTGCGTCAACAACACCGTCCACAAGCAAATTAGGTATAATACTCGTGTAAAGACTTCCCGGACCTAAAACAATTATATCGGCTTTTTCAAGAGCCTTTATAACTCCGTCAACAGCCTTTGGCTTTTCGGGATTAACCATTAATTTAACTATACCGTTTTTAGGACCGTCATGGTGTACGCCGATATGCGACTCACCCTCAATCAGTCTGCCGTCCTCAAGCAATGCGCTTAGCGTTACAGACTCATTCGTAACGGGATACACCGTTCCTACCACACCTGTAAGGTGGCTGAATTTTTTTACCGCCTCATCAAAGCTTGACGAGGTTTCATTAAGTGCCGCCAAAAAAAGATTGCCAAGACTGTGACCCTTTAAGCTTCCGTCTTTAAATCTGAAATTCAAAAGTTCGCCCATTACGGGATCAACCTCTGCCAACGCACTTACGCAGTTTCTCACGTCACCGGGTGCAAGCATACCGAGGTCACTTCTAAGTATTCCCGATGAACCGCCGTCATCGGCAACCGTTACAACCGCTGTTATATTATGAGTATGTAGCTTTAGACCCTTGAGCATAGTCGAAAGACCTGTTCCTCCGCCTATCGCCACAACCTTTGTATCTGAAATCATCTGCCATTAACTCCTTTCACAAAGCTAACGTCGGCGAAATATTCGCCTTTTAAACTATTCCCTGCCCATATCACGATACGATACATTAACCGTATAGTCACATGATTTTAAATAATCCGCAAGTTTATTTGTCATAGTAACACTTCTGTGTTTACCGCCTGTACAACCGATTGCGATTGTAAGAGAAATTTTTCCCTCCTCAATGTAAAGAGGTATCATAAATTCCATAAAATCTTCGAGCTTTTCCATAAAAGTAACCGATTTCGGAAAGCTCATAACATAGTCCTGAACTTCCTTATCATTACCTGTTTTATGCTTTAATTCATCAATATACGTTTGATGTACATTCTTTCCTAAGAAATAACATACTATATAGGGTTCCATTTCTACATTAGGAATGGATGAAGCCATTTTTACCCAATGCGTACTATTAACCATTAAAGTAGGATCAAGAACAGTTTGACAATCACGCAGTGTTATCTTCTTTACCATCTCTGAACCTTGTAATTCTCTACATGAAAGGTATTTAATTTTGCACATAAGTTTACGTTGCTGATCACTTATCATATGAATATCAGAAACTCCAATACTTGGAGCATATGCTACAGTATTAATTCTGTTGTCATTCAGGAAGTTAAAAAGAAAAACAGGATCATATGAGAGTGGAGACCATATTTGATCACTACCACAGACTAGCGCATCAAATGAACTAGAAGCCTTTCGGAGTGCTTCTGTATTAGTCAATATTGGTGATGTTAGATTGTAAAAAGTATCCTCAAACTCTGCAAATTTAGTATATTGTTGTTTTCTAATATGCAGATAATAATATTTAGAAGGAGCTAATAAATAAATGAGTGGACGAAAAAAAATCCATTGAATATTCTCAATATAAGGACGTATTTTCCAACGTGGATTTCCACTATATTCATCATAATTTAAAATCTTACATTCAAAACCTAAGTCACTAATAAACTTCGCCATGGCATATGCTTGCAGTGAAGAGCCATGGTTAAAACCCGCTCGACGGGTAAGTATTCCTATTTTCTTCACATTCGCTAAATTTGAAAGAACTTACGAATTGTTTCAATCAAAGCGTAATTTACATTCTCTTTTATTTTCTTTTTCAAGAAACCTAAAGCATCAGAATCCAAGTTGCGTATCATTTCAAGAGCTAAACTTTCATCATGATAATCTGTAAATACTTCGAATAATATTGGTTTGTTAGAGGGAGCAGGTGATATAAATTTTTCTATTTGCTTAATAAATTCATCTTTTGATGATGCAGAAATGTATTCAAAGCCTAAGTCTTGAGCATAATGTTTAACTAACTTTGGAGATTTTTTCCCAAAATGGCCTTCTGCTGCAATATAATGACTAGTATCATCACCTAATTTGTATCCAGGATAACAATACAACTTAAATTCAGCTCCTATATTATTATTAATTAACAGGATTCGTATATTGGTTCCTAGATGGCGATTTCCTAAAACATTCATATCATAAAAGAATGCCAAATCACCTACAATTCCAAAATATAGTTTATTGGGTTGAGCTATTGATGCACCAATAAGAGAAGATACACAGCCATCAATACCAAAACCTCCAACATTACTAAATGAAGTAACATCTTTATTGAATTCGAAAAAGTTCCATGACCTGAGACTACTAAGGATAGAAAAATGAACAGAACTATTAGAAGGGATTTTGTTTGCTATTTGGCTTGCAATCCAAATATTTGAAAATGGTAAATCAGCTTTATTTATGATCATATCATAAAGATGATCGTACATAAATTGACATGCTTCATAATAACTCGTATTAGTAGCTGTATTAATCTCATATTTATTATAGTGTTTAAAGAATGTATCTTCTTGCATCTCAAATACAAATCTTAATTTGCGAAAAGAATCACAAAGTTCACCATCACGACTAATACGCCAAACCTCTTTTACAACAAACTTGCCAAAAGTAGAAAAATAATCTCCTGAAATTTCTCCAAGATGAATCAATACATCTAACTTATTCAAAGAATGAACTAATTGTTCTTGTCCACCTATTAAAGAATATTGGATGCGATATTTACCATTATATCCACTAGTATGATCACATATAACTATAGAATTATATTTTTCGCAAAATTTCTCAACTTGTGATATTAATGTAGCATCCCAAATACTATGTGAGCCAACAAATACAGCCACCCTTTTACCCTTCAAAGAAGGCAATTCTGAACCATCATACAATCTATTTACAATTCTTTGAATAGGTAACTCTTTTGTATTGTAAG
>ERZ827363.3819-NODE-3819-length-11085-cov-3.814778_pt1 | contig 11085 bp, 10 predicted proteins | sample MGYA00519776_ERZ827363 | MGnify/ENA primary metagenome ERZ827363 (study PRJEB31778, sample SAMEA3449288) | human gut metagenome | biome: human gut; feature: human-associated habitat; material: faeces | place: United Kingdom | collected 2010/2012 ...
TCGACGCCACCTACGGGCGGCGTACCCGGGCGGTCATCGTCATGGACAGCGGCCACGTCATCCTCTCGGCCATTCAGCCGGAGACCGTCGCCAACCGCTTCGGTCAGCCGGAGAATCTGGAAGAAGAGGAGGATGAGGATGAGTAAGGGTTCCCTGATCGTCTTTTCCGGGCCGTCGGGCTGCGGCAAGGGCACGGTCCTGAAGGAGTTCTTCGCCACCGGTGGGGAAGCGTTCCTTTCGGTGTCCGCCACCACCCGTTCCCCCAGAGCCGGGGAAGAGCACGGCGTCCATTACTTCTTCTTATCCAAAGAGGAGTTTGAGGAGAAGCTCAAAAACAACGAAATTTTAGAGCACACCACCTACTGCGGGAATTACTACGGCACCCCCAGAGGGCCGGTCTATGAGCGGCTGGAACGGGGCGAGAACGTGATCCTGGAGATCGAGGTGGAAGGGGCGCTGCAGATCCGGGAGAAGTGCCCGGAGGCGGTTCTGGTTTTTGTGATGCCGCCCAGTCTTTCGGAGCTCCGCCGGCGGCTCATCGGCCGTCAGACCGAAGACATCGCCACCGTTGACCGCCGAATGGAGGCGGCCAGGCGGGAAGTGAAAATGGCGTATCAGTACGATTACGTCATTGTGAACAACGTAGTGGAAGAAGCAGCCGAGGAACTGAAGACCATTCTTCGTGCCGAGGCTTTGAAAACGTCCAACCGGAAAAAATTGATCAATGAGGTGTTAGATTATGATGCATAGACCTTCTGTTCCCGAACTTCTGAAACCCGGCCAGAGTTATTATTCTCTGGTAGTTGCCGTCGCCAAGCGGGCGAGAGAGATCGCTCAGGAAGCCGACGAGAGCGGTACCATTCTGATCGAGAAGCCCGTAAAGCTGGCGGTGGATGATTTTGCAAAGGGTCGCTATAAATTCATCGAAAGCGATGACATCGGCGTGATCCACGATCGCCGCCTGATGTATGTTCCCTCCACTTCTTTAGAAGACGAGGAGTAATTTTAAACCTGCCGGAAAGGAGGAAAGACCTTGGAGCTGGTAGCGGAAGTGGCGGTGGAAAACGCCCTTTTCTATTTCGACCGCCTGTTCAGCTATCGGATCCCCGCCGCCCTGCAGGGGCAGGCTTTCAGGGGAGTCCGGGTCTTAGTCCCTTTCGGGCGGGGCAACCGCAAGGTGCAGGGGCTGGTCTTCGGCGTAAAGGAAGCGGAACCGGAGAGACCTTTGAAGCCGCTGCTTGCGGTCATCGACCGGGAGCCGGTGCTGAACGAAGAAGGGTTCCGGATCCTCTCTTTTCTGGCGGATACGACCTTTTGCAGCTATTATGATGCTTTGAAGTGCATCCTTCCGGCAGGGCTCAATGTGACGCCGGCGGAGGAGTTCCGCATGGTGCGGGAGCCGGAGGAAGGGGAAGCTCTGACGGAAGCGGAGGGGCAGCTGCTGGAGTTTTTTAAGCTCTCGCCTTCTCAGAAGGAGTTGGATGCGTATTTCAGGGAAGGAGATATCTCCGAACGGCGGAAAACCGCCATGGCTTTGACGGAAAAGGGGATCCTTGCCTGCGAGGCACTTTTGAAGCCGAAAGCGGGGATCCGGACGATCCGGATGGTGCGGCTGGCGGAGGGGGTCGACCCCGATGCGCTGCCGGCGCTGACTGCAAAGCAGCAGGAGGTGGTTCGGGTGCTGGCGGAAGCGGGGGCAGCCACTGAAAAGGAGGCCGCCTATCACGCCGGGACCGGCGAAAGCGTCGTCCGCACGCTTGTCCGGAAGGGAGTTCTGGAAGCCTTTGAACGGGAGGTCTTCCGCACGCCCAGAGGAAAGGCTTCGACGGAATTCAGGCTGGAAGATCTGACCCTTTCCGAAGAGCAGCAGCGGGTCTTTGAAGGGATCCGCGCCCTTTGCGAGGAGGACGAGGCCAATGCCGCCCTGCTTTTCGGGGTCACCGGAAGCGGGAAGACCCAGGTCTTCATCAAACTCATCGAGGCTTGCCTGAAAGACGGGAAACAGGCTATGCTGCTGGTGCCGGAGATCTCTTTGACGCCCCAGCTGCTGGCAAAATTCCGGGGGCTTTTCGGGGAAGACATAGCCGTGATCCACTCCAGCCTTTCCATGGGGGAGCGGCTGGACGAATATCGGCGGATCCGCACCGGGAAGGCGAAGATTTCCATCGGTACCCGTTCCAGCGTTTTTGCGCCTTTTGACAATCTGGGGCTGATTATCCTGGATGAGGAGGGGGAACACTCCTATAAATCCGATTCTGCGCCCCGGTACCATGCGAGGGATGTGGCGAAGCTCCGGTGCGTCTGCCACAAGGCGACACTGCTTCTGGCGTCAGCCACTCCCAGTATCGAGAGCTACTATGCGGCGAAGACGGGAAAGTACCATCTCTTCACTCTGACGAAGCGGTACGGGGCGGCGACGCTGCCACTGGTCCGGATCGTGGACATGAAAAAGGAGGAGCAGGCCTTCAACTTTTCGCCGTTCAGCGATGTGCTGGCGGAGGAGCTGCTCCACACCTGGCAGCGGGGGGAACAGTCCATCCTCCTCATTAACCGGCGGGGCTTTTCCAGCTTCGCTCTCTGCATGGACTGCGGGGAGCCGGTGAAGTGTCCCAACTGCAGCGTGACGCTGACCTATCACAAGGCAAACGGGTACTTGATGTGCCACTACTGCGGCTACTCCAGACGGCCGGATGAGCCCTGCCCCTCCTGCGGGGGAAAGCACCTCAACATGGTGGGGGTGGGCACCCAGAAGGTGGAGGAGCTGCTGCAGAAGTCTATCCCGGATGCGAAGGTGCTGCGGATGGACACGGATACGGTGTCCTCCCGGTATGCTTACGAGGAAAAATTTTCCGCCTTTGAGGCAGGGGAGTACGACGTTTTGGTAGGTACCCAGATGGTGGCGAAGGGGCTGAACTTCCCTGAGGTCACGCTGGTGGGGGTGCTTGGGGTGGATCAGGCGCTTTATTCCAGTGATTTCCGCAGCGGGGAGCGGGCGTTTTCCCTGATCACCCAGGTGGTGGGGCGCAGCGGCCGCTATGAAAAGCCGGGGCAGGCGATCCTGCAGACGGTCTCCCCGGAGAATTCCGTGGTCGTCCACGCCGCTCATCAGGACTATGAAGCCTTTTATGAAGAGGAGATCATTCTTCGGAAGACCTGCCTGCAGCCTCCCTTCTGCGACCTTTTGCTGGTGGGCTTTTCCGGTTTGGCGGAGGACGCCGTCCGGAAGACAGCGGAGGAGTTCCATCGGATCTTAAAGGAAAAGATCCTGGGGCTGGAAAGCCCGCTGCCCATTGTGCTGCTGGGGGCGGCCCCGGCCAGTGTTTATCGTGTGAACAACAAATTCCGCTATCGGATCTTAATGAAATGCCGGAACAGCCGGCGGCTCCGGAGCCTTTTGCGGGATGCCTTCGAGGAAGCGTCCCGGCAGAAGCTCTTCGGCCGGATCACGGTGTTCGTGGACATCAACGGAGAGATCCTTTGAGTGGGAAAATGAGATAAAGGAGGTTTGCGCTATGGCGCTTCGTGAAATTGTGACCGGGAGCGACCCGCTTCTTCGGAAGGTCTCCCGCCCGGTGGAAGCCTTTGATGAAAAGCTGTGGACCCTGCTGGACGACATGGCCGAGACCATGTACAAAAACGAGGGAGTCGGCCTGGCGGCGGTGCAGGTTGGGATCTTAAAACGGGTAGTCACCATCAACGTAGGCGATGGGCTCATCGAGCTGGTGAATCCCCGGATCGTGGAGACCCACGGCTGCATTGAGGATTCGGAAGGCTGCCTTTCCTTCCCAAACGAGTTCGGCATCGTGCCCCGGCCGGCAAAGGTCGTAGTGGAGGCTCAGGATCGCCATGGTAACCTGCGGACCCTGACCGGGACCGGGCTGTTGGCACGGGCGTTCTGCCACGAGATCGACCACTTGGATGGCGTGGTGTTTAAAGATAAGGTGAAGGAAATGCTGGCTCCCGAGGAGCGGCGTCCCCGCCGCCGGGTTTTTGTGAAAGCCAAGGAAAAGTGAGGAAAAACCGACATGAAGATTGTTTTTATGGGTACGCCGGATTTTGCAGTGCCCTGCCTGCAGGCGCTTCTGGATCACGGCGAGACGGTGGTGGGCGTGTTTACCCAGTCGGATAAGCCCAAAGGAAGAGGCTATCAGATGACCCCACCGCCGGTGAAGGAACTGGCGGTATCCAAGGGGATTCCGGTGTTCCAGCCGAAGACCCTGCGGGATGAGGCGGTGTTCGAGGAGCTGAAGGCACTGGATCCGGAGCTGATCGTTGTGGTGGCTTACGGAAAGATCCTGCCCAAAAACGTTCTCGACCTGCCGAAGTTTGGGTGCATCAACGTCCACGCTTCCCTGCTTCCCAAATACCGGGGGGCGGGGCCTATCCAGTGGGCAATCTTAAACGGCGAGAAGGTCACAGGCGTAACCACCATGTATATGAGCGAGGGCATCGATACCGGCGATATGCTAGAGAAGGCTTCTCTGGAGATCGGGTCGGACGAGACCGCCGACGAGCTTCGCGACCGGCTTTCCCGACTGGGAGCGGAGCTTCTGATCTCCACCGTGGAAAAGGCGGAGAAGGGGGAGCTTCATCCGGAGCCGCAAAACGATGCGGAAGTCACCCGTGCTCCCATGCTGACCCGGGAGATGTCGCTGCTTGATTTTTCAAAGCCGGCGGCGGAGATCCATAACCAGATCCGGGGTCTTTCTTCCTGGCCGGCGGCATATACGGTTTATCAGGGAAAGCGGATGAAGGTCTATCGGAGCCGGCTGGTTGCCGGAAAGGGCGAGCCGGGGCAACTCTTAGATCCGAAGAGGTTCATCGTCGCCTGCGGCGAGGGAGCGGTCGAGCTGACGGAAGTTCAGTATGAAGGCAGCCGGAAGATGTCCGGCGAGGAATTCCTGCGGGGCAAGAAGCCCGGCGAGAACGAAGTCCTGGGCTAAGCCCGGACGGAAAGGACGGGGGCGTTATGGACTATTACTATTGGATACTCGTTATCCCGGCGATGATCATTTCCCTGATCGCACAGATCCAGGTGAAATCCACCTTTGCCCGCTACAACCGGGTGCCCAACCGGAAAGGCTACACAGCCGCCATGCTGGCACGGCAGATCCTTGACGAAAACGGCCTCCAGCACATCCGCATCGAACGGGTGGCAGGGGAGCTGACGGATCACTATTCCCCGAAAGAGGACGTGATCCGCCTGTCGGACAGCACCTACAACTCCACTTCGGTGGGGGCGCTGGGGGTGGCGGCTCACGAGGTGGGACACGCCATCCAGTACGGGGTGGGATATTTCCCCATCAAGGTCCGCAACGCCTTTATCCCCATTACTCAGATCGGTTCCAGCATCGCATGGCCGCTGGCGATCCTCGGCATTATCTTAGGCTTTCCGCTGCTGACGGAAGTGGGGATCCTCCTCTTCTGCGCCGTGGTGCTGTTTCAGCTTCTGACCCTGCCGGTGGAATTCAACGCCAGCCATCGTGCCATCCGCACCCTGCGGGAGGATCGGATCTTAGACGAAGACGAGCTGAAGGGCGCCAAAAAAGTCCTTGCGGCGGCAGCCATGACGTATGTGGCGGCGCTGATTGTCGCTTTTGCAAACCTGCTGCGGCTCTTAGCATTGCGGAATCGGGACCAGAGAAGATGAAGGCAAGAAAGCTGGCTTTTCAGGCGCTGCTCCGGATGGAGACGGCGAAGAGCTATTCCAATCTGACATTAGACGCCCTTCTGAAGGCGGAAAACCCGGAGCCGAGAGAGCGGCAGCTGGCGGCGAACCTCTTTTACGGGGTGTTGGAGCGGAAGCTGACGCTTAGTTATCTCATTGAAAAGTATACGAAAAAGAAGCTCGCTTCTCTTGATCCGGAAGTGGTGGTCGCGCTGGAGCTGGGGCTTTACCAGCTGCTTTATATGGACGGGATCCCGCAGTCGGCGGCGGTCAACGAAAGCGTGGAGCTGATCAAAAAATCCCGGAAAAAGAGTGCGGCAGGCTTTGTAAACGGCGTGCTGCGGAGCTTTTTGCGGGATGGGCGCCGGGTGGAGCTGCCGGAAGGCGATACGCTTAGGCGGGCCAGCATCGAGTTTTCCATGCCTTTGCCGATTTTAAAGCGTTGGGCAAAGGATTATTCGCCGGAAACGGCGGTGGAGCTTGCCAAAGCCTGCTTGGGGCGGCCGCCCCTGCACGGACGGGTCAACACCCTCCGCTGCACGGCGGCAGAGGTCATCGCTTCCCTTGAAAAAGATGGGGTGCGGGTCGTGCCTCACGAAACGCTGCCGGACTGCTTGGAACTGTCGGAGACGGGGAGCGTTTCGGAGCTTGCTGCCTTTCGGGAAGGGCTCCTTACCATTCAGGATACGGCGTCCCAGCTGTGCGCCTGGGCGGTGGGGGCGAAGAAGGGGGAGCGAATCTTCGACCTCTGCGCCGCTCCCGGATCCAAGAGCTTTACCGTTGCCCAGCTGATGGGGGACGAGGGGGAGCTTCTTTCCTTTGACCTTCATCCTTCCCGGGTGGAGCTGATCCGCAAGGGGGCAGAGCGGCTGGGAATCCGCTGCATTCAGGCGGGAGCCGGCGATGCGACGAAGTTCCGGCCGGAGCTGGGGCTTGCCGACCGGGTCTTATGCGACGTACCCTGCTCGGGGCTGGGGATCATCCGGCGGAAGCCAGAGATCCGGTACAAATCGGAAGAAGAGCTGGAAGGGCTGCCGCCCATTCAGCTGGCGATCTTAGAAAACGGCGCCCGGTATGTAAAGCCCGGCGGCACCCTCGTTTATTCCACCTGTTCTTTGAATCGGGCGGAAAACGAGGAAGTGGTGGACCGATTTTTAAAAACGCATCCGGAATTTTCGCCGGAGCCTTTTCCGGAAACAGTTCGGAAGGTGTTGGGGGAAAGCTGCTGCCGGAAGACCCTGATGCCTATGGAGGGCGGTTTTGACGGGTTTTTCGTGGCACGGATAAAACGCAGGGAAGAAGGGAGGGAGAACCCATGATCGACATCAAATCCATGACGATCCCGGAGCTGGAAAGTTTTTTAACGGAACTCAAACAGCCGAAATTCCGGGCAAAACAGATATTTTCCTGGCTCCATGAGAAACGGGTGCTCTCCTTCAACGAAATGACGAATCTTCCGGCTTCTTTGAGGGAGCAGCTGAAGGAAAACTGCACCATCACGAGCCTTACGGTGGAGCGGAAGCTGGTCTCCCAGCTGGATGGGACGGTGAAGTACCTTTACCGGCTGGCGGACGGGCAGCACATCGAAAGCGTTCGGATGGCCTACGAGCACGGGATCTCCCTTTGCATTTCCAGTCAGGTGGGCTGCAAGATGGGGTGCGCCTTCTGCGCTTCCACCAAGGCGGGATTTGTCCGGAACCTGACGGCTTCGGAGATCTTAGAGCAGGTCTACGCCGCCGGCCGGGATGCCGGGGAGCGGATCGGGAGCATCGTGATGATGGGCATTGGGGAGCCGCTGGATAACTTCGATCAGGTCATGCGGTTTTTGGAGCTGGTCTCCGACCCGAACGGGCTGAATTTGAGCCACCGGCACATCTCGTTATCTACCTGCGGCGTGGTAGACCGGATCCGGGAGCTGGCGGAAAAGGACTTGCAGATCACCCTCTCCATTTCCCTCCATGCCACCGACGATGCGGCCCGCAGCGCCATCATGCCGGTGAACCGGCGGTGGAATATGGAAGAGCTTTTGGACGCCTGCCGGGAATATACCGACCGGACCCACCGGCGGATCTCCTATGAATACGCCCTGATCAGCGGCGTCAATGACAGCCGGAAGCAGGCGGAGGAGCTGGCGGCTTTGCTGAAAGGGATGCTCTGCCATGTGAACCTGATCCCGGTGAACTATGTCAAGGAAGCCGGATACCAGAAAAGCTCCAAAGGGCGGATCTATGAGTTCCAGAAGGTCTTGAACGACCGGGGGGTCAACGCCACGGTCCGCAGGACTTTGGGAGCGGACATCAACGCCGCCTGCGGCCAGCTGCGGCGGGAAGCGGAACAAGCGGACTGAAGGACAGCTTCGGAAAGGAGTGTCGCTTTGAAAATCGTTGGAAAGACGGACATCGGACGGGTGCGCAACACCAATCAGGACGCCTTTAAAATTCTGGCGCTGGGGGCCGGGGCAGGGCTTGCTCTGGTCTGCGACGGTATGGGTGGAGCCAGTGGCGGCGACCGTGCCAGTGCGCTGGCGAAAGAGGTGATTACCGAGGTGGTCTGCGCCCGGTATCGGGACGATATGGGTCCCGATGCCGTAAAGATCGCCGTGCGGGAAGCGGTCATGGAGGCTAATCGTCGGATCTATGAGACGGCGCAGGAGGATCCTGCCCTGCAGGGCATGGGGACGACGGTGGTGCTGGCGCTTCTTTACCAGAACCACGCTTACATCGCCCATGTGGGGGACAGCCGGCTTTACTGCTTCCGGGACGGTGCGCTTTCCCAGCTGACCCGGGATCATTCCTTTATTCAGGAGCTGCTGGATCAGGGGAAGATCTCCAAGGACGAGGCGAAGGTCCACCCCAGCAAGAACATCATCACCCGGGCGGTGGGGGTTCAGTGGGACGTGGAGCTGGATTTTCATGTTCTGGAGCTGTGTCCGGGCGACCGTCTGCTGCTTTGCACCGACGGGCTTTCCAATGCCTGCAGCGATGCGGAGATCGCCGCACTGCTTGGGAGCCGTCCGGCGGAGGAAGCGGCGGAGGAACTGATCCGAAGTGCCAATCGGAGCGGCGGTCATGACAACGTGACGGTTGTGATCGTAGAGAGCTGACGGCAGGCTGCCCGGGTTCCCGGGGACGCCCTTCCGGGCGGATTGGGGCATCCGGACAGGCTTTTGGATAATCACGGAGGTTTTGATACATGGAAAACTATATCGGAAAACGGCTCAGCGGCCGGTACGAGCTTTTAAAGCTCATCGGCAGCGGCGGGATGGCCAATGTCTTTGAAGCGAAGGATCTGCTGGAAGATAAGATCGTGGCTATCAAGGTGCTCAAGGAAGAGTATCTGACAAACGATGAGTTCGTCCGCCGTTTCCGCAACGAGTCGAAGGTCATTGCGGTATTGGATCACCCCAACATTGTCAAGGTATACGATGTGAATTTCACCGGCGCCGAGCAGTATATCGTCATGGAATACATTGACGGTATTACCTTAAAGCAGTATATCACCCATCAGGGACACCTGCGCTGGAAGGATTCGGTCCATTTTGTCACCCAGATTTTACGGGCACTTTCCCACGCCCATGAGCGGGGCGTGATCCATCGGGACATCAAGTCCCAGAACATCATGCTTCTCAGGGACGGCACCATCAAGGTCATGGACTTCGGCATCGCCCGGTTCGCCCGGGAGGACATCCGCACCATGGACGACAAGGCCATCGGCTCTGTCCACTATATCAGCCCGGAGCAGGCCTGCGGCGAGGAATCCGACGAAAAGAGCGACATTTATTCCGTAGGCGTCCTGCTTTATGAGATGCTCACCGGGCGGGTGCCCTTTGACGGGGAGACCCCCGAGCAAGTCGCCATGAAGCACATCCACCAGAAGCCCATCCCCATCTCGAAGCTGCAGCCCGACGTGCCCACCGGTCTTTGCGAAATCGTGGAGAAGGCCATGCAGAAGGACAAGAATCTGCGCTATCGTTCGGCGGCGGAGATGCTTGCGGCCATCGACGCCTTCAAGCAGAACCCCAGCATTGTGTTCGAGTACAAATATATGCCCGACGAGCCGGAATCGGTCAAATACTCCCGTTCCGTCAGTGCCATTCAGGCGGAGGAGAACGCTCCCCGCAAAAAGAAAGCGCCGGTGGAGGAAGAAGAGGAGATCATCATCAAGCGCAGCCCTACCATCCTGATCCTGACCGGCATCGCAGCGGCCTGCGTCATTACGGCGGTTCTGGTGCTGCTGGGATTTTTCTACTGGGGGCGGGACGAGAAGGTCGCTGAGATCCCCATGCCGAACTTGGTGGGAATGTATCTGGACGATGTCCGGAAACAGGACGATTATAAAAACTTCCAGTTCCAGATCGTGGAAAACGAGCTGAGCGAGTACCCGAAAGGGCAGATCTATGAACAGAGCGTCACTCCCGGCGTGATGGTCAAGGTGAACCGGAAGATCAAGATCAAACTGAGTGCCGGCATCCAAGTGTTGGAAGTCCCGAATCTGACCGGCTCTTACATCGGCGACGCCGAGGACACCCTTTCCAAGCTGGGGCTGGACCACATCGTTCGGACTCAGGAGGACGATTCGGTGGAAGCGGATCGGGTCATCAAGACCGACCCGCCGGCGGGTCAGCAGGTGGAGCAGGGCAGTCAGGTGGTGCTGTATGTCAGCCGTGCCAAGGCCAGTGCTACCGTGAAGGTGCCCAAGGTCATCGGCTACAGTCTGGAGAGCGCAACGGAAAAGCTGACGGCGCTGGGCTTTGAGATCACCACGGAAGAAACCGACAGCGAGGAAGCGCCGGGGACTGTCCTTGACCAGACCCTTGCCAACGAATACGCCAAAAAAGGCGAAACCATTAACCTGATCGTCAGCAACGGCTCCGGTTATTTCAAGGAGATCTCCCTGACCGTGGTGTTCCCGGAGGATGCGGTGAGCCGTCCCATGCCCATGCTGATTTATGTGGATGGGGAAGAAGCGGTCAACGAAAGCATCGATCCTTCCGCCGGGCTGGAGCAGGTCTTTACCATCAAGGGCAGCGGTGTGCTGCCGGTGGTGGTCGCCATCGATGGACAGAAGTACGCCTCCTTCGATGTGGACTTTGAGGAGGAAACGGCGACGCTGACCGACGGGTACTACTTTGACGTGGTGCGGGAAGGCGATAACAGCGACGAGGATCCGGAGGAAAGCCGTCCGGAAGGGCCTGGCGGGGATTCTTCGGAGCCCGGCGGCGACTCCCCCTTTGACGCACCGCCTGTGGACTGAAAAGGAAGGGAAAAATGGAGCAGGGAATGATCCGGAAGGCCCTTTCCGGGTTCTACTATGTGCATACAGAGGACGGCCGCGTGCTGGAATGCCGTGCCAAGGGCGTCTTCCGGAAAGAAGGGATCACCCCGCTGGGGGGGGATCAGGGGGAGGTGGAAAACGGG
>ERZ827363.3825-NODE-3825-length-11080-cov-2.220590_pt1 | contig 11080 bp, 3 predicted proteins | sample MGYA00519776_ERZ827363 | MGnify/ENA primary metagenome ERZ827363 (study PRJEB31778, sample SAMEA3449288) | human gut metagenome | biome: human gut; feature: human-associated habitat; material: faeces | place: United Kingdom | collected 2010/2012 ...
TGATCCCCAGGGAGCGATGGAAGAAATTGACGTGGAAATGAACGTTATACGGGATTTTGTCCGCCGGGTTCTTCTCTCGGAGGAAACGTTTCAAGAAGAGGGAAATACATTCGTGAATATGTTCTCTGGCGAGTGGTCCGGGACATCCAAGCTGAACAAGTACGATTTATCGTCCATGTATTTTAATTACGCGGGTTCTATTTATTCCCAGAATTTCCCGATCATAGACATCGTGATGAACACCATGCTAAAACAGGAAGAAAGCGATCAGGGAAGACATTTCTTCCGGATGTTCAACGGGATGGGCGATGACCAACGAGCCGCCGCTTACCTGAACGGGAAAAGTTTTGAACAAGCCGTACTTGATAACACGCTTTCGACAGAGGTGTTCTACGAAATGATGAAACTAAAGGGCGTTTACCTAAGGAACTATATAAACTCACGCCTTTCATCAAACGAGTTCAAGGAATTCATGGCTGAATTCACGAAAAAATACCAGTTTCAAGAAGTTAATTTCACTCGCCTGAACAGTGAGTTTATCCGTAAATTTCATTTCAATTTAATGGATTTCATCCCGAACTGGTACACGATAAACAGCACGCCTCGTTTTATCGTGAAAGGGGTGGATGCCGATCAAGTAGAAGTCGGGGATTACACGAAATATATCGTGAAGTTCCAAGTGTACAACCCCACGAATGTAGAAGGCGTGATTTCCGTCAACGTGGAAGAAGGAGGCGGAATGTTCCCCGGCGGCCCGCGGGGAAGAAGAGGACGGGCCGCTCAAATGGAGTCCAAACCGGCGAAAAATTACATTATAGAACCGCAGAAATACAAAGAGATTCGTATTTTATGTGACGAACGTCCGAGCAACCTCACGATTAACACGAATATCTCGCAAAATCTACCCAGTACGATCATGCAGAATTTCGCCAAAGTGACCACCACGACGACCGACACGGTAACGGGAATATTCGACGCAAATGCCACCCTTTTCACGTTTAACCCGAAAGAGATCACGGTTGACAACGAAGATCCCGGATTCCGGATAATCGAATCCAATCAAAAGAACAAGCTACAATCCTTCTTCAAGAAGGAGAGCGAAGATAAATACAAGAACTTAAACTTCTGGATGCCCCCCAGTAAATGGACAGCTACTATCGGGGCAAATTATTACGGGGACTATATCAATAGTGCCGTGTACAAGAAATCCGGAAGCGGTAGTAACAAGACGGAATGGACAACCCAGATACAAATTCCAGGATTCTACGAGGTATTCGTGTACTCGTCTGATCTTCCCATGATGGGACATCGCTGGGGAAGGAATGAAGAGAAAAAAATGCAATATTACACGGTAAAACATGATGACGGAGAAGAGGAAATTTCAGTCGAGACGGGCCGGGGACGGCAGGGATGGATGACACTGGGTTCTTTCTATTTCTCGCAAGGAGAGGCTAAGATTACCTTAAGTGACAAGGGATCGGGATCAAACCAAATCATCTTTGCCGATGCGGTAAAATGGGTGTACACGAACAATAACAAATAAAAATAACAACAACATATTATGAAAAAGATCGCGTCAATATCGTTGATTATTTCGGGAATACTCATGCTTTGTTCCGGATCAACGTTTGCTCAGGAAATTTTGACGTTGGAAAAGGCTCTGGAGATCGCTTATCAGCAAAGTCCTTCCATCATTCAAAGTAAAATGAGTCTGGAACAAAGTGAGCTGGCCCTGATTCAGCAAAAAGCCTCGTTAAAATCACAGTTCAGTTTGAACCTGAGCCCATTTCAATATACCAGAAGCACGTCGTTTGACGATTACAATACACAATGGTATACCCGAAAATCCATGAGTTCCGGTCTGGACTTCAGGATCAGTCAACCGATCAAGTGGACGGACGGAACGCTTACACTTAGCAACTCGTTTAACTGGCAAGATGACGATAACCAATCTTTCGGAGCCAAGAGTACTTCTTTTTCAAATAATCTTAGCTTAAACCTGGAGCAACCGATCTTTACCTACAACAAGACCAAGATGCAATTGAAAAGGCTGGAATTCAACCTTGAAAAAGCAAAAATACAATACGCTCTAGCCCAACTGAACATCGAGAAGAACGTAACCGCAGCATTTTATGGCGTTTACCAGTCTTATAAAAGGCTCGTTACGGCTCGGGAAGCTTTCCAGAGTCAAAAAGAAAACTACGAGTTAATCAAAAATAAAGTGGAACAACATTTAATCGCCCAAGAAGAACTCTTCCAGGCGGAAGTAACCTTAGCCACGAACGAGAATTCTCTCGCCGACACGGAAACGAGTTACGAGAATACCAAAGATCAATTCAAGCAAACTTTGGGGTTACCCTTGGATATAGACATCAGTATATTACCCAACATCCAGATTGATTCGGTTCACGTGGATGTGAATCAAGCCGTTAAATACGCCTTGACTCAACGTATGGAAATCCGCCAACAACAGATTGCCATTGAAGAAGGTATTTTTAGCTTGATCGAGGCAAAGGATAATAACAAGTTTAAAGGTAGTATCTCCGCCAGAGTAGGTTTGATGGGCCAAGGTGATAAATTCAACGGAGCTTTCTCGAAACCGGATGACAACGAAACGATCGGGGTTACCTTAACCGTTCCTATCTGGGACTGGGGGGCAAGAAAGGCAAGTATTCGCAGTACGGAATTATCCAACGAAAACACGGAGATCAGCAACGAGGAAGAAAGAAAATCCATCATGCTCGAAGTTTGTCGAGAGTTACCCAAATTATTACGCCAGATCGAAATCGCCCGCCAGACAGTCAGAAATGCGGAGCGCACGTACGACATCAACGTCGAGAAATATCGTAGCGGAACCCTTACTGGTATGGAACTGAAAAACCAACAGACCCAGTTAACTGACGCAAAAAACTCATTGACGGATGCCATCATTTCATACAAATTGAAATTACTGGATCTGAAAATCCAAACCCTGTGGGATTACCAGAATAACAGGTCTTATTTACCGGTTGATTTATTGAAATAAACCCTAACACAAAATATAAAACAAAAACGCTATGATCAACAAATCTATAAAATATATCGGGGTGATTCTACTGGCTTACACCTTGAACGCTTGTAACGAGCAACGAATGAGTTCTTCTTCAGAGACAACCACGCCTGTTTGGCTTGCCGAAGTCGGGAAACGTGATGTTCGGGAATTAACCACCACAACAGGAACAGCCAAAGCAGCCAAAACGGTGGAAGTGAAATCCGAGACAAACGGTAAATACGAGCTGATGATCAACCCCAAGACCAAGCGTCCCTACAAGCTGGGAGACATTGTCGAGGAAGGGGCCGTGATTATCAAGCTGAATAATAAAGAACACGAAAATACCGTGTCGCTACCGACAAAAAAGATGCAGGTTGATATCGCCAAGAAAGAGTGGGAAGGACAAAAAGCCGTATTTGAAAAAGGCGGTGCCACGGAAAAAGATGTACTAAATGCCGAAAGTAGTTACATACAAGCGCAAACAGCATTGGAAACGGCATACTCTGATCTAGCAAAGCTCTCGATCAAAGCCCCTTTCAAAGGAGCCATCGTCAGCCTGCCGTATTTCACCCCGAACGTAGAGATCGCGTCGGGCGAAACGATGGTCGGGTTGATGGATTACAGTCATATGTACATGGAAATCGCATTACCGGAAAACACGATCGATAAGGTGAAAGTGGGTCAAAAAGTGTTGGTCACCAATTATAATATCAAATCAGATACACTGTCCGGCCTTGTTTCCCAGTTATCCCCGGCAATCAACGAGGATACCCGCACATACACCGGATACATCACGATCAGCAACCCGGAACTGAAACTACGTCCCGGTATGTTCGCAAAAGGAGAGATTATTACTTTGCAAAAGGATTCAGTTATTGTTATACCGAAAGACATCGTTAATTCCCGTCGGGGAGGAAACCGGATTGTCTACACGGTGGAACAAAACCGGGCCATGGAGAAAATCATCACAATTGGTATCAGTGATGACCGTTTCATCGAGGTGGAAAGCGGTCTGAACCAAGGAGACAAGATCGTGGTGAAAGGCTACGAATTCCTGAGAAACAGAGGCAAAGTAAAAATCATGAAATAAAAAGACATGAACAGCATTACCAAATTTGCAGTAAAATACCCGGTGAGCGTGTTAATGCTCACGCTGGCGGTATGTTTACTGGGAACCATATCTTATAATAAGTTAGGGACAGATCTTTTCCCTGACTTGAAAAATCCCGCTCTTTACGTGGAAGTGAAAAGCGGTCAGAGACCACCCGAAGAGGTTGAAAAGCTAATCACTACCAATGTCGAATCGACTGCCGCACGTCAGGAAGGCGTGAAGAGCGTGTACAGCGTCACGAAAGTCGGGTACACGAAGGTTACCGTGGAATACGGATGGGATCAGGACATGGATGCCGCTTTCCTGGATTTACAGCGAAGTGTCTCTTCTCTTTCTCAAGATGAAAGCATCGAAGAAGTTAACGTTACCCGTTACGATGCCAACGCAACACCAATCATGACCATCGCTCTCACTCATAACGAGGTGAAGGACATGAATGAATTGCGAAAGATCGCAGAAAATTATATGCGTAATGAACTCGTCCGGGTAGATGGAATCGCGGATATTCAATTGAACGGACAGGAACAGGCTATCGTCGAAATATCCACGAATCCTTATATGTTGGAGGCATTCGGATTAACTGCCGACGGGATTGCCTCGCAAATCACGGCCATCAATCAAAATGTTTCCGGGGGAACAATCACGGACGGGGATATTCAATACACGGTGAAAGGAGTAAACCTGATTACCAGTCTCCAAGATATTGAAAACATTATCGTGGCATTTAAAGAGAATTCTTCCAGCGGAAGTTCCTCTTCCACGGAATCTACAAGCAGTTCCAGCAAGACAAAAGCCCCGGTATATTTGAAAGATGTGGCCTCCGTGTCCATTCGCAACAAAGACCCGGAAAATTTGGCCCGTTATAACGGAGAACGCTGTCTGGGAATCAGTATCTACAAAGAAAATAAATATAACACGGTAAATGCCGTGGAAAACTTGCTAGCCAAGATTGATGAATTCCGTAAAAGTTTACCGGGATATGATTTCCATATCATCAGTAACCAAGGAGAATTTATCGGGAGTTCCATCAACGAGGTTAAAGATTCCGCGTTAATGGGTATCATCCTCGCCATCATCATACTTTATATATTCTTGCGACGAGTGAACATGACATTAATCGTCAGTCTCTCTATCCCGATCTCGATTATTGCCACGTTCAATTTGATGTACTTCAACGGTCTTTCCATTAACATCATGACGTTGGGAGGGCTTGCGCTGGGAGCAGGAATGTTGGTCGATAATGCTATCGTGGTGATGGAGAATATCTTCCGGAATATGGACGAGAACAACCTGCCGCCCACGGAGGCAGCCGTGAGGGGGACCTCGGAAGTCGCGGGAGCGATTACGGCATCCACCTTAACCACGATCGTGGTATTTCTTCCGATCGTGTACCTGCAAGGTGCTGCCGGGGAGTTGTTCAAGGAACAGGCATGGACGGTTAGCTTCTCGTTATTATCCTCGCTTTTTGTCTCCATCTTATTTATCCCGATGCTGGCATCGAAATTCATGCGGAAAAAAGACAATATCACTAGTCATGCTATCACGATCAAGGGTTTCGGAAACTTCGTCGGAAAAGTACTTAAAAGGAAATACCTGGTGATTACAATTGCCTTCATCCTCATGATTGTTTCCTATCTGATGTTACCATTCATTGGCATGGAGTTCATGCCTAAAACAGAATCGAAGGAGTTTTCGATCCTCGTTACCATGGAACCGGGAACAAGGTTAAAAAGTACGGATAATGCCGTGGGAACCATTGAAGATGCCATCCGGACTCTAGGACAGGATGATATTGAATGGCAATACACGCTGGTTGGCCCATCCAACCTTGAAAGTCAAAGCGGGGGAAAGCTGGAATCAGAGAATCAATCCCAAATTAAGGTAAAGATAAAGAAAGATTCTAAGCTGGATGCCGATTACTTTATCACGAATATTAACGAGAATTATCCCTTGCCGGAAGGCGTGGAAATTTCCTACGAGAAAGGAGAATCCGCCCTACAAAGTATTCTGGGAACAGAGGGGGCTCCGCTGGTAATCGAGGTGAAAGGGGAAGAACTTGAATTGCTGGATGAATTGTGTAGCGAGATAAAAGAGAAAATCACCGGAATTCCCGGTATATACGACATCAAATCTTCCTTGGAGAAAGGAGCCCCGGAGGTAAATATCAAGATTGACCGCTTGAAAAGTGGAATCTACGGGATTGACGTTGCCACGGTAAGTAATCAAGTCAGCGAGAAACTGGCAGGTAAGGATGCCGGAACTTTCGAAACACAAGGCGAGACTATTGACATCAATATTAAGGTTCCCGAAGTGACCCTTTCCGAAATTTACGATATTGAGATCATACAAGGCGAGAAGAAATACCGTCTCGGAGAGATTGCAGACATAGAAATCACGTCAGCCCCGAAAGAAATTAACCGGGTAAACCAAAGCCGGACGGGTATCGTGACCGCCATGATCGAGAAACAATACTCACTAAGCCATATAACCCCTGCTATTAAAGCTAAATTGTCCGAGGTTGAATTCCCGGCCAAGTATTCGGCTAAAATAACGGGAGAGGAAGAGATGCGACAAGAGTCATTCAGCGGGTTGGGATTCGCCCTGTTTTTATCTATTCTATTAGTATACATGGTGATGGCGGCACAATTTGAATCTTTGCGTCACCCGTTCACGATCCTGCTGACTATTCCGTTAGCCGGCGTCGGGTGTATTTTGGCATTCCTGCTCACCGGACAAACACTCAACATGATGGCCTTTATCGGTATTATCATGCTGGCGGGTATTGCCGTGAACAGTTCTATCATACTCGTGGATGCGATCAATCGCCTGAAAGAAGAGGGCCATCCCCTGGAAGAGGCTATTAAAATGGCAGCACAGCATCGTGTGCGTCCGATTATCATGACCAGTGCCACCACGATTCTGGCATTGCTACCCATGTGTTTCGGATTCGGTGAGGGAGCCTCATTGCGCTCCCCCATGGCACTTGCCGTGATCGGTGGTTTGCTAACCTCAACCATCATGACGCTGATCGTTATTCCGTGTGTGTATTACGTTATTGACAGAAAGAAATCATGAACACGATTATAAAAAGAAGGGTCCTTGTATCGATGCTTTTCATCGGGCTGGTACTTATGGGAATTTTCTCCTATAAACACCTCCCCATGGAATTATACCCCAATGCCGAATTGCCGGTGTTGAGCGTGAGCATTAGCTCCGAAACAGAATCCGACCCTTCCTATATAGAAAATCAAGTAGCTATTCCCGTTGAAGGAGCCGTCAGTGCCCTTAACGGGGTAGAAAAAATAGAAACCCAGATTTATTCGAGAGGAGGACAGGTAACCGTCTCTTTCAAACAGGACGTTGATCTGAAATACACCTTTCTACAACTGGAAGAAAAAATAAAAAGCATCACCCCGAATCTGCCTGATAATTTCAGGTTAAACGTGAACAAATCTTCTTCGGGTTCTGCCAGTGATATGTTCATGAACCTACGAATTCTCGGGGAGGACGACATCGACTACGTGCGTAATATCGCCGATTCAGAGATTGTTCCCTACCTGGAAAATATCGACGGGATCGCTAACGTCACCATCATGGGAGGACGGCAAAAAAGCATCGAGGTTATTGTCGATCCGGAAAGATGCAAGGCATTGAACATCACGACATCAACGATCAGTCGAGCCATTTCAAGCAATCTGGCAGAAAAGAGTTTCGCCGGTTCTGTTTACGAGAACAACAAACGTTATTTCGTCAACGTAACAGCCGAATATCTTGCCACAGAAGACTTGGGGAGTATCGTGGTTGCCAGTGGCCCGATCCAGTTGAAGGACATCGCTGAAATCCAGTTCGGTGTGAAGGAAGAGGAATCCTACGCCCGTACTAACGGGAAAGAGGTGATTTCCTGCATTTTGTCAAAATCACCGATGGCTAACGTGATCGACCTTTCCGAAAAAGTCCGGCAAGAAATTGATCGCCTAAACGGGGAATTAGAATCCAAAGGGGTTCTTATTGAAGTGGAAGATGATGCGGCCGATGTGATGAATAAAAATATTGACCAGATCATTGATCTCGGACTTTCGGGAGCCTTACTGGCCATATTCGTGTTGTTCCTGTTCCTTCGGAAAATACGGATCATTTCCATCGTGGCTTTTGCCATCCCGATTTCCGTGTTCTCGTCATTCTATTTCTTTTATCTATTCGGAATAACGATCAACACGTTAACCCTCACGGGTATCGCCCTTGCCGTCGGTATGTTACTGGACAATTCTATCGTCGTCATGGAGAATATCTACCGGCTGAAAGGTCTGGGAGTTTCCACCGATGAGGCTTGTGTTCGGGGAACTACCGAGGTATGGAAGGCAATCATGGCGGCCACAGTCACCACGATTACCGTGTTCCTGCCTTTCCTTTTCGCAGACAATTATCTAGTCAAACTGATCGGGGAACATATCGGAATCTCTATCGTGGCAACGCTTACCATATCGTTGGTCGTGGCATTACTATTGATTCCGATGGCGGTAAACGCTATTTTGCGCAAGACACCGGAAGATGTAAACTTCAGCAACTTATCAATCCATAACAGATTGGTGCAGATATATGTTGCCATACTCAAGATGTCACTTCGCCGTCCGGCACAAGTAATCATTATCGCTCTAGTCACGTTACTGGTTACCGTGGTTCTGTCCACCTCTTTAACCTTGAACACGCTGAAAGAGGTTGAATTGAATACGTTCAACGTGTATATCACCCCGCCAACGGGCTACACGCTTCAAAGGACCGACGAGATGATCCGGCTTTTCGAGGACGAATTACTCGAAGTTCCGGAAATAAAAGAATTCTCTTCCAACGTTATGAAAGAGGATGTCCGGCTTACGATTCGATTGAAAGATGATTACCAAAAGATCAATAAGAAATCCCTCATCCAACTGAAAACCGAAGTACTCCGGTTGGCCGAGACGGTCAATATCAACCAAATCAGCCTAGAAGCCAGCGAGAGCAGCGAGAACTTCAGAGGAAGTAGCGGTGGCGGTGGAATGCTTGGCAATAGTTCCTTGCTCAGAATGATGGGTATGGGCAGTCAAACAGAAAAAGTGATAATCAAGGGGCAGGATTTCGAGTCTATGGCGAATTTTGCCGAATATTTGAAATATCAACTTGACGATCTGGATAACATCTCCAATTCCCACATTTCAGTTTCCCAAGGAAGTACGGTCTCCAAAATATTCTTTGACCAGTACCTCATGGGAATGAACGAGGTTGAACCCAATAATGTAAGCCAGGAGCTTTCCAATTTCCAGCCTCAAAGTAAAGCTGAGGTAAAATACAAAGCCGGGAACCAGGAATATGATATCCTGATCCGGGATATCAATTATGATGAGGACGATCAGAAGACACAAACCCGGACATTGGAAGATTTACGCAACCTGGAAGTCACGAACAAGAATAACGGGTTAGTCCAATTACGGAGTTTCAGCCGCATCAACCTAGGACGTGACAAAGGAAATATCACTCGCATTAACCAGGAAAAGGAGGTGAACCTCGTTTATATGTTCAATTCCGACATCAACGAATCAAAGGATTTGCTGGAAGCCGCACGGGAGGAGATTGACGAACTGGTGCAAAGCATGGATGTCCCGACGGGTATCGCCGTGGAGGTCGTACACGAGGAAAACGAAATGGATGATTTTATCTTCCTTATTTTGGCCGCATTCATTTTGATTTACATGATTTTAGCTGCCGTATTTGAATCAACCACGGCTCCCATCGTGTTGATGTTTACCATCCCGCTGGCTGCTATCGGTTCTTTACTGGCGTTATTATTCACGAGCAATTCATTGATGAATGCCAATGTTTTCGTGGGTTTCATTATCCTCATTGGTATCGTGGTGAATAATAGTATCATCCTCATCGACTACACTTCTTTACTCCGTCGGAATGGAAACCGTAAACAACGAGCTATTATAACGGCCGGGTTATCCCGTTTAAGACCGATTCTGATCACGGCAATCACGACGATCGTGGCCATGATTCCGTTAGCTATGGGGCAAGGAGAATACGTGTCCGGACTGGGAGCCCCGTTTGCCATCACCGTGATCGGGGGACTTACCATGAGTACGCTGTTGACTCTGGTCATTATCCCGACATTGTATTCCGGAATGGAAGATGCTTTATACCGCCTACGCACGCAAAGTCTCTTCATGAAACTATTGCAAGTCGTGCTTTTCGTCGTGGCCGTAATCTGCGTTTACTTCTGGACCTATACCCTGTTGAACCGGATTCTATACGTGATCCTGACGGTTATTCTCGTACCGGGAGTGACCTGGTTTTTGGAAGACAGTTTACGTCGGGCGCAAAGTAATATCATCCCAGCTGACGAAGAGTTGGAGATCAAGATATGCAATCTTGTCAAAGTGTACGGACGCCCGTCACGTTTCAACCGGGAATGGACTTCCGGTTTGAAGATCCGGGAACGGCTCGGCCTGCAAGGGAATTATCGCGAATGGCGGGATATGCAACCGTTGTTATGGTCGTTGCCCGTGCTGGGATTCATGTATTATTTCACGTTCAGCTACCAGGTACTGTTCTTCTGGGCAATTGTTTTTGCCTTCATTACCTGGACGATGACGCTAAGTATCATGAATGTTTTCCGGGAGTTCTGCGAGAACCGGAAACAGACCGTCATTGCCAAGATTCTACGGATCATTGCTATCGTCATTTATTATGCCGGTCCTATGGTTATCCTGATCTGGTCAAGTAAGAAATTCGAGAACAGCGGGGGGGCTATCTTCCTCGGTATGTTCTGGTATCTCGGTATTGCTGCCCGCTACCTGTCCAACAAGATCAACAAGGAGAACATCAATATTGACTTAATCGACGGTCGGTTCCGTATGTTGAAAAAGACTATTTTCCGTCTGGCTTCCAAGGCTCCGTTTATCGGG
>ERZ827363.3827-NODE-3827-length-11074-cov-4.663400_pt1 | contig 11074 bp, 7 predicted proteins | sample MGYA00519776_ERZ827363 | MGnify/ENA primary metagenome ERZ827363 (study PRJEB31778, sample SAMEA3449288) | human gut metagenome | biome: human gut; feature: human-associated habitat; material: faeces | place: United Kingdom | collected 2010/2012 ...
GTCATCAAGATTTTTGTTAACGGTACTAAACGTTCCATATGTCCCTCCTATTTTCCGCTCAACTGAGCCACTAACTTAGATTTCAATTCATCCATAGATTTGCAATAGCCTAAGGATGGTACCGCTAGTGAAAGCTCCACACTTGGCGGTTTCGTAAGGCCTAACTCTTGCAATTCATCCGTAGATTTTTTGAATAATTCTTCTGGACTGCCGTCAAAGGCAACGGTTTGGTTGCCCATAATGATAGCACGGCTACATTCGCTAGCCATGATTTCCATATCATGGGTAATAAGAAGGATTGTGATACCTTCTGAATTAAGCTGACGCAATAATGCTAATAGCTCTTTAGTTTCCTTACCATCTTGACCACTAGTTGGTTCATCAAGGATGAGGATTTTAGACTGCATAGCCAACGCAGAAGCAATGGCAACACGTTGCTTTTCACCGCGGCGCAATGTTGGAGGATAGGCTTCACGCAAATAACCGATGCCTGTGCGCTCCAATACTTCATCAACAATACGCTTCACTTCGGCTTTACTGCGCCCCAAGGACTCAGGTCCGAAGGCAACCTCTGTGGCTACGGTAGGTCTGAACATTTGGCGATCTGGCTGTTGGAATACATAGCCGATAAATTGACCCCGTTTAGACGGCGGCATGGACGTAATATCTCTGCCGTTATAATACATGTGGCCTTCCCTAGCCTTTTCGAGGCCTACGAGCAAACGCGTAATAGTCGTTTTGCCGCAACCATTACGGCCACCGATAGCGATATATTCGCCTCCTTCGATGGTGAAAGTCACGTCTCGGAAAATATCTACGGCTGGCACATAGCCAAAACGGATGTTTTCAACCTTAAGCATGAGCGCCACCGTCCTTTCCTGGTACATCATCAACACGTTGAACTGGTTGTCTATTTTCTACTATATTAGATTGATCAACAAGATTATCTACGGTATTCCTTTGATTAGCTAGAGAGTTGCTTTTACCATGCACCTCTGTTTGTATTGCGTGAGCCATTTCAATTTGGTGCAAGCCCTTGATAGCAGACTCGATGCTGAGCCAAGGTTCATCACTGTGGAAGCCGGCTTGTTCCAATTCCATATAGGTTGTAAACACGGATGGCAATGCATCAACGTGAATATTGTGTTCATACATATAACGAAGCGTAGTAGGTACATCATCGTCACAAGCGATAGAACCATTTACCATGAGGGCCATACGGTTAGCGTACGGCAACACGGCATGCAAGTCATGGTCGATAACGACAACGGTGATACCGTGTTTTTGGTTCAAGTCGCCTACGAGGCGATATAATTCTGCGGTCCCATCTGGATCGAGGGAGCTTGTCGGTTCATCAAGAACAAGTACGGTTGGGTTCGTAGCCAATACGGAAGCGATAGCCAAACGTTGGCGTTGACCACCAGATAAACTTGTAATCTTGCGATCTTCTAAGCCTACGAGGCCAACTTGCTTAAACACCTCTTCAGAACGAGCTTTAATAGTTTCACGGTCATAACCGCGGTTTTCCATAGCAAAGGCCACTTCTTCACGAACTGTCATCGTTACGAGCTGTGTATCGTAGTCGGCCAGAACTACACCGATATGGTTCGCTAGTTCTGGAATTTCCATTTGCGTAGTCGCATGACCATCTACGAAGACCATGCCTTCTAGACGTCCACCATAGAATTTAGGCACCGCACCTACCATCGCCATACAAAGGGTGCTTTTACCACAACCTGCAGGGCCTGTAACAACGAGAAAATCACCTTCATTTACATCGAGATTGATATTTTCAAGGGATGGTGTAGTCGCCTTTGGATGATAGTAATTTACGTGCTCAATGGATATTTTAGCTTGGCGCTCAGGCAAAATAGTCAAGCGACTATGATCAGATGTCAATTGATCTGCATTTGGCAACATGCCACGTTTAGAAAATAAACGTTGTGCTGGAATATACAAGATTGGTGTAATGGCACCATTCAAGGCCCCTACAATGAGTACCAATGGCCACATGCCGTACATGTACACATTATTTGGCAACCCAAGCACTTGCCACAAAATGGTAACAAAGATACCACCAGATACAACAGTTGCTAAAAAGCCAGACACGACAGGCGTTAAATCAAAACCACCAATTTTACGGAACTTCATGGACAACATAGCACGCGTTACGAGAGCCGCCGTCAAAGCACCACCTGGCTCAGACAACAAGTTGCCATAAGGGAACGCTGACTTAGACGTCAATACGTTGATGAGGGCCGCCACGAGGCCAATCCCCAAGGTTTGACTCAAACTAGGACGAGTCAATAAAATAGCTACGCAGTACGTAGCAATCGTCCAGTTCGGCGTTACCCCAGCCACACTAGGGCTCACCAAATGCAATATCGTGCCCAATGCGAGCATCAATGTGCTAACAGTAACCCATCTAAACTGGCCACCCTGCACATGCGTGTACACAAGATCCTGAATCCGTTCCATAATAGCCTCTTTTCTAAAAATGAATATATAGTGTTTATTTTAACATTCTTCATAATATTTTGCATACAAAAAATAGCAGGGTGATTCCCTGCTATTTAAATTTAATAAATAAAATTTTAAGATAACCCTAAATTTTTATATACACTATCGTTCCAATTATAATGCTTTTTAGATTTAACAGGATCCTTAATATACTCTTTATGGTATCCGCCCCAATTTTCTAATGAATATTGTAAAATACGGGCGTTAAAAGAGCATACTATACATGGATAACCATCTAACCAGGTAGGCATTTTAGTTGAATCAATATAACGTTTGTCATTAATATTCACAACAACTATTGGGAGTTTTAAATAGATTGCATGTTCAACCTCCCACTTAACAAATCTAGTATGATATCTAGTATGATTGCCTAATAATAAGACAAACATTTTAGAATTCGCCATACGTATTCTTAACTGTTGCTTTATACTTTCTGTTAAACTTGTATCTCTTGCTGAGTTTAAATCATGAGCATCATAAAAATCAAAATTTGTATGATCAGACTGTTTCCAGGCCTTCATAAGATTATAATATCTTATATCATTACTAGCATCAAAAGCTACATATGTTTTATTTCTATAAGTCATTCTATTCACCTCGAATTTCGTACAGACTTAAGTCATTACATACTGAATCAGTCAATATAATGGATATCGAACTATTAAATTTAATTTTACTGGCCTTAAAACTCATCAAGATATAATCTATCAATTCTTGATTTTTAATAGTACAATCATTAAATCTAGTTATACCACTACCTAATAATGTAAGTGAAATATCTCTACCTGCATAATATCGATCTAATTCTTTCCACATATACATGAGACACAACATATAATCTTCAACAGATAAATATGATCTATTATTTTCATCAAATTTAGTAAAGGCTAGTAAAAAAAACTCACCATTTGGACATATGCTCCCTAACTTATATCGAGTAGATTTTCCTCCATTGTTCCTAAGTATATCTGTTTCTATAATATTCTGGTGAAGTCTACCTTCATTTTCAATAATATCGTCTAATATCCCACTATCCTTAAAATATTTATTGATATAAATACCATTTAATGTATTTGCAGCAATAATATTGTTATCCACCTTTGTATCAAAAAATTCATTAAATGCTATTATCTTAATATCAGGTTGTTTAAAAATGTCTCCACATTTAATTGTAATATTCGTATTATTAATTTTGAAATTACATGTTCGTTTATGGTTAGCTCTATACCAAAAATATAAGTATATTGAGATTAACGATACTAACATTAACCAACCTATATAACACCTATATATCTGCTCTATATCAAGAAATGCCAACAAAATCGTTAATATTGTTGCTACAATAGATATAAATTCCTGAAACTCGATTCTGAGTCTCTTATTAAAAGGGCCTACTTTCATATCAATCATCCTGTTTTATCTCTGCTACTGAAGTTTTTATATCATATTCAGTATAATGAAGGTTTCTATCATGGAATTGTAGGATATTATCAACATTAGGTACGTTCACGTTTTCTTCGAAGTTTTCTACTTGTTCCATTACCTTAGAAAATACTTCAGGACTATATTGAGGAGGGTATCCATTCTTTACTAAACAAATTTTTATCTCAAGCTTTAATTGATTACGTACATTTTCATTATTTAACCAATCAGCAAAGGAGGATTTTGTATCAATAAGCTCTTTAACCTTTTGGGCTAAAATCTTACATTTATTATTAATAACAACTCCATCCTTCTCTTCGTCTACACCATATTCGAAGTTATATTGATCACGTAAAGCTATAAGAATATCATAGAATGCTTTTTCTTCAAAAGTTAAACCCATTTTTCTAAAGCTATCACGACTCTCATTTAACTGTTGTAAGATTTCTAAAGCCTGTTTTGTAATACTTGCTATGATATTATTTACAGCATGTTTTTGCACATCACTAGCTTCTTCTGCACTCAACGTTTTACGACGCTCATGATACTCTTCAATAGTTTTCTCCAACATTTCTTGGAAGGTTTGAGCTGCTAATCTATTAGTTTTTCCATATTCTTTGATTTCTTTACGAATCATTTTAATTAAAACTTCTAACTTTGTAGCTGGGAGCTTCACATCAGAAAGTCTTTCAAAATATTCAGGAGAGAATAGGTCTTCTTCCTCACCATTATCAAAAACACTTTCAACATTACTATATTGTAGAGCTTCTGTAACCATTTTCTCTACAGTGCGATTCATAATATCCGCATCAATATCGCTAGTCCCACTCATTTTACGTACAAGTCCAGCAATCGCCATAAAGCATTGAGCTAATGAAGACTCTTCTTCACTAAGTTCGCCAGAAGGCTGACAGATATCATATGCAGCTCGCATTCGCTTAACTAATTTTAAGAAATACGTTTTAAAAGAAACCTTTTGAACAGAACCAAGCCCGTCAATGTTTAGAAGTGTAGTCGAACTAAAAACATATTCCGCAGCATTGGTAAGCGCCCTATATCGCTCTACACTATCAGATTGAGTATTTATAAACACTGTAAAATCATACTCAGTAAATAGAGTTTTCAACATGCCCAAATAATCTCTAAATACATTGGTTGCCTGCTCAACATCGTCACTAGTAGGTGCAACAGATACATCACCGCCATATATCTTCATCGCCTCACGCATATTATTTCGAATACCGATATAATCGATAACCATACCGAATTCCTTACCAGGATATTTTCTATTAACACGGCTAATAGTTTGTATTAATAAATGCTTTTGTAATGGCTTATCATTATATAAATATGTTAATGTAGGAACATCAAATCCTGTAATCCACATATCTACAACAATTGCAATTCTAAAATTTGACTTATCTTGTTTAAATGACATATCGAGCATGTCAGAGCGCTTATTATTTTTTACGCCCCCAAGATAATTATACATCTCCTCTGGATCATTGCTTCCCACACTGGCAACCATAGCTATAAATGGCATTGGTGCTAAAGCCTTTAGTTCTTCTTCTGTAACTTCTGTTCCATCAGGTGATTTCTTCTCTATAAACCACTCTGAATATTGCTTTTTAAAAGTAGTGAGTAAATCATATGCTATTTTACGATTAGAGCATACAATCATGGCTTTTTGGATTCTTCCCGGATCACTATCACATGCTGCAGTATAGTGATCATGTATATCCGTTGCAAGTCGTTCTAATCGTGAAGGTTCACCTAATATAACCTCCATAGAGCTCATAGCACGTTTACTCGCAGTTATATCTTCTACAGTAGCTCCTTCATCAGCACATTTCTTATAATATTCTTCTATTTCTTTAATTTTTTCAGTATCAAATAATACTTTAGCAATACGAGGATGATACTTAATAGAAACCGTCAATCCATCTGCTACAGCTTGGTCCATTGTATATCGATCGATCTCATCCCCAAATGTTTGATAGGTCTCAGCAATAGGAGTCCCTGTAAACCCAACAAATGTGGCTTGTGGGAAAGCTTCTCTTAATACTTTTGCATACGGTTTTGAAAGCATCGCCTTCATATTCTCATCAGTATCGTGACTGAATCTGATTTTTTTAGCATGTTCTAATTGAGTTCGATGTGCTTCATCAGAAAAACAAATAATATTTTGTCTATCATTTATTAATCCAATTTTATCCTCTTCTCTATCACAGAACTTCTGAATAGTACAAATATAAAATCCGCCACTCTGACGAGCACCTAATTCTTGTCTAAGATGTGCTCGATTTTTAACAACCGATACCTCTCCCAGGTTCAAAAATTCCTTACTCTTCGTAAATAATTTAGCACCTTGCTTCTGTAATTCGTCTCGATCAACTATCAGTATGATAGTTGGGGACCCAATAGCCTCTATATCTATACATCTTAATGATAATTGTCTCGCTAGAAAAGCCATTGTAAAGGTTTTTCCACAACCAGTCGCACCAAAGTATGTTCCACCTTTACCACTTTTCTCTTCAACAGATTTCACGATACTTTGTTTCAAACGTCTAGTTGCAAAAAATTGAGGATAACGACAAACAATCTCAACTTCTTCAGCATCATAGATACTATCTTGAAAATATATATAATCTCGGAATAACTCTAAAAAACGTTTTGGTGAATAAACACCCTTTATCATTGCTTCTGTCTCTGCAAATGGTGAAGTAGTAATCTCATCTCCATCATTCACACGTCTCCATGCATAAAAGTGTTCATACGGAGTACGTACAGTGCCTAATCTAGTTTTTACACCATCTGAAATACATGCTAAAGGGCAATAATGCAGAAGATGTGGAATATCACGCCAATAGCGAATATTAATTTGCTCCCATGCATTATAAATAGTGGCTCGAGCATCTGTAGGGTTCTTTAATTCAGTTATACATAATGGAATACCATTAATATATAATAAAACATCTGGTATTCTAGAGGTCTTTTGTCCTTGGTTTCTATACTCTATCTCAAGCTGATTAATTAACCGAAAAATATTTCGTTCCGGATGTTCAAAATCAATCAACTTGACCATTTGAGGCAGTCCGTCATTAGGAGTAAATTGTATACCATCTACAAGCCAATTATATACCTTATGTAAGGTTTCAAAATCACTTTCACTACCAACCAAACGAACTGTATCAAAAATCTGTTTAATCTCCTCGACAGTCAAAGTTTTATTAGTTGAAGATATAAATTCTACAAAATCATCTGAGATTAAAACATCAGTTTTCTTTAATCGTTTTAATGCCTTGCCACTTAAATACTTCCAACCCTCACGTTTTAACAATTCAATAAAGGCATATTCATAATCCGACTCACAATAAATTCCATTAAATTCTTTTAATTTACCCATACACTATTCCCTCAATTTTTTTTGCTTCCTCAATAGAGCCTTTAATCAGAATTGGACATATGTCTTTTAATTGAGATTTTAGCTTTTCATTAATCTCTTTGCGAATATTGTACGCTTTATAAATATCTACTATACTATGCTGCACATCAATATTTGGGGTAGGAATCTCTATCTCGAAGAATCTATCCAAATCTAAGTTTGTTCGAATACTTCCATCGCTCATAAAGCTCCCTAAACGATCCACTTGTTTTCGCATAAACCACAAGTAAATATATTCAGGCAGTACGGTTCTATCAATGCACTCTAAAACAGAATATGCTGGCGAAATAATAAACGGACTATCACAATCAGATAATGCAATTCTAATACATTCATCTCTACCAGTTTGCATACCAGAAAATGCAAATTGTCCACGTCTAACGATTTTATATTTCGACAAGTCAATATTCTTTATATTAGCAAGTGATGGCATAAATAATTTATTAATATTTATTCCCTTAACATTATCAAATTCTTCATTAGAATTAACACAGTTAACGTCACAAAGCAACTTACCAATTTGCTTGCGATTTGACTTATACTTTTGTTGTTCGAGAAGTATTTCAAAAGCTAATCTTAAATCATACAATCCCTTTTCATAACACTGTTGGTTAGCTAGCATTGAATTATAAATATCAACATACTTTTGTTGAATAGAAATCGAAGGTAGCTCAATTTCAAATTCTGATAAATTACTGACTCTAAAATAATTTCGTGCTGAACCTACCGCTTCAAATCCACACTTTCTTGCAAACTCTTCACGTTTAATAAATAGATATAAATATTCTGGTAAAACAATATTAGGCTGTGTGATATAAAAAATTTCATATAACGATGAACAGATTCCTTTTTCAAATTCCAGATTTAAAGCTATCGAATTTAATTCCATCCTAGCTGGATTGAATACAAAATCGCCCTGATAAAATATATTGTAAATTGATAAATCTACGTTATTCTGTTTTGGTAATATAAATCCTTCTCTAGAAACACCTCTTACAGGTAAATCTTTGGTTCCATCATACTTTTCTCTACGTTGTTGAATAAAATCTGCAATTTTATACTTAATCAAGCTCATAACCAATTCCCCTAAATGCATTTTCCAGCATCTTTTGAGATTCTTTTTCTTGCTCTAAAATTAATTTCATCTCATTTTGAATACGGCTCATTTCTTTCTCATAATCAATATCTAAATCATGATCAATGAACTCAATATATTTGCTAGGTGTTAATGCCCAATTCTTATTTTCAATTTCTGAAATATTTACACTACGATATAACTCTGGTTCTGCATAATTAATACCATCTGTACTATCAGCCTGCCATGTATGGTAAATATTTACAGCATGAGCGATTTGACTCTCATCAAGGCGAACTTTCTTTTTACTTTCACCCTTAACGGAATTTTCTCGCCATTGGCGTAAATCCATAAATAATATTTCATGTTCTCGATTACGAAGAGTACGGCCTTGGAATTTTCCACCTTTTTTATTTTGATTTAAAATCCATAATGTAACACTTATATCCGTCGTAATAAATAATTCTCTTGGAAGTACAATAATTGCTTCCACTTTATCATTTTGAATTAGTTTCTTCCGAATTTCTAAGGTATCACTATCATTAAGCGCACCGTTAGCTAAAAGGAATCCTGCTACACCATTAGCAGGTTTTAAATGCGAAAGTATATGTAATATCCAAGCATAGTTAGCATTACTTTCAGGAGGAATTCCATAGTCGCTCCACCGTGCATCAGCTTTTAAGTTTTCGTCATACCATCCCTTAAGATTAAACGGTGGATTAGCCATTATATAGTCAAAATATAAGCCTTTATGTAAGTCATGTGTAAAGGAAGAGTCATTTGTATCACCTAAATGATGACTCAACCCTCGTAGGGCTAAGTTCATCTTTGCCAACCGATATGTCGCGGCATCTTTTTCTTGACCATATATATTAATACGGTTTATATCTCCTTGCCGTGCCTTAACAAGTTCAGCACTCTGAATAAACATACCCCCAGAACCACAAGCAGGATCATATAAGGTTCCTTCATATGGTTCTATTAAAGCAGCAATCAACTGTACCACATCATGTGGAGTATAAAACTCCCCTTCTTCTTTGGTTGCATTTACAGCAAATTCTTTGAGGAAATACTCATATACACGACCAATTAGATCTTTTTCTTCACCAAAAACTTTATGACTAATTTTATTAACCTCATCCACCAATTTTTTTATATCATTAGGTGCAAGATTTCTAGTAGTAAAAGTCCCTTCAATGAAGCATCCCTTCAAATCTTTAGACTCAGAGGCAATACTATGAAGTGCAGTATCCAATGCAACATTTAGTTCTGGTGCAGGAGTATTAATAATTGTAGACCATCTAGCTTCTTTGGAAAGATTATATGTACCATCCGCAAATGTAGCATCCTCAAAAAAAGCAGTACGAATATTCTTATCATCTGGATCAAAACCTTGCCCAATCAACACTTTACGAAGGTTTTCAATGCCATCCTCATATTTTTCACCAATAAACCTTAAAAATATTAAGGTCAACATCATATCTCTTTTTTCAAAGAATGATCCTGAATTACGTGCGGCACGTAATATATCTCTACAATTAAATAGGATATTATCTATATTTAAGACTTTCTCATTAGTCTTCTTCTTAACCATATTACTATCTCCCCTAAAAACTTAGATAGGTAAATTAATTAATTTAATTATGCCATCTTATACATGTTACATATGCTTATCTCATCAATATACCGTACTTTATATCAAGTACTATCATATTGATATCTATGCTGCTAAAAATCCAGATTCCAATTCTTCTCGAAGTATTTGTTTAATATTGGTTTTTGTGATTTTCAATCCACCATTAGCAGTAGCTCGTCTTACACAAGGGAATCCCTCAGTATTTTCCATGCGGTTAATAACACTACTGAATTCATCCTTTCCGTAGGTAGAATGTGGCATCGGTCCAACTATGATTAGTCTATATTTATTGTTATACATAAGGTTATTAAACTGATAGCGTTGAATATCTTCGTAATCAGTATGACATTCTAATCGGCCTCTTAATCCCATTGCATTAAAAATACCTTGGAGATCCTTCACCTTACAATTCGTTTCACCGATGATAAGGATTTTTCCGTCAGGAGAGCCAATAGAATCATCAACCATAGTTGGTGCTAAATCTGGATAGTGATATTTAGTTAAAACAGTTTTTAAGTTATTATTTTTAAAAGCTTGTGTAAGTTCTTCTGTAAAGTATTTAATCGCTTCCCCCAATAAGGATGCATCATTCATGATATTAACATGTGTTACCAATTAAATTCCTCCTCTACAATTAATTCTTTTTGTCGGTTTAATGTTTTTAGCTGTTCTTTTACAGTTTTAATTTCAGTTTCTATCATTCGTATACGATTGACCACATCTCTTTGTCTTTCAATAGAAACTCTAGGAATTTGCAATGTTTTTAAATCTTTGAGAGATAAAGACTTGATTAATTGACCTACTGCAAATCGTTCTATTTGTTCACGACCAGCCTTACTATTAAAGTAGAGTGCTAGGTATGGTAACAAATATTGGTTTTTATATTTTGGCAAGATAGTAATAGAGAATTGGTTACCATTGGCAATCAATTTATCATTACCTTCAACATATAGCATGTTAGATCTAAATGGTGATG
>ERZ827363.3828-NODE-3828-length-11073-cov-3.022146_pt1 | contig 11073 bp, 8 predicted proteins | sample MGYA00519776_ERZ827363 | MGnify/ENA primary metagenome ERZ827363 (study PRJEB31778, sample SAMEA3449288) | human gut metagenome | biome: human gut; feature: human-associated habitat; material: faeces | place: United Kingdom | collected 2010/2012 ...
TCTCGCAGAAATATTTGAGCGAGGCAAGAGCACGCGGCACCTCTTGAATTTCGTCAAAAATCAGCAGCGTATCCTCCGCATACAGGGAAATATCCCCGCCGTTTCCGACCATCACACTTGCCAAACCGCCCCGGCACGCCAGTCTTATCCCGTCTTTGCCCATACGGAGCTCCTGGCCTGACGGATTGCTCAGATATTTTGTAGAAGGATCCCCCATACGGTCCGGCGCCGCGCCTCCCTCTTCTTTATAATCGCTGCCTGCACTGATTGCGACGGCGTCTCTCGTATGTTTGGTCGGGAAATATACACGCACCTGATCCCCCTGTTCCGGCATATAGTACCAGCCGCTTCCATCCGAGGATGCGGACAAGGTAGAGAAGGGGAACCAGTACGCATCGTTACTGTCCCTGCCATCGTCTATTTTTAAATGCACCCGGATCTGTATCCCGGAAACCTCCAGCACGGTTCCCTCCAGCGCTGCTCCCGTCAGATGCGCCGGATATTCCGTCTTCACCAGGATCCCTTCCGGCTTTTGAATACCGCAGGTTCCCACAAGCCGTCCATGCTCCAGACGGAAACCATGCTCCATGACAGAAAGACTTTGCCCCTTCGTCTCTATCTGCTCAAAAAGTCCAGCCACCACTTCTGTCCGTCCCTCCATGATCAAAAACTGGTCGTCCCTTACATCTTTTCCTGCCTGCTTCCAGTAATAGTACGCGCCAAGCTCCTTTCGGAATCACGTCATTTCAAACGCACCGTCCACACTGGGAAGAAACGGAACCCCCGCATAAAGTCTTAAGGTGTCCGATGACGAGAGACTGGTGAGCGGAGCGTTCAGAGACGAAAACAACCGCTTTAAAAACTGCCAGTCCGTCTCCTGATACTGAACCGCTATGGACGAAATGGGGACGTCCGGAAATGCGAGCTGAATGTCACTCCCCGGATATTCCCTTAAAACCAGTTCCGCCAGTTCCCTATATGTCATCGCCGTATCCTGAAAAGAGCGGTAGCGTTTTTCCTGATCCATCAAAATGCTTCTGCTGTATGCAGTCACCTGGACGCTGCTCACATCCCCTTTTCCCGTGACCAGAAACTTCATGATGATTCCGGAAAAAAGGATCCTGCCCTCTGCCCTGATTGTGAGGGGTGAATACTGGGGCATATGAAACAGCAGCGGCTCACCGTCCTCTGCCCTGACATATCCGCCCAGCGTGAGACAGCCATGCTCTCCTGCACGTTCCACAAATTCCATATCCTCCAGATGCTCAACCGGAATTCCTTCTACTACGATCTGGTCTGCCGTATACCCCATTTTTCTTCCTCCCTAGTTCTCATGGATCGTCATGCCATGAATCGTCACTTTTCCCTTTTTCAGTTCCACATCCGCCCCCTGCTCACTGGCGATCCGGATGGATGTCTCTGATTTCATGATGACTTCATTTGCCGCTACAATATTGACCGCCTTTCCTGCTGATATGGAAATGTCTTTCACGGCGTCCAGCAGGACTTCCCCACTCTTTTTCAGCAAAATGCTACCCTGCTTTCTGCCCGCTGCGATCACAACGCCTTCCTCCGTAAACTGTACCTGGTTTCCCTGCGCAGTCTCAATATTGCGCACATTCGGATTCCCCATAGGATCATCCTGGTTTCCCTCTTTGGGCTCATGCGCCTTTATATTTGTCACAACATAGGCTTCCTTCTCGTCCGCTACCGGAAAATAAACGCGCACACTCTCCCCGTTTTCCGGCATACAGTACCAACCGCTCCCGTCCGGAGATGACGCAACCGTTGAGTACGGAAACCAGTAGTGCTCTCCTTCTTTTCCGCCGTTGTCAATTTCCATGTCTACCTGTACCCGGTCTCTCTTCGCCGCTGCGATCTGTCCGTCTATGGAGATTCCCGTCAGTCTCTGGTTAAAATACGGAAGCACTTTTAATCCGGCTTCTTTTCTCAGCACATAAGAATTGACCAGAATCCCCTTTTCAAGATGTCTCTCCACACCGCCGATATACCAAAAGCTTCCCTTATACCGAATTTCATTGCCAAGAGATGCGATCTCATACGTTTCAATCTGATACTGCACATTCTCCTGCTCCAACAGTTCCCCAAGTCCGTTCTCCTTCCGGCGGTTTAATTCTCCATAATCCTGCAAAAGCGTATAGGGCAGGCTGTCCCATTCCAACTGTTCCGTATCGGGGGATTCGCCAGCCAGAACACGGATACATTCAGACTCCGGATTTGGGTAGAGCGGTTCCTTATAACGGGCAAAAAAGCGGTTTAAAAATTCCCAGTCTGTCTCCTCATACTGGATGATAAGCTGACCGATCGGCATCTTCGGAACATTCAGTTTGTAATCCGCCACCGGATAAGTGCACATAACTTCCGCCATCAGTTCCTCCGGCGTCATCTGCGGATTCTGGAAAATCCGGATCCTCCGCTCCGTATCCATCAGATATGTCGCATCCCATGCCTCCAGATACAGGCTCACATCCTCTCCGTCCTTGCGGATAAAAATTTTATCGATAACACCATAAAACAGCGGGCGGGTCTCTCCTTCCGTCCGGTACATTAACGTCATGGTCTTTGAGATATTCTGTAACTCGTTTTCCTCCTGCTCTCCATCCAGAACAGCCTCCAGATACAGACTGGCATGACTGCCGGGCTTTTGGACAATATCCAGCCTCCGGATATACACAACGTCTATGGATGAAAGAAACAGATCTTTGTATGTGACGCCATCAAACTCCCTGATACGATCTTCCATCCGCACACGCTCCTTCCCGTTTTCTCATCCACTCATCCAGCTTTACCACCATAGCTTCCAATAAAACGCCGTATGTTCCCACGTCCTCCTTCAGACAGTTATAGTTTCCAGTAAATTCCATCCACTGCGTCTTAAAGCGGAACAGGATATTCCACACCCGTTTTTCCCCTGCCGGAACTTCAAAGCAGAAATATTCCACTGTTTCCAGAGATTTCTTTTTCAGGATCTGTGCTGACAACCGGTTGGCAGCCATGCCGTTGACCAGGAGATTACTCCATTGCTCCAGCGTTTTTGCCGCACGCTTCTGCGGCGTCCAGTTTATGATCTGGCTGACGCCTTCTGTATGGTTCACAAGGATCCGTCCGCTCTCATCTTCCTGCGACGCCTGATAAAATCCCTTGAAACATATAAAAGGAAACTCTTCCTTAAAATACGGGCAGATTTCAAATTCCAGAAGTCTGCCGTCCTCCAGTTCCAGTTTTCCCTCTGAGAGGGCGGCCAGCGCATCTTCTAGCGTAAGCGTTTTCTCTTCCGGCGCCTGAACTTCCTTTTCTCCCTGCTCCTTTACCCTTCTCATCTGGTCTAAAAGAGCGATCCTCTCATCTGTACGCATACATTTTCCCTCCTATATCAGCATTACCTGCCTTCTTGTTCCATCCCCCGGCTGTCTGTCAGAACGTCTGTCCGCACCCATCTGTAAGATCTTCTTTAGTCCGTCATATAACGCCTGATTCCCTTCCGGCATCCAGTCGCCCAACCGATTCTCTATATAAAAACGGAGCGCTTCCGCCGGCATTACACCGTCATTTGCAAGGACATTCATGGCAAACCCTGTATCCATGCCATCCCCGCTGTTCTTCCGCAATATCTCCATTGCGTACTGCCTTAAGACAGCCGGATGTAACGTCGGCATCACGGGGGAAGCCCAGGGGACTTCTACCAGATGAATCGTGTCAAACTCCGTCACGCAGTCAGAGAAATTTTCATACGTATTCCTGAGTCTTGCTCCCGCCTGCAGGCGGAATCTGCACAGTTCCAGTTCGCACGACGGATCCGGAAGCTTATCATCCAGATAGACCCTTGTATTTCCGATCGTTCGCTCATTCTCATAAACCAGCGTCAGAAACTGTACTTTTACATACCGGATCCTGTCCTCTGCCGGACACTCCAAATGAAGCGGATCCTTCATAAAATACAGTTTATTCTTATGAAGGATCATTCCGGGTTCAACCGTGATCCTATCTTCGTTCCAGACAAGTCCGCAGCCGCACAAAACACCGTCGCTGTAACCGGCGTACATGATCTCCAGATAATCCCGCGGATAATCCCTTAGCTGCTCTAACATTTCTGCGCGCAAAAGGCGCTTTTTCTTAAATTGTGGGGTTTCGTAACAGAACATGGCTCATACTCCTAACACAATGCAATCTCATCGATCCTCATGGTTGCCTCCACCCCTATAATTCCGAAGTGGCATTCATAGTAAATATCCACATGGTAGGGCAGATCAACAAACATCCTTACAAGAAAATCCATCTTGCCGGAAATCCTCTTTTCTTTTTTCACACCTATATACACCAGAATCTCGTAAAAATTCTCATTACTGCGGTATATGATATTTTGCGGGATCAGCTCCTCCACCATATCATTGAAGATATCCAGCGAGCTCCCGGTCTGGTATTGCCGCAGCAAACCGCTTAAGATCAGCTCCCGCTCCCGCTGGTCAAAGAGAGCGGCCGCTTCTGCCGCCGCCTCGCCAAAAGCACCATTTTTCAAATCCTGATACAGAAGTTTCTTGTAATATTCCTCTCTGGTCATCCCGGAGAGAATATCGTTTCCTGCGAGCACGTGAAAAATCAGATTTGTCAGACTTTCGCGCAGGCTTAAGAATTCCCGCATCTCGGGCTGGTACAGTTCCTTAAAAATATCATAAAAGCGGTAATACGGATTCACCTCAAGCCGGCAGTCGTCGTCAAACGCATCCTGGTTCAGGAACATATGCGATACTTCCATATAGGCGCTGTAATCCTTCGCCGCAAGAAACCGGATACGCTCCCTGGGAATCCCCTGCCCGTCCGCCATAAAAACTGCTTCCCATAAATAATTCATAACATTCGCCCCTCACACTGGTATTCCGGATACAGCTCCTGCACCTCGGATGTAATAAAACTGGCAATGTCCCGCAAAAGCCACGTTTCTTTTCCCTGCTCCTTAAAAAACAGGATCAGCTTTCTGCGCCCTTTCTGCTCACGAATCTCATCCTTTATAAAAAAGTTCATGGAGTAAGTCTCCGCCTCCTCCCCTTCCCCGTCTTCCAGTCTGCAGTCCTGATACCCGATATAAGACTCCAGCGCAAATCCCCTGATAAACCGTTCCAGTTCTCCCTTCGTCCTGACCTTCTGTCCGTTCTTTCTTAAAAACCGTTCTGCAAATCCATCCCTTCGTAAATTTTCCATAACCGGATAGGTATAGCGGTCAATTTTATGTTCTTCCCCGCTGCGGATCATATAGACGTCCCATAGTTCTGTATTCCTGATCTCACCCGTGATCAGCAGGCGGTCCCTGTTTTGCCGCACATTTCTGATACCGGACTTTTCGCCCACCAAATACGCGTGCTCTGCTCCATAGTCCTGGATGGAGATGATATGCTCAAAATTTTTATAATCTCCGCAGGGAATCGGGAAGCCTGTGCTCTCTAGCTTTAAATGCCATACGTTCCAGAGCGGTATCATATCGTAATGAACCATTGGGGCATATTCTTCAAAGTTCACTTCCAATCCGGCGACCTTCTCTGCGTCCGGTATTTCCTCCGGCATTTCGCAAATCACCACATCTGCCATCTTAAACAGATACGGGGCATTGATGGTCTGCCACGGAACTCCATTTTTCATAAAGAGATGGTATAATTCCTCCATCTTTTTTCGGTAACGGCTGCATATCTCTAATCTGACAGACACCGGATATTCTCTGTCCGCCTTTAAAACGCCGGCGTAGATCCGGTCCTTTCCCAACAGCTTTCTTATCTCGACTGCATCCCCTTTGAGAAATACGGTGGAAAGACTGCTTTTTCCCTCCCCCGCGATCTCCTCCCGGATTTCTGAAATCAGCCGGGCAGACGGCTCGATATCCTCGTCGCAGACAGCCGTCAGGTAATGGTGTGTGGTATCCAGATAGGATCTCTCTACCAGCCCCGTGCAGATCCGGTACCGGTTGATATCGTATGCCAGATCATCCATAACCCTCATTTCCAGCGCCCGGTACATCTCCTCATTTTTTTCATACAAATTTAAAAAGACGCCTTCCATCATCTCTTTAAAAGCAATCCGCTCTTCCAGAACAGAAATCGACTGAATTTCTGTCCGGATCATTTCTCTGATGTCTTCGTTTCTATCCATGATCACTTTCTTCTCCGTATTTCACATTTTGGCTGCGACTGCTGCCCCTTACTTCTTTCCATCGAAAAAGTTGAGTTCCCACGTGTCGTCCTCAAAATCAAAAAACGTCTCCTCCCCTTTGTACAAAAGATCCCCGTCTCTTAAAACCGGAAGCACGACAAAGCCCCATCTTTTTCTGGACACCCACACAAAAAACTTCATCTCCCCTTCTACGATCGTATCCGTCTCTTCCTGAATCACCGTCCCCCGGTACGTCCGGTTGATTTCTTCCTGCGTTGTCCTCTCAAACGCCGCGGTATTGTACTCATAATAATAGGTTTTTAACCGCTTTCCCTGATCGTCGTTTAAATACAGATCGAGCTGGTTGCCGATCCTGAAACGGGAGATATAGCCAATATGTTCCTCGGCATCCAGACTGTGTATTAAGATCTTTTCCTGGTTTTCATGGGTAAGCGCACATATCTCATAGGGCAGGCTTCCTACCTGATAATCTCTGATAACATTCATATACCCTAATTTACAGTTCAGGAAATAGGATAAAGCGCCTTTTAGGCAGCACATCTTAAGCTCCGTCCCGTCTTGCTCCTGCTTCGTGCTCTGGATCAGTTTTCCGGGAACATACTCTTTGAGTGCTTCCGTAAACAGCCTGGATTTGCATGATTGTCCGGTCAGCTTGATCATCTCATACGTCTGGAGCTGCCCCTGCTCAAATTTCTGATCAAGGAACCGTTCCATCAGACCATATATATCCGGGCGTAAAACCTCCTCCACCTCATTGAGGTAAACGGAGAATTCCACCGGCTCCTTTAAATTTTCAAACTTCCCATTTGGGCAGACAGACAACCGCCATTTATCCAGATAGATTTCCCGTGCAGCTTTCCGCTCCGTGGAAAGCTTTAATTCATAGCAGAAATCCGCCTGAAAAAACCTCTTTTTTACCTGCTCTGCCAGTTCAAACAGGTAGTAGTAATTGTTTTTCACAAAAAAGTACTGTTCCCGGCTCTTCTCCTCATAGCTTTTAAACTGTGTCGGGATATAGGCTTCCGCCTGCCGGTATGCCTCATCCACTTTCCGGACAGACGATTCCTCTGAACCGGAAAATATATCATCAGGCAAACAACCCAGCACTTGTGCAATGCGGATTTTCAGTAACTGCAAAATGCGGTAGGTAAGGTTATTTCCTCCGAAATTGGTATCTCCGTTTTCATAACGCGTCTCAAGACTGACAATATAGGAAACACGGTTATTATCAATGCAGAATCTTCCGGATGTGAGATCTGTCGTTCCTCCCCCACAGTCAATGATCAGCGCATGATACCACCGTTTTCCCTCATAACTTTTCTGTGCGATCATCCGGTCAATGCTGTGGAACAAAACCGCCATTCCCTCATCCAGTTCGCAGTTCACGTGATACTCCGGCAGAAGTTCTTTAAAAAATGACTGGAATTTTTCTTTTTGACGGATGGGCGCAAGCATCTGGATACTCGTAAAACTGCATTTAAACTGCTGTCTTGCCAAATCCAGCAAATATTCCAAATAAGCGCGCAGCATTTCCCTTCTCGAAAACTGATATTTGTATCCATCGGTAAGGGTTACTCCTTCAAACCGGTTCGGATCGCTGATCCAGCGTTTGATGTCATAGAAAACAGCAATATCCTCATCCCGGTAATTCTCCTCCCCCAGCGCTTTCGCGTCATGCCCAAACACAAAGGAGGCTTCTTCCCCCTCCTGCCGGCACACACCGATAAGGCTTGGGATGATTTTGCTCCCCTTTACCATCGCCGTTTTCATACTTCCATCCGGCAGACAGATCCCCATGGTGGTATTGGAGCTTCCAAGATCGATGATCAGCGGGAGTTCCGCCTGTGCAATCTCTTTTTCCTGAATATCTAACAGTGGAATTCTCACGCCCTCCAAAACTCCGGGAGCCATCGTCCGGTTGCCATAGTAACAGTCATACAGAAATTCGGAATCGCGCTCTTTCGGCAGATACAGAATAAAATACTGGTGCTTTTCCAGAGGGCGGACTGCGACATCCTTTCCTTTAAAGATATACGCCTTTCCCTCCGCCATCTGGATATAAAAGCAGGTGTACACCTGAAAGGATTCATCGATTAGAAAAAGATTCCCTTCGTATATGCCCTGCTCCGACTGTATCTGATACCCGTCCAGCTCATTGATCTGCGTGTCGCTGTACAGGGTCATAGTGCCCGGCACCCGGATATCCATATGGTCTGTAAGCAGTACATCATGGCATTGCAGATACTCCTCAATCCGCTCCAGCCCGTTTTCGCACCGGGTCTGGATATGGCGGTATTCCTTTTGCCCGCGAAAACGCATGATGAGACGGATCAGACTCTCCTTGTCCTCCCTTTGAGCAGACGACACTACCAGCCGCTCTTTTCTGCAAATTTCTCTGAGATGAAACATCGTCATCTTCTCAAGTTCGTTCCTTTTATAGGAATTTGTGGGAGTAATCTCACGATTTGCGTTCCATTTGTATGTATATCCGCTCATAAGTATCGTTCCTCGCTTTTCCTAAGTTGTGGCTGCCCCCTGCGCAGCTGCATTCATCCCTGCCCTTGCCGCATCAATCTTTGGGTTCAGGTTATCTGCCAGCTCATCCAGTTCCAGCCTTCTGTAAATCACCTGCGCAGTCTGGTAGAAAGTGATCGCACTCTCATACTTCCCCTGGGCGAAAAGCATATTGCCCTGATTTTCAAGGTCGATTGCGTTTTGCTGATCATTCGCCTTCTGCTGGTTCTCCAGTTCGATCGCTGCGGCCTCCTCCTGCTTTTGTTTCTCCTGCTCTGCCGCTGCTACTTCTTCCTGTTGCTGCTTTCTCTCCGTTTCCTCCTGCGCTGCTTTTTCTAACGCTTCCTCGGCGGCAGCCTGCTTTTCTAATGCCTCTGCTTTTCCTTCGCTGTAATAAATGTCTGCGGCTTTCTTTCTCGCTTCCTTATAGACTGCGACAGCGCCCTCCAGATTTCCGTATTCCTCTTTCCTCTCACCCAGTGCGATCAGGTCGTATACCTCTATATAAGCCTTTGCCCGATCCAGCTGGCTGCCAATATAATCTTTTCCAACGTTTCCCGCCTTTTGTGACATCTCTCCTGCTGTAAGGTACAATTCCTGTGCTTTCTCATATTCCCCGGCTGAGAGTGTCTCATCTGCAAGGATGATCTGTTCTGCCACCTTTTGATACTTGGCTGCCCATGCGGCTTCCACCTCCCGCTTTAAGCTGACTGCCAGCTTCCCCGCCTGACTGTATTCCTCTACGGCTCTCTGGTAATTGTCATTGCTCAGATAAAGCTCCCCGTCTGCCAAACACGCCGCCAGCTCTTTTTCTTTGCTCTGTATGTTGGCGTGCCTAAGAAACAGTGCCGTGCCGATGCCTGCGACCGCCAGCACGATAGGAATGGCAACCATGAGTATCTTCTTGAAGCTCCACGGCTTTTTCGGTGACTGATACACTTTTTGGGCAAAGGTAACTGCCATCGTATAATTGTCGATCTCTGAGGTGTCCTGCTGCTCTAAAATCATATCTTCTGTTCGATAAAGCACCTCCTCCGGTTCTTTGGCATCACGGATGATCTCCAACAGCTTTTCATCCGGGCACTGCTCCCACACGCCTCTTGTGAGCAATAGGAAAACATCCCCGTTTTCCAGCTTTCTCTTTTTGGATATCTGGATTTTTGGAGTTCCCCTCTCCCCCAAAAAAGAATACAGGTTATTGCGTTCCTCATGGGCTGCCGCCTGGTCAAGCGTTATTTTTTCAGCCTCCACCAGATTACTTGTCAGGGACTGGTCGGTTGTCTTTTCCAGGATTCTGTCATTGCGGATCAAATAGTAGCGGCTGTTTCCCACATATACATACCGGATCTTCTGGTAATCGGTAACCGCGACAACAGCAGACGCTTTTAGATGCATTCCCGCTTTCTGCCGGAGAAGTTCCGTATGTGCACGGTGTGCCATCCGTTTTAAACGCCCTTTTCCCATAGACGGCACTTCCGTAAAATCACGGATGATGCTTTCCACTACAAGCTTTGCACTATTGATGGAAGAATCTCCATCCAGACTGTCCGCCAGAACATAGCAGGCAAAATCATCCATCTCCACATAGCCAAAGTAGTCACGATTGGATAACTTTTGTCCTTCCTCTGACATATTGACAGTTTGAAATTCCGAATTTATTCTTCTCATGCCATTCCTCCACACGAATGATCTGCCCCGGTGTTCCCCGGAACCCGCAGGAGGATCACGCTTCCGTTCTCCTTCTGCGTTCCTTCTTTTTGTTCTGCTGCCCAGGCAATTTTCCCCGCCTTTTCAAACAAACTCCCCTGCTCTACCAAAATATCCTCGATTTCACTCCACGATACTTCCTCAAAGATCCCGCTCGTCGCCAGCATCACCACATCTTCCGGCCTGGTCAGGATCGGCTGGCTCTCAACTTCAATTTTGCGAAACCCATCCATTCCCACGTAGTTCCACATCCTTTTTTCTTCCATGCTCCACACCGCTTCCTGTCTGGAAATCTTTCCGTCCTTCCACGCTTCCTCCGCCAGAACATCCAGCGTGTGCCCTTTGCTCAGCGGAATGATCTCGCCCCCACGAAACAGTGCGATCCGAATATTCCCGGCGAGCGCATAGTACAGCTTCGTCCCATTTACAAAAACTGCTCCAAGACTTGTCCCGCCCTTAGACCGCTCCAGCGTCATCTGAACCCTTCTGTTTGCCTCGTAAAACGACATGCGGAAAAAGTGATCCGGCTCACTCAAAAATGTATAAGGCTCATATCTGTCCAGAATGGTATCCATCGCAATCTGTGCACAGACTTCCCCTATATTTCGTTTTCCGATCCCGTCTGCGATCACCGCCAGAGCGCCTGCCTGCGTCCTTTCCGCCCGCACTCTGTCA
>ERZ827363.3829-NODE-3829-length-11071-cov-2.986383_pt1 | contig 11071 bp, 8 predicted proteins | sample MGYA00519776_ERZ827363 | MGnify/ENA primary metagenome ERZ827363 (study PRJEB31778, sample SAMEA3449288) | human gut metagenome | biome: human gut; feature: human-associated habitat; material: faeces | place: United Kingdom | collected 2010/2012 ...
CTTTCGATCTTCTGGGAATCCGCTACACAGGAACCGGATACTTAAGCAGTGCCCTTGCCATGGATAAAGGCCTCACCAAGAAGATCTTTCTTATGGACCAGGTACCGACACCCAAGGGTGTTTCCATGCTGAAAGAAAACTGTACAAGAAATATCCAGGATCTTGGCATGGAATTTCCTGTTGTTGTAAAAACATGCTGCGGTGGTTCCAGTGTAGGTGTTTATATTGTAAACAACCAGAAAGAATATGAGGATGCCATTGACGGTGCCTATTCTTATGAGGATGAAGTCGTTGTTGAGGAATACATCAAAGGCCGGGAGTTTTCTGTTGCAGTTGTAGATGGCAAAGCTTATCCAATTATCGAGATCGCACCGAAGCAGGGCTTCTACGATTATAAGAACAAATATCAGGCAGGTTCCACAGTAGAGACCTGTCCGGCTGAGATTTCTCCGGAACTGACAGAGAAGATGCAGCACTATGCGGAGGCCGGTGCAAAAGCTCTCTGCATCGAAGGCTACGCACGTTTTGACTTCATGATGAAGGAAAACGGCGACATGTACTGCCTGGAAGCAAACACACTTCCGGGAATGACACCGACCAGCCTGATCCCGCAGGAAGCAAAAGTTCTGGGAATTGATTACCCGGATCTCTGTGAAGAGCTGATCCGCATTTCTCTTAAAAAATACAGCAAATAAAATATCTGACCATAACTCCTCCTGTTGACCGAAGCAGTTTCAGAACATGTTGATCTCTGAAATGCTGTAAATACAACAGGAGGAGTTTCTGGCAAAAGAAAGGATTTTATTCATGAAAAATCTTACATTGGAAAATATCACAAAAGTCTGCAATGGTACTTACCATGGCCCGCAGGAAAAACTTCAGGAAGAAGTGACTGCCATCACAACAGACAGCCGTAAAGTAGAAAAAGGCGGTCTTTTTGTTCCGGTAGTAGGAGAGCGTGTGGATGCCCACCGCTTTATTCCCCAGGTGATGGAAGCAGGTGCACTTGCAACCTTATCCGAGAGGGTCCTTGAAGGTGCTGACTATCCGTACATTCAGGTAGAATCTTCCCTTCAGGCAGTGAAGGACATTGCGGAGTTTTATCTGGAGCAGCTTGATATTCCGGTTGTGGGAATCACAGGAAGTGTTGGAAAAACCAGCACAAAAGAGGTGATCGCCTCTGTCCTGAAAGAGAAATACCGCACCCTGAAAACCCAGGGGAATTTCAACAATGAACTGGGACTTCCGCTGACTGTATTCCGTCTCCGTGGCGAGGATGAGATTGCGGTCCTGGAAATGGGAATCAGTGATTTCGGCGAGATGACCCGTCTTGCAAAGATCGCGAAACCGGACACCTGCGTGATCACAAACATCGGAACCTGCCATCTGGAAAATCTTGGAGACAGAGACGGTGTCCTGAAAGCAAAAACAGAGATCTTTAAATATGTGAAGAAAAATATCGTACTCAATGGTGATGATGATAAGCTTTCCACAGTAAAAGAATACAACGGTATCCGGCCGGTATTTTTTGGAAACGGAGAAAATGCTTCTGTCACCTGTGAAAATGTGGAGAGCCGTGGACTGAAAGGAATGAGCTGTGACATCTGTCTGAAGGGAAAAATGGCAGAGAACGGAGAGTTCCAGAAATTCCATGTAGATATCCCAATGCCAGGACGCCATATGGTTTCCAATGCGCTGGCAGCAGCAGCCATCGGCAGACTTTACGGACTGAATGCAGAGCAGATCAAAAAGGGTATCGAAAGCCTGGAGCCGGTCAGCGGAAGATTCAATATGATCGAGACCGACAAGTTCCTGATCGTAGATGACTGCTACAACGCAAACCCCATGTCCATGAAGGCATCTCTGGATGTTCTGCAGGACGGACTTGGAAGAAGAGTTGCCATTCTTGGAGATATGGGCGAGCTTGGAACCGACGAAGTTGCACTTCATGAAGGCGTTGGCGTTCATGCAGGTCACTGTAAGATCGACGCCTGCATCTGTGTTGGACCGCTTGCGGCACACATTGCGAAAAAGGCATCCGAGACCAATCCGGACCTGACAGTTATCCAGGAAAACGATCTGGAAAGCCTTCTTAAAAATCTGAACACCTATGTAAAAAAAGGAGACACCATCCTTGTAAAAGCTTCTCATTTCATGAAATTTGAAAATGTAGTCAAAGCACTGCAGGAAATGTAAAAAGACCGAAAACCAGGCGATCATTTGACGAACGAAAATTCTTTCCAGCCAGGCGATATAGAAGTATAATATTCCTAAAGCAATGAGCAGTGCGTCCGGAACCGGTATCCGGTGCGTTGTAAAGCAAAACAGAATGACGTGTGGGTACTGCGGGCAGTGAAAAGGGAGGGGCTTATGCTGGAGATGATCATGAAGCTGAACATTCCGCTTTACGTCATGACATCCATGGGATGTATCGGTGGCCTTGGGATGCTGGCAACAAACCTTACCTACAGAAGAATGATCCGAAATACACAGCGATTACAGAATCTCAAAGAAAAATGGCTGAACCTGTGGAAGTCAAGAGACAGGCTCTGGCACAGAATGAACCGTTTTGTGTGGTATCCGTCTCTGCTATGTACGTTTCTTCTGGTCCTTTCTGTGATCCTTAACAGCAGGCTGGAACCTGGGGAAGGTCTGCCTATGCTTTATCTGTATATTGGTGCAGCTGTGCCTGTGACATTGCTGCTTCTGAGACAGGGACTGGATTTTTCCTACAAAGAAGAACTTGTGATGGCTTCCCTTGCAGATTACGTGGAACAGGTACGGACCTGGGTGGAAGAAATTCCAGTTTCCCAGAAGACAGATCCCGTTTTGCAGGAAGAGATCGTGGATCGGATCACAAGGAGCATCCGTCAGACTGCGGCAACAGGAAGCCATTTCAGCAAGATGCTTTCTCCGGAGGAGGAAGAGATCATGAGGGAGATCATAAGAGAATTTATGAAGGAGTAGAAGTGGACGCCGGAAGTTCAGAGAATGACACACGGCGATACCGGAATTACGGTGTGATATATAATATGATGAAAAAATCTCCGGCAGATACGGTTCCTGGTATCCTGCCGGAGATTTTTTTGTGTATTTGTGTAAGATAAGGATTCTTTGGCCGTCTGACTCTGCGGACTGGTTATCAGCCCATGGAGATCGGGCCGCCGCGGAGTTTGCCTGCAGTGGTGATTCTCTTGATGGCAACCATGTATGCAGCCATACGGAGCGTTACGTTCTTCTCCTGGCTGAGAGCATAAACTTCGTTAAATGCGGTAAGCATGATCTTCTGAAGCATCTTGTTAACTTCATCAAGATCCCAGGTAAGGTTCTGGATGTTCTGAACCCACTCGAAGTAGGAGACAACAACACCGCCTGCATTGGAAAGGATATCCGGGCATACGATGATTCCTCTGGAATTCAGGATCTCATCTGCCTCAACAGAAGTCGGTCCGTTGGCTGCCTCGATGATAAGTTTAGCCTGGATGCGTCCTGCGTTATCTTCTGTGATCTGGTTCTCAAGGGCGGCCGGGATCAGAACGTCGCATTTGCATGTGATCAGGCCGTCGTTGGTAATATGGGAAACGCCCTCTGCCTCGTATTTATCGAGAGTATTTCCTTCGGAAATAAATTTACGGATCGCCGGAATATCAAGTCCGTCCTCACAGTAAAGACCGCCGGTGTAATCACTGACCGCAACAACTTTCTGTCCATTCTTATAAAAGATCTCAGCGGCAGTTCCGCCGACATTTCCCATACCCTGAACAGCGATGGATGCTTTTGCCGGATCAATGTGGTTTTTTTCCATGCACTGGTAGGCGATGATGGTAACGCCACGTCCGGTAGCTTCCACACGGCCTACGGAGCCGCCGATCTCGATGGGTTTTCCGGTAACAACACCTGGAACCGTATGGCCGGTAAACATGCTGTAAGTGTCCATGATCCATGCCATAACCTCACCATTTGTATTAACATCCGGTGCAGGAATATCCTTATCTGGTCCGATGATCGGAAGGATACGTGTGGTATAACGACGGGTAAGACGTATAAGCTCCGCTCTGGAAAGCTTGGACGGATCAACTTTGATTCCACCCTTGGCACCGCCGTAAGGAATATTTACAACCGCACATTTAAAGGACATCCAGGCTGCAAGCGCTTTTACTTCGTCCATATCGGAATTCTGATGGTAACGGATGCCGCCCTTGCACGGTCCACGTGCGCTGGAATGCTGAACACGGTATCCCTCGAATACCTTAATGGAGCCGTCATCCATACGGATCGGGATAGAAACCTTAAGTTCACGTTCCGGGTAGCAAAGTGTTGCGTAATCTTCGTAGCTGAGACCAAGAGCCTCTGCAGACTGCTTCAGGACAGAGAGCATATTGTCATAAGGATTATACTTTTTATCTGCCATTGTTACCACTCCTTTGAAAATAAATATTTTTTCTCTTTGATTTAAGAATAATATTATTCATCTGATGAGGTGAGTATATCATGCTATATCTGAAAAGTAAATAATTTTATTCATAAAAATATATACAAAAATATTTATATCTTTTTGGGCGTTTTCACATAAGCCTGTGATAAAATAAAAAAACTGAAACATGCAGGTTTCCCAAACTGCTGTGACCAGTGATAATTATGACGGGGAGGATATTTCATGGAGAATCGGTTACAGAATCTGATCATTTCAGCACAGCTGACACCAAAGGAAAAAGAGGTTGCGGATTACGTCCTTGAGAATCTGCAGAAATGCTGTTTTATGACATCAACAGAGCTGGCCGGAGAATTGAATGTGAGTTATTCCTCCGTGATCCGGCTTACCAAGACGCTGGGATTTACCGGATATCCGGATTTTCAGAATTTTTTGCGGGAAACTTATGCAGAACAGTCCAGAGATGTGGACACCGGAATTCTCATCCCCGCGGAGCGCATTGAGGCGATCAAGAAAAAAGAGCACAAGGCAACAGTCCAGGATACGGTATGCGCCTATACCCTCAGCAATATACAGAGCACCATTGCCAGTAATACCGAAGAACAGTACCGTAAGGCCAGCAGTATTCTCATCAACAGTGGGGTGAAATACATTTTTTCTTCAAGAGGATCTACCTGTGTGGGGGAATTTCTGAATACGATCCTGCGGCAGACGCTTCCCCACGTATACAATTACGGAAGCCACGGGCAGAACATGTTTGACTTTGCCAGCGACCTGGGGAAAGGCGATGCGGCGGTTTTTATCACCTATTCCCGGTATTCCAGGCTGATGTATCTCACTGCGGAGATGGTACATAAGCAGGGGGCTTCCATTATCCTTCTGACAGACAAACCTACCTGCGAAGCAGCCAAGTTCGCGGATGTGGTACTGACTGCCAGAGGTGACAGCAGTGAATTCTATAATTCCTATGTTGCAGGAATGTTTGCCGCAGAAATGCTCTGCGCCTATATATGCAGGGAAACGAATTACTCCAATCAGGAGCTTCTGGAGCGCATTGATGAATATACTTCCCAGATCGGAAACTTCTGAAAAAAGAAAACGCAGGATAAGCATTTGTAGCTTTCCTGCGTTTGCTTCAATCTTCCTCGATCACCTGGATCTCCAGATAATCAAATTCAATATGTTCAATGAAATTATCCTGATAAAAACGTGCCTTGTCATGTTTCTTGAAATCCCGCACCGTGGCATCCAGCCAGATCGGGTTTCCCAGATCCATCTGATAGCAGATTTCCTCAAGTCCGTGAAAAATCTTGTGTGTTCTGGTATCATCGCTGTCATCACAGACTACCGTGTCCTGCAGCATATGATTATCTTTCCATATTTTTCCCCATAAACGAAACATAAATATTACCTCCGTATCGTAACTGCCCAGGCCGGCAGAAGTTTTTGGATCGATCGTCTGACATGCCCTTCAGTATAACGGATTTTGCAGGGAAAGTAAAGTTCAGGGCGGATTCCTGTTTTGTACATAAAACAATGCACCGGGCCGCTTCACTTTTATTGACTAATGTGTAAAAATCCTCTATAATAAACGAAATTGTGAAAAAAGAATTATAATAGATTGGAGGAACCGAAATGAAACTTTACGATACCGGTGTCTATCTTCAGAACGGGCAGGAAATCATTCCTGAGAACCAGGCGAACCTGCCTGTAGCGAAAGAAGAGGCTGCCAGGAATACCATCGCATATTCTATTCTCAAGGCTCACAATAAATCGGATAACATGGAGAAACTTCAGATCAAATTCGACAAACTGACTTCCCATGATATCACATTTGTAGGAATTATCCAGACTGCAAGAGCTTCAGGACTTGAGAAATTCCCGGTACCATATGTACTGACCAACTGCCACAACTCTCTCTGTGCAGTAGGCGGAACCATCAATGAAGATGACCATATGTTTGGACTCACCTGTGCCAAGAAGTACGGCGGAGTTTACGTACCGCCTCATCAGGCAGTTATCCATCAGTTTGCAAGAGAAATGCTTGCAGGCGGCGGAAAGATGATCCTCGGTTCCGACAGCCATACAAGATACGGAGCACTTGGAACCATGGCTATGGGCGAGGGCGGACCGGAGCTTGTTAAACAGCTTCTCTGTCAGACTTATGACATCAATATGCCAGGCGTTGTAGCTATCTACCTGAAAGGCACACCACGCCCGGGCGTAGGACCGCAGGACGTTGCACTGGCCATCATTGGAGAAGTTTTTGCCAATGGTTATGTGAAGAACAAAGTTATGGAGTTCGTAGGACCAGGCGTTGCCAACTTAAGCGCAGATTTCCGTATCGGAATCGACGTTATGACAACAGAGACCACCTGCCTTTCCTCCATCTGGCAGACAGATGAGAAGATTCAGGAGTTTTACGAGATCCATGGAAGAGCCCAGAGCTATAAAGAGCTGAAACCGGGAGATGTGGCTTACTATGACGGCTGTGTGGAGATTGACCTTGGCGAGATCAAGCCAATGATCGCTATGCCGTTCCATCCAAGCAATACTTATACAATTGATGAACTGAATGCAAATCTGGATGACATCCTTGCCGATGTTGAGAAAAAAGCTCTGGTAAGTCTGGACGGCAAGGTTCCTTATACTCTCCGTAATAAGGTTGTAGACGGAAAGCTTTACGTTGACCAGGGAATCATTGCAGGATGTGCAGGCGGTGGATTTGAGAATATCTGTGCTGCAGCGGATATTCTCCGCGGAACCAGCATCGGTGCAGATGCCTTTACTTTAAGCGTATATCCGGCAAGTACTCCGATTTATATGGAACTGGCTAAGAATGGAGTTCTGGCAGATCTTCTTGAGACAGGTGCTGTTGTGAAAACGGCATTCTGCGGTCCATGCTTCGGCGCTGGAGATACTCCGGCAAACAATGCTTTCAGTATCCGCCATACCACCAGAAACTTCCCGAACCGTGAAGGCTCCAAGATCCAGAATGGTCAGATTTCTTCTGTCGCACTTATGGATGCCCGTTCTATCGCTGCTACAGCTGCAAACAAGGGATTCCTTACCTCTGCTGAGAATTTCACAGGAGAGTACAGAGGACAGAAATATTTCTTTGATAAAACGATTTACGATAACCGTGTATTTGACAGCAAAGGCGTGGCTGATCCGTCTGTTGAGATCCAGTTTGGACCGAACATCAAAGACTGGCCGAAGATGCCGGCACTTGCAGAGAATCTGGTTCTGAAGGTTGTTTCCGAAATTCACGATCCGGTAACTACTACCGACGAGCTGATCCCATCCGGTGAGACTTCCTCCTACCGTTCCAATCCTCTTGGACTGGCTGAGTTTACTCTTTCCAGAAAGGATCCGGCTTATGTTGGACGAGCAAAAGAGGTTCAGAAAGCAGAGCATGCCATTGAGAACGGCGAATGTCCGCTGGATGCACTGCCAGAGCTGAAGCCGGTTATGGAAGCGGTGAACAAAGAGTATCCGGAAGCTGGCAAAGGCAATCTTGGCGTTGGAAGTACTATTTTCGCAGTGAAGCCCGGAGATGGTTCTGCCCGTGAGCAGGCTGCTTCCTGTCAGAAAGTACTTGGCGGGTGGGCAAACATTGCCAACGAATACGCTACCAAACGTTACCGTTCCAACCTGATTAACTGGGGAATGCTTCCATTCCTGATCCCGGCCGGTGATCTTCCGTTTGTAAACGGTGATTACCTGTTCTTCCCGGAAATCCGCAAGGCTGTGGAAGAGAAAGCCGACTGCATTACCGGCTATGTGGTAAAAGAGAGCGGACTGGTTCCATTTACTGTAACACTTGGAGAACTGACAGATGATGAGCGGGAAATCATCCTGAAAGGCTGTCTGATCAACTACAATAGAAAATAAAATGTTATGAGGCAGGTCATTCTTTTTGAGAGCGACCTGCCTTTTTATCAGAATTCCCTGTTACATAAAAAGTTCTACATGGTATGATCACACTGCAATGAAAAGGCAAATATCGCTCAATGTGTTTCTACATAGGCTAGAACGTGTTTAAAAAAGCATTTCCGCAATCTGCACGTCCCACTTTGCGGTATATTTTTCCCGAATTCGGTTGTCGTAGCCCGCTATGATACCCTCAACCGGACAAAATCTCCCACAAATCATGACGTATATCTTGCAGAAAGCCTTTTTTAAACACCTATTTAGACTTTTGCAAAAAGGAGCCTTTTTTGTTATATAAACAAATATTCTGAATAATTACAATAATTAGTAAAAAACACAGAAATACAACGTGAAGCACCAAAATAAAACAGAAATAAAACAAAAAATACACGAAAAAGTATTGACAAATAAGACAGGAGATGGTAATATAAGCTCATCAAAAGAAAAGAAAAACAACTTCATAAAGAAAGGAGCTTAGTGATTCCAATGGGAACATAAAATCTTTCTAATCAATATAAGAGAGACAGGAATCGCATTTCCTGCAAGAAGACCTGATACGAGAACCGTGTAAATAGAAAATAAAGTATCACTTGATTCAGCTGATACTTATAAACGTATCCAAGGTAAATAGAAGCGATTACTTATATTGAATAACTGTCCACCACTAATACAAAGATCTGGAACTTGTGTAAAGAAACATTTCTCCAGAGGATATAACCCCTTATCACAGATAAGCAGGATATCTTGAGATTCCTATTGAACCTTTAGAATATGAATCGAAACTTTGCATTAGAAGAATATCATAATTGATATTCCAGTCAGAAATAGATCAGGAACTTCCGCTCAAACTTTTTTGTATAATACATATAAGAGAGCATATGAACCAGTAAGTGGTTTTGGATTTAACCGAATTAAGTTTGAAATTGTTTATGATAATGATTCAGAGCCTGAGAAGTATATCCGATATTTCTGCAGAAGAAATTATAAAACGTGAATTATAATTTCAATCTATCAAACTTCTAAATAAACCGAATGATAAACATCATATCGTTTATGAGCAGGAAATAAGATAAGATATTTTAAATAAAAACTTAAAACTGAATATAGAACAACTGAATAAAGACCACGTAAATATTAAATTGTAAATCAATTTGAAAAACGAGGAAAAGACCATTGAATACTGAAGAATTTTAGGACGGTCATCATTTGAAATATAAGTAAAATGATGACCGTCCTTTTCCATGCTGCACTTGTAAATCAGGCTTTAATCCGCTATAATGAGCGGAGAAAATTGGAAACTATGAGGGAAGCAGACGATGTTTAGTGGGAAAATAGAGGACTACATTCTTTTCGAAGATAAAGAAATTATAGTTTGCCGTAAGCCAGCGGGAATTGCGGTACAGAATGCAAGAATCGGTGCCATGGATCTGGAGAGCAGCCTGAAAAATTATCTGGCAATGCAAGCCAGTGGTGGGAGAAGGATTCCATATCTGGCAGTAATCCACAGGCTGGATCAGCCGGTAGAAGGTATTCTTGTATTTGGGAAGACACCTGAGGCCGCGAAATCGTTAAGTGCACAGATTACAGCTGGAAAGATGGAAAAAATTTATCTGGCAGTAACATATGGAAAGCAGGCCGAGGCTGGGAAAAAAGAAAAAGTTCTGGAGGATTATCTGAAAAAAGATGGAAAATCCAATACTTCTTCCGTGGTAAATGCGCACACTCCTGGTGCGAAGAAGGCCAGACTTTCCTATGAGGTTCTCGGTGAGGCTGTGGATGCAATTTCCGGAAAGAAAAAATGGCTGCTTCGAATTCATCTGGATACAGGCCGTCATCACCAGATCCGGGTTCAGATGGCTCATGCAGGAATGCCTTTGGCTGGTGACCGGAAATATGGTGCCGGAACGAATGTGACCATCGGGGCAGGCAGCCTGGCTCTGTGCGCCGCAAGCCTTACCTTTTTCCATCCGGTAACCGGAAAGGTGATGAAATTCGTGACAAAGCCGGAAGGGGCTGAGTTTAAGGGGATTTCTATCCCGCAAATGTGAAAAAAACATAAAAACTATAGACGTGGAACCGAAATTGTGTATAATGTAAAAGCAAGATTAAACAAAGATGAAGACTGCGAAAAATAGTTATAAAAAGTTTCTATGAAAAACTTTAAACATTCAGATGAGGAGTGAATAAAATGAAAAAAGTAGCAGTGATACCTGCTGTTGTTCTGGCTGCATTATGCACCTTCACAGGCTGTAAGAAAGAAGAAGTGGAGAAAGTGATCGCGCCACTGGTTTCTGACGGGCAGACTACGGAATCCACAGAAGAAGCCCAGGAAGAAAAGGATCCTCTTATTCCTGAAATTGATACATCTGTAGAACTCCAGGCAGGATCCCGGGTGGCAGTTGTAAGCAAGAGTACAAGCGGAGAGTTCTGGGGACTGGTTAAGAAAGGAATGGAGCAGGCAATTGCCGATGTAAACGAGGCATATGGCTTCAAGAAAGAAGATCAGGTGACCATGACCTTTGAAGGCGCCAGTGATGAGAAAGATGTGGAGAGCCAGGTAAATACCATAGATGCGGTAATTGCAGAGAATCCGGATGTACTTTGTGTTTCTGCCAGCGATATGGATTCCCTTCAGGCGCAGCTGGAAGCTGCCAAGGAGAATGGAATCCCGGTTGTGGCATTTGACTCTGGTGTTACAGACAGCAA
>ERZ827363.3834-NODE-3834-length-11067-cov-4.294497_pt1 | contig 11067 bp, 10 predicted proteins | sample MGYA00519776_ERZ827363 | MGnify/ENA primary metagenome ERZ827363 (study PRJEB31778, sample SAMEA3449288) | human gut metagenome | biome: human gut; feature: human-associated habitat; material: faeces | place: United Kingdom | collected 2010/2012 ...
CAGGGGAAGCTGCCCACCGTTGTCTCAATGCCGGTCAGCGCACCGTTTTTCGTCTGCAGGCCGGTCAGGGCGGTGTTGAACCGCACCTCGCCTCCCAAGGCTTCAATTTCACCACGGATATTGCGGATGACGCCGCGCAGCAGGTCAGTACCCACATGGGGCTTTTGCCGCCAGGCGATATCAGCGGGTGCGCCGTGGTCGAGGAACGCCCCGGTCACGAACGCGCAGAGCGGGTCGCCGACGCGTGTGGTCAGCTTGCCGTCGGAAAAGGTCCCCGCGCCGCCCTCACCAAACTGGATATTGGCGTTCGGGTTCAGTTCGCCGGTCTTTTCAAAATGCCCGACGGCCCGGATGCGCTCATCCAGCGCAGGGCCGCGTTCCAGCACGAGCGGGCGGTAGCCATTGCGGGCCAGCAGCAGCGCCGCAAACAGGCCCGCAGGGCCAAGGCCCACGACGACCGGGCGGTGCGCCAGCGGAATTTTTCCCACAGAAAAGTCAAATCTTGGCGGCTGCGTATAACAGACACAGGGCGAGGCCCCGGCCAGCGCCGGTTCCTCACCCTCGTCGTTGAGTGTGACTGCGATGGTGTAGACGAGCACCGGCGCACCGTGCCGGGCGTCCACGCTGAGTTTTGCCACGCCGCAGTGCGCCGCCTTGCGGGCGGGCACACGCAGGATGGCCAGGGCCTTGGCCGCCGCCTCGGCATCCGGGTCGGGGCAGGTCAGCGGCAGGCGGATATTGCGGACTAGAAGCATAGACAGGATTCCTTCGGTTATTGATTTATGGCACGCCACTGGGTAGGGGCCGGGCATACCCGGCCCCTACGGCACTGCGTTATTTCGACGTGACCTCGCACTGGACGGTGTAGCTGCCGGTGGCGAAGATGCGGCTGGACGACGGGATCTGGATGCTGACGGCGATAGTCTGCTGGCCGACGGTCAGGTTCAAGCTCTGGCAGTCGATTTGCGCGACGATGCTGTCGGCGCTCAATTCCTCGATTTCAGCCGCCGGGCCGTAGAGCGTCACGTTGCTGACAAGGCTCGACAGAATTTGCAGCTCGTAGTTGCTGGGCACGTTGATGGCCCGGATGTTCGACACGTTCAGCTTGGTGGAGGCCATATCGGCGGTATCAAATTCCAGGGTGACGTTCGTTACGCCGTCCAGCGAGACGATACCCGCAGGCAGCTCGATGAGCCGCTGGTAGTCGCGGCCCGGCTCAAACTCCCGCGCCAGGTCAAAGTCCGTCACGGTCAGGCTTTCCAGTGTGCCGATGGTGCGTGCCGGGCCAGCCACTTTGAGCGTCTGCTGGCTCAGCGAACAGTGCAGGCTTTCTACATCGAAACCGTTCGGCGTGCCGATGAAATCCACCTCCAGCGGCAGTTCGCGCACCTGGTATACCGTCAGCGTCACATTGGCGGAGTCGCTGTCCATCGAGGTGTACTGCGGTGTGAACACATTGCCTTCCTCGTCGCGCAGTTCCAGCATGGCGGGCACTGTGGTCGTGTCGGCCAGCTCGCCATCGATCTGCACCGGGGCCACGATGCTGGACACCTGATCCAGCTCACTCGTCGGGCCGCGCAGCGTAATTTCGGCAGGCACGGCGGCAGTGCGGTTCAACATATAGCCGGTGGAAATCGGCACAGCAGAGGCATCCACCGTGACCGGGATGGTTTTCTCGCTGACCTCGTCAAACACAACGTCGATGGTCTCGGGGCTTTCGACCGTGCAGTCGATATCGCCGGGGAAATCGGTAGTGTTCGTCACGCGGGCCTGTAGGCGCAGCGTGACTTTGCCCGCGCCGCTGACGCCCGCGTAGCTGGGGTAGACCATGATATCGGAGTTCTGGATGTTGCCGATGATGGTGCTGTTGCCCTCGACCTTGACGGTAACGCCCTCAATGTCCGGCTTTTCCACGATATCCAGGCCCTGGGCCGTGTAGGTGGACGCGCCGCTTGTGTAGTTGATGGGCACGTTTGCTACGATTTTGCTGCCCTGCGGGTCAATAAAAACGGTAACGATTGTCCAGGTAACAAAGCCCAGGATGATGGCCAGCACCATTGTAAAAATCGGGTTGTCCCAAATCGTGCGCGGACCTTTGGGCGCTGCGCCCTTTGCCCCCGGCACGCCGGGTTTATTCGGATTTGCCATGGTTCAGTGCGCCTCCCTTGCGCAGCAGCTTTTGCAGGGGCGAAGTGTTTTCGGCCTCGTCCTCCGCCGGGGGGACGATCTCCTCCTGCAGCAGATTGAAGAGGTTCTGGCGATCCAGGCGGCGGATCAACACACCGTTCTTCGCCATGGAGATGATTCCCGTTTCCTCGCTGACGATGACGACAATGGCGTCGGAATTTTCGCTCATGCCAAGGCCGGCGCGATGGCGGGTGCCCATGTCCTTGCCCATTTCCAGGTTGTTGGACAGCGGCAGCACGCAGCCGGCAGCTACGATGACGCCGTCGCGGATGACGACCGCGCCGTCATGCAGGGGCGTACCTTCATAAAAAATCGTGCCCAGCATTTCGGGGATGACATCAGCGTGCATCGGCGTACCGGTGCGGATGATCTCATCGAGGTTATTGTTGCGTTCCAGCACCAGCAGTGCACCCGTGCGGGTGTCGGACAGCTGCTCGGCTGCGTCGCAGATAGCGACGACGGCGCTCTGCCAGGCGGCGCGCAGCGAAGGGTCTCTGCGGTGGGTGCCGAATAGGCGGTTGGCCCACATGGTACTTTGGCCCATGCGTTCCAGCGTGCGGCGCAGTTCCGGCTGGAAGATAACGACCGCCGCCATAAACCCGATGGTGAGCACGTTGTTCAGCAGCCAGGTCACCGTTTTCAGGTTGAGCATCACAGCCAGGCCATAAGACACGATGATAAGCAGGATGCCCTTGACCAGCTGGCCCGCGCGGGATTTGCGCGCAAATTGCAAAAGCTGGTAAAAAACAAACGATATAATGATGATATCCAGTGTATCAGACAGAGGTTCAAATGTACGCAGACTGCTTAGAATCGCGCTGATTGTCTGGTTAGGCAGCATGAGCGCCGCGTCCCCCTTTCCGGGTCAAAGATAAAACTGTGTCTTGCTGAGATGTAGGGGCCGGGCATGCCCGGCCCGCGGCTTTCCCGCAAGTACACAGGTAAGGCAAGGTTGCGGGCCGCATATGTGCGGCCCCTACAAACCGCCCTTGTTTACTCAATCAGCGCCACCGCGTGGGCGGCGATGCCGAGGCCCTCGCCGGTGAAGCCGAGGTGTTCCTCAGTGGTGGCCTTCACGCTGACGGCGTCCAACGGCAGGCCGAAGGCGTCGGCAATGTTCTGGCGCATGGCCGGGATGTGCGGGGCCAGTTTGGGGCGCTGGCACAAAATCGTGGCGTCGATGTTGCCGACTTTATAGCCGTGCTGGGCGATGATTTTTGCCACCTCGCGGGTCAGTGCCAGCGAGTCCGCGCCCTTGTAAGCGGGGTCGGTATCAGGGAAATGCTGGCCGATGTCCCCCAGCGCCGCCGCGCCCAGCACAGCGTCCATGACGGCGTGCAGCAGTACGTCAGCGTCCGAGTGGCCGAGCAGTCCCTTCTCGTAGGGTACTTCGACGCCGCCCAGAATCAGCTTGCGGTCCTCCACAAGGCGGTGAACATCATATCCGTGACCAATGCGCATGGTTTTCTCCTTTTGTAGGTCCTCTTTGGTGGTGATTTTGTAGTTGGCGTAGTCCCCCGCCGTCAGCGTGACCGGCAAGCCCGCCAGCTCAAACAGGCTGCAATCGTCGGTGACAAGGCTCGCTTTTTCGCCGGTGACGGCATCCAGCGCCTGCAAATACAGTGTGCGCTGAAAGCACTGGGGCGTCTGCACGGCGTAGAGCGCGGCGCGGTCGGGCGTCTCGACGACGCGGCCGGACTTGCCCGCAATTTTGATGGTGTCCTTGACCGGCACAGCGGGGGCCGCCGCGCCAGAAGCGGCGGCAGCGGTCAGCGCTGCGGTGATGACCTCGGCGCTGATAAAGGGGCGGGCGGCGTCATGGATGGCGACCAACTCCCCGGTGGCGGCGGCCAGGCCGTTGCGCACGCTGTCGGCGCGGGTGGCCCCGCCCTGCACAACGGCGCAGGGCTTGGGGCAGGCGGCGGCGATTGCCTCGCAGGCGGCGCGGTTGCCGCCGCAGACCAGCACCAGCTGGGTGACAGCCGGGTGCGCAGCCAGGGCGGCGCAGCTTGTCTCCAACACGGTGCGGCCATCCGGCAGACGGAAGCTGAGTTTATCAAATCCCATTCGGCGGGACGCGCCCGCCGCCACGATGATGGCGGACACGGCGGGCAGGTTTTGGTTTTCCATGGGCGAAGTGCCCCCTTTATATAGGTATAATAAATATTATACAAGGTCATACAGAAAAAATCCACTAAAATCTGGATGATTTTTTGTGCGGAGTGAAAAAAGTATCGCATTCCCCGTAGGGACCGGGCATGCCCGGCCCTCCACCGTACGGCAAGCGCGATATTTCGAGAGAGCTAAGGGCGGGACACGTCCCGCCCCTACCTATGTGCCTGATTTTCTGTGGGCAATGTCACCACGGCCTTTGCCCCCTGCGGTGCGTTCTGCATAAACTGCACACTGCCGCCGTGGGCCTGGGCGATCTGCTCGACAACGTGCAGACCCAGGATGTGGGGCGTATTCGCCCCTGTTTCACCGGTCTGCAAGGCGTGCAGCACCGCTGCCGGGTAGCCCGCGCCATCGTCGGCCACCGTCAGTTCCAGCGCGTTTTCGCGCAGGACCGCCGCCAGCGTGATATGCACGCCGGGGGCGTTGTGGCGTGCAGCGTTGTTCAAGAGATTTTCCACCGCGCGGCCCAGCAGGGCGGCATCGGCGTGCAGCACAGCCTTGTCAGCATCGGGCGGCAGTTCCACCGCCATGTCGCAGCCCGCCGCCAGCGGGCTTTCGCAGAACTCGGCGGCCAGGCGGCGCAGCAAGGGCCCGGCCTGCACAGGCTGGCGGCGCAGCGGCTGTGCGCCGTATTGCAGTTTGCTGGTCAGGTTCAAATCCTCGATGAGCGCCCGCAGCTTCTCGCTCTGGGTGCGGATGTCCCCGGCCTTCTGCCGCACGGCGGCGGGCAGCGCGGCGTCCTGTTCCAGCTGTTCGGCCCAGCCCAGAATCAGCGCCAGCGGTGTGCGCACATCATGGCTGACCCCGGCGATCCAGTTCGTCCGCGCGTCGTCCCGCCGGGCAATGATTTCCTTGCGGCGGCGCAGCTGCTCACTGGCGCGGTTGACCGCGTCGGCCAGCTCGCCCGCATAGCCGGTGGTGGGTAGTTCCACCGTGCCGCCGTCGGCAATGGTGTCCAGCCCTGCCGCAATGGCCCGCAGCTGCCGCGCCCCCCGCCAGCTGAAAAAGACGCAGCACCCCCACCACAGCGGCCAGCAGCACCCCCAGCGTAGGCAGCAGGCCCGCTGCCGCAGCGTACATCAGGGCGGCACTGCTGTAAATGTTGTACTTCCAGACTGAGCCGCGGGGCTGCGCCGCCACAAACAAACCGTAGTCCGCCGTCCAGCAGAACACCGGCCAATCGTCGAGATACCAGCGGGAGAAGGACGCGATTTCCGACGCTGTGTAGCGTTTATTTAAATTTTGCGGCAGGTCGTACTGCCAGATGACCGTGCCGTTTCCATCCAGAACCATGGCCCAGGCGTAGCCCTGCATCCACTGGGCAGGCGTTTGGGTGGTGTCAAATTGCAGGCCGTCGGCGGTGGGGATCAGGGCCTCGGCCAGTGTGCCGATGCGGGCACGGTCGTCGGATGTTTCGCCATAATGCAGGCCCAGATAGACCGTCAGCCCCAGCAGCAGGCCCACCACCAGCAACACCACCGCTGCCGTGGCTAGCACATAGCGGCGTATCATGCGTGTAAAGGTTTTCAACTTCACATCTCCCCTGCCAGTTTGTAGCCGATGCCCCGGACGGTCACAAGCCACTGCGGGCGGCCGGGATCGGCCTCGATTTTCTCCCGCAAATGGCGGATGTGTACGTTCAGGCTGTTCTCATAGCCGTAGTAGTCCGCGCCCCAGACTGCCTCACACAGAGCGTCGTAGGTCACGATATGCCCGCGCTCATCGGCCAGCTTTTGCAGGATGGCCCGCTCGGTGGCCGTCAGCGCGGCAGTGCCCTCCGCGCGGTGAACGGCGGCGTCCTGCAGGTCCACCGTGACACTGCCCATCGCTACTGTGCGGGGGCGGCACAGTTCGGCCCGGTAGGCGCGCTGCAAAATATGCTGGACGCGCAGGAGCAGTTCCTGCATCAGAAACGGTTTTGTCAGGTAGTCGTCCGCGCCGAGGCCTAAGCCGAACAGTCGATCGGCGTCGGCATCCCGGGCCGAGAGAAACAGCGCCGGCACATCGGATCCTGCGTGCAGGTCGCGGAACAGCCCGAAGCCGTCGCCGTCCGGCAGGTTGATGTCCAAAATCATCAATTCGGGGCGGCGGCGGGCAAAGGCGGTTTTGGCATCGGCACAGCTGGAGGCGGTGCGCACGGTTTTGTAGCCCGCCGTGTGGAGGTTATCCGCCACAAGGGCGAGCAGGTCGGGGTTATCATCGACAAGGAGAATATCAGCGTCGTAGATGGTGGTCATGGTTGCATCCCTTTACATTGGTGTTGAGAATGTAGGGGCCGCACATATGCGGCCCACGGCTTTTCCTGAAACGGTCATCTGCCATGCGGCTGCGGGCCGGGCATGCCCGGCCCCTACCTATCATACAACGATTCAATCAGCTCCACCATAACACGCCCCCAAATTTAAGCCAAAATTAAGCTGCCCTTACAGCTTCTTTAAGGTCGGCAGTGTATGCTGAAACCACCGAAACAAAAAGGAGTGTTGACAATGCAAACGGTAATTGAGACAAAATCCCTGTGCAAGTAGTACGGTACGCGGATGGCCGTTGACCATGTGGAGCTGCACGTGCCCCAGGGCTGCGTGTATGGGTTCATCGGGCCGAACGGTGCTGGCAAATCCACGACAATGAAGATACTGCTGGGGCTGATCCACCCGACGTCCGGCAGCGTGCGGCTGCTGGGCCAGCCGCTGACCCGCGAAAGCCGCCTGGCTTTGCTGCGCCAGACCGGCAGCCTGATTGAAAACCCGGCTGGCTACCTGCACCTGACCGCGCAGGAAAACCTGGAAATCGTCGCCGACTTAAAGGGCGTGCCCCACAAAGACATTGGCCGCGTGCTGGATATCGTCCACCTGGCGCAGGACCGCAGCCGCAAGGTGGGGCAGTATTCGCTGGGCATGAAGCAGCGGCTCGGTATCGCCATGGCACTGCTGGGCAGCCCGAAGCTGCTGATCCTGGACGAGCCAACGAATGGCCTGGACCCCGCGGGCATCCAGGAAATGCGGTCGCTCATCCAGGATATGCCCGCCACTACCGGGGCAACGGTGCTGATCTCGAGCCACCTTTTGGGTGAGATGGAGCAGATGGTCGAGCAGGTGGGCATCATCGACCATGGCCATATGCTGTTTGAGGGGCCGCTGGCCGAATTGCAGCGTCACAGCCGGGGCAGCGTGACGCTGCGGCTGCTGGACCCCGCCAAGGCCGCGCCGATTTTGCGGGCGCACGGCATCGCGGCGGACGGCGGCTGCATTACCCTGCCGCCGCTGCGGGATGACCTACTGGCCGCGCTGGTGCAGCAGCTGGCCATGAACGGCGCGGGTGTGGTGGAACTGACGCCCCACACCAAGACGCTGGAAGAAATTTTCCTGAGCCTGACGGCCAACGAGGAGGCGGACTGATATGCTAAGCGCATTGCACGCGGAATTTCAAAAGGCGCACCGCCGCCACGATTTAGCGATTTGTCTGGTTGTGCCGGTGGTCGTGTTCCTCTGGACGGGGCGGCTTACTTCCAACGACCCGGAGGAATTGGCCAACGCGTACAGCGCCCTGCTGTACGCCCTGCCGGTGCTCAACGCGATTTTGATGCCGGTGGTCATGGCACTGCTGGCAAGCCGGTTGTGGGATATTGAGGTCAAGGGCAGCACGACAAAGCTCCTGTACACGCTGCAAAGCCGCCGCAGCCTGTTTGCGGCCAAGGCGGCGTTCGGCATCGGCGAGGTCGTTTTGATGGTCGCGCTGGAAATGGGCGCGGCGGTTTTGCTGGGGCGCACGCAGCACTACACCGAGGCGCTGCCGGTGGGGCAGCTGTTTTATCTGGGCTGCTGCACGCTGGCCGTGGATGTGATGCTGTACTTATCCGAGCTGCTGCTGATGCTGGCGTGGGAAAATCCGCTGCCTGCGCTCTGCGTCAGCATTGTAGGGGCGTTGGTAGGGCTGTTCTCGGCGTTTATGCCGCCCATCGTCAGCTATTTTGTGCCGTGGGGATATTTTGTCCCGCTGAGCAGTTACGAGGTCGCCGTCTGGGACAAGGAGACGCACACGGTCCTGTACGGCACGCGGCCCTTCAACTGGGGGCTGCTGGCGTTCACCGCGGCGCTGGCGGCAGTGCTGTTTGCAGCGGTCTGGCGCATGATGCGCGACAAGGAGGTATAACGAATGCTGAAACGTTGTATTATTGCGGAAAACCGCAAGCTGCACGCCTCGCCGATTTGGGCCATGTTTGTGGTGCTTCCGCTGATTTCTGCCGGGTATGGGACCTTCAATTATCTGCAAAATCTCGAGATTCTGACCGAGCGGTGGTACAGTTTATGGACACAGCACACGCTGTTTTATTCGATGCTGTTCTTTCCGGCGATGGTGTCGGCGTATGCTGCCTACCTGTGGCGGCTGGAACATATGGGGCACAACTGGAATTTGATTATGGCCGTGCCGGTGCGGCCGTTTGATTTGTTCCTGGCGAAGTTTTTGGTTGTTGTAAAGCTGATGTGCTTTACACAGGTGTTTGTGTATATTTTGTATCTGGTCTGCGGGCGGCTGTTTGCCGGGTTTACCGATTGGCCGCCTGTCTCCACGTTATTCTTTATGCTGCGCGGCGTTTTTGGCGGGCTGGCCGTGGCGGCGGCGCAGCTTGTGCTGGCAATGCTGATCCGCAGTTTTGCGGTGCCGATTTTCTTAGGGCTGGTCGGCGGCATTATGGGGATGCTGCTGGGCAGCAAAGGCTTTTCCCTGCTGTGGCCCTACTGCCTGATGCAGCAGGGCATGAACGCCAACCGCAGCGAGGATATGCTGGCCGGGAATGCCGTGCCGTTTTTGCTGGCGTGCGCGGGATGGCTGGCGGCGGTGTTTGTGATTGCGGGGGTCGTGTTGGAGAAGCGGGATGTGAAGGCGTAAAGTTTGCCGCCATGCAGGGGCCGCACATGTGCGGCCCGCCACTTTCCCGCAAGTGGGCGTCTGCCTTACACGCGCGGGCCGGGCATGCCCGGCCCCTGCAACTGTGCTTGCCATTTTATCCACCCTGCTGTATAATGAAACCATCAACAAACAGGAGGGCACGCCATGAATGCCAATGCTGCCGATTTTGCCGGTACCGGATGCGGACGCCGCTATGAAAAAGAGTTGGAAACACATTTCCGCGATTGTATGCTGTTTTATCTGGATGGCCGCATCCGGTTTGAGCGCTACTGCTATGGCGAGGCCGCCTGCCTGGTGTTCAGCGTATGGGCGCACGGCTTTGACGCTGACGGTAAAATTTTGTGGGACCGCGAGCCGGAGTTTGAGAGCCAGCAGACCGCCATCCCCCGCTATCTGACCGACGTGCAGGAAAGTGGAAATGCTTTACAGTTCGATAATGCCCGCAAACGGTACGTGCTGACCGAGGAATTTGACGCGGACAAGGCGAATGGGTACAGCAAATTCAAGGTGTTCTGGCTGAAACGGAAGAAGAAATAAAAAGAGCCTTGCAGCGTGTTGATGCGTTGCAAGGCTCTTTTGTTGTAAAGGCCGCGCGGGCGGCATACATGCCGCCCCTACAAGGCTTTTCCGGGCAGGCTTGTAGGGGCCGGGCATACCCGGCCCCTACGGAGCAGTTAAGGAATCAGAACCGCTCCACACCGTCTGCGGTCACGCGGGCGTAAATCAGCGGCGGGACGGTCGGCTTTTCGGCACGGATGATGAGGCCGCCGCGGTACATTTCCTCGGCTGCGGCAAACAGGCTCTCGTCGTCAGCGTAGAACGTGCAGATGCTCTCCCCCGCTTTGACGTAATCGCCAAGCTTTTTGTGCATCGTGATACCGGCGGCAAAGTCGATGCTGTCCTCTTTCTTGATGCGGCCCGCGCCCAGCAGCACGCTGGCGTTGCCGATCTTCTCAACGTCATTCTTATAGATATAGCCGTCAGCTTGGGCGGTCAGCTCATAGCTGTACTTGGCTTTCCGGAACTTGTCGGCGTCTTTCAGCACGCTGATATCGCCGCCCTGGGCCGCAAACATTCGGCAGCATTTTTCAAAGGCCGTGCCGTCGGCAATGACGCTCTCGGCCAGCTTGCGGCAGGTGGGCATATCGCCCTTGCCCGCCAGCACCAGCATATTGCTGGCCAGCTGCAGGCAGACCTCGGTCAAATCGACCGGGCCTTTGCCCTGCAAAACGGCCATGCTCTCGGCCACTTCCAGCGAGTTGCCGATGTTGTAGCCGAGGGGCTTGTCCATATCGGTGATGAGCGCCGCAACCTTGCGGCCATGGGCCGTGCCGATGGCAACCATCTGGCGGGCCAGTTCCAGGGCACCGTCCAGATCCTTCATGAACGCGCCGTCGCCCATCGTGACGTCCAGCAAAATGGCGTCGGAACCGGCGGCCAGCTTTTTGGACATGATGGAGGAGGCAATCAGCGGAATGCAGCCGACTGTGGCGGTCACATCGCGCAGGGCGTACATTTTTTTGTCGGCCACAGCAATTTTGCCGCTCTGGCCGATAACCGAAATGCCAATCTCGTTGACCTGCTTGAAGAACTCCTCCTGGGTCAGGCTCGTGCGGGTGCCGGGCACAGACTCCATCTTATCGATCGTGCCGCCGGTGTGGCCGAGGCCGCGGCCGCTCATCTTGGCAATCTTCACACCGCAGGCTGCGACGATGGGCGCAATGACCAGCGTCGTCTTGTCGCCGACGCCGCCGGTGGAGTGCTTGTCAGCCTTGATGCCCGCGATGGCAGACAGAT
>ERZ827363.3843-NODE-3843-length-11051-cov-2.658239_pt1 | contig 11051 bp, 8 predicted proteins | sample MGYA00519776_ERZ827363 | MGnify/ENA primary metagenome ERZ827363 (study PRJEB31778, sample SAMEA3449288) | human gut metagenome | biome: human gut; feature: human-associated habitat; material: faeces | place: United Kingdom | collected 2010/2012 ...
CTTTTTTTATCGCCTCCAGTGCTTTTTCGTAGTTCGGTTCGTGGGTTACTTCCGGAACATATTCTACATAGTTCACTTTATTGTCTTTACCGATAATGACCACGCCGCGGGTTAAAAGTCGTAATTCTTCGATCAGGAACCCGTATTTTTTCCCGAAATCTGTTTCTTTATAGTCCGACAGGGTTACGACACGGTCGATACCTTCGGCAGCACAGTAGCGGTGAAGGGCGAAAGGAAGGTCGCAGGAAATAGCCAGAATAACGACATCCTGGCTTAACTCGGAGGCCATCTTATTGAAATGGTGCATCTGGGCCGAGCATACCGGGGTGTCGATAGAAGGGAAAGAAGAAATCACAACAACTTTTCCGGCAAATTCTTTCAGGGATACCGGTTGCATCTGTTGGTTTATTCCATAAAATACCGGAGCCGTTTCTCCGGTTTTAATCGGTGTCCCCACTAAAGTCAGGGGATTTCCGTGCATAGTAATTTTCATGTTTTCCATCATTTTTTCTTGTTTCTTACGTTTATGAATGATTTTGGTTTTTCGTAAAAATACAAAAAATCCTGCAAATTTCAGATTTCATCCGAATTTGCAGGATTTTTTTTTACTTTTTATCTTTAATTACTTTTTACCTCTCTTTTGCTGTTGTTGTTGCATTCTTTGCATTTCCTCCAAACGTTGCTGGAATTTCGATTTCTTGACCGGTTTACTTTTAGCTAGTTCGATTTGCTTCAGCAATTTCTGGTCATCGACAAACTTCCGGATAATCCAGGTTTGCAAAATGGTAATCAGCGTCGCGATGAAATAATAATAACTCAATCCCGAAGAATAACTGTTGAAAATAAACAGGAACATGATCGGCATGATATACATCATGGTCTGCATGCCTTTCATCTGATCGTTCTGCGGTTGGTTTTTATTATTCATAATCATATAGATGATATTGGTCGCAGTCATCAACAGACAGAATAAGCTGACATGATTACCGTAAAACGGAATGGTAAAGGGTAAGGTGGCGATAGAATCGTATGAAGCCAAATCCGTTGCCCACAGGAAGCTCTGCTGTCTCAGTTCGATCGCTCCCGGGAAGAAATAGAACAGGGCGATCAGGATAGGCATCTGGATCAACATCGGTAAACATCCACCCATCGGATTTACTCCGGCTTGCTTATAAAGCCTCATGATAGCCTGTTGACGTTCCATAGCTTTGTCGGCCGGATATTTCTTGGCGATCTCATCTACCTGGGGTTTCAATACCCGCATACGTGCCTGTGACATATACGATTTATAAGTCAGCGGGAACAGGATGATTTTGATGATCAGGGTCAGCAATAAAATAATAATTCCGTAATTCAATGCGGTGTGGTTTTCCAGGAAATTGAAAATAGGAATAACGAAATATTTATTGAACCACGCAATCCATTTCCATCCCATATTGATGACATCGGGAAGGTCTAAATGATCTCCGTATTCTTTCAATACCTTATAGGAGTTAGGACCGAAGAAAAACTGCATGTTGTATTGCTCATTGGCCGAACCGTTATAGGCTAGAGGAATTTCAGCATAAGCATCTTTCAGATACCCGTCTTTTTTACTGATGTTCGATTTCAGTTCCACATCACTCAAAGGCTGTTCGCTGATCAGGATAGAGGAGAAGAATTGTTGTTTGAAGTCTATCCACTGTACCTTGTTCGGAAGCGTCTCCTCTTCATCCGAGGTCAGGGACATGTTTTCAACGGCATCTTCGCTGAATTTGTAGTAAACACCGGTATAACGGTTTTCAAAATCTTTACTTTTTTCCAGCTGGGGCATATTGATTCCCCAGAAAAGCGTCAGAAACGAGGAATTGGATGCAATGACATCCCCCATATTGTGGGTGATGATGCTGAAATCGGTCATATAGCTGTCCGGGGCTAACTTGTAAAGGTATTCCAGGTATCTGCTGCTGTCGGCATAAAGACGCATAGAGAGCACCTGTTCATTTCCCTGGGCATAAAGCGTCGTTTCTGTCGTACTGGGTGTAAAGAAAAATTTCTCGGTATTGATCTCCTGATTCCGGGCGTAGAAATTCATGCCGAAAGCGGTTTCTCCGTTTTTCCACAACACCAAAGGCAGCGAATCGTGTGTCCGGTATTCTTTTAAGTCTACATATACGATGCGTCCCCCCAGAGTACTGATGTGCAATTTTATTTTATCATTTTCCAGGGTGATGATTTTGTTTTCCGTATCGTTTTGTACGAAAATAGAATCACTTTTGGTAGCCAGGGGATTGGCGGCAGTCGTATTGTCCGGCGTTTTTTGTGCCTGTTGTTGTGCTGCCAGTTCCTGGGCTCTGAGTCGGTCTACCCGCGCAATGGAATCCTGTTTCCGCTGCATTTCGGCCACTTGCTCCTTACTCGGACGCGTGAAATAGGAAAAGCCGATGAGAATAAGAAAAATAATGACTAATCCGGCGATGGTGTTTTTATCCATAGGTTCTTTTAACTTTATGATAAACAAGCTTTGATAAATGATACGAATAACGGATGAGGTTTAATTACAGTACTTTTATACTCCGGATGGAACTGTACTCCGACGAACCATTTGTGAGCAGGAATCTCGACGATTTCGGTCAATCCGCTTTCCGGGTTGATACCGGTGGTGATCATACCTGCTTTTTCAAAATCCTCCCGGTATTTGCTGTTGAACTCATACCGGTGGCGGTGTCTCTCCTGTATTTCTTTTTGTCCGTAAGCTTCATAAGCTTTGGAACCTTCCGTTAATTCACATTTGTAGGCTCCCAGACGCATGGTGCCTCCCTTTTCGGTTACATTCAACTGTGAATCCATCAGGTCGATCACCGGATACTGGGTTTTGGCAGCCATTTCTGTCGAATCGGCATCTTCCATATGCAGTACGTTACGTGCAAATTCGATGACAGCCATCTGCATCCCCAGACAAATACCGAGGAAAGGAATGTTGTTCTCCCGGGCATATTGGATAGCAACCAGTTTGCCCGAGATTCCCCGGTGTCCGAATCCCGGTGCTACTAAAATCCCGTTCAGATTTTTCAGGCGGTCGGCTGCATTTTGTTCATTCAGTTCTTCGCTGTGGATCCATTCGATATTTACTTTACAGTCATTGACTGCTCCGGCATGGATGAAAGCTTCGACAATCGATTTATAGGCGTCGTGTAATTCGACGTATTTCCCGACTAAACCGATCCGTACTTCTTTGCTGTAGTTTTTTAATTTATATAGGAATTTTTTCCAGGATTCCAGATCCGGTTCGCTGTTTAAAGGTAATCCCAATTGTTCGAGTACGATTTCATCCAACTTTTCTTCTCTCATCTTGATCGGTACTTCATAGATGGTAGAAACGTCGATCGACTGGATGACCGCTTTGGGTGCTACATTACAGAAAAGGGCTACTTTCCGGCGTAAATCGGAATTCAGTTCATGTTCTGTACGTAATACCAGTACATCCGGTTGCACTCCGATTTCCAGCAAGGCTTTCACCGAATGCTGGGTAGGCTTCGTTTTTAATTCACCGGAAGCCGATAAGAAGGGTACCAGTGTCAAGTGGATCAATACCGATTTTTCCCCCAACTCCCATCGTAACTGCCGGACAGCTTCAATGAAAGGCAAAGATTCGATGTCTCCGACAGTACCTCCGATTTCAGTGATCACGACATCATATTCGCCTTTGTTGCCCAATAATTTGATGTTTCGTTTAATCTCATCGGTGATATGCGGGACGATCTGTACGGTTTTACCCAGATAATCTCCCCGTCTTTCTTTGTTGATTACATTCTGGTAAATCCGTCCGGTAGTAATATTATTGGCCTGCGAAGTCGGACAACCGGTAAATCTTTCGTAATGTCCGAGATCGAGGTCTGTTTCTGCTCCGTCGTCCGTCACATAACATTCGCCATGCTCGTATGGATTTAATGTCCCCGGATCTATGTTGATGTAGGGATCCAGTTTTTGGTTCGCAACTTTATACCCCCTGGCCTGCAGTAATTTAGCAAGTGATGAAGCGATAATGCCTTTCCCTAGAGAAGAAGCGACTCCACCTGTAACGAAAACATACTTTGTTGACACTGTATCTTGAATTTTATTGATTTATCAAAGTGGCAAAGGTAATAAATTAAAAGGTTAAAAGTGAAAAGTAGAAGGTAAAAAGTTGGCGAAAGGTAAAAGCAAAGAGATGGGAGTGGTTATGAGGTATGAGGCGGGGAGGAAGAATAGGAGAGTGGGTAAAAAATTAACGCTCTGTGAACAAAGGGGGGAATTGTTCTCCTGGGGAGAGGCTTTGTCGGCAGAGCGTTAATCGGCTTTGAGGAGCCGCTGTTTAGATCAGGCTGTCGAGAGCTTTCAGTTTTTCCTGAAGTAAATTCAGCCGTTGGCGGGTATTTTCGATTTTAGAATTCAATTCTTCGATCAAGCCTTGAGATTTACTGGATTTGGCGATAAAACCGATGTTGTTTTCATAGGTGTTGACGTCGAGTTCCAATTGTCTGATTTTGGCCACCAACTTTTCTCTTTCGTTGATAATTTTGTAATCCTTATAATCACCGGCATCCAGTGAGGACAATTTTGCCCTGAATCTTTCCAGGTCACGGTCGTATTCATCCAGATTGAGCTGGTCGAACCAGCCGTCGATGAGATGTCTGAATTCTTCCTGGATAGCGTCTTTGTATTTAATAGGTACAAATCCGATTTCTGCCCAGCGGTTCTGAAAGTCTTTCAGCTTATTGATATCTTCCTCTGCATTCCCGGACAAAGTAAACTGGCGGGCTTCTTCGATAATCGCTTTTTTCAGTTCCAGATTTTTGCTCTGTTCAGAATCGATGTCTTTGAAATGGAGTTTTTTGTTATTGAAAAAAGTATCACAAGCTTCCCGGAAACGTGCCCATACTTTGTTCGAATATTTCTTGGGAGCGGGACCGATTTTCTTCCATTCTTTCTGATAAGAGATGATTCTGTCGGTCGTGATTTTCCAGTCGGTACTGTCTTTGATCGCTTCTACTTTTTCACAGAGCTTGATTTTTAATTCCAGGTTTTTATCCTGTTCGGCCGACATGTTCTTATAGAAATCCCGTTTACGCTCGAAGAAAGTATCGCAGGACGAGCGGAATTTTTTATAGATTTTATTCCGCTCCTTTTGGGGAATGGTTCCCGAATGCTTCCATTCTTCCTGTAGGTCAATAATATTCTGAGTGGCTGTATTCCATTCCGATATAGAACGGTATTCACCGGCAGCGATAGCTGCTGCTTTTCCGCAAATTTCTTCTTTGACTTTCAGGTTATCTTCCTGTTCCTGTTTCAGGGATTCGAAAAAATGATGGTATTTTTCGTTGATCTGGCTAGTGGCAGCTTTAAAGCGTTCCCAAAGCGGTTCTTTTTGTTCTTTGGGAATAGGACCGATTTCTTTCCAGCGGGAATGCAGTAGTTGTAATTGTTTGAAAGCTCCGGCGATATCGTTGTTTTCAACCAATTTTTCAGCTTCTTCACAAAGAGCGTTTTTCGCATCCAGGTTCCGTTTCAGGTCCAGGTCGCGCAACTCTTTATTGATCTTGATATAGTTATAAAAATTTTCAACGTGATGGTGATAAGTCTCCAACAGGCCGTTTAATTGCCCTTGAGGTACCATTCCGGTATTCCGCCAGCGTTCCTGTAAGTCCCGGAATTCCTGGAATGTCTTGTCCAGTGCTTCTTCTTTTTGCACCAGTGCTTTCAATTCTTCGATAATACCGAGTTTTATTTTCAGATTTTCTTCGCGTTCGGCTTCCGTTTGCCGGGCTGTAGCGTTTTTTTTATCTTTATAGAGCTTGTAGAGGGCATTGAAACGTTCCCGGTTGTCGTTTTTGTATTCGAAATCTTCCGGTTTATCTCCGTCGGCAGTGAAGATGGCCAATGCTTTTTCATACTCCTCTTTATACCGGGATTCAAAAATCTCGGGTAATCCTTCAAATATTTCTTTTAAAGATACCACCGGGTAATCATTGATCAGCTTTTGGGCTTGCCGAATGATTTCCTCTGTACTTAATATAGAAAAATCAATTTCCGGTACTTCTTTCTTTTCCTTAGCGTTTTCGACGGCCTTGCTTTCAGCGACAACGGGTTCGTCGTTTGTACTGGTTTCTAAGATTTCCGGATTCTTGATTTCCTCTTCCGGGATTAAACTGTTTTCTTGCTCCATGATTTGTCAGCAGTTAAGTGTTCGCATATCAATAGGATACATTATCATAACCTGCTTTCCCTGAAAAGGAATTTCGAAAACCTTTGAGAAATACAGCTTCTATGCTCTATTGAACTCACGAAAATACTTTATTTTTCTGAGAAAGACAAATTTTTGGATTTACCTTTGTCAGGTTTGTTGTAGATCATGATATTATTTGACTGATGTGTAAATTATTTTGTTCCTTTTCAGAATTCTTTCAGGAGATTTACTGTCTTGAATTTTAAATTTAGTAAGAAAGCTTTTATCTTTGACTTTTTAATATCGAGACAATGGGTTATTATATTTTGTATGGTTTTCTTTGGGTGGGTGGGCTGTTGCCTCTGAGGATCTTGTATTTTTTTTCGGATATTTATTTTTATCTGATTTACTATCTGTTGAAATACAGACGCCGGGTAGTACGGGCGAATTTACAGCATGCTTTCCCGGAAAAAGATCTTTCGGAAATTATAAAGATTGAAAAACGATATTACCGGCATTTGTGTGATTTTTTTGTGGAAATGTACAAGATGTGGCATATGTCGGATGAACAAATACGCAGAAGGTGTAAGTTTACGAATCCTGAAGTGATTCGGCGGTATTTCGATCAGGGTAAAAGTGTTATCGGGGTATTGGGGCATTACGGCAATTGGGAATGGATGTCTTCCTATAGCCTTTGGATGCCCCGGGAATTCGACTTCTTTACCTTATATAAACCTCTGCATAATGCGGTAGCGGATAAAATGATGATCCGGCTGAGGTCGAGGTTCGGGGCGAAACCGGTACCTAAAAACGATATTTTGCGCCGGATTGTCGAAAACAAAAGAAACGGACGCTTATTCCTGGCCGGATTTATCGGTGATCAGACACCGAATAGGGCTAACCTGAATTTTTGGATGGAATTTTTAAATCAGGATACGCCTATATTAATAGGAACCGAGAAGATTGCCCGGAAATTCGGTTTGCCGGTAATATCCCTGAAGATGCGGAAGGTGAGGAGAGGGTATTATGAGGTGGATTTTGTCGATGTATGTAGTGATCCCGGACAATTGGAACCCGGGGAATTGACCCGGATACATACACGTCTTTTAGAGCGGTATATCCGCGAGGTTCCTGAATTATGGCTTTGGTCGCATAAACGGTGGAAACATACACGGAATACGGATGGAAGTGAAAAATAAAGAAATGGCTCGGGTTGCGGTGATCATATTGAATTGGAACGGGGAAAAATTACTCCGTGAGTTTTTGCCTTCGGTGGTTAAATACACCGATCCCGGTTTGGGCCGGATTGTCGTGGCCGATAATGCTTCCGAAGACGATTCGGTCCGGATACTGGAACAAGAGTTTCCGGAAGTGGAATTGATCCGGTTTTCGCAAAATCATGGATTTGCAGGTGGATACAACCGGGCTGTCGGTTTGGTACCGGAGGAGATCGTTGTATTGCTGAATAGTGATGTGGAGGTCGCTCCCGGATGGCTGGAACCTTTGGTCGCTCTCCTGGACGAAGGACCGGGGATTGCAGCAGTGCAACCTAAAATTTTGGCTTATACGAACCGGAATCATTTCGAGTATGCGGGGGCTTGCGGAGGGTTTATCGATTCCCTGGGTTTTCCGTTTTGCAGGGGACGGATTTTGAACGTGACCGAAGAGGACCGGGGCCAATATGATGAGGTGCGCGAAGTGTTCTGGTGTAGTGGAGCTGCCTTGTGTATCCGCCGGGAAAGCTATCTGCAGGCCGGAGGTCTGGATGAGCGTTTTTTCGCTCACATGGAAGAAATCGATTTGTGCTGGCGGATACGGAATCGCGGTTATGCATTGAAGGTACAGCCGGCTTCAGTCGTTTATCACTTGGGAGGAGGTTCTTTGCCCATGAATCATCCCCGGAAGCTATTCCTGAATTACCGTAATAATCTGCTGATGCTCTATAAAAACCTGAGCCCGCGGGAGTGGAAAAGCAAAAGCCGGAAACGGCGTGTCCTGGATTTTATGGCCTGGGTGATGTTTCTGGTGAAAGGGGAGTGGGCCAATGCACGATCGGTGGGCCGGGCTTACCGGGAATTCGGAAAAATGAAAAAAGGGTATATTTCTGCCACTATTATCCCGAAGCAGGATCCTTGTATTTATCCGGGATCTGTTATTTTTGCTTTTTATTTCAGGCATGTTCGTTCTTTTTCACAACTCTGAAATAAACCTTTGTCTGGCAGATTTGTCTAAATGTTAAATGCTGGAAAAAATCGAACCCATGGAATTCATAGAAGATGACGAGATCATCCGGTTGTTTCACGAAAGGAAGAGAGAACAGGAAGCTTTCCGGTTGCTGGTAAATAAATATAAAGAGCGTTTGTATTGGCATATACGGAAGATTGTGATCAACCATGACGATACGGACGATTTATTGCAGAATGTGTTTGTGAAGATTTGGCAAGGATTGCAAGAGTTTCGCAACGATTCGAAACTATATACCTGGATGTACCGGATTGCAACCAACGAATCGCTGAATTTTCTGAACGAGAAGAGCCGGAAAGTGTACGGGAATAGCGATGAGATTTCTGTATATCTGGAAAATACTTTAGAAAGCGATACTTACTTTAGCGGGGATAAAATACAAAAAGAACTGCAACGGGCTATTCTGACTTTATCCGAACGCCAACGTTTGATCTTCAATATGAAGTATTTTGACGACATGCCTTACGAGGATATGGCAGATGTGCTGGGAGTGGCTGTCGGGACCCTGAAAGCGACTTATCACAATGCCGTAAAAAAAATAGAAGAAAATCTCAAAATAGTGGATACCTTAAATTGATTAAGCCATGGAAAATTTTGACGATAAATATAAAAAGAAAAATCCGTTCACTGTACCTGAGGGGTATTTTGACGAATTGACCGGCCGAATTACCGGTCGGATAGAAAAACAGAAAGAAGTGAAAAAAAGTTCTTCTCTTCGCGGGTTGAAGCCTTATATGGGCTTAGTGGCTATTTTCTTTCTTGCTTTAATGGTGGTTCAGATTCTATTTCCCGGAGCGAAGAATACTGACTTGCCGGATATCGAGGGGGAAAATACTATTGTACAGGAAATGGAAGCAGAGGATATTTTCGACAGCCAGTTTAATCCGACAAATGAAGAAATCATCGAATACCTGGCTTCTGAAGTAGATAATTATGAGATGATTCTGGCTGGAATTTATTAAGTAAATAAGAATATGAAGAATATAATTTTGATTGTGTTGCTGTTGTGGAGTGGGGTGGGCGTATGGGCTCAGGACAAATTGACCGACGAGAAACGGAAAGAATTCGATGCGCAGAAAGTCGCTTTCTTTACACAGGAATTGGACCTTTCCCCTGCTGAAGCAGCTGTTTTCTGGCCTTTGTACAATGAGATGCAGAAGAAAAACCGGGAAATAGAAGCCGATATGCGGAAAAGCTTTCATGAAGTGAGAAATGCGAAAGGACTGAAAGAAACCGATTATAAAGAAGCGATCGGGAAAATGTTGGGCTATGAAGCCCGGCTCCATGAAGTGAAGAAAGAATATTATCAAAAAATGATACAAGTCGTTCCTGCTTCGAAAATATGGAAACTCAGTGATGCTGAGCGAAAATTTCATCGACAGTTGTTCGATAAACTCCGCCGCGAATCCTGCTCTCAGAAATAAACCTAAAAAAATAGAGTAAAAGTTTGCAGGTTTGTCAAAAAGCACTACTTTTGTGATCGCAATTCAGCGCAGAACATCGAGGAGAGATGGGTGAGTGGCTGAAACCAACAGTTTGCTAAACTGTCGTACGGGTTACTGTACCGGGGGTTCGAATCCCCCTCTCTCCGCAGACAACCTTAACTATTAAGGTTTTACACGCAAGGCACCCAAAAAGGAACCCATTTTTAAGGCCCTTTTGGGTGCTTTCCTTTTATCTCCGCTAAAACAATTTGCGGAAGAAGGCGGCTACAGCCGTAAATACCTTCGTCTTCCGAAGAAAGAAAAAGGCAACCGCCAATAGTACCAAAATCCCGAAAATGTAACGCCACCTGTACGGGTCGGCCGCCGGCTTCTCGGTAATATCGGTTTCCTTATCGGTGTCCGTGTTCACTTCTTCCGTTTTGGTCGTTTCCGTCTTCTGTTCTTCCTGCGTTACCCCGGTAGCTTCGGCCTTCTGTTTTACCGTGAAGGTTTCGATACTCTTAATAGCTCCCTGCCTTCCGGTATCGGGCGGCTGCTTCTCTTTCGGTTCCTTCGGCCGGTTCTTGGGCGTGTCTGCAACCGGATTAGACGGGCCGCCCGCCTGCATAGTGTCCGGCTTTGCCTGCCGGGTATCGGGTTTCGGCGGGAAAAACTCGATTTTCGTATAGGTTACTTCTACGCCTTCGGTTTTCGTATTGTCTACCGTCCGGCGAAATTAGGCCGCCGTCGTTTCGTTCCGCTTTTCTTCGGTCTTAGCCGTTTCCTTCGTGCTGCCGGCCAACTTTCGCGGCGTGGAACACCCGATAAAAGAAACGGCCGCAATCCCCCAAAGAATAGCTATAAAGGTTCTTGTTTTCATACGATTTCGATAGTGATTTTTTCTTTCCGGGCTATTGCGGCCTTACACCGCTTTGTAAGTTCAAGTTCGTAAGGCGTGGAATTGATAACGCGGCCTTTTACCTTGTTTTCTCCGACCAAGATACAGCCGGAAGTGTCCTTACCGGTATTGCCACGATGAATTAGAATGCCGTCGAAATGCGGTACGTTCAAAAGGCGAGGAAGGTCGCGCCCGAAGCGCGGCGAACGGTTTACGGTTATTTCGTAGGTTCCGAACGGTATAGCCGTTTCGTTCTTTACCTTCTGTTCCCCATTGTCAAATTTGCCGTTTCGGTTGTCGT
>ERZ827363.3845-NODE-3845-length-11047-cov-3.384734_pt1 | contig 11047 bp, 9 predicted proteins | sample MGYA00519776_ERZ827363 | MGnify/ENA primary metagenome ERZ827363 (study PRJEB31778, sample SAMEA3449288) | human gut metagenome | biome: human gut; feature: human-associated habitat; material: faeces | place: United Kingdom | collected 2010/2012 ...
CTTGCTATTTTGCTTAGACCAAGAACTTTGTCTTTTGGGATATACGCAACGGATACAGACATATCGTACATAAGAGCAATGTGGTGTTCACAATAGCTGAAGATTGGAATATCTCGAACTAAAACAATATCTTTTTTATCAGCGCCGACACATAAATCGTCTTTAAATGATTTATTAAACATCATGGCGATTTCATGATTGGTGTAGTTCATTCCCTCAAAAACTTCCTCGTACATACGGGCTACACGGTCGGGTGTTTCTTTCAATCCTTCACGGTCAGGGTCATCACCGAGGGCGGCGAGAATGCCTCTGACGTGTTCACGAATGGCATCTTTATCTATAGCCATAGTTTTACCTCCTTTTATACTCCGCGCTGTTCCGGCGGCCAGATAAACTTGTGCATCTGGAGCTGGAGACGGGCTTCATTCCAATGGTGTTCTATCATATATTCAACAATTTCTTTTGGTTCGATTCTGCCAAATACCGGACTTAAAAAAATAGGACAATGCTCGGCAACTTTATATTGTATACAGATTTTCCTTGCCTTGTCTAAATCGGAAATGCTGCTGACAACAAACTTTACGGTGTCTTTAGGGATAAGCAGGGAAAAGTTGTCTGTGTTCATTGCATTTTCCATGCCGCTGTCCGGGCATTTATAATCCATAGTAAAAGCCGGGCGGTGAGCGAGTGTATCGAAAGTGTTAAGAGAAACACTTCCATTGGTTTCAATCTCTACGGAAAAACCGGCAGTACCAAGAGCTTCAATCAGGGGAGCAATTTCTTCTGTCAGTAAAGGTTCTCCCCCAGTCAAAGTAACATTTTCTATGGAATGTTCTTTGAGCCAGGTGATTAGTTCTTCGGCAGATAAAAATTCACAAGGGCAGTCTTTTGTATTGGCCCAGGAAGTATCACAGTAATTGCAGGCAAGATTGCAGCCTCTCATTCGGATAAATGCTGCGATTTCTCCAGCTTTTTGTCCCTCGCCGTTGATACTTACAAACTTTTCAACTACGGGATAGGTTATCATAAAGAAGCCTCCCGGTAAGTGGAACAGTTTGTCGGTGTTTCGTATACGGAAATGTCATATACAGGGAAGTTCAGTCCCTTAAGCTGTTCATAAAAATAGCGGGAAAACTGTTCTGCAGTCGGACGGAAAGGAACTTCATGAAGTAAAAATCCTTCGTCTTTCAATGCGGCAACTGTTCTCTCTTTTAAAGAACCTGTTTCAAAAATGAAAGAATGATCTAAAGCATCAGTAAGCTTTTTAAGAGCGTTCTTGAAATCTCCGAAATCAATGACCATATCTCTGGTCTGGCCTTCTTTATTTAATTCGTCCATAGCAATTCGAGCCACAACTCTCCATCGGTGTCCGTGGAGGTTACTGCATTTGCCTTCGTAGCCACTTAAAAAATGGGCGGAATCGAAGGACTGCTCTGTTTCTAAAATATACATTAAAAATCCTCCTAATAAAAAAGATGCTGCAAACACACAGCATCTCTAAATCATATATTCTCGTCAAATCTTTCCGGTTAAAATAAAATGCTGTCCTGGTTTTGTTTATCGACAGGATGGTACAAATGAACTGTCGTATCTAACCGAGTTTAGCATGAAATAAGTATTTTGTAAAGGAGAATATCGAGGAATAACCGCATGAAAATCGTAATTCGTAAATGAAATAATCACTTTATGAAAGAAGAATATCAAAAAATAATCGCAGAAAAAGCACATTTTATCTTCTTCCAGCAAGAAGACTCCCACATCTAAGGTACTTTTTCAGTGGTGTCCTATAGGTGAGGGAGGATGTCACAAATAAAATAGTCATCTTATAAAGCGAGAATCAAGAAAACATTATGAAAAACAAAAAGGGTCTGGTTGCGAAGTTTTTTGGGAAATGCTATTATGGAAAAAGAAAATAAAAAGAAAGGACAGGTAATGAATATAATTAATAAATTGTCCGTTGTTATTTCTGTATATAATGAAGAAGCAGTTTTGGACAAGATGTACCAGGCCGTTGTGCCAGTAGTAGAAAGTCTGCCGTGTGAATATGAACTTCTTTTTGTCAATGATGGAAGTAAAGATGCTTCTCCGGCTATATTAGACCGTCTGGCAATGGAGTCAGAAAAGGTAAAAGTCATCCATTTTTCCCGAAATTATGGGCATGAAGCGGCGATGATAGCAGGTATTGATTACAGCACAGGTGACGGAGTCATTTGTATGGATGCAGATTTACAGCATCCGGTAGAATGTATCCCACAGATTTTAGATGCATTTCATCAGGGATATGAGGTAGTCAGCATGGTACGGATGTCCAATAAAAGCGCAGGACTTTTTAAGAATATTACATCAAAATTATTTTATAAAATATTAAATGGAATTTCAGAAACACATTTTGAGGAGAATGCTTCTGATTTTTTTGCAGTTACAAAAAGACCGGCGGAAGTGCTAAGAAAGCATTTTAGAGAAAGTTCCCGTTTCCTCCGGGCCTATGTGCAGAGTATCGGTTTTAGAAAAACGACAATAGAGTATACAGCAGGAGAGCGGGCAGGTGGCAGGAGTAAATACAGTCTTCGTAATCTGTTCAGGTTTTCCGTTAAAGCAATGATCAGTTATTCTGATTTACCATTAAAAATAGCATCTCTTTGTGGAACATCTGCCGGAATTGCAAGTGTGCTTCTGATTATTTATTCTATTTATATGAAAATACACGTTGGTGCACCGGGAGGATATACAACAATTATCGTTGTAATTTGTTTTATGTTTACCGTACTGTTTTTCCTTTTGGGAATTATCGGAGAATACTTGTCGGTTATTTTAGGAGAGATTAGGAGAAGACCGATATATCTGGTGCGGGATACAGTAAATTTAGAAAAAGAGCAGGAAAAAGAGAATGAATATATTTAAAAATTTAAAAGGACATTTTTGCACGATTACCCACCACAAAATGTTAGTAATGAAAACATGTTTTAAAGTGGGACTTTATAAGCAGGGACTTCTTCATGATTTGTCCAAATATACACCGATTGAATTTATTCCGGGAATTATTTATTATCAGGGAGACAGAAGTCCGATTAACCGGGAAAAGGAATTAAAGAACTGTTCAAGGGGATGGCTTCATCACAAAGGAAGGAATCTTCATCATTTTGAATATTGGATTGATTACAGCATTAATCCGGGCGGCAAGCTTGTCGGAATGAAGATGCCGAAGAAATATGTGGCAGAGATGGTTATTGATCGTATCAGTGCCAGCAAAAATTATTTAAAAGAACAGTATAATGATGGCAGTGCGTTGGCATACTATTTAAACGGAAGGCATATGATGCTTATAGATGATGAGGCGGATTATCTGGCAAGATATCTTCTTACGATGCTGGATATGAGAGGGGAGGAGTATTTACTTCACTATATGAAACATACACTGCTCCGTCATAAAAATCGTGATTATCATGTGAGAGATGGAAGACTTTATCTGGATTAGGTCAAGATTTCGTTGCAGTTGACACGGAATATTGCATAGAAGCTGTAGTATTGATAAATATTATAATTTTTTTGCGGAATTTATTTATGTTATGAATTAAGTATATGTGATATGTTTGTGCATAACGTGTCGAAATATAAAAAGTAATATTTTTACAATAAAGTAGATAATTTAATCTTGAAATTTAAGAGCAATTACGTTATAGTATGTGTATACTAGCCTGGGATGTTCGAGACCCCCTGCTATTTTGAACCTACATTTTTGAACTTGGGAAACTAAAATTGTTGAAGGGATGGCAAGCCTCCTCTTTTGAGAGGAAGTCAGAAGTTCAATTGAAGTTACCCACCTGGCTTTGGCTAGGACTCAAAATCGCAGGCTACGGCATTTTGGGTGTATGCTTTATAGCCGTCTCATGTGAATGAGGCGGCTTTTCTTTTTTTGATTATAGTTGTGGCATATGGCTTAAATTATGAAAACATTGTATGATAAATCGGCTATGCGAGATCTGATTTAAACTATGGAGAAAGTTATGATGCGAAGCAGCTATATAAAAGTATGAAGTTAAAAATATAAAGAGGAGAAAGTATGCCAGCAAGAAAGAGGATTAAAAATTTATACGAACTGGTTATGGATTTCCTGAAAAAATGCAGTGATGATCATGTGGGAGCATTTGGGGCGATGTCTGCTTTTTTTATACTCCTTTCTATTTTTCCATTTATGATATTCCTGCTGACCTTAACCAGATACATTCCTTTTTCAAAAGATGACATCATAGTGATACTGACAAGAATGATTTCTTTTGAGGAAGGATCATTAATTAAAAGTATTGTAAATGAAATTTATCGAAAGACGGGAACTACAGTATCTGCGATTTCTATCATTGCGGCACTGTGGTCTTCTTCGCGTGGAGTTTATTCTATCGTTATTGGATTGAATTCGGTGTACGATATTGACGAGAATAGAAATTATTTTGCGATACGTCTATTTAGTCTGGTGTATACATTACTATTTGCACTTATGATAAGCGTCATGCTTGTAATGTGGGTATTTGGTAACAGCTTATATAGTTATTTTCTCCAAAAATTTCCTTTTGTAGTTCCGATACTTGGATATTTTATGCATAAAAGAATTATATTTTCCCTGATATTTCTCACGCTGTTATTTATGATAATTTATAAATGGATTCCAAATAGAGTGTCGAGTTTTCGGAAACAGTTTCCGGGAGCTTTGATTGCAACACTTGGCTGGGTGGCGGTTTCTGTAGGGTGTTCTATTTATATGGATAACTTTACGAATTTCTCATATATTTATGGAAGTATGGCAGGAATTATGATTCTTCTTTTATGGCTGTATTTTTGTATGTCGATGGTCTTTTATGGTGCAGAAGTGAATTATTTTCTGGAAAATAAAGATAATTACCATTTGCTTATCCGAACGCTTCGTCCGAACTGGCGTAAGCAGCAAAGAGCCCAGACAGAGAAGATGCGCCAGAAGTCGAAAGATGAGAGAGCAGATCGGAAGAAGAATAAAGCAAATAAAAACAAAGATGAAAATCAGCAATAATGGATAATAGAGTAATAGAAGGTAGAAAAATGTATCATTTAGATGAAAAACAGATTCAGGAAATTACAGATTATATATTTTTAGAAGATAAAACCGAAAAGGCAGATGCAATCTTTATTCCAGGCTGTGCCAGACCAGAACATACAGAGGAAGCGGCAAGGCTTTATAAAGACGGATATGCCCCGTTGTTATTGCCATCAGGAGGCTACACGAAAGTACAGGGGAGTTTTCAGGGTGTTTCAAAAGAAGGGCAGAAATACGGAGCAGATTTTGCTTGTGAGGCAGATTTCTTAGAGGCAGTCCTGATACAGAATGGAGTTCCGGCTTCTGCTATTTTAAAAGAGTGTGAGGCAACCTATACATTAGAAAATGCGGAAAAAACAAAAGTCCTGCTTGAGAAGAAAGATATCCATTTGAAAAAGGCAATTCTTTGCTGCAAGGCGCACCATTCCAGAAGGTCGTATCTCTATTACTCGATGGTATTTCCAGAGATAGAAATATTGGTGCATCCAGTAGTGGTAGATGGCATTTCCAGAGAAGACTGGTACAAGACAGCCGAAGGGAGAAAAGTTGTGCTGGGGGAATTTTCGAGAATGGGGCAGCAGCTTTTGATGATGGAAGGGCGAATTGCATGGGATTAATATACTATTGAAGTCTTTCTCGTACTTGTTTTTGTAGCTGATTTTTCGCCAGAACATTTTTAAACATGCTCTAAATGTCCTTGAATTTGATTAATGTTAGAGAGAAATTCAGGATAGCTCTTGACATTAATTTTTCCCTGCGTTACAATGTTATTCATTGAAAAAGCGTTGAAAGTGGGGCTTTTGCCCACAGTAGAAGTATGATGTACCGTTAGAGAAGGAGGATCATCGGCTGGAAGTTCTCCGAGGCTCCGTTATATTTCGAATTTCCACACTGGAGCTGCATTTCGGAGACTGATTCGTAATCAGGTAAGGAATGTCGTATGCGCACGTTACGCGTGAATGAGAGCCTGAATAACATTTAGTATATTCAGGAATCAGGGTGGTATCGCGGATTTATTCGTCCCTTTTTAATTTCGGTTAAAAAGGGACTTTTTTATGTTATAAATAGTTTATCAACTTACCTGCTTTTTATAACATAAAGATCATCAGATAAGGACTATCAGAGTAGAGATATAGTTTTTATAAGTTTGTTCAAGTCATATGTGCTGTTCAGACTTTGAGAATTACTAACTGTAAATTTGGAATACGGAATTCTGAATAGCTCAAGTTTAATAAAGAACCGTTATCATCATTTACCAAAGTAAATTAATTTAAAAATAAAGGAGTTTATCATGAAAGAGAAAATCGAGCAGATTCGTCAGCAGGCACTTGCGGCAATTGAAGATGCAGCGGGTATGGACAAGCTTAATGATGTTAAAGTTGCTTTCCTTGGTAAAAAAGGACAGTTATCCAGCCTGTTAAAAGGAATGAAGGATGTTGCACCAGAAGACAGACCAAAGGTAGGTCAGATGGTGAATGAGGCACGTGCCGGTATCGAAGCAAAGATGGAAGAGAAGAGAACAGCTATCCAGAAGAAACTTCGTGAAGAGAAAATGAAAAAGGAAGTTATTGACGTAACTTTACCAGGTAAAAAGGTCGCAGTAGGGCATCGTCATCCAAATCAGATTGCATTAGATGACCTTGAAAGAGTATTTATCGGTATGGGTTATGAAGTAGTAGAAGGCCCTGAAGTAGAGTATGACCACTACAATTTCGAACTGTTAAATATCCCTGCAAACCATCCTGCAAAGGACGAACAGGATACATTCTACATCACAAAGGACATCCTTCTTCGTACACAGACTTCCCCAGTACAGGCGCGTATCATGGAAACAGGCCGTATGCCAATCCGTGTTATCGCACCAGGACGTGTATTCCGTTCTGACGAAGTAGATGCAACACATTCCCCATCTTTCCATCAGGTAGAGGGACTTGTAGTAGATAAAGGAATCACATTTGCTGACTTAAAGGGAACATTACAGCAGTGGGCAGAGGAATTCTTTGGACCAGATACAAAGGTTAAGTTCCGTCCACATCATTTCCCATTCACAGAGCCAAGTGCAGAGGTAGACGTATCCTGCTTCAAATGTGGTGGAAAAGGATGCCGTATGTGTAAGGGAAGCGGATGGATCGAGATTCTTGGATGTGGAATGGTACACCCTAAGGTATTAAGCGATTGCGGAATCGACCCAGAAGTATATTCAGGATTTGCATTCGGAATCGGTCTTGAGAGAGTTACACTCTTAAAATATGAGATTGACGATATGCGTCTGTTATATGAGAACGATGCCAGATTCCTTAAGCAGTTCTAGAGCGTGTTGAAAAGTTATTTCAGCAATCAGCAGAAAGAATTATTCAAATATTTTTTAGTAAGACCGAGAAACCTAATTCGATGAAATGTAAAAAGGTTAACATGATGAGAAACTAGAATTATCTCGGTAAGATAAATTCAAAATATATTTAAGTTTATAGATATAAAAGGAGACAAAAATGAATACACCAATTTCATGGATTAAAGCATATGTTCCAGATTTGGATTGTACTGTACAGGAATATGTAGACAAGATGACTCTGTCTGGTTCCCACGTAGAGAATGCAGTATACCTTGATAAGAATCTGGAGAAAATCGTTGTTGGACGAATTGAAAAAATCGAGAAACATCCAGATGCAGATAAATTAGTTATCTGTCAGGTAAATGTAGGTGACGAGGAAGTACAGATTGTAACAGGCGCATCTAACGTATTTAAGGGAGCTATGGTTCCTGTTGTTTTAGATGGCGGACGTGTTGCGGGCGGACATGACGGAAGCCCAAATCCTGAAAATGGAATTAAGATTAAAAAAGGTAAACTTCGTGGAGTTCCTTCTTACGGTATGATGTGTTCTATTGAAGAATTAGGAAGCACTCGCGATATGTATCCAGAGGCACCAGAAGACGGTATTTACATTTTTGATGAGAGCAAAGATGTAAAACCAGGTGACGATGCAGTAGCAGCATTAGGACTTCGTGATGCAGTCGTAGAATTTGAAATTACTTCTAATCGTGTAGACTGTTTCAGCATGATTGGTATGGCAAGAGAAGCAGCAGCTACATTTGAAAAGCCATTCTATGCTCCAGAAGTAAAAGAAGTTGGAAATAACGAAAAAGCAGAAGACTATATCTCTGTAGAAGTAGAAGCTACTGATTTATGTCCAAGATACACAGCAAGAATCGTAAAGAATATCAAGTTAGCTCCATCGCCAGAATGGATGCAGAGAAGACTTGCAGCTATGGGTATCCGTCCAATCAACAATATCGTAGATATCACAAACTACGTTATGGAGGAGTACGGACAGCCAATGCATGCTTATGACTTAAATAAGATCAGAGGTCATAAAATCGTTGTAAAACGTGCGAATGACGGTGATGTATACACAACACTTGACGGACAGGAAAGAAAGCTTGATAAAGATGTATTAATGATCAACGATGCGGAAGGTCCTGTTGGTATCGCTGGTATCATGGGTGGAGAAAACTCCATGGTTACAGATGATATTCAGACAATGCTTTTTGAGGCAGCTACATTTGATGGAACAAATATCCGTCTTTCTTCTAAGAGAATCGGTCTTAGAACAGATGCTTCCGGTAAGTTTGAAAAAGGTCTTGACCCAGAGAACGCATTAGAAGCGATCAACCGTGCCTGCCAGTTAGTAGAAGAGTTAGGTGCTGGTGAAGTTGTTGGTGGTGTTGTAGATGTATATCCAAATCCAGTAGAAGACGTAAAGATTCCTTTCGAGCCAGCAAAATACAATAAGCTTCTTGGAACAAATGTATCTGAAGAAAAGATGATGGAATACTTTGACCGTCTTGAAATCGGTTACGACAAAGAAACAAATATGTTACTCATCCCATCTTTCCGTCAGGATTTAAGATGTTCTGCAGATATCGCAGAAGAAGTAGCAAGATTTTTTGGATATGATAACATTCCTACCACACTTCCTCACGGCGAGGCAACTGCAGGTAAGAAGTCATTTGCTGCAAGAGTAGAAGATGTTGTTATGAACATCGCTGAGCAGAACGGATTCTGCGGCGGAATGTGCTATTCTTTTGAAAGCCCTAAAGTATTTGACAAGTTACTTCTTGCTGACAACGACCCATTACGTCAGGCAATCGTAATCGCAAACCCACTTGGAGAAGATTACAGTATCATGAGAACGATCGAGTTAAATGGTATTTTAACTTCTTTAGCAGGTAACTATAACCACAGAAATAAAAATGTTCGTCTCTACGAAATCGGTAACGTATATCTTCCAAAGGCTCTGCCATTAACAGAACTTCCAGACGAAAGAAAGCGTTTAACTCTCGGTATGTACGGCGAGTGTGACTTCTTCATGTTAAAAGGTGTTCTTGAGGAAATGTTCTTAAAACTTGGTCTTGACGGCAAAGTTGACTTCGAGCCATCCCAGGAAAAACCTTTCTTACACCCAGGAAGACAGGCACTCATTTATGTAGGTGGAGCTTATGCCGGATTTATCGGACAGGTACATCCAGAAGTATGCGAAAACTACGACATGAAGTGTGAAGCATATGTAGCAGGAATCGACCTTCCAACTGTTACAGAAAAGGCTACTTTCGACAGAAGATACGAAGGCGTAGCAAAATACCCTGCAGTAAACAGAGACTTAAGTCTTGTTATGAAAAAAGATGTTTTCGTAGGAAGCCTTGAAAAAGTAATGAAAGAAAAAGGCGGCAAGTTATTAGAGAGTATCCAGTTATTTGACGTTTACGAAGGTTCTCAGATTGAAGAAGGATATAAATCCGTTGCATTCAGCCTTGTATTCCGTTCCCCAGAACGAAGCTTAGAAGCTGCTGAAATCAACAAAATCGTAGATAAGATTCTTAAAGAACTTGAAAAAATGGGAGTTGAATTAAGAGCATGATGAAAACAAGTGATTTTAATTTTGATCTTCCACAGGAACTGATTGCCCAGGACCCGTTGGAAGACCGTTCCTCATCAAGATTGATGGTGCTTAACAAGGAAAGTGGTGAGATAGCTCACCGTATTTTCCATGACATTACAGAGTATCTTCATCCGGGAGATTGTCTGGTTATCAACGACACAAAAGTTATCCCAGCCCGTCTTATCGGAACAAAAGAAGATACCGGAGCCCACATTGAAATTCTGTTATTAAAAAGAAAAGAAAATGATGTCTGGGAAACACTTGTAAAACCGGGCAAGAAATGCCGTCCAGGTGCAAGAGTAGTCTTTGGAAATGGAGAACTGAAAGCTGAAATCGTTGATGTATTAGAAGATGGAAACCGTCTTGTACATTTTGAATATGAAGGAATCTTTGAGGAAGTATTAGACCGTCTCGGTCAGATGCCTCTGCCTCCATATATCACACATAAATTACAGGATAAAAACCGTTATCAGACCGTTTACGCAAAGTATGAAGGATCCGCAGCCGCACCGACAGCTGGACTTCATTTTACAAAAGAACTGTTAAAACAGATTGAAGATATGGGCGTAAATATCGCCCGCGTAACTCTCCATGTTGGACTTGGAACTTTCCGCCCGGTAAAAGTGGAAAATGTACTCGAACACCATATGCATTCTGAATACTATAACGTAACAGAAACCGCAGCGAAAATGATTAATGACACTAAGAAAAATGGTGGCAGAATCATCGCAGTTGGAACAACAAGTACAAGAACACTTGAATCCGTGGCAGATGAGAATGGAATCATCCATCCAGGCTGTGGTAACACAGAAATCTTCATCTATCCGGGTTATAAATTTAAGGCAATTGACTGTCTGATCACAAACTTCCATTTGCCAGAATCTACTTTGTTAATGCTTGTATCTGCACTGGCAGGGAAAGAGCATATTATGGCAGCGTATAAGGAGGCAGTGAAGGAAAGATATCGCTTCTTCTCTTTTGGAGATGCGATGTTCATTCAATAAATTCTGATTTGCGCAGCAAAGGAGACGCTTTCACAGAGAGCCGA
>ERZ827363.3847-NODE-3847-length-11043-cov-3.326083_pt1 | contig 11043 bp, 9 predicted proteins | sample MGYA00519776_ERZ827363 | MGnify/ENA primary metagenome ERZ827363 (study PRJEB31778, sample SAMEA3449288) | human gut metagenome | biome: human gut; feature: human-associated habitat; material: faeces | place: United Kingdom | collected 2010/2012 ...
CATTGGACCTGTGATTGGATATGATCCGAAAAGGAAAATTCCTGCAAATAATATCCATTTTGTCATATTTCCCCATGCTGGCTTATCTACAACAAAATATAATATCAAAAAGATCAATGCAGATTGATGAATTGTTGAACACAATAGAACAATTGGAATATAAAATTTCCACTGTTTTTTATGAATCATTGGAAAGCAAAAAAATAAAATTGCAGAAGCCAGATATTGTCGAACTCCATTCATCGTTACAAGATAACAACCAGAAGTAATAAATAAAAATACCGCCATCTCTATCATATCTGTATTTTTATAATAAGTAATAAAAATTAAACCAATTGTTATGATTGCCATACACAATAAAATAATCTGTGAATCTTTTGATATAAACTGTTTTATAAACGTAGCAACTGCATAAAATCCTCTATCAGCTTTAATTGTCGGATGTTTCAAAAATCCAATAAAACTACTTGGTAGTTTATCAAAAATCTGGCGGTATGTCCCTGTATCTCCAATACCCTGCCAAACCCAGACACAAATATCAAAACAGCACAAGCCATCCCCGCAAATAAAGCGTTTGCGCGAAATACTCTCTCACCTTTTACATATTTATATTTTCCACTCATTCTTGCAAACAGACACAAGAAATATGTACTAAATAATGTTATCCACCAGACTGTCATATCCTATAACCTCTTTTACTATTAATTCATCTTTTTAACCTGTTGCTTTATATAAAATGTTAATGCGATTCCAAATGGAATTGCTAAGATTGTTAATCCTTTTTCTGGACTTTCTTTTAAAAATTTTTTATTTTTACTAATTATACTACTTGATACATAATGAATACAATTCATAAACTTTCTTTTGAATGTCTTATCATATTTCATATAAACAGTTCGTAAAAACGCAAATCCCTTTGGATTGTTTAAATACTGTCGGAACATATTAGCACTTGATCCATCTGCTTGGTATTCCACATTGCATAATATTTCATCCATAACAAGCAGTTCGTATTCCTGATCACAAAGAAGATATTTATAATTGAGTCCTACATATTTCTCTCCTTCAAACACTGGATATTCTGGATATTTTGTAATGACATCCGTTCGATATATTAATTTTTTATCTCCAGATCCACCTGCTTGATAATAACCAGATAATGTTGTACTTTTTAAATCTTTGGGAAATCTTTTTCCAATGATCTTCCCATTGAAATCTGCATCTAATCCTATGATTCCTGCGTATTTATTACTTCCATATTTTTTCCAGAATGTAATAATCTTCTCTGCTGCATCATCAGCAAGATAATCATCGGAATCAATACACACATTTAATTCTGTATCAATCAATTGATATGCAGCATTATGTGCAGTATGCATTCCGCCATTTTCTTTGTAATGATAGATAATCTCAAAACCACTGTCTTCCTTTATCCAGCTTTCTACCAATTCTTTTGTATTATCACTTGATCCATCATCTATAATCAGCCATTTAAACTGCTTACATTTTTGTCTGCATAGACTTTCATAACATCTATGTAAAGTATGTGCTCTGTTGTATGCAGGGGTAAATACTGTTAATATGATTTCATTTTCCATTCGTATAAAACTCCTCTAACCATCTTGCATTCTTTTCTATGTCAAATCCATGTTCTATGATATCTTCTATTGTATTTTTTCTTTTTGAATATCTGTATTTAGCGATTTCCTGATTCCAAAGACTTGTATTCCCACTAAGAGATACTTTGCTGATCTGATCTGTGATCATAATCTCATCCGTGATCATATCTGATATCACACATGGAAGTCCTGCTGCCTGCGCTTCCACTAATGTCACTGGAAGTCCTTCAAACAACGATGGAAACAAAAACAGATCCATTGCTTGTAATAATTGCGGAATATCCTCTCTCAAACCAAGAAATTTAACTTTTGTTTCAATTCCATATTCCTTTGCCATCTCCTTAATCTTTTCCTGCAATTCTCCATTTCCAATCAGAACTAAAATGGCATCCTCATTTGTCTTCGCAAAATCAGCAAAACGTTTGACTAAAAACTCATGATTCTTCTGAAGATTAAATCTCCCAACATGCCCAATCACAAATTTATCTTCCACTCCAAGTTCAACTCTTTTTTGCTTTCTCACTTCTTCATTATAAATAAACTTCTTTGCATCAATCGCATTATTCATAATCTGAAATTTATGTTTTCCAAACATCCATTTACCAGCTTCTTTTCCACATGCGAATAAATGTGTCGCATATTTTGGAATCTGTTTCTTTGAATAATCTTTGATCAGATATTTCAAATTCTTTTCTTGACTTGTATTATGACTATGGGCAATTCTTACTGGCACCCCATTTTTCTTCGCTGCTTTTAATGGATATGCACTCAGACAATCTAAATGAGAATGTACAATCTTATATTCTTTATGTTCCTTAAAGAATCGGTCCAGACTTTTCATATAACTTGGACTAAAAGGATTCAATACTGGCATATGGTAGATTTTACCGCCTAAACCTCTGATTTCATCGTCATAATCTTTCTTTTCATTTTCTGGTCTGTGTGTCAGAAAATCAAACTGAACTTTATTCCTATCTATATTTCGATAATAATTCATAAGCATTGTTTCAAGTCCACCACGGTTCATGTGAGTGACAACTTGTAATACTCTGATTGGTTCTCCCATTTTATTAATTCAACTCCCTAACTATTTTTATAACTTATTAGTTACTATCTAAATAATCCTTCCAAAGTCATCTCAACAACCTTCTCCTTATCAAACCTCTTCTCCATCACTTCCCGTGACTTCTCTCCCATCTGTTTCTTCTCTTCATAGGAAAGTTCAATAAATTCCATCATCTTCTCTTCCAATCCCTTAACATCCTTCACATCCACCAGATACCCATTCTCGCCATCTCTTACAGCTTCCATACACCCATGAATCCTGCTAGTGATCAGTGGTCTTCCCATCGCTCCACATTCTAGCAGTGTATTTGCCATGCCTTCATGATACGATGGTAATACAAAGCAGTCACATTTCTTAATGAATGGTTTGACATCTTCCTGATAGCCATAATAATAAATGATCCCATTTCTGACCAATGACTGAATTCGTTCCTTGTAATCATCTTCCATTGGTCCTACGATATCAAACGATACTTCTGGGTAGATCTTCTTAATATTCTTTGCTGCTTTGAACAGTTCTTCGACTCCTTTTTCTTTCATCACTCGTCCAATAAACAAGAACCTGATGTTTCTTGACTCTTCTGGGTATGGTGTCATCTTGTATTCATCAAGGTCGATCCCTGCTCCTGGGAGAGTACATGATCTGGATTCTTTGATAATATTATTTTCTATAAACACCTGCTTATTTCCTTCATTTTCAAAGAAGATCGTTTTTGCCTTTTTGCAGGATAGTTTATATAAAAATACGACGAGTTTCTTGATCATATTTTCATTCTGAAATGCAGTTCCTAATCCTGTGATATTGACTGCATATGGAATTCTTTTGAATCTTGCTGCGATCCCTCCGTAGATGTTTGGTTTAATCGTGTAGGTGATCACAAGGTCTGGCTTTATCTTGCCTAAGATGTTAAAGTATCTCATCATCAGTTTAAGATCTGTTGCTGGATTGATTCCTCTTCGATCTACCGGTGTTTCGATAAAATGACATCCCATTTCTTTTAAATTCTGTACTAACATTCCTTTTGGCAGGGATATATAGACTTCATTTCCTTGATCTATGAGCTTTTTGATCAGTGCTTTTCTGAATTTGTATAATCCTACGTCTAGGTTTGCTAAAATTAATATCTTCTTATTCTTCATCGTTTACTCTTCTCACTGGTACTCCAACATAAGTTCCTGCTTCGTTGATATCTTCGATCACTGTACTTCCTGCTCCCATGATCACTTCGTCTGTGATATGCAGTCCTTGTATGATCTGGCTTCCTGTGCCGATCTCTGTCTCAGTCTTTAAATGGACATCTCCTGACAGTAAAACTCCCGGATACAGGGTATTATAATCTCCAATCTCATCATCATGCCCGACAATACTTCGGTTGCAGATCAGGTTAAAATTACCGATCTCTATATTCGTTGTCATAATAACGGATGTACAAATGATATTTCCTTGTCCTAGATGCACTCTTTGTGATGTGATCACGGATGGATCGATCAGATTAGGATACCATAAGTTTGGATTTGGCAGACATTTTAAAACTAGTTTTTCACGGACTTTTGCATTGCCTATAGCGAAGGCGACGGCAAGTTTTTGTTCTTTGTCATATTCTTCGAGGTATTTCATTCCTCCAAGAATCGGATAGCCATCTATGATGCTGCCTTGCTGGATTCCATCGTCTATGTATCCAAGAATCTCATATGTTGGTTCTTCTTCGTTGATCCGTTCGATCAGCCACTGAGTATCTCTTCCCATACCACCGGCTCCAACGATCACGATTGGTTTTATCTTTGGTTCTTTACTCATATAACCCATCCTCATTCTTCTTCCAATAGCATTCCATTCCTAATGCTTTGGGTGCAATAAAATCTTTCTCGATATCATCTCCGACAAATGCCATGTTCCTGCATGGTATTTCTAATCGTTTTCTCATGATCAGAAATGGAAGATCATTTGGTTTCCTGAATTCCATGACATTTCCATGTCCTGCAAGTTCATCTGTGATCAGTATCTCGTCTGCCATTTTATCTAACCCCAGGGCTTCTATCTTGGCTCGCTGTACTTTTGGTGTTCCATCGATCAAGATCCCGATACTTCGCTTTTGCGTGTGTAGTTCAAAGAATAATTCTTTAACTCCTTCATAAAGTGAAATCTCTGGTTTATGGTCCCTGATGGCTTCTCTGCATTTTAATAATAATTCATCCGAATACATTCCTGCATCTTTTAATACCGTTTCCAGTGGCGGCTGCCCTTTTTCCAGTGCTGCGCATAACTTATTAAAGATATTGTTCACTTCTGGAAGCATTCGTTCTACCACTCGGAAACTGCTTCGTACATAATCTTTCTCTGAATATAATGTGTCATCCAGATCAAAGATCACCGAACCAATTCCCTCGTCTAAATGATACAGGTCTTTAAAATCATGAATCTCTACGATCGGTTCTTCTCTTGTATTTAAACATACACTTTTTTCAAATCTTGTGAAAATAACATTGTCATCGGCTGCATCCTCTTTGTATTCCATTGGTTCACCTAACATCATGGAGAGTGCTGCGTATGGTGCATCGGCTCCTGCCTTGATCGATACGGTGCTTGCCTGATGATACCATGGTTCCATTCGGATAAAATAATCTTTGTCTGTATCTTCTTCACGAAGCATAAAGATCGTCATCCATCCGGATGGCCTTAATTTCTTTATCACTTTCTTTGCTTCTTCTACGATCTTATAATCTCTTACAACTCTGTATCTTGCACTTTCTTTTCCCTCGACTTCTTCCTTTGCCCTTGGTGTGATGTAAACCGGGCTTCCGTCTAGATTGCAGAATACGTCGATCTCATACATCTTCCCATTTAAAAATGGACGTATCGTATAATTCGCGTATTTTGATGCATGAAAACTTAATTCTTGTTCATCATGGATCATGATGCTTTTCTCCAGATTATCCATCTCATCCAATACTGCAAACATTGCTGGGAATCCTTGTGTATAGTCATTGGCACTGCTTACGACCTGTGGTGCGTTAAGACCACATTCTTCAAAGAAACGAGCTGTCCAGCGTTTGTTGCTGCACAGCAGAGCTAATTCTTCATTTGCAATGAGAACTTCTGTTCCAACAGCTTCAAATTCGCTGGCTCTTTGTGACAGGATAAAAACGTCTTCTTCTGTTCTTGGAATGAGCAGAGCGATCTTCTCCTGTTTACAGATATGTAAGAGTTCTGTGACATAACCTTCTTCCCCTGGCTGTGGAACCTGATAGTGCTTATGGCAGCGATATAATGCTGGTGCTTCCAGTGAATGATCACAGCCGACAAATGTTACTTTCACCCCTAATCTGCCGGCAGCATAACGGAAGGTATCGATAAATTCGACCTGATCTGCCACGCTTGAAAATAAGATCTTTAAGTGTCCTGCTTTCTTGTATTTGGAAAACTGGTCTTTCTTTGTTCCCTGAAAGGCATACATTGTCACAGATTCCTGTGCACTGATCCCTGCTCTTTTTAAGACTTTGGTCACAGTCTTTAATATGATCTTGATGTCGATAAGAAATGAAATGTTATCCACATATTCAAGGTCGAATTCAAACTTTTCTTCCCAGCTGATGGCATTTCTCCCATTCACCTGTGCAAGTCCAGTCAGTCCTGGTCTTACATCTGCACGTCGTTTCTGTCTTGCACTGTAGAAATCTATGTATTGTTTCAATAATGGTCTTGGCCCGACAAAACTCATATGTCCAAATAAGATGTTGAAGAATTCAGGTAATTCATCAAGGCTTGTGGATCTTAACATCTGTCCAAATCTTGGAAGACGTTCTTTGTCTGGCAGCAGATCACCATTCTCATCGACGGCGTCTGTCATACTTCTGAACTTGTAGAGTGTAAATATTTCGTTATGATATCCCGGTCTTTCTTGTTTGAAGATCACGGGGCTCCCTAATTTGATCCTTACTAACAGTGCTGTGACAAGCAGGATCGGGCTTGATACAATGATACAGCACAGTGACAATATGATGTCAAAAAATCGTTTGATATATTTGTGATACATCTTTATATATACTCCGTTTACATTTTGTTCTTATCGGTCCAGTACGGATCTTATGATTCCTATAATCCGATCCATATCTTCTTTTGTATTCTTAATATCACTTGGAAGACATAATCCGCGATCAAAGATATCTTCTGATACTGGCTTCTTATCATCTTCGTAATGAGAATAGAATTCGCACCCTTTAAATACTGGTTGTTGATGTAATGGTTTCCAGATCGGACGGCTTTCGATATTCTCTCTTTCCAAAGCTTCTATAATATCTAATGATTTTGTCTTACTGTCTTCATCGATCGTCATGCATGATAACCAGAAGTTTGGTTCACTGCATGTTTCATATGGATTCATATGCACTTGTTTATAATCCTTGAAAGCATCTTTGTATGTCTCATAGATTGCTTTTTTCTTCGCAATATGTTCATCCAGATGCAGAAGCTGTCCTCTTCCAACTCCCGCTGTGATATTAGACATTCGGTAGTTATATCCGATCTCCTTGTGTTCATAATGTCGGACCGGTTCTTTTGCCTGTGTTGCCAGGAATGTTGCATGCTTGATGTATTCTTCATTCTCTGATGCGATCATTCCACCGCCTGATGTCGTGATGATCTTATTTCCATTGAATGAAAATCCTGCCATGACTCCGAATCTTCCTGTCTGGACTCCTTTATATGTTGCTCCCAGACTTTCTGCAGCATCTTCGATCAGTGGAACTTTATATTCTTCACAGATTGCTTTGATCTCATCTACCTTGGCTGGTGTTCCATAAAGGTGTGCAACGATCACTGCTTTTGCCTCTTTATGTTTTTCTAAAGCTCTTCTTAATGCCTGTGGTGACATATTCCATGTCTCTGGTTCAGAATCCACAAATACGATCTTGCCTTTTTCATAGGCGACTGGATTCACTGTTGCAGCAAAAGTCAGCGAAGGACATATCACGGTATCTCCTTCCCCGACTTCTAATAATTTCACCGCCAGATGCAGTGCTGCGGTTCCTGCGCTTAGTGCACTGCAGTGTGCGATTCCTGTATACGCTTCCATCTCACGTTCAAAGCCATTGACATTTGGCCCAAGTGGTGCGATCCAGTTGGTGTCAAATGCTTCCTGCACAAACTTCTGTTCTTCCCCATGCATCGTTGGTGATGCCATATATATACGTTCTTTCATGCTGTCTCATCCCCCTGTCATTTTGTCTGTTGATTTGTCTGTTTATATGTATACTCTGGAACTAATCTTTTTACAACTTCACGAATATTCGGATCTTCGGAAAATGCCGCATGATCTAATTCAGCGATCAGTTCACTAAATTGTTCTGTCTCCATCATCCTTGGACTTCCAATGAAAATTCGTTTGTTCTTTGTCTCTTTTTTATTCTCCTCATCGATCAGAAGTTCTTCATACAGCTTCTCCCCTGGTCTTAAGCCAGTAAACTGGATTTCTATATCTTCTCCTGGTGTAAGTCCTGATAAACGGATCATATTCTTCGCAAGATCTAAGATCTTGACTGGTTCTCCCATATCAAGGATAAATATTTCCCCGCCTTCTGCGTAAGCTCCTGCTTCTAACACCAGACTGACGGCTTCTGGGATCGTCATAAAGTATCGGATGATCTCTGGATGTGTAACTGTTACCGGACCACCATTGGCAATCTGCTTCTTGAACAACGGAACGACACTTCCGTTACTTCCAAGAACATTTCCAAATCTTACAGCAACGTATTCTGTATCGTATAAGCTATTCATGTATTGAATGACCATCTCACAGATTCGCTTGGAAGCACCCATGATATTTGTCGGTCTTACTGCCTTATCCGTGGAGATCAGTACCATTCTCTTTACACCGCTCATTCCTGCTTCTTTGGCTATGTTAAATGTGCCAAATACATTGTTCTTGATCGCATCATGCGGACTGTCTTCCATCAATGGCACATGCTTATGTGCTGCTGCATGAAATACGATATCTGGCTTATAATCTTCGAAAATATTGTGTATTCGCAGATGGTTCTGGACAGATACGATCAATACTTTCAAATCTAGTTCTGGATGTGTTCTCTTTAATTCCATCTGGATCTCGTAGGCGTTGTTCTCATAATTATCAATGATCACTAACTTCTTCGGCTGATATCTTGCGATCTGTCTGCAGATCTCACTTCCGATCGATCCGCCTCCCCCTGTGACAAATACGAGGGCACTGAAAAACATACCATTTTTATTTTGACTTTAATAAAAAAGAAAAAATCCATCAGAGTTTTTATGATTCTGGTGGATTTTCTGTTAGACAAAATATAAATTGCTTGTCTTTTTCGGCCCAAGTTCTTATTTTTCATTCATTAATTTAATTATTCTCTTAAGATTTACTGCAAAGATCGTCATTGCTCCTTGCATTTCCATACAAATAAGACCTGATGATGACGCTACGTCATAACCATGCCGATGTTTTAGTTCGCTGTTCTTAGCTTCTATTTTATAGCGTTCCCGCATTTTTTCTTTGAAATGCTCAGTTTCCTGAAATTTAACCTGTTCACTGTGGGAATCGCAAATGATTGTTTCTGTGTATGTTTTCTTTTTGGCTCCTTCTTTATAACAGCCACCACGATAAGGACAACATTTACATTTTTCAATATCGAAAAAATAGACCATACGTGGGTTTTTGTTTTTTTTATCTTTTTTCCTTTTATCGAAATATTTATGAATGGCTAAATGTCCGGCTTTACACTGATACATTCCGGCATCTTTATTAAATTCAAACTCATCTTCCTTTCTTCGGTTACCTTGTGTAATAATTGGATTTAGTTTTGCTATCAGTTCATAATCACCTTCTTTTGCTGCCTCGATATTTTTCTTTTCAGAATAAGCCATATCTCCAATGACTGATTCAATCTGTATCCCAGCAGCTTTACTTTTTTGTACAAGTTTTGGCAGTTCTTTGCCATCTGTTTTTTCGCCGCTGGTGATTGTGGCAGCTGTGATGATCCGTTCTTCTGTCATTGCTATGTGTGTTTTATATCCAAAAAATGAAGTGTCGGCTGTCTTATGACCAGTTTTTGCATCTTCATCCTTTGAAGTTTCTAAATGTTCCATGTCATCAGTGACAGATTCTTCTAGTAGATTTAATTTTTCCTGCACTTTTGGATAACTGCAAATTTCTTCATTTCCTTTTACAACATCAATAAGCTGTTTACAGTATTTTAGTTCTTTTTCTAAAGAATCCTCTGTGTTTTTATCAGGAAATTTTTCTTTCATTGTTTCATCAATCTCATAGATGCTACGGCGCAGTTTTTTTGATTGTTCCTGGAGTACTTGACGGGGAGTCTTTTGATTGTATCTTGATTTTGTATGCGTAGCATCCACAATAATGGATTTTGACTTAATAATTCCTTTTTCTAATGCTAACTGAACTGTTTTGGCAATCAGCATATCCAAAAGATTCATATCCTTTAAACGCAGCTTCCGAAATTTTGTCAATGAACTTGGATTTATAACTTCATCTTCTGGAGCCATGTCCAAAAAAATATTTAAAAGACATATCGTATTTAGAACGTTCAACCACATCAACATCTGATAAATCATAAATTGATTTTAAAAGAAGATATTTAAACATTCGGATAGGTGGAACTGCATTTCGTCCGTTATCCAGACAATAATTAGCAAGCAATTCATCATAAATAAAGTTAAAATCAACCAATTCTTTTATCTGCCGGAGAAGATTATCTTTCGGGATTACTAATTCATATATTTCCATGTATGGACTTAGCATCAATTTCTGCTGTTGTTCGATCATAAAAACACCGCCTATATTTGATAGATACATTGTACCAAATATAGAACGGTATAATCTACTTTTTCAGTGCCATCGAACGAGGGGCAGGGGAGTTGAATAGGCGTAGACTATTTTTGTTGACTATTGTGCAAAGAAAAAGTTTGTACGTTTGATATTCTTTAATTCATCTGAAGAAATGTGAAGAGCATTTTTCAATTCATCATTAAGCGGTAGCGGATTTTCGCTGGCAATCACTTTCATGGCGATACTCTGATAAAAGTACGTAATCGTGGAAATCAGACCGACAACGTGCATGGAATTAATGCCGATTGACGGAAGACGCAACGTCAGAATGTCAAAAGGCGGCTTTGTATTTACAAGGATAAAAACCGTACATGTATCGCTGTAGGTAATATCGCCTTCGTAAATATAATTCGCTTCGTAGTAGTTGGATATGTCATCGACATCGTAATACATCGTAGCAGTTAATGACAAATTCTTATTTTCCAGAACTGCCTTCTGCAAGCAGTTCTTTTCTCCGTTAAACCAATAAAGATAAAGTTTGTCAG
>ERZ827363.3866-NODE-3866-length-11002-cov-5.818306_pt1 | contig 11002 bp, 4 predicted proteins | sample MGYA00519776_ERZ827363 | MGnify/ENA primary metagenome ERZ827363 (study PRJEB31778, sample SAMEA3449288) | human gut metagenome | biome: human gut; feature: human-associated habitat; material: faeces | place: United Kingdom | collected 2010/2012 ...
GGCGACCCCCTGACCCTGTATATCGACGGCTATCTGCACGACGTTCACGAGGCGGAGGAGCTGATGCTGGATGTTTTCGCCTATCTGTTCACGAAAAGGCCGAAGATACGGGACGGCGGCTTCAAGGCGTATCTCTATAAGGCCGCGCGCCACATGGCGCTGCGCCATAAGAGCAAGCGGAAGCCCCTGTTCAGCCTCGATGCGCTGACCGGCGAGCCGGACGGACGGCTGCTGGCGGAGGAGGTCATCCGGACGGAGGAGCGAAACCGCGTCCTGCATTTCTGCATGGGAGAAATGAACCCGGATTATCGGGAGGTTCTGTATCTGACTTATTTTGAAGGCATGAGCTACGCGCAGGCGGCGGAGGTCACGGGAAAAACAGTGAAGCAGATCACCAACATGGTGTATCGCGGAAAAGAGAGCCTGCGAAGGCTCTTGGAACGGGAGGGAATCACAAATGCGGAGTCATGAGGAACGGGTCGCGGAGACGAAGCGGCGCATCGCCAAAATGGAACGGGAGAAACGGCTGCGGCGCAATACGGTCACCATGGCTTCCGCCGTGGCGGCGTGCCTTGCGCTGCTCATCGGCGCATCCCTCGCCATGCCCGGCATTGCTGCGAAAATTCAGGCAGGCGATTATTCCGGCTTTGAAACGGCGGCAAGCATCTTTCACAGTGGCGCTGCTTTGGGATACATCGTCATCGGGCTTTTGGCGTTTTTACTTGGCGTGTGCGTGACCGTTCTGTGCTTCCGCATCCGGCAGCTCAGCCGCGAGAACGCGCAGGACAAGGAAAGCGAGGATGCGCATGGAGCTGATTGAGAACCTGCTGCAGCTGCTGGTCACGTTCGTCGGCGCGCTGTTTTCGGGCATATCCTACCGGAAAAGCCGCAGGCAGGCGTACTTCCTGTTGCTGTGTTTCTACGGCTGCTTTGCCCTCGGCGCGCTCTACTGGACGCTGTATCTGTTGCTGTTCGATACCACACCGCGGGTCTTTTATGTGTCAGAGTTCGGCTGGGTGGCCAGCGTAATTTTCCTGCGAATCTTGCAGGCCACGCTCACCAGTCAGGACGAGCGCAGTTTCCGCTGCCGCAGGGCATGGCTTGCGCCTGCATTCGGCCTTCCGCTGCTGGCGTTCTACTGCACCTTCGGGGACATTCTCTCCAATCTGATTTGGTGTGGCATGATGATATGGCTCTCCTTCTGCGCCATTCGTGGACTGGTCTACGCCAATGGGCAGACGGGCGCGGCGCGGAATATGCGGAACTTCCACATCGGCGTGCTCTGCTTTGCGTTTGCGGAGTACCTGCTTTGGACGGCGGGCTGCTTCTGGCCAGATGCTTCTTTGGCGAGTCCCGCCTTCTGGTGCGATATGCTGCTGACGCTTGCGATTCTGGGGCTGATGCCCGCCACGAGAAAGGCGGTGGACGCATGACCTACATCGAAAACATCTTCATCTGCATGGTATCCCCGCTGCTGGTGGCCGCTTTGTGCATGGGCAGACGGCAGCTCCGCTTCTTCCTGTTCTGCATTGCCGGGATGGGGGTGTGCCTGCTTTCGGCCTATATCAACACCTTCCTCGCGGCGGTATGTCAGGCGGACGCCCTTGCCGCCACGGCGGAGATCGCGCCGGTGGTGGAGGAAATGATGAAGCTGCTGCCGCTGGTGTTCTATCTTCTGGTGTTCGAGCCGGAGGGGGATAAAATCAAGACTGCCGCAATAACACTCGCCTTCGCCACCTTTGAAAATGTGTGCTATCTCATCCAGAACGGCGCGGACCGCTTCTCCTTCATCTTCTTCCGCGGCTTCGGCACGGGAGCCATGCACGTGCTTTGTGGCTTGATCGTGGGCGGTGGGCTTGCATACACGTGGCAGCGGACGTGGCTAAAAATCGCGGGTACCTGCGGGCTGCTGGGCGCGGCCATCACCCTCCACGCCATCTACAATCTGCTCATCGCCTACGGCGGCACGGCACAGTATGTGGCCTATGCCCTGCCGGTGCTGCTGGTGACGGTGGGAAGATTGTCTACCTTCCGATTATCACGGAGGAAATAACCGAATATCCACTCCTTGAGAGCTGCTTTTTGGCGGCTCTCAAATTTTTTTGAAAAATTTTGCGTTTTGGGTGAGAGTTTTTTCGATTTTTTGTACCTATATAAGTGAAAGGGTTTTTAGGCCACAGTTTCAGACAAACCGGAAAGGGGGTTCAAACGATATGTACGATACCGCAAGACGGGTCGCACTCGTCAAGCAGCGGGTACGGGAAAACACCCGCCGAAGGCAGCGGCGCGAGGTAATAAGTCTCTCCGCAGCGTGTATGCTGCTGTGCGCGGCGCTGATGCAGACAGCGGGCACGGTCGTCGGGCCGGGGCAACCTGAAGCATGGGGCGTATTCGGCGCGATGCTGCTGCGGGAGGACGCGGGCGGCTATGTGCTGGTGGCCGTCGTCTCCTTTGCAGCGGCGGCAGCGATCACCGCGCTGTGCTTCCGGCTCAGAAACAGAGAAAACCAGAAAAAAGGCGGGGCGGACAAACCGAACCGACATGAAGAGGAGGAGAAAAGCCAATGAAGAAACGAATACTCAGCATCCTGCTCGTGTGCTGCATGGTGCTGACCATGCTGCCGACGGCGGCCTTTGCTACGGTGAGCGATTCGCTGGGCAACACACCCGAGGAAAATCAGGCGATTTTGGAGCAGCTCTCCGCCTTGACCGGCGGTAGCAGCGACCAGGTGCTTTCCATGCTGAACACTTTGGGGCTGCTGGATGAAGACGGCAATTTCAAGGTGGATCAAACCATCACGCTGGACGGCCGGGTGTTGACACTGGCGGCTGTCATGGAGCTGCTGGAAGATCCCGCCACGGATCTCACCCGTATAGCCGACGTGGATGGGACTCCGGTGGCGCTGGGCGATTTGAAGACCATGATCCAAATCGAACAGGAGCTGCAGCGGATCAAGGACACCTATTTCTCCGGCAGGGAGTTTACCGGGGAAGCTCTGGAGAATCTCAATAGCCTGATGGATCAGTTGGAGCTGCAGGGCATCAGCTTGCGGTATTCCGCCTCTGCCGCAAAGCCTGAGGGCGTTGAGACGGTGGATATGAGCGGCATGATGAGCCAAACGCTGGAGGAGCGCGTAAACAACAAGTGGGAATCCGGGCCTTTTACTGTATACAAAGGAAGACCGGTCGGCTTTTCCTACCGCATTCAAAAAGGCCAGCTCAGCGAGTATATCACCAATGTGGAGGTCTCGATAGGCGAGACGAGTGGGGTCGAGCAAAGCGACGGGTCCTACAAGCTGACCTATGAGGTAGACGGCTACAGTTTAGGTGGTCAGAAAATCACTGTCAAGGTTACAACCAAAGGAGGGCCCCAAGCCTGGCACGATAATACTTATTCCTATGGCGACCTGCTGGGGATGATTGAATTTTACGATGCGGAAAATCTGGTGTTCTATGACGGCGCCGGTTATGCCGACCACCATCAGCTCAAGCTAATAAAGCCGGTTAACGCCCCCACAATACAAACGTCAATGACCGCGCCGGACTATGAGGAAAAATACGAAAGTAAAATAATACAGGCGGATATGTTTATTCCTTTGCTGGCAAAGGAATACAATGCCGGCGAAGGTGCCAAAAATCCGGACTTCGTTGCGCTAAGCGAGACCATCGGAATTTTGGAGGGCGCCCGCAACTCGGTGCGTCCCAGCGGCTCCTCCACATTTTATCAGCCATACCAAATCGACGCCAGCATCGAGTTTAACTGGAGTACCAGCGTAGCTGCCTATACTGGCCCTGCGCCGTATGGCTGGTATAAAGACCAGCCCTTTGCCCCGTTCTATCTGACGGAGTACAAGTTCAATGGAAGCACTCTGGAGCTCAGCGGCGACAGAACGAGAGCGCTGGGCTGTACGATTAACAAGGGCGAAACGGTCAACATCTCCCTGCAGTCTACCACGCAAAACAGAGGGGATCAGCAGTACTGGCTGCCCTTCCGACTGTATCTGAAAAGTGTACAGGGCGAGATCCCAAATTCCCACGCCACCACCAAGAACAGCAACGTCACCGCCAAGCTGTTGGACACGGACGCCCCCACCATTCAAAGCGTCACGGCCCCGGCGGGAACCTATGCCAGCGGACAGCACGTGCCCATCACAGTTACCTTTAACGAGTTCGTGAAGCTTGGAAACGCCCGCGTGACCATCAACGGCAAAGAGTATAGCGCCGCTGAGCTTTCCATGAACAGCTACGGTGTCACGGCAATGCTCTGGTATCCAGTGCAGGATACGGATGCCACCACGGTCACCGTCAATGGTATGACCGGTGTGAAGGATGTTTTCGGTCATACGCTGGATACTGCACTCTATCAAAGCGACCCGATTACCGACGTTACGCTGAGGAGCGTCTTGATGCGCAACGCCCCCACCGCACTGACGGCCACCTACGCCAACGGCAAGGCATCGTTCACGATGCAGGCCAACATGGCGCAGGCCTACAAGACCGTATACAGCAATTATCACACCCCGGAAGGAACAGAGTCGAAGGAAGCCCCTTTCCGCCTCGAACTGAGGGACAACTCCACGGATGAACCAATCCATCTGCAGGTCTATCTGGACACAGAGAGCGGAGGCTTCACCATTAGCGACTACGCAATCGCACCTTCTGCTTCCGACCGCACCTACACGGTGACGCTGCAGGCCAACGAGGGCACGAAAGACGCTCCTAACTGGGTGAATGTTCTTCCCCTGACCCGGCAGTTCACGGTGCAAAGGAAAGTTTCCGCGCACACGGTGACCGTCGTCCCGGAAGAGAATGAGGCCGACTATACGATTTCCCTCGCTGAAGCCGCCCGCCCCACGCTTCAGGCCACGGTTTTGGGGGAAAACGGTGAGCAAGCCAGCTACACCACCGGTAAATGGAGCAGCAGTGACCCGCTCATTGCCACCATCAACGAGAAGACCGGCCTTGTTACCACCAAAGGAACCAAGGTGGGAGCCGTCACCTTTACCTTTACGGCGGACAACGGGACTGAGGACGCTGCCGATGATGTGACGGGCCAGTCAAAGCCCTATACCGTGACGGCAGGCGATTCCCTGGCACTGGTGATTCCCGGCGGCTCGTCCATCGTGACGCGGGTAAATCAGCCCGCCACCGTGTTGTGGAGCTCCAACGCTGCGCTGATGGCACCGGACAAAGAGTTCAATTACAGGATTGACCTGTATGAGGGCAACTACGAGAATGAGGCGGCGCTGAGCGGCCTCAATCCCGTTGCGACTTATACCGCCGGCAAGGATAAAAACAGCGTGCGGATCGAGGAGAATGTGCTCTCCAAGCTCTCCAACGGCAATGCCCCTGCCTACACGGTATTGGTCTCCATGCCGCACCCCAACGCCGAGGGTGAGAACGTCCGACTGTCGGCACTTGCCTGGATCATCGTGCAGGCACCACCTGCCACGGCCAAGCTGACACCGCCCCAGAGCATTTACTTCAAGGATACCGACGGCGCCGTCAATATCGACTGGTCGGTGGAAAACACCACTGACGGCGCCTCTCCGCAGCCCACGCTGACCATTATCCGGGTCACAGAGGACAACACCACCACCAAAGTGGTGGACAGTGAGCGCCTATCCGGCACCTCCGGGAGCGTCTCCCTGTCATTACAGAGTGTGAAAGCCGGCAACCTGAAGGACACCTATCAAGTGGTTTTGAGCGTGGAGAATCCTGGTGAGGAATCTCCCAGCACCGACTCCTTCCCCCTGTATGTCTACGATGCCGACGCACTGAAGGTGCAGAACGACAAAGGAGACACGATTTCTAAGCTGACCATGGACAATACCTCCAAGGTCAGCGGCAGCCTGCCCACCGTTACAGCTGAAATTTTGCAGCTGCGCCAGGAGTTGGGGCTGATCGAGTACATAGGCATCAACTATGACGAGTACGGATGGAACTCCTTTAAAGACGGCATCCGGTGGCTCTCCAGCAACAACGATGCCATTTCCGTCAACTACAAGCAGGGCGGACTGTATGAGGACATCAGAAACTTCTCCTTTGATTCCTACCTTCCCGAAACCAAAATGGCGCTGTCCGCCTTGGCCAACGGCACCGCAACCGTCACGGCTACCCATGCCGCCACGGGTATGCGTGCCGCCGTACAGGTGACAGCGGAGACGCTGCAAAATAAGTTCTATCTCTTCCAGCTGACGCCTGCAGCGGAAACTACGCTGCAATACACCGACGGCAAAGGTGTGCCCAAAACGGTCACGACCAACAGTGAAGGCGTGCTGGCGCTTTACGAACCCAACGGAATCGCCAGTGAGGTGTCTCTGCGGTCCGGCTCCGGCACGGATATTTATCTGGGCACCATCTATAAAGAAAATCTGCGTTCCGGCGAGCGGGATGCCACAAAACTGCAGCTTTATCCCTTGAATACCTTCAGCCTTCGGCGAGTCGCCCGGGCATCTGTGACGCTCATCACGCCGGGCGGCGATCCGCTGGCGAACAAGGCGGTGACCGTTCGCGGCGGCGTTTATAAAAACGGAGGCTACTGCCAGACAGCTCTGCTGGGCTCCAGGGCAGGAGCACTTGTCAGCGGCATCACCGGCGACACCTATACCACGGATGCGGCGGGAAATATAACCGTCTATCTGGATTCCACCCAGTTCTGGTCGGCCGAAAAGGGCGAGAGCAGCACCACGGCGCTTTCCGCTCTGGATCAGCTGGAGTACATTCTGGAGATCAGCGAAATTGACGGCGACAAGTACTATCCGCTGCTGCTGACCGTCAACGGCAAGCTGGGCGTGGACGATGTAATGCGCACCGCAGAGGGCGTTGTCTCTCTGGAGAGCGTGCCGGCGGGGGAGAAAAAGAAACCCTTTATTGTGGCGCAAAGCGTTGATTACGGTCTTGCCAACGGTCAGAAGGTGGATGTCCGCAGCTCGACTGGGAAGATTGGCCCTAACAGCAGCTTTAAAACAGCAAGCCTGCACACCACCATGTTCCTCTGGGGTGAGAAGATTGCCGATGCGCAGAATTACAGTCTCAAGCTGGCGGACGAATACGGCATTCTTCCTGCCGCCCAGAGCAGCAGTACCACGCAGTATCCCTTCTCATCCATCCCCGTAGCGGAAAATGATCTGACCCTCACCGAGGCCACCATGACCACCTCCGGATGGATCGCCGACGGCAAGGATGTGGGTATGAAAACGCAGCTGAGCCTGAACGGCAGCCTGCTGCAAGAGAAAATAATGCCCTTCCGGGTCGTTGATCTGACCCGAGTGCCCAAGGTGACAGAGGATGAGCGCGTCACCGGTATTCTGCTGACGATGAAGGACTCCAGCGGAGTGAATGACGTTGACTTTGGCGGAGTGGGCAATAGTAACATTCTCAAGGTGCTGACCGGACGGCTGGATGATCTGAGCGGTCCGGTGGACACATCCGTGTTCAAAATGATTATCACCCCTAGCGAAGATCCCTCCGTGTTCCGTGCCATGATTTGGGCCGGGTACAATACGCTGGAGATGGAGGACATGGACTATTCCGAGGACGGCGTGGCCTTGGGTGCAAATGTGCTGACGCAGAACTTGGAAGTGGGCGTGCCCGGAACCGGGGATCTGAGCCAGATGGCCAAGGGCACCTATAATCCCAAGGGGGAGTACAAAGCCAACTCCATGGCCGGCAAGGTCACCAACACGGATCTCAACTTGCAGTTGGAGGGCTTTTACGAAGCGGAAATCCGCTATAACGCCGAAAAAAAGGAGTGGGAGGTTTTCACCGTAGGCGGCGGCTTTACCGCCGGCGTTGGCGTGGGCTTCACCTTCAGCGTGAACGCCATGGCTGGCCCCGTGCCGTTGACAGCAACCTTTGAGCTGGGTGGTGCCATTCAGCTGGATTTCCGTACCGCAGTGCGCTACGGCCGGCAGGGCGAGGGTACAGAGCTTGCCTGGAGCGATCCCACGGCCACGGCAGTGAATGACTTTTTGACCACGCTGCGTATCAACGCCTATGTCCACGCGTTTGGCGGCATTGGCTTTGACTATTCGGTCGTAGCGCTGAAGATCGGCCTATTCGGCAATTTGGATGTGGACAGTCAGAATAAGTTCCTTTCCCGCACCTATCTTGCCGACGAGACAAAGCGCCAGATCAACGGTCAGGCCCTGGGGATCCAAAGCGAAGTGGGAATCAAATTTGTGGCAACCTTCCTGTTTATCTCCTACGAGGCGGTGATCGCCTCCGGAACCCTTGGAGCCACCAGGACTTTTAATGACTGGAAAACAATCGACGACTACTGGAATAGCGCCACCAGTGGGCTGAGCCTTGCCTCGCTGCGGATGGCGGCGGCCCAGAGCGGAATGCAGGTGGCTTCTGCCAGTGCAACGCTCCAAAGCCGGGACTATCTGGAGCAATATGCCCGTACCTGGGGCCAGCCCCAGCAGCGGATGATGCTGTTCTCTCTGAACTCCACCAGTGGGCTGGAAAACATCCAGACCAATGCCAACCCCACATCCTATCCACAGCTCAGCGATGACGGGAAGGTATTGGCCTACATCAACGACGGCGACAGCAGCAGTATTTACAACAGCCGGGCACATTTCTCCACCCTCACTGGCGGCGTCTATACTCCCTCCCAGAAAATTGACGATCCCACAGGGTTCACCGGCTACGGCGACACGAGCGTTTCTCTGTCCGGCACTAAAAGCTTCGCGGCGGCGGCTTGGGTTCGCATGGGCACCGAGATACCGAATAAAGATGCCGCTGATGATGTGACATTGGAAGAGCAAAACCTGCTGATGAACAGCACGGAGATCGTAGCGTCCGTCTATGACGGCACAACCTGGACTTCCACCCGCCTAACCGAAAACGGCACGCCGGATCTGGCCCCAGCCACGGCAGTGGGCAGCGACGGCAAGGCCATCGTGTTCTGGCGCAGCGTCTACACCCCCGATCCCGGTACGCAGGGCAGCAACAACCTGCTGAACTTCACTACCAGAGATTGTATCATGTACCGTTGCTATGACAGCGGCACCTGGAGCAATGCCAAAATGCTTTATAACGGTGCTACTGGCAGCGTGAAGGCGTTGCAGGCGGCCATGCTGCCCGACGGAACCGCTATGGCGGTTTACTCGCTGGACCGCAGCGGAACCGGAGATACCTCCGCCTACGAGATCGCCTATTGTACCGTGGCTGCTGACGGAACTCCCGGTACAGCCATGCTGGCGACCTGTGACAGCAATCTTGACGAAAACCCCCAGGTCGTTGCAGCCAACTTCGGCGGCGGGGACGACCGATTTGTCATCGGTTGGCACAGTGTCCGAGACGGCAGCAGCGATATTCAGCTGTTGGCTGTGGACGGCAGCGGCACCATGTCCAACAGTTTCCCCGGCTCTTTGTCTGCCCTGACCAGCAGCGGCAACGCCGTCGTGGGCGGAGACTTCCGCTTCGCTTCCCTCAGTGGGGATTATCGCAGCCTCAATGATCTTACCATCGTCTGGAATGAGACTGTCAATAACGCCAACGGCGCGGTAGATCACGGCATTTTGAAGGCGGCCAAGCTGCGCTATGCCGAAAATACCTACACGCTCTCCGCACCATTGGAACTGGCAGAGCTGCCGGATCGCACGCTGGCTGACCACTTTGATGCCTATGTCAGCGGCAGCAATCAGGTGCAGGCTGCCATTCAGGCCACCTTCTATGACGATGAAAACCCGCAGGTAATCGGCAACGTGACCGTTCCGGGTGAGAAAACGATCCTCTATACCGCTACCTCTGATTTTGTCACCGATGCAGTGGCAGTGGAACAGATCGGTGTGGATTATGCAACGCTGGCGCTGAACAGCCTGACACCCATTCGCTTTACCATCCGCAACACCGGGCTGAACGATGTGACAAACCTAACGGTCAAGCTTGGCAGCGGGGAAACCGCCACCCTTACGGAAAAACTGCTGCCCAATGAAAGCACCACCCTTACCGTCTGGCACCATGTGAAGGACCGCGTGACCGACCCGAGCTATACCATCACCGCCGCCGGCGGCATCAACGAAAACGGCACAGTGTATCTGGATTATCCCGACATTGGCATCTCGCAAATGGAAGTGATTGCGGAGAGCGCCGGCAAGCGCACGGTGCGCATGACCCTCTATAATTCTTCTGCCGCCACGCTGGCCGGCGGAAAGGGCCGCGAGGTGAAGCTTGCGTTCTATGCGGATGATCTGCATACCAAATCTGCAGTGGTAGACTGCACCACAAACGGCGTATCGGTTCACGATAATGAAATCACCGTTTCCGGAGACAGCGCCCTCGCCCGCATCGATCAGGGAACCTTTACACTGGACCTGACCTATGATCTGGGCAGGTATATGACATCCATTGGCAAAACCGAGATCCCCAATGTGGGTACCTATCTGTACGCCGAGGCGTGGGCGGAAGGTCAGATCGGTGGAACGGGAAGCAATCAGCGCCTGCCGGAGTATGACGGTAGTGACAGCGAGGCCAGCGTCCATATGACCGGCGCACTGGCCCGCACCGGAGAGCAGCTGACGATGGATGTGACACAGGGGAACGACGGCAACGGTCACAGCACCGCCGCCATTACCCTGCGCAACAACTGCCTGCAGTCTCAGAATAGCGCAGAGCTGGTGGCCACGCTGCTGGATGCTGCCGGAACCGTTCTGGAAACGAAAAAGACCAGTATTGGCGGTGCCATCTCCGGGGAGACCTTCCAGACGGAAACCGTCACCTTCTCCCGGCTTGGCACCCGCGTAGTGGTGCGAGCCGCAGTGCCCGGTGATGACATGCTGACCTTTGAAGGTCTGGCAGTGGGGCTCGGCGATTTTACCGCCAACGGAACGAACTATACCTATACGCTGCAAAATGATAGCGGAGCAACATCTACGCTAGTCACAGCGGTGTCTGGAAACGGCGAGTCCGTGAGCATCAACGGACAGGATCTGTCCACCGGCGGCAGCGCAACCGTTGCCATCCCCAACAGCGGCACAACCGACATTGTCGTG
>ERZ827363.3869-NODE-3869-length-10998-cov-3.582564_pt1 | contig 10998 bp, 9 predicted proteins | sample MGYA00519776_ERZ827363 | MGnify/ENA primary metagenome ERZ827363 (study PRJEB31778, sample SAMEA3449288) | human gut metagenome | biome: human gut; feature: human-associated habitat; material: faeces | place: United Kingdom | collected 2010/2012 ...
CTCCTTCCCGGGTGATGAAGGCTTTCTCCCGTAAGTTCTGGATCGAGTACACACGTCCATAGAATCGGGCGATCATCCGAAGGCAGGTGGGGCCGCAGTCCATGGAGTCCAGTTGGCGATATGTGGGGAAGGGTTTAAACATCCAAATTCACGATCTTCTCTATACACTCTCCAAAAGTAGTGAATCGGATAGAAATATCAAACAAATCCATGATTTCCGTATCGTTGAACAGAGGATCGTCTTGCTCGCTTTCCGCATACCAACTCGCCCAGCGTTGTCCTTCCGGCTTTGCCAGGTCATATTCCAAGGTGTCGGATAACGAAGGCAGATGAAAAACCACCCAATCGGCACGACCTATGTATTTCCTGTCCGTAGTGACTACCCAGCCGGAAGGGAGTCCGCCCAAATGGGAAACGTATATCCTCTCGTCCACCGTATTGAATATCAAAAGAATCCTCTTGTTGGTTTTAGACCAATATGTCATGGCGATCACGCTATCCGACATACGCCAGTCCGTATACTCCTTTAAATGATTTTCCGCTTTTTGGTAATACTCCCTGCAACGTATGGCGGCCTCGGGTATCATCTCTCCGCAATTTCGCCAGAAACGATCCAAATGACAAGCAGGAACCTCGATCGAGCTGTCTCGCACCTCAGCAAGATAGGCGAACGCCCACTGATAAAGGCGAAACAGATTCGCATACCACCAACTTTTCAATTCCCGCTCTTCCCCGTCGAACGACCAGCGGTCGGCAAACTGCGCCAACCCGTCCACTACCCGGAACAAGGATCGCAGCCGTCGGCTCCACTTGGTCGTATGCATGACCGAAGAATCGTCTTGGCGGTATCTATAAAACTCCGTGCAGGTAATCGCCAGCCTCTCCGCCTGGCAGAGAACAATGGGAGTCCAAAGCTCATCCTCGTGCATGATCCCCTCCTCGAAACGCACCCCTATCATGCGCAAGAAATCCCGCCGACAAACAAAACGGACAGGAGTAGGAAGATAAGAGCCATCCCTCATCAACCCGACAAAGCCTTCCCTGCCCAGCAAGACTTTCGGTCGCATCCCCTTGACCGGATTGAAAAGCGCCCCCGGATTCCCCTCCTGATCGCAGAACCGGATTTCTCCCATCACAACATCTGCCTGGCTCTCCACCCCCGTGCGAAACAAAGATGCCAACGCATCGCCCAGCACCCAGTCATCACTGTCCACGAATAAGATATACTCCCCCCGGGCCACCTCCAATCCCGTATTACGTGCCACGGAAGCCCCTCCGTTCGCTTGATGGATCACTCGAATACGGCTGTCTTCCAGTGCATAGGCATCCGCTATTTTCCCGGATCCATCCGTCGATCCGTCATCGACAAGCACGATCTCCACGCACGGCCCGTCTATCCCCAACAACGAGTCGAGACAGACCGGCAAATACGCCTCCGTATTATATATAGGAACGATCACCGACAAATCTATATGTTTCTCCTTTTCCATAGCTTCTTCCGTAGGGTTCTCTTCCGCGAATAAGGATTCATAAAACGCCGACATATTCCTGCCAAACACCTCCGAGGAATATCTCTCCACAAATCGCCCGCGTCCGTTCCGCCCAAGCTGCCTCGCCTCCTCCGGGTTCCGCAGCAAAAAGAGGATCTTCTCCGCCAGCTGGTCGGCATCGATCTCTACCCGATCGGCGGATACGGCAAGCGGCACTTTCAGCCCGCATGAATCATCTACCACCTCGTCCAGACCGGAAGTGGCGGTGGCCACGACCGGGAAGCCGTGCATCATCATCTCTACCGGCACATACCCGAAAGGCTCAAACAGCGAGGGAACCACGCCGACATCGGCCACACGATACAACTCCAGCAGCGAGGCCCGATCTAGAAAACCCGTTAAAGTAACCTGCGAGAAAATAGGATTCGCCTCCTCGAAACAATCCTTATAATCACCATCGCCTACGATCCACAACCGGCTGTCCAGATACTGGCGGGATACCTTCCGGAACGCCCGGATCAAGAAACGGACTCCCTTGATACTATCCAGCCGCCCGACAAAAAGGATGATCCGCTCCTCCGGGCGCAGCTGCCATTTCTCCCGGATCAGCACCGGATCCCGGTCCGTATCTGCCACATCGGCCATCCCGTTCGGGATAACCGCCACCCGATCGGGAAGCAACCCGTAGTCCTCGCATAACAAGGCACGCATATAATCGGAAAGACCGATTACCCGGTCTGTCGCAGCGTAAAACGCCTGCTCCTCCCCGAACGACTCCCGGATCAAATCGTCCAAAGGCTGCGTACACTCCTTCCGCAAGATCGCTCGGAGACGCTCCGGGTTGTCGTAAATAACCGAGCTCCAATCCGAGAAATGCGCCGCCGTAACCACCCGGCAACGAAACGCCGCCTTCAACTCCCGCGCCAATGCCTCGTCCTTATAACAATTCAAATGAAACACCAGCTTCTCCGTATCCCGGATAAAGCGGCGAAGCAGATAAACGATATTCCGGAAATAAGCCGCCCGCTGCCGCACCTCCAAGGCGACCCAATCCTCGGCTACCGGCTCCGGAAAAGAGAGATACGAGACCTCCCCCTCCTCCCATCGCTCGATTTGAGCCTTCTCGCCGAACAGATAGACCACATGAATACGGATACCGCTCCCCCGCAACGAGGCTACCAATTCCCGGACGTAGCTGCCCACGCCATAAAACGCCCCCCGGTTTTTATTATTGAACAAATACAGATTTATCATCTTTTCCCACAGATTGAGATCAAACAAATTTATAAAAGAAGCCGCCAAGAGGTATCCACAGCTCCAAGCGAACTTAGCGACTCCAAGCCGGCCCCCGCATATCCACCCGCCAAGCCCGCACCCACCAATCGCTCCCAATCCGTCTCCACCAAGGTGTCAACCGGATCCGGATGCCCGGCATAAGCGCGCAGAAAACGAGCTGCATCCCGTATCTCTCCGGGAGAGAAACCGGCCTGATCTTGCTCGATCCGGGCGGCGATCCGCGACAAGCAATCCGCGGCCCCCGCATTCGCCCGGCGACAAAGCCAATACCATCCGTAGCCGGTCAGCCCCTCATCCCGGCTATAATCGGGATAAGGGTCATACATCACCGCCCGATACATCCGCTCATCCAAATCCTCGAAGAAATCCTCGTCCACCTCTATTAATCCACTACGGATCAAGTAGTCGATCCCCACACCGATACCCGCTATCCCCCATTCGTAATCCGGACGGTAATTGGCATGGAGCTGTTCTTGCATCGCCACCACCAAATCCCAAGCGTACTCATCGAACAGTTCCTCGCCTGTAAAGCGGGCATAGTGGAAAAAAAAGATGGCGATTCCTAACTTCCCATGCAACAAGCCGGGGCAAGCGGTCAATGTGCCGTTCAGCAGCAGCCAATCGGCGATCCGGGAATGGTCCGGATGGTCTGTATGACAAATCGATACGCTCATTCGTTCTTATATCGGGCGATCATGATAACCGGATTCGACTCTTCCTCCAAATCGGCGGCGATCTCTTTCAAGGGGCCTTGCAGTTTGCCGTCTTCGTAGGCCTCCACCAAACCGGGGGCTTCCATCCGGGAAAGGAAAGCGATCCCATTACGATTGTTGAGATATGGCAAAGGCGGGAATTGCCATACAAGGTTCAAAGGCTCATCCTTTGTCACATCTTGGTTATAGACCTCATATCTATATACCTTATCCTCCTGCTTATCGTAAACCAATTCCGCAGGGGGGAAGCCTGTACCTTTAGAGAAATTAAACTCAAACTTCAAGCTTTGAAGAAAATAATAGCGATCAGTCATAACACCGGGAAACAAATAAACTGGAGGATTCATCTCTTTCCCCGAAGTCGTACGCACTAAGAAAGGCTTCAACGCCCGTTTATCCGTCTCATACAAATAGATCGTATCCGTGGAGATTTCCGTCAATAACCAATTATCGAAATAAGGGATTAAAGGACTATTTTGGATAGCGGCATATATTTTTTGCCCTGAGTTTTCCGAGATAATCGTTCCAGACACATAGACATCGAAAGGGATCGCTATTCGCTGAACACTCCCGTCTTGCTTAGACACCAACATGAACCCGCTATTGGGTATGGCCTCCTCATATCCACTGTCCGTGGGATCAGCAGAAGGTTCTGCATAGCAAATCAAATAATCTTGATTGAAATTATCCAACCTGAAATAAGTAGCCCCCATAAGATGCTTGATACTTCGCTTGAAATTACCAAACAGATCATAAACCTGAATCCGACCGGTCATCGTATCGTTTACGTATAATTCTTGATTCTTTTCATCATAAATTACGGTATTGATGTATACATACTCCTCTCCGCTTTGGCCTTTACGGTTGATCGTTCGTAGGTATTTGCCTTTTCCGTCCGTGACATGGATATCTCCACCATTCTTACTATCCGTAAAAAGCATCAAATTCTCGCCAATCGACCGCACCTTTCCTGATGTCAAGAACTTTTCATTTGTCTCTAATCGCACATACTCTATATCGAACAAATCCTGTAGGATAAATTCCTTTTTGGAATAACTCTTGTCCACGTCCACCGTGATGAAGGTTTGCTCGTCGGAGGATTTGTCTCCACATCCGTTTAGAACCAAAAGAAGTAATAGAAATATTGGGGTATAAATAGATAGTTTCATAATATGATTGTTTTTGTTATTTTCAATAATACTTATACATAAAATGATATTTAATGATGTTTACTTATCCAACAGAGATTTGGATAACCTATCTCCAATTCATAGTCCGAAGGAGAAGGGCACAAATCCCTGTACAGGCATGTATTACAAGGAGATTGATTTCGGATCCGGAGCCATGATTTCCCTTCCTTTATCTCTTTTTGAATAATCTCATAAATAGAACAAGTCGTGATATTCCCTAAAACCGGATGATGTAAATTGGCACGAATATCACCATTCGGCAAAATACGGAGCTTGCCGAAATCATTCTGATTGATCGTTCGTTTTCTAAACAATTCCTTCATAGACAAGGACGAAGCCAAAATATCCTCATGCGTCAAGAATATATTTTCTTGGAAAAAATCAAGATTTTGTCCGGTATAGACCGGATCTAATTGATAATTCCCAATCGGGTAAGTTTCGATCAGTTGTTCCGCTACCTGATAATCGGCCTCTGATGTAATCTTAAAGAAATAGTTAAATGAATGACCTAACGCTTGCTCCTTACGCACGACTGCCTCCCAAGCGGAATGATCAATCGGAAAAGCTACAGATACCCGATAAATAAAATCCGAAGCGTAGGTCCGTTCAATTACGGGAATACATTGATAAGAGCTATCGATTGTAATCGGGACAGACCTATCTTTCAAGCTCTCCAATAATAAATCGATGTTCAAGTTTTCTCTCCAATCCGCTTTCAAGATAAAAGCTACATTTCCCGGTATAGTCCGAAGATAGTTTACCAATAAATCCATATTCACGGTTTGATCGATATGGACTGTCACTTCAGATAAGATTTGAGACCAATCTTCCAAGAAATTGAGGTCACAACCCTTTTCCTCCCAAACGGGGTAATTAATAAAAGGCAATATCTGTACCGGCTTCCGGTTAGACAAAGCTTGATCCACGATGTCTCCCATAAATTTCTCTCGGATTTCCTCAACAAAAGACTTAATAGGTACAGATCGCTCCATATACGAAGCGTCAAGACTTACAACACCTACATTCTCTTCCCGCAGTAACTCCCGCATTAAACCAACAACTTCCATTCGACTCGACTCTATACTCGCATAATCTAACGTATTATACAATATAACCTGGTTTTCTGTCAAATGAATATATACATAAGGTTCTATCATGAACCAATATTTTTGTTCGTTCTCCATCTATTTTATCTTTTATTCAACATCCAGTCATTAATTATATGCCTAAACTCCATTGGATTCTTCTCTAAGGACGAGAAAGTCTTTCCCAACTTTTCCCCAAAAGCATCCTTATCTAAGAAATTAGGACAAGTAAAGCCATCTGTTCCCAAATCCGCCAAATTATCCAATGTCAATAGACAAATTGAGCAAATCCGCCGATTATAACAACGCTGACAGATTTTCTGTATGTTTTTATAATAAGCACTGTATCTTCTTGAGGCCTCCTCCATATCAATCTTTACGGAATCGTCTTCCACCTTACCAATAAAGTAAGTATAACTGACCTTTTCACAAGGCAAGATTTGACTGTTCGTATTAAAAAACATCTTTCTTTGGAAAGGCGAACAGGTTTTAGTAGGTATTAAACTTACATGATCATACAATAAGTCCAACAAATTGGTCATATAGAAATTAACGGAATTATTCGCAAAGAAATCGTTCAGTTCCTTGAACTGGATCAGTTCATCATGCACAACCGGCAACAGATCGGAATTCGTCTTTTGAAAGTCGCTCTCACTCACCCTCCGATCAACAAACATTTGCTCCATTAACTCTTTCTTTTCTTTATTTACATGATCTTTATTCATCTGAGCAATTGAAGGAATCTTATGGTATCTGTTATAGATAAACTCATAAATCTCCTGCACAGAATTCCGATCGTGCAACACCGCATTAAAATCAACCCTTTCTTCGAAAAAATCCGGATATTCGCACTGCAAACGATCGATATTCCGGATCGCTTGCCAGAAAGAGTTTGTACCATCTTTCATAAATGTTCGATAGCCTTGCCCTTTCTCATCGCCATCTAGGCTAATCAACATCTTAAACTGATTATCCACCAATAAGTCAAGGTATCGATCTATCAATGTCGCATTGGTAGTTATAGTGAACTCCAATTTTAATTTCTTTTTCTCATTTAAACGTTTGGCTTCCTCAACGATCATCTCTACAAATCGACCATTCACCAAAGGTTCCCCTCCGAAAAAAACGATCGCAAATTCCGATCCTTCCAGTTTCACGTCAAAAAGAAACCGCAATAAACGCAACGCTTTTTGAGGATCAATGTTTTTTCGTTCCTTTTTACTAAAGGTATATAAATCGCCCAATGAACAATAACGGCAATTTAAATTACAGTGATCTGTGGTTTCAAAAGATACTTGCGGAACTTGAGCGATATTATTCTCAATTACAGATTTCTCTAAGGTTGTAGCAAACTCAACCGGCAAGACCTCCCCAAAGAAACCTTTATCTTTTAGATAAGCGTATTTTCGAACATAGTAAGGATCTACCCCCGATTGTCGCCCGCACACCTTCGCCAACTCAGGATGTATGAACATCGAAAAAGAGATATCTGAGTGGAATAAATAATGATTATTATCTACCGTGACATATTCTATCGTATTTTTCATGATCTATATGAAGTATTCTTGCTAATAATAAAACGAGAGAACTAAGGGCCTAATTAGGCCTTTAGCTGAAAAGATAAAAGGGAATATTAATAGCCGACTTTATCGCCATTAACATAACAGTTACACCCTCCCTTTAGGACTTTCATCTCGCGCTTAGCCAGCGCATTCTCACTCAGCTTGTTCAGCTTAAGCTTGCCTTGAAGCTTCTTCTCTGATTTGGAATTCATAATGTTTGAAGTATTTAATTGATTAATAATTTACTCTCCGCCGCATTCTGCGGCAGGAGAATAGTTTGCTAAATTTCATCGAACCTCATCCGGGCTCTCGCTGTCGCCGCCCTCATTGACGATCAATCGTAGCCACCGTGCTCTTGCGGGTAAGCCGTCTAGCCAATCTGAGTATCTACTTTTTTTGCGTATAGCCTTATTTTTTCAAAGATCCTTTCGAAATCTAACTTCGAATTGTGCTTTCGGGTCTTCCTGTCGCAAGTGAAATTGATCAGATGCTTTGTTTTTCGCCCAATAAGGCTTGTATATCTTTCAATTTTTATTGAAAGTGAAATTTCTTGTTGAACAACAACTCTCCTCTCTATCTCTTTCCTGAGGAGATTGCAAAATATGTAGATAAGAGATCCAATCGGTCGCTTCCCGGAGGTCTTGAACTTTTAACTTCCGCTTAATGGAGGAGACGTGGCTTCGTATCGTATAATAACTCAGGCAAAGTTTCTCAGCGATGAAATGCAAGTCCTGCTCTCCTGTGGCGATCGCCAAGATCTCCAGCTCTCGTCTGCTGAGTAGAGGAATTTGTTGTATATGCCAACCTCGTTTCTTAGGGTTATAGGCTTGGTATATGAAACGACTCGCGCCATTCCGATAACATCCTATCTTTTTGCATTTCGAATCGGAGACGATCCCTATCAAATAATAATGTCCCGACTCTTTACGAACCGGAATCAGCCGATGGTAACTGTACCGCTCCAATGATTTTGTGATAAAGGGATATTTCGGCAGCAAACGGAATAGGCCGAAATAATCACTCCATTCGTCCGAGTTTTCTTGTAACGTCCGTGATAGATTCCCTAAAAAGCTTTTCCATAACGGCAAGTCTTCTGGATGAATGATCTTGGAAAAGAAATCATATCCTAACGTCATCGCCTCTTCCATGGAATGGCCGCACAGAAAAAGATCGTCCGGCTTGATATAGCAAAATCGCTTTTGAACCATATCCAATACAAATAAGCTGCTGGGAATCATAGCTGCAAGTACCTTACAATATTGAACAATAGCAGGTTCTTCTTCAATGCCGCTATCCGTTATTTTTTGAGTAAAATTTTCGAGGTAATTCATATTAGAATATTTTTAAGGTCAATTCTCCGGACTTGATCCTACATGAATAATCAATTTGCGGGATCAAGATACATTAAAATTCCATCGTGCCATCCCAATCCTAATCACGAAGACACGATGAGAATTTAAAGATTGTCATACGCTTTATCGGATCTCAAATTCACCAGTTAACCACCCTAACTTATGGCTTAAGATTACTTGATATGCTCCTGTCTGCATTCCGTCTATCGGAATGTCGATTATATCGCCCATCGCACCGGAAAGTATATTCTCATATATTATATTACCATTCTCATCCGTAATATGAATTGTCAGGTTATCCAGAGCATCCTTGAACTCTATGCTCAGTATATTGTTATCTATGGACAATGTGGGTGGCAACGCCGTGATGGAACGATAATCCTCATCATCCCATCTTCCTTGTGTAGGAATATCATCCCCGTACGCCAATGAAATGGAGAAAAAAGAACCTAAAAAGATACAGAAGGTCAACAAATTTGTTTTCATGCTCTAATATTGTTTAATTACTGGTTGTGTTTTAATCGTTTGTGAATATCAGTAAAAAAACAATAAGCGAATGAACAAAAATGAACAATGCGAAAAAATATTTTTTCGCATTGTTCATTTTTGTTCGTTTTTATTAATTTTAAATCCTGCATAAATTATTATATATCAGATATATATTTATCAAAATCCTTCGCTGTTCCTTCCTTCTTGGTGAGCTTCTCATACAATCTTTTTCGATAAACGGATACGTTTCCCTTACCCAGCAAGATTTCGATCGCCCCGGGTTTTACTCCTATTTTACTTAGATAACAGATTTTCCTCTCCGATTCGTTTAAGGAGGTGGATTTTTGCAAGGTGGTCACCATCTTTGGGTAAAGTTTGTCCACCGAGATGAAAAGTTTATGCCAATCCGTATCCGTGGGTTCCCAGCCAGCGGGGGAACGGAATTTATCATATAGGCGTTCGTTTTGCAGTCGCTCTGATTCCTCTATTTTTTTCCGCTCTTCTTCTCTTGCTTGTTCCCGTTTCTTTAAGTTTGAGTTCTCGCTCCGAAGGGTGAGCAAATTTTTCTCTAATTCATCTTTGGTATGAGACAATTTCTCTAATTGCATGATTTTTTGCCTGATCTCCTCGTTTGTCCGCTTTAGTTGCTCATCTTTTTCCTTGGAAAGTTGTCGCTCTTTCGTTTTGTAAATTTGGATTTCGTTCTGTAGGCTATCCTTTACGTCAGATATATTTTTCAGGGTCTGCTCATTTCTTTGAATTTGTTCTTCATTGGCTTTTAACCGTTGTAACAGGCTTTTTCGTTCTCGCCTGTAATGGATGAAACGCAGTAGGGCTACTGTTAATAAAAACAGGCAAGCCGTTATGAGTAAAGAATAAAAGGACTTCTGTTTAGAAGCGTAAAGCCGTGCCTCCCATAAATCCTGTTCGATTTCGTTATATGAATAGAACGCTTGTACGTTCCGGATGGATTCAGCATTCTTTCCTTGCTCTATAGAATCTTTTAATAATTCGTATTGCTTAGATAATAACGCCGCTTGTTCCCATTGCCCTTTCTCCAAGGCTATTTCTTTCAAATGGAAAAGTCCTCCGGCACGTGTCTCGGGTAAAGGTGCAGAATTTATGCAGGCTTGTAAGTAAAAGCAAGCCGAGTCGATTTGACCGCTTTTCTTATAAAGTTCCCCAAGCACTAGATATACGGGATATTTGGCTTGTGGTTTTGCTACGTTTTGTAAAGATGTCCGCAATAATCCATGTGCTTCCTCCATGCGTTGTCTGTCTATATAGAGACCTGCTAATTCCGTATAAACCGAAGGAATAATTCTCTTCCTCATTAAAGCGATCGCTTTTTGGTTGCAAATAATAGCGCTGTCTTGATGGCCCAGCATCAAGAAGGTACGCCCTAAATCCCGCAACGCGAACACCTGTCCTGTACTATCACTTAATAAATGAAAATTTTCCACCGCTTTTTTCTGGAAAGGCAATGCCTTCTCATAAACCTTCTGGTAGGCATAGAGCATACCTATATGATTATGGATCCTACCAAGCAAGGCATGATCCTCTATCTTTTCCTCATCCCGAAGAGCTTTGAGGTAATATTCCTGCGCTTTTAGCGGGTGCCCCAAGTCTTGATTGATTCTTCCTTTATAATACCAAGCTTTCGCTTTTCTTCCCAAGTCGTCTGTTTTCTCGTAATAATCTGCGGCGATCGAGATCAGGGAGTCGGTGGTATGCGTAACGTACGTCTTGTCTTCCGCTTCCGTCAGCAGCAAATAATAATGTGCCTTATCTTTTCGGGATAGGTTTTCTTTGTTCTCTATT
>ERZ827363.3883-NODE-3883-length-10979-cov-2.998444_pt1 | contig 10979 bp, 10 predicted proteins | sample MGYA00519776_ERZ827363 | MGnify/ENA primary metagenome ERZ827363 (study PRJEB31778, sample SAMEA3449288) | human gut metagenome | biome: human gut; feature: human-associated habitat; material: faeces | place: United Kingdom | collected 2010/2012 ...
GTTTTTAGGTCAACTTTTTTGCTTTAGAATTTCCCCATGTTGGAGTCAGCACAGGCTGGGACCTTGTAGTTTTATTCCGGTCGGTGACAGCCGCCATGATGCATTAAATAGAAATTTACAGCATCTCTATAAATGCCGCAATTCGAGTATTCAACTGCCCGATATCAGCCTGCGAATAATCCGTCTCTACATTAATGTACGGAATACCCTTCTTCTCATTCACAAATTTACGGATAGCCAGTGACTCTACATTATATGTATGACAAGCCTGAAGTGTCATCTCGACAACTCCGTCTACCTTAAATTCATCGATCAGGCGATCCAGAAGGTCCAGTCTGTTTGGATTCGGTGTCATTACAGAACAGCCAATGTTCAGGTAACGTCTTGCCAGTGCATCGTATACATCCGGATTCTCTTCGTCTACTAATTTGTCAAAAGATTTTGCTCCGTTACAGTTTTCGAATGCAACTACAACTCCACCATTGTCTTCTACGGCGCGGATCACTTTCTCAGTTGCTCCGCCGATCGGACATCCGGTGATCAGGATACGAGGCATCTTGTCCAGTCTCTTACCTTCTTCGTATTCTTTTTCAATCTTCTCTCTCATGGCTTCAATCTCTGCCGGGATTGCTTTACGATCGAATTTGAAGCCGCTTCCGTATAATACTTTGAACAGGTCGCCGCCTTTGATCGGTGCAGGATCAAGTGCCATGACATGATACAGGTCTTTCATGACTTTTCTTACTTTATTTTCTTCTTTTACGGCCTCTAATACAGCTTCATCTGTAATCTCTACGTCGAATTTTTTCTCCAGATATTCTTTGAAACGAATCAGTTCACTCTTCCAGAGTTTCAGGGCCATCTCGCTCTGCGTATTTGGCAGTTCCATTACGAATACATCTTTGAAATCTGACATATACTCGTACATTTTCTTCTTTCCGTCACAGGTAGTCTCCCCAACAACTACATCTGAGAAGTAGAAGAATGGACATTTGTCTGTCTTGGCAAATCCATAGCTGGATTTGATCAGTGGACATAAGTTCTTTGGCAGATCTTTCTCTGCGTCCGGGATTGTCTCATCGGATACAGAACATAAGCCGACTGTAACTGCTCCCATTGCTCTTGCGATCTCTGCCGGAAAATAAGTACAATATGCGCCAACAACCGGAACTCCCTGGTCTTTTAATCCCTTCATTGCCAGGAATGATTTCTGACGCTGTTCTGCAAATTCTTCGAATACCTCCGGCAGTTCTTTAATTAACTCCATAATAAATTTCCTCCGTGCTTTTCTTATTTTTTGATAATTTTTTTGATAATTTTTTTCATAAGACTATCATACCACCTGTACCTGTATTTACATAATAGGAAATATTGATAAATCGTTTCATTCTATTAATATCGTCTATGAATATTATTCGCATTTTCTATCCTTTTCCTGACTTCATCTCCTGTATACGTTAATATGAAAATCTGTTACAATATCCGTATCAGATACCATATTTATCATGGAGGTTTTTCTATGGAACAGAACATATATTTTGACAACGGCAGCACATCCTGGCCGAAAGCACCAGGAGTCGCTGCTTCCATGACGAAACTTTTAGAATCCGGTGCCTTCAATATTAACCGGGGAAATTACGAAGGTGCCTACGAACTTGAAAATCAGGTACTTAAGACCCGCATGCAGCTCGCCAGATTTTTTCATGCACCGGATTCCAGATGTGTCGTATTTACACCGGGGATCACCTATTCTCTGAATTGTCTGCTCAAAGGATTTTTAAAGCCCGGCGACCACGTGCTGGTCAGCAGTCTGGAACACAATGCCGTGATGCGTCCGCTCTGTCAGCTTGCTTCACAGGATATCCATTATACGATGATTCCTGCAGAGACAGACGGCACAACGCATCCGGAATCGATCGAAGCTCTGATCCGCCCGGAGACAAAAGCAGTCATCATGCTCCACGCTTCCAATGTATGCGGAACCATTCTGCCAATCCGTGAGATTGGTGAGATATGCAGGCGCCGTCATCTGTTCTTTGCCGTGGACACTGCACAGAGTGCCGGTTCTGTCGATATCGATATGCAGAAATGTAACATCGACTTTCTTGCATTTACCGGACATAAGGGACTGCTTGGCCCGCAGGGTATCGGCGGCTTTCTGATCTCAGAAGCTCTGGATCAGGAATTGACACCTCTGATTGCAGGCGGGACCGGAAGCCAGTCGGATTCGCTTCTTATGCCGGACTATCTCCCGGACAAGTATGAAAGCGGCACATTAAATCTCCCTGGCATCATCGGACTTCACGCTGCCCTCACTTATCTGGACGAAACCGGGATTTCCGCAATCCATCAGAAGAAAATGGCACTGACCGGACATTTTCTTGAAAAAATACGTGAAATTCCACAGGCACATGTTGTGGGAAGGCAGACCCTTCAGGACCGGCTTGCTGTCGTCTCTCTTGATTTCCCGGACTATGACAATGCAGAGATTGCATTTGCTCTGGAACAGGATTATGGAATTATGACAAGGGTCGGACTCCACTGTGCCCCGATGGCGCATCAGACCCTGCATACAATGCCACAGGGAACGATACGTTTTGCTTTCAGCCACTTTAATACCGTCGAAGAAATCGACCAGTGCATCGCTGGATTTCGAGAACTGTTCTCAGTATAGAATCCATAGATATATTCTATTGAACTTGTAAATTATCTATAGCCAATTCTTCCGGTATGCATTGTCTGGGCCCCCTAAAAGTGTTACGTTTAACTTATCGATACAATTGGATCAATTACACTATAAGGAGGTATTTTTAAATGGCTGATTATCGTAAAATGTGGGAAGAACTCGGAATGGATGTAGAACTGCATGACCAGCTCTGTGCAGTACTTCCACAGGCATTTGGAGATGTATTTTTATCGCAGGAAAACCGTCCGGATTCTATGGACTATTATAATATGGTAGTTGCAGATATTCACGGTATCCGCCCTGCAGAACTGATCGAGCATCAGAAAAAAGGCGGCAAAGTCTTCGGCACATTCTGTGTATATGTACCGGACGAGATCGTATTTGCGGCAGATGCGATTGCAACCGGATTATGCGGCGGTTCCCAGTTCTGGGTTCCTGGCGGAGAGAAAGTCCTTCCTGCCAATACCTGTCCACTGATCAAGGCATCTGTTGGTGCACGTCTTGACCGCACCTGTCCATTCTTCCGTATCGCAGATATGTTCATCGGGGAGACCACCTGCGACGGCAAGAAGAAAGCATGGGAGATTCTTGCCAAAGACGTACCGTTACATGTGATGGACCTTCCTCAAATGAAACGTGCCAAAGACATCAAGGCATGGGCAGAAGAAATTGAGACATTTAAAAATGTCGTAGAAGAATTTACAGGAAATGTAGTCACTGCCGAAAAACTGGCCGAAAGTATTAAATTAATTAACAATAAACGAAAAGCTCTGGAGCGTCTTTACAATCTCCGTAAGAATGAGAATCTTCCAATCAGCGGATGTGATGTACTTCTGATCTCTCAGATTGCATTCTATGATGATCCTGCAAGATTTACACAGATGACGAATAAGTTATGTGACGAACTGGATCAGAGAGTAAAAGACGGTGTAAGCGTTGTTCCTGCCGGAACCAAACGTATCATGCTGACCGGAACTCCTCTTGCAATTCCGAACTGGAAGCTTCATAATATTGTAGAGACCAGTGGTGCTGCAATCGTCTGTGAAGAGATGTGTACCGGAACCAGATATTTTGAAAATCTTGTCGATGAAAGCAAGACAACTCTGGAAGACCAGTATATGGCTCTGGCTGAAAGATACATGAAGATCAACTGCGCATGCTTTACACCAAACGAAGGCCGTATTGATGACATCTTACGTCTTGCTAAGGAATACAAAGTTGACGGTATCATCGATGTGAACCTCAAGTTCTGTAACCTTTATGATACCGAAGGCTATTTCGTAGAGAAAGCACTGAAAAAATCCGGAATCCCTGTCCTTGGAATCGAGACCGATTACACCGACAGCGATGCAGGACAGCTTCGTACCAGAATCAGTGCATTTATCGAAATGTTAGATAACAAATAATATCAGACAATTCATGTCCGATACATAACCGAGGTAACAGATCATGCAAAAGATACAGCATTATGTATTATTTCCCAACCATGACAACGGAATGCGTCTGTATGGGATATTAAAAGAAGCCGGAATCAAGACCACTATCGCTCCTACACCGCGCGTGGCCAGTAAATGCTGCGGCATCTCACTGCTCGTCAGAGAAGAAGACCTGGATACGATCCAGAAATGCATCGACGAGAATCAGATCGAAATATTAAAAATTGCCGCCATTGAACGGGATATCAACCCGAAGCGGGATAAATATTGTTAAAAAATATATGAGAAACGAGGAAATTTTATTATGGATTATATTGGAATTGATATCGGATCTACGGCATCCAAAGTCGTTGTAAAAGGAGATCATGATATACATTTTGTACTGCCAACCGGATGGAGCAGCAAGGAAACCTGCCAGACGATCAAGGATCGTCTACTGGAAGACAGTGTAGATGTACTGTCGGACGATTCAAAAGTGGTCGCAACCGGATATGGCCGTGTTGCCGTAGATTTTGCTGATCATGTTATCACAGAGATTACCTGCCACGCAAGAGGCGGCCGTGAGATGGCCGGTGATGAATGTGCAATTATCGATGTCGGCGGACAGGATACCAAGATCATCCTGGTGTCCGGCGGCATGGTACAGGACTTCCAGATGAATGATAAGTGTTCTGCCGGAACCGGAAAATTTCTGGAGATTATGGCAAACCGCTTAGGCGTTACCCTGCAGGAACTGTTTGATATGGCGGATAAAGGAACTGTTCTTCCGATCAGTTCCCTGTGTACGGTATTTGCCGAATCTGAGGTCATCAACTATATCGGTGAGGGACAGAAGCGGGAAGATATCGCAGCCGGTGTTGTAGATTCAGTTGCAAACAAAGTGGCTCAGCTTGCCATGAAGAAAAACCTGCCGGAGAAAGTGATCCTGACAGGAGGACTCAGTAACAGCACCTATTTTACAAAGATTCTCTCACAGAAACTTGGACAGACTGTATCACCTACCGAACACGGAAGATATGCGGGTGCACTTGGTGCCGCACTCCTTGCAAAGGAAAAGAAAAAAAGATAATAAAAAAATAACGCAGAACCGGATTTATGATTTTAGAAAATCCGGTTCTGATTTTTTTTGTATACATAGATTGACATACCTTTTCTGCCTTTTTATAATGAACAACGGAGACGGTATCTGTCCCTGACAGAACCATACTCAGAACTGAAGCACTGGAATCTCATAATTTTCAACAAAAATGAGCTTATATTTTCAGGAAATAAGACTCAGGACCAGATGTATTCTGGCTGAATTTTTTTCCTTAAAAGGAAAGGATATATGAGATGACACTTGAATTATTAAAAGGAAAGATCCACCGCGCTACTGTCATTCAGGCAGAACTTGATTATGTAGGAAGCATTACGGTGGATGAAGCATTACTGGAGGCTGCTGGAATTCTCGAATATGAGAAAGTCCAGATCGTTGATGTAAACAACGGAAGCCGTTTCGAAACGTACACCATCAGCGGACAGCGTGGCAGTGGAATGATCTGCTTAAACGGAGCTGCTGCAAGATGTGTCAGTACCGGAGATAAGATCATCATCATGGCTTACGGACAGTATACGCCGGATGAAGCAAAAGAACACAAACCTGCGGTTGTATTCGTAGATGAGGAGAACAAGGTAAGCCGCGTGACCAATTATGAACGTCACGGACTGTTAAAAGACATGGAATAAAAAGATACTCAATTATCATAACGTATTTTTTTTGCATGAAACCACCTGAGATCACAGTGTATTCAGAAGAGAACTCTCCGAATTATAACGAATAAAGGAGAATACCAATGCAGGTAACTAACACAATTGAAAAAACAAGAGAACTCGTAAATAACTGGAAAAAAGAAGGTAAGACTTATCTATTGCACGCTTCCAGCAAGGGTAAGCAAGTGATGATTAGTTCCCTTCCCCTCCAGGAATATATGGAAGGGATCGATTCCCAAAGTGGAATTATGCTCGCCAGAGCCGCTAAAACATTAGCAGAATAGATATACAAATTTTATTCTCTCATTCTGGCATAAGAATTGATTGATAAATCAAAAACTAAAACAAATATATTATGAGAAAGATTTTCACTGTAACGATAGTATTCGCACTGGCAATTGCCTTCAGCAGTTGTGCCACACGTAAAGTATCCCGTGTCAATACGAACGAAGTCATCGATTTAAGCGGTCGCTGGAACGATACGGACTCACAACTGGTTTCAGCCGAGATGATAGACGATCTTCTTGGAGCTCGCTGGTTGCCGGTTTATGAGAGCCAGCACAACAACAAACGTCCCGTGGTTGTTGTCGGAACAGTTACCAACAAGAGCCATGAGCACATCAATTCGGAGACTTTCATCAAAGACATAGAGAAAGCAATCATTAAAAACGGAAGTGTCCGGCTTGTACAAGCCGGGGAAAAACGGCAGGAATTACGTACCGAACGGGACGAACAAAACCAAGGTTATACTTCGCCGGAGACAGCTAAAAAATGGGGACTGGAATTGGGTGCCGATTTCATGTTGCAAGGAACCATCAATAGCATCGTCGACAGCTACAAAAAAGAACAGGTTGTCTATTATCAGGTAGATCTGGAACTGACCAACCTGGAAACGAACGAAGTGGTTTGGATGGGAGATAAGAAAATCAAAAAACAAGTTAGCGACAGAGCCCTGTAAGAGAAAGGCCACCCAGATATTAATTTTAGATTTGCGGTTTTCGATCGATCACTTACGTACAGTTAGCTGTAACGTTATACATCGTAAGTCGCAAATCAAAAACTCTAAATAATGAAATTCCGGTTTTGTATCGTCCTATTCCTTTGTTGGATCGTTTCAAGTTGTGCCACCTGGTATCAACGCACAGCCGCATTTCAGGATGCTGTAAGTAAAGGCGAGTTCGAGCAAGCTGAAAAACTCCTGCAAAAGGATAAAAAACAAGCCCGGGATAAAAACAAAATACTGTATTACCTGAATCAAGGTTATGTCGAATTTATGTTAGGCCATTACGAAAAGAGTAATCAAGCTTTCGAAATCGCCGAACAGCTGACCGAAGACCAACAACGTAATCTGCTGACAGAAGCTGCCGTATTGATCTCGAATCCGGAAATCCGTCCTTATCGCCCGGAAGATTTCGAAGTGATCATGATTAACTTTTACAAGGCTCTGAACTACCTTCAGTTGAATAATATGGAAGATGCTTTGGTAGAAGTACGTAAAATCAATATTCGTCTACAGCAATTAAATGACAAATACCCGGATCATAAAAACCGTTATCAACGGGATGCATTTGCCCAATTACTGATGGGCTTGATATACGATGCTGCAGGAGATTACAATAATGCTTTCATCGCCTACCGGAATGCTTATAACACCTATCAAACCGACTATTTAAAAAATTTCGGGTTAGCTGCTCCCGAACAATTAAAAAAAGACTTGCTGCGTACAGCCTATCAATCGGGACTCACCCAAGAGTTAGCCGGGTATGAAAAAGAATTCCAACAGAAATATACCCCGGCTCCGCTCCCGGCCAACGGACAATTAGTATTTTTTTGGCTGAACGGTTTCGGGCCGGTCAAAGCAGAATGGGGAATTACTTTTACCAAAATCGATAAAGGAGACGGGGTTATCGTATTTCACAACGAAGAACTCGGTTTGACCTTTCCTTTCTTCTGGGGAAACGGATATAGTGAAAACGACCGCAATTCCCTGGCGAACATCGATGTAGTCCGGGTCGTATTCCCGAAATATGTCGAACGCCCGCGTCCTTTCACCCAAGGAGTTATCAGCTATGACGGGAAAAACTATACTTTACAAATGGCCGAAGACATCAATCAAATCGCCTTCAAAACGCTGCACGACCACATGTTGAGGGAATTATCCAATTCGCTGTTGCGGGTAGGCATTAAACAAGGCTTGAAATATGCAGCCTCCAAACAAAATGAATGGCTCGGTCTGGCCGTCAGCCTGACCAATGCAATTACAGAGAAGGCAGATACCCGCAACTGGCAAACCCTTCCCTACTCGATTTCTTATGCCCGTGTTCCTCTACAAGCCAGTGAAAACAATATCGAATTAAAGTTCTCAGGCAATCATCCCGGAACCCAGGATCTGCAAAAACTGACCATTCCTGCCAATGGTAAACGAACCCGCTTTTTCGTCTATACCACGCTATAAGGATAAATCAGAAATGCTATCCGGCCAATTTTTTGCGAATCGGCTAATCCCCGGTAAAAATTAGCGGACCTACGATTCTGATAGTAAAATCCAGTCAGAAAAACATAGGTCCGCCAATTTAAGTAGTATGAAGAAGATTAATGCACATCTTCTACAAAATGCTTGTAGAATAACGGAATAGTACGAATGCCGTTAAAGAACTGCTCTAACGGATAATTCTCATTAGGTGAATGGATAGCATCGGCTCCCAGTCCGAAGCCCATCAAAATAGATTTGATTCCCAGCACTTCTTCAAAAGTAGCGATAATTGGAATACTACCTCCCGAGCGCACCGGTACCGGTTGCTTTCCATAAACTTCTTCATATGCTTTTTCTGCAGCTTTATATGCAGGTAAATCTATCGGACAAACATAAGACGGTCCGCCATGCAGATAGCTTACTTTCACTTTCACATATTCCGGAGCAATGGATTCGAAATATTCCTGGAACAATTTAGCAATTTTATCGTGTTTTTGATTGGGAACCAAACGGCAACTGATTTTTGCATGGGCCACAGAAGGCAGTACTGTTTTTGCCCCTTCTCCGGTATAACCTCCCCAAATACCACATACATCGAATGTGGGACGAATACCGGTTCGCTCGTTGGTAGAGAATCCTTCTTCGCCATGTACGGCTTTTATACCTAAAGATTTTTGGTAAGCTTCCAGATTAAACGGAGCTTTGGCCATTTTGGCCCGCTCATCTGCACTGACTTCCAATACGTCGTCATAAAATCCGGGAATAGTGATATGTCCTTTGTCATCGATCATATCTCCGATCATCTTACACAATACATTGATCGGATTTGCCACAGCACCTCCGAAAATACCGGAATGTAAATCAGCATTCGGGCCGACCATTTCCACCTCCCAATAGGCCAAACCTCTCAAACCGGTAGTAATAGAAGGAACGTCGGGAGCTATCATACTGGTATCGGAAACCAGAATAACATCGGCTTTCAGCATCTCCTTGTGATCCCGGCAGAATTTCGGCAAGCTCGGAGAACCGATTTCTTCTTCACCTTCCAGCATAAATTTCACATTACACTTGAGATTACCGGTTTTCACCATATATTCGAAAGCTTTAGCATGCATAAACGATTGGCCTTTATCATCGTCTGCACCACGAGCCCAGATCTTTCCGTCTTTGATCACGGGTTCAAAAGGCTGCGTATGCCACAATTCCACCGGATCGACAGGCATAACGTCCATATGTCCGTATACCAATACAGTCGGCAGAGACGGATCGATGATTTTTTCGCCATAAGTAACCGGATTTCCTTCGGTCTCATAAACTTCGGCTTTATCGGCACCGGCCGCCAGTAAAAGGGATTTCCATTTTTCTGCACAACGATACATATCGGGCTTGTGTTCTACCTCAGATGAGATAGAAGGAATACGTATCAACTCGAACAGCTCATTCAGAAACCGCTCCTTATTCTCCTCGATGTATTGGTTTAATTTTTCCATAGTTAGGTTGAAAATTGAAATTAAATAATTAGAAATTCTTCACAAACGGTATAAAGATAAGAAGAAAAGCTAAAAAGTAAAAGGTAAAAGGCAAAAAAGGCATTTCCCTTTACAGACTAAATTATTTTCAATTTTCAATTTCTAATATTCAATTAATTACTTACTTTTGTTGCGAAATAGCTCACAAGTGAGTTGGGTAATAATATCTGAAATTCGATTTTACAGCGTCTTAAAACATAAATATTGAAACGGCTAAATTATGTCAGATCTTTCCGAAGTTAAGATTTTTTCCGGGGAAAACAGCAAGTATATTGCTGAGAAAATTGCTAAATCGTTGAATTTAGATCTCGGACAAAAGACTTTATTACATTTCAGTGACGGAGAATTTGCGACTTCTTACGATGAAACAGTTCGTGGTGATCATGTTTTTATCGTACAATCCACTTTCCCGCCTAGTGATAACCTCATGGAGTTATTAATGATGATCGATGCGGCTAAACGTGCTTCTGCCTATAAAGTAGTAGCTGTCATTCCGTATTTCGGTTTTGCACGTCAGGACAGAAAAGACCGTCCGCGGGTAGCTATCGGTGCTAAGTTAGTAGCCAATTTGTTATGTGCTGCTGGGGTCGACCGGATCATGACGATGGACTTACACGCAGATCAGATTCAGGGATTCTTCGATATTCCGGTAGACCATTTGTATGGTTCCACGGTACTTGCTCCCTATATCCGTTCTCTGAAACTCGAGAATCTGGCTATTGCTTCACCGGATATCGGCGGATCTAAACGTGCTAATTCATGGGCAAAATTCTTCGATTCAGGGTTAGTGATCTGTCACAAAACCAGAGAAAGACCGAATGAAGTGGCCGACATGAAAGTGATCGGAGATGTAGAAGGTAAGAATGTAGTGATCGTAGACGATATGATCGATACTGCCGGAACTATCTGTAAGGCTTCCAGTATCCTGAAAGAGAAAGGTGCTTTATCGGTAAGAGCCGTAGCTACTCACGCCGTACTTTCGGGAAAAGCCTATGAGAATATCGAAAAATCAGCTTTAGACGAAGTTATATTTACGGATTCTATTCCTTTACACCAGGAATGCAGTAAAATCAAAGTGATTTCTGTTGCCGACATGTTTGCAGAAA
>ERZ827363.3884-NODE-3884-length-10977-cov-17.294360_pt1 | contig 10977 bp, 9 predicted proteins | sample MGYA00519776_ERZ827363 | MGnify/ENA primary metagenome ERZ827363 (study PRJEB31778, sample SAMEA3449288) | human gut metagenome | biome: human gut; feature: human-associated habitat; material: faeces | place: United Kingdom | collected 2010/2012 ...
TGGCTGAACTGCCATACTGCACCGGAAATATAGTCACAGTCATAATCCAGCGGTCGTGGGAAACTACCGTATCTGAACATGGCTTCGTGTAATGTATTATATACTCCTGTTACCCACATGTCGGCACCATTATCAGAATCCTCAACATCTTCAGGGACAATGAAGTCGAAAGGCTTTTCTTCGATCATACTTTCGCATGATGTCATTACTGCTCCGGATAATAGGAGACTGGATGCCATCAGATATATGAATATATTTTTCTTTTTCATCATTTCTTGAGATTATAAAGTTAATTTAAAACCTATTGAATATGTTCTGCTGCTCGGGTATGAGAAAATATCAACTCCTCTTCTAGAAGCGTCAGAACCAAAGGCGTTTACATCCGGATCAAACCAACTATAACCTGTAATCGTGAATACGTTTGTTACTGTACCGAAAACAGATAAATTGCTAATACCTTTTATGACTGAACCGAAATTGTAGTTTAAGTTGATTGTTTTTAGTCTGAAGTAAGAACCATCTTCTACATAACGATCGGAGAGTTTCATGTCACGAGTCATTGCAGTAGTGACGCGAGGCCATCTGGCGTTAGCTGCATTCTCTGGTGTCCAGCGTGAATCATAAGCATCTTGAGTGATGTTTGCAATACTGCTCATTCCGATATTAGTCAAGTTTCCGTTAAAAATATCATTTCCATGAGTTCCTTGGAAGAACAATCCCAAAGTCAGATTTTTCCATCGCAAATTGGCGTTCAAACCATAAATAAAATCAGGATTGGTATCACCGATGATGGCGCGGTCTTCTGACGTTATTTTTCCGTCATTGTTTTTGTCCAGATATTTGATTTCACCGATCATTCTGCGAGCCTCATCATCAGATGCTTTAGCATATATTGGATCTGCACGGACTTCTGCTATATTATCATAGAAGCCGTCTTCTATATAGCCGAAGAGTGTTCCGATAGGTAATCCATTTCTTTGCAGAAAGACTTCTTTGGCACTATACCATAATTGGTTAGCATATTGGTCAGCTGTTAAACCTCCGATTTCATTTTTATTAAAAGAGATGTTGCCGTCGAAGTCTAGGCTCCAGTCTTTTTTGTCTAATGCAATGATTTTACCAGTTAGTTCAAGTCCTTTGTTTTTTACATGACCGAAATTCGTCCACATGGTAGTATAACCGGTACTATTCGGTATAGATACATTTTGTAGCAGGTCATTAGTTTTTTTATAATAATAGTTAGCGGATAAACTAATCCTGTTATTCCAGAATCCCATGTCGAGCCCGACATTATATTGGTCGGTTGTTTCCCATTTGAGTTTATCATTCAAAGGACCTTTGTAAGTTTGTCCTGCAAATCCGCTGCTTAATGTTCCGTCCAGAGGATAATTGGATGGTGCAAGTGAAGCGATGGTCTGGTAACTGCTGATCGCTTGATTACCGGTTTGACCGTAGCTGAATCGCAACTTTAAGTTACTGAATATATTTAGGTTTTTGATGAATTCTTCTTCAGATATAGTCCATGCTACTGCTCCTGAAGCGAAGTTCGCGAATTTATTTCCCGGAGCGAAACGACTTGAACCGTCACGACGGAATGATGCTGTGAAAATATAACGATCCTTGAATGTGTAGTTGGCACGTCCTAATAAAGAGACTAGAACTGCTTGTCCTCGATAGCTGGCTGGTGTCTCAATATTTAACGCCTGGCTCATATCGAAGTCCTGTGTGATGTCAGTCGGGAAGTTGGACGCATTCATTGTTTTGCCACCCCAGTCTGATTTTTCGTAAGTGAAACCGGCTACTACATTGAGATGATGTAACTTGTTAAATGTCTTATCGAAAGTAACCAATGATTCTGCTGTTAAGTTCTGCCAGAAGTTATCACTCTTACCAGCACGTCCGTTAGATGCTTTACCTTCTCCTGTTTCACGATTGTAGTAACTTGCACGATCGTTTACTGAATAACTGATACCTAGATTCTGACGGAATTTCAAACAGTCGAGGATTTTAATCTCGGCAAACGCAGAAGTAAATACATTGATTGACTTCAGCTCATCTTTAGCTGTATTAACGTATGTACGTGGATTGGCTGACAACCATGCATAAGAATCATCTTCTGTCTTGTCTCCTACATATAATGTCGGTAAATAAAGCATGGCAGAACGGATGATACTATAATCATAAGAATTTGACTTGGCAAACTTAGTTAACGAACGGGTGAAGTTGATATTTAGTCCCGTATTTAACCAAGGTTTCACATGGCTTCCGATGTTGGCACGAACAGCAAAACGTTCATAACCAGAATTCTTGATAATACCTGTCTGGTCTGTATAGTTGCCTGAAAATGCATAGTTGCTCTTTTCATTTCCTCCTGATACACTAAGATTGTATTCCTGTGTTAATGCATCTTGTAAGATCTCGTCCATCCAGTTGGTGCCTTCTACCCATTCTTTATTGCCGTATTCGTCTTCGCGATAACCCGGATTGAGATAATCTTCCGGTGAAGCATAGTATTTACCGGAATTGGGAACGATTTTATCGTTCTCGTCGCGACGGTAGTTCCATTTACCACGGTAAGGAAGGTATGAATAAGGAAGATTGTCATAAGCAGCTCCATTGATTACACCCTCATTTACATAATTAGCATAGGTGTAAGCATCCAGCATTTTAACCATTTTGGCTATTTTGGAAAGTCCGAAATTGGCCGAGAACTCAACTTTAGCGTCTCCGGCACGACCTCTTTTTGTGGTAATCAATACGACACCATTCGCTCCACGAGAACCGTAAATGGCTGTTGCCGAAGCATCCTTTAAAATGTCGATTGATTCGATGTCATTAGGATTGATCAATGACAGAGGATTAGTGGTGGAGTTGTTGCCCTCGTTGGCTTTACTGCTTGGAGTATCTCCTACCTCAAACGGAATACCGTCGACAATGTAAAGTGGTTGTGAATTTGTAGAGAATGAGTTAGCACCACGTATGGTGATACTTACACCTGAACCGGGAGCACCATCACTCTGGTTTACTTGTACACCAGCTAATTTACCTTGTAGGGCTTGGGAAATGCTGGTCGGGTTACCAAGCATCAAGTCATCACTTTTAATAGAAGCAACGGCTCCGGATAAATCTTTTTTCCTCATTGTACCATAGCCGATAACTACTACTTCATCCAAAGATTGAGTATCATCTTTGAGTGAAACATTGATTGTTTTACGGTTTCCTACAGTGACTTCTGTTGTTTTATAACCGATAAAAGTATACTGAAGAACAGATTTTTGGCTTTCTACTGTTATAGTATATTTACCATTTAAATCACTGATGGTACCATTGTTTTTTTTAACTCCTAACTCAACAATATTAACTCCGGGAAGAGGTTCACCTTTACTGTCTGTTACAGTACCTTTAATTTCAATACCTGCTGCTGATGCAGCTGTATTTATCATCCAGAACATAATCAAAAAGAGCCAGACTCCTTTTGATCCTTTTAGCATCCGCACTTTTGAGCGGGGAAAAGAAAAGAGATTCTTTTTCATTTTTATCAAATTTAAAATTAACTTTAGTATAAAATCTCGTACATTTATTATTGATGCAAAGCTAGTAAATAAGGAATGTAAATTATTGACGTTATTTGCCTAAAACTGATATTATTTTATCATTCTTTATTTTTATAAATATGTGAGTTGTATTGTCGGATAAACTTACGGCTTTGACGTCCCGCAGGTTTTATTAAAGACTCGTCCCATCCTCCGTTTTTGTTTGCTCGCGGAAGAATCATGGAGCAAGTTTCGTTCTTGTCTGAAATGGACCAGTTAACCCAGCTGATCTTTTTGCTTTCCAGCCATTCTACCCAACGAGTCCATTCTGGTATATCTAATGGGCCATCGCCAGTACATTCCATGCCTGCACATTCAGACACAAAAATGGGAATTCCTTTTTCCCATGCTGCTTCAGCTCTATCCCGTAACTCTTGTTTATGAGTGGCGGCATAGAAATGGAGGGTATACATTATATTATTGAATCCTTCTAAAGGACTTTCTGCTACCAGGTGTAAGTCTTGGTCCCAGTGTGGGCTGCCTACAAGAATAATATTATCAGGATCATATTTACGTATTTCAGAGATAATATCAGCTGCATATTCTTTCACACTTTCCCAACTGTCTTCCATAGGTTCGTTGTATATTTCATAAATAATATGAGGATATTTTCCGTATTTCTGTGCCATCATTGAGAAAAATGCTTTTGCTTCTTTTTTTTGTGGATAATAAGTATGCCAGTCGATTATTATATAGAGGTCGTTTTTAATTGCCGCTTTAATCACTTTATTCATGCATTTTAATGCAAATTCCGGATTTTCAATGTAGTTGTCTTCAATAACTGTTCCCATGGCGGCGCGTAAAACGGTACATTTCCAATCTTTTTTCAACCATTTCACAGATTGCTTATTGTAAAGGCAACTATACTTTAATTACACCAAAATAGAAAATTTTCCCAAATACTATTTGGATATTATGTAAATAACTACTATATTTGTGATATAAAAAAGTGTTCTTATGTTTAATAGTAGATTCACATCCCTGTCAGATTTGCGGAAGGCTTTCCCTACAGAGCAATCCTGCATAGATTATTTGGAAGAAAGACGGTGGCATGGAAACGTGGTTTCCCCATTCGACAAGACTTCCAAAGTCTACAAGTGCAAAGATAATAAATATCGTTGTAAAAACACAGGAAAATACTTCGATGTTAAAACAAAAACTATTTTTCAAGGAACAAGGATTCCTTTGATTAGTTGGTTTGAAGCAATATGGACGATTTTATCCTACAAAAAAGGTATTTCTTCCGTTCAGCTAGGAGAAAACATTAAAGTATCACAAAAGACAGCATGGTTTATGATGCACCGAATTCGGAAAGCATTAGGAATAGACAATGATGTTGGAAGTGAAGATGAGGGTGGAGGTGGTAAATTAAGCGGAACTGTAGAGATCGACGAGACTTTTATTGGAGGAAAGAATAAGAACAGGCATTGGAACAAGAAAGTTCCAAGAAGTCAAGGTAGGTCTTTCAAAGATAAAACGCCAGTGTTTGGATTAATACAACAAGGTGGCAAGGTGATAGCGAAGGTCGTTCCTAATACACAGGTTAAAAGTCTTTCGCCATTGATCCTAAGATATGTCAAGATAGGAAGTGATCTTTATACTGATGAATGGAATTATGGAAAGAAAGCTGATACGTTATATAATCATCAAAACGTAAACCATAAGAAAGGATTCTACGGGAAAGGGACATTCACTACTAATCATATAGAAAACTTTTGGTCGGTAGTTAAACGAGGCGTTATCGGTGTATATCATTATTGGTCAAGACGGCACATGCAGAAATACATAGATGAATTTGTCTACAGATTTAATAGGAGAGAACTCACTAATCGAGAAAAGTTTGACCGACTTTTAGAGAACTTAGAATTTAGATTAACTTATAAAGAATTGATATATGGAACTAATGCTATTTAAATATGAAGAAATGAATGGTGATGGAACGCCATTATTCTCTGATATTTCTAGTATAGAAATAGAAGGAGAAGTCTGGTTTGTTGCAGCAGATGTATGTAAAGCACTCGAATTGGATAATGTTACAAAAGCTCTTTATTCATTAGATGATGATGAAAAGCTAACCTTACCATTAGTAAGGTCAGGTCAAAAAAGAACCGTAAATATTATAAATGAAAGTGGGTTATACGCTCTTACTATTAAAAGTAAAAAAGAAAAAGCTAAAAAATTTAGAAAATGGATAACTAAAGAAGTTATCCCTTCTATTCGCAAAAACGGCAGTTATTCAATAGATAGAAATGCTGTCTCAAATTTTATAATGAGATATGATGCAAATTTTGATAAATTGGATAATGGGTATTTTTCTGTAATTGGAGAATTGTTTATACGCTTGCAGACTAAGTTATATAGTATAGGGTATTTAATACCTGATAAATCTTTTGATGGGAAAGAGATTCGTCCTGATACTAGCGTAGGAAAACTATTCCCGAAATTTCTTGAAGAATATTATCCCGAATTAAAAGATAGATACAAATATTATCAACATACATTTCCGAACAAAAAAACTCCTGTTAAAGCCAGACAATACGAAAATTGTGTTTGGGAAGCATTTGTAGATTATGTAGATAATGTTTGGATTCCGCATGAAGCGGAAAGATATTTTAAGGAAAGAGATACTAAAGCATTGGATTATTTGCCTAAATTGTTAGTAATGGTTAAGCCGACAACTCCTAAAGGATTGCTTAAAAAAGTAGAGGAATCAAAAAAAAAAAGATTAAATGATGATTTCGACAAAGGAATAGATGATATATTAGGATATGAGCCAAAAGAGGATTGAATAGAATGACCGGAGTTTATCGCTCCGGTCGTTTAATCAGTTGCTAAATAACATTTTGCATTACAATTATTTCTTGGTTAATCCTGCAAATATCATGCAAGCTCCCCATATACACAGACAGATAATTAACGTCATAATTGAAAAAATTAAGGTTCTGTTTTTCCTATTCTACTTTCTCCTGTAACAGTAATTTCTATTCTATTACCTTTTTCAAGATAGAAAACTTGTTGTACCCAATTAGCATCGGACTTAGAACCATTAGTTGTTTCAAGATAAACCTTCACCTTTACGGAGTTTTTATTTGCAATATAACCGTGGTAATATCCTTTCCGGCAGCGATTGTAGTGATTTTGCGCTATCTTTTCTCCAAGTTCATTGTATTCAAACAATGTAACATTCAAATAAACACCATCGGGAGGATTTTCACCAGTATAAGTGAACATGTAGATTGTATCTGCTATCTCTATCTCTTCGTCGTCATCGCTTGAACACGCAGAGAGCGTTAAAAACATAGCTGTAAGTAACAGCGTAATACTAAAGAACTTTTTCATAAACTTATAAATTATGGTTAATATTAGAAATAAATCCTCGCCACATTTGGCAATAACCACGCATTACAAGTATACAAGAAAGCGCAGACTATCACCCATACGCCTTCTTGGCTCACCACAAGCCACAATACATTATGGGGAAGTCTACGCCTATAAGGTTTCAACTCACCCAATATGTATTGGTTCATTTATAGCTCGTTTAATTTCCGAGGTGGTGATTCAGAAGGCGATTGAGCTATTTTATGTCGTTACAATGATTGGAAAAGTCCAATCTTATTTGTATATTTGGTGCAAATATAACAAATAGTTTAAATGTTATAATCATAAACGTGAATTTTTTAAATATTAATGTAAACAAGGTATAGTTGCCATTGTAAAATCTGGGCCATAGGTTGTGCCAGCCATAACTAACCCCTCTTAATACAATAGGGTCTCCGGTTTGGCTGCATAATTGATTACCTTTTACTTGTAGTTGTCCCCATTGTTTTACAGGATCTTTACTGTAACTGAATAATGATATCATGGAGAATAAGGTGATAAACAAAATGACTTTCTTCATTTTCATAATAAATTAGGTATAACATATAAGATGGACGTTGCAAAGTAAGCACAAAAAAAATATGTAAAAAAGTGCTTTGTTATCATATACTGATACTTTTCTTACTATTTATTTAAGGCAAGAGTATATTACCTTATTATATATATACAAAAAAGATTAAGCCGGAAAATAAATATGATAACAGATGGCTTGAAGGTTAAAATAGTATATTGATTTGATAATAAAGTGGTTGTATGCTTATATAAGTTGCCGTACTTTTATGAATTAAATTTTATAGATAGATTCATGTTTTATTTTATATTTATCACCTTATGAAAAGAAGTATTTTTTTAGTTTGTTTTGTTGTTTTCGGGGTTGTGTCATTGTCGGCAATTGGCTCGATAGTCTCTGTAGCACAGTCGGGTTGGCAGACCGATAGTATATCTTATGGTATATCTCGAATGGTTGATATTGCATCTTTGCCCCTGTTAGATCGTGGAATCTCTGTCCATTATGAAGGTAGTATTGATAAAAGAGGAAAGAATTCCGACTGGGACTGGAGCCTTTACCAGGATCAACGTGGAGAATGGGTAATATTTGATGTTGATGGTCCGGGATGTATTTATAATCTTGTACAACATCGCTATATGAGTTCAAGTGATCCGCTCTTCCGTTTTTATTTTGATGGAGAAGAAACGCCTCGTTTTAGTTTACATTTATCTGAATTCGGAGAGAAAGAGCCTTTTATAAAACCTTTGGCTGAAAGTTATATTGGTCCGTTTGATAACGGAAGAGGGCCCATACGTGTTGCACGGAGTTTTGTTCCAATGCCGTTTAACAAGGGCTGCCGTGTAACCACCGATGTGAAACTGGAAGGTTATGAAAGAACCAAAGGTGAAGGAGGTTGGGGACATGTTGTATATCACACTTATGCGGACAATGGTATCAAGACCTTTACCGGGAAGGAGAATTATGATACTTTGATACAATTATGGAAGAAACAAGGAAGTAATCTTTTGTGCAAAGATCAATTGGCATATCATCGTAAGTCGGAACAAAAGATCAATGCTGGCGAATCCATTACTTTATTGGATGAAAAAGGAGAGGGAGCTATTGGTTCTTTAAAATTTTATTTTCCGGAGATTAATGAGCAGCACTTGCAGGATGTATGGATTCATATGTTTTGGGATGCTCATCAACAACCCGATATTTCTTGTCCTTTAGCGTGTTTGGGAGGCAACTCTTTGGGCTTTCACGATACCAACTATTTGCTGTCAGGATATAACACAGACGGTTGGTTTTATAATTATTTTCCAATGCCATATTGGAAGCATGCGAAGATAATAATTGAAAATCGTAGTGGCGTTCCTGTTTCTTTGGGATTCTCAGAAATAGCTGTTTCCAGGTCGGTTTATCCCACATCTAATACCGGATACTTTCGTAATACACCATATTATACCCGAAAACATGTGGCAGGAATAGATAGTCCGATAGCTGCTATTCAAGGAAGAGGAAAGATGGTTGCTGCTCATGTTACATGTCATGCCGAACGTTCACATATCATTTCTTGCGAGGGGGATGTTCGTGTATATATTGACGGCAAACGAACACCACAAGTTGAGAGTGACGGTTCTGAAAGTTATGTTTGTTATGGTTGGGGATTCCCGACCCCGCCTGAAGTGCATCCAATGGGAGGGTATGACGGTCTTTCGGATAACCCATGGTCTATGACTCGTTTTTGTATAGGCGATAGTTATCCTTTCTATTCAGAACTGAAGTTTGGAATAGAGTCGGGCGAATATAACAATCAGTATTTGGAACACTCGGGTACTATATTCTATTATGGTCAAGATAAAAATGTACTGGTGAAAACTGATAGTTTGGATTTAAACTCTTCTCGTTCTATTAAACGGCACTCTTATAAAGCTATGGGTAATGTACGCAGAACAAAATTGGAAAGTTTCTTTGAGGGAAATGAGGATCGTATTTTATATGTAGGAGAAACCGTCCGGTTTGAAAGTTTTAGTAGTTTTAGAGTGAATATATCTTCTCAAAATGAAGGAGTGCGTTTACGTAGGTTGAGCGACCAAAACGATGTTCGACAAGCAGCCCGTGTTTTTGTTGATGGTGAAGAGGTTACAGAACGTTTATGGTATGTAGCTGATAGTAACCCTTATAAACGCTGGCTGGAAGATGACTTTGAAATTCCAGCCAGGTATACTAAGGGAAAAAAATCATTAAATATTCGTATCGTACCAGTTTCTATGTCTAAAGAGGGAAAAAATACTTGGAATGAAGCTGAATATCAGGTGTTTTGTTATAATAATTAAATATTATAAATCAATACTACCGTGTACGCCACATAACAAAGTATCATAATCCCTCCTTCGATTCTTGTGATAGTCCTTTTGGCAAAGAACAGCCCGAATAACCAGAGCAGGATACCGGAACCTACTAGTGTAAACAGGTCGAAGTTGGTAATTCCGCTAAGATGGAGAGGAGTGATGCTGGCGCTACATCCCAGTACAAAGAATATATTGAAGAGGTTACTACCGATCACATTTCCAATGGCAATTTCCGGATTCTTCTTTAATGCGGCAACGATAGACGTAGCCAGTTCAGGAAGAGAAGTACCTCCTGCAACCAGTGTCAGTCCGATAATCGATTCGCTGACACCTAGGTTGCGGGCGATACCCGTAGCACCATCAACAAACAACTGGCCTCCAAAAATGAGGGCGGCCAAGCCTCCGATGATATAAAGAATGGATTTCCACCAAGGGAGTGTTTTGATTTCTGTCTCCTCTTCTATGGTCGGAGCTTCTATCTGTCCCGCCTGTTCCGTTGTCCCCGGCTTGGAGGCGATGGCAAAGGTGTAACCCATGAAGATGACGAAGAAACAAAGTAATAATAAGCCGTCTATTCTGTTCAGGATATTCTCCGGAGCTTTATCCAGAAATACATCATTGGCACAAATCAGCAAGACAATAGAAGAAAGTATGCAGAGCGGTATTTCTTTTCTAAGCGTATTGCGGGTGATGACAATCGGGGCGAATAAGGCCGTGCAGCCCACAATCATCAACGTATTGAAAATGTTACTTCCCACCACGTTGCCTATGGCAATATCCGCGCTTCCTTTGAGGGCAGAAGATACACTGACCGTCAGTTCCGGGGCAGAAGTGCCGAATGCAACGATGGTAAGTCCGATCACGATGGGAGGGATGCGAAAACGCTTGGCTACCGAGGCGGCACCGTCTGTTAATCCGTTAGCTCCTAGAAGAATGAGGATTAATCCCCCGATAAGTAATAATATATTCATGCTTTTTTCTCTTTTAGTGGCAAAGATAATCAATTTGGAAATGGTAATGTCAAAAACAATCCGTATGTTTGCTCTGTTTTTAATGAAATGTTAGATTAACCTTAATTATAATCAAGGAATATAAGGTATGGAAATAAATAAAATAAAACGGTCGTTACTGGTGTTGTTCTTTTCTTTCCTGGCAATCGGGG
>ERZ827363.3891-NODE-3891-length-10965-cov-3.615765_pt1 | contig 10965 bp, 17 predicted proteins | sample MGYA00519776_ERZ827363 | MGnify/ENA primary metagenome ERZ827363 (study PRJEB31778, sample SAMEA3449288) | human gut metagenome | biome: human gut; feature: human-associated habitat; material: faeces | place: United Kingdom | collected 2010/2012 ...
CCATTTTCATACTTAAATTTGTATGTCATGTCTCCAAGATCACCAATACCATTCTCGTACTGTTTATTTTTATCGTTCAGACCGGTATTTTCTACTTTTTCCGGTTCAACACCACAGTCCGGGATCTCTTTCAACCCTGGAAGTTCTTTGTAAGTACCAGCTGCGTCACTTTTTTCCTTGTACTCAAGTTTTGCTCCATTTGCCAGCATATTCTTCACGCTCCTTTTCTAGTTCGGCCAGAATACTTCTTCTGACTCCATATCAATGATTGCTTCATATCTCATTACTTTATGTTTCAACCCGGATGGATCCGGGGTGTCCTGACACAGGGTACGCACCAGCCCAAGTGCTGCCAGTGCCTTGTCTACCTTGAGTGCAGATTCGGACGTAGAGCGGTTATGCCAGATATCTACACGATATCGTACATAGCTCTTTTCCTCTCCCTGTGCGGTATGTTCATATACCTTGTTATCTTCTTCGGTGTACTGCACTGCCGGAAGCTCTGCCCAGTCTTTTGGGTACTGGTCTGTTACATTCCCAAACACTCCGGCAAGTGCGGAATAGATCTGATCTTTTACGTTTTTCATAAATTCTTTTCGATTGCCTCCTCAAAATAATGTGCAATTTCCAGTTCATTGTTTTTTAGTGCCGGATATAAAAATGGTTGTGCAGCCTGTCCGGTACACTGGTAGAATCGGCCGTCCGGCGTATCCACATAAAACCACTTATACTTTTCGGCCGTCTTCCGCCCGATCATGCTTTCGTGGATCCACCAGGGCGACTGTACATAGGCATAGGCAACATCCGGTGATATCCCCGCGTGTTGCTTCTGACCTTTGGGGCCTGTGCCAAATTCCACATATTGTGCATACTTTTTGTTGGTGTAACAGATTCCTACAATCTTTTCACTCCCGGTTTCTATCGCCGTATATATACTCCCCCTCAATTCCCCATCATTTACTGGGCATCTTGTTTTCGCCTCAGCCTGCACTGTTTTGATACTTTTTGATACTGCATCATACATATTCACTGCTGCCGTTTTTTGAAACGCATCCGTAATTTCTTTTTTACCGATGATCACAGTTTTTCCACCTCCAGCGTAAGATAGGTGTAAGGATAAATGGCAACGACCTTATAATCCGGATCATTGCCGCCGTTTACAGAAATACCGTCATTTACAGATACCGTCATACCTTCCTGAAACCGATATGACGGTTTGCCATTCTTGCCCGCTACTTCCGCATATTTCCCGTCAATCCTCAGGTTTCGGATAAGTGGAAGCCTGCTGCCATACATTTCTGCCTGTACTTTTCCACCGGCTGTCCACATTTCCGCCCGAAAACAAGAAGGCGGAGCATATTCTGTATATGTTCCACCCTCTGCATCTTTTTTCTGCACCACCTGGAAATGTTTGAATTCTCGAAGCCTATTCCTTTTCAGCCTCATAGGCCACACCCCCTACACGTGCCAGCCGATACCGGTTCAGCACATCATAGATTCGCTTTGGTGCATTATCGAAGTTGTAAGATTCCCCTGCACCGGTTCTTGAAGATTCCCCCTCTGTTCCCATGCGGTTGATAGCGATCACGGCAAGATCACGCACCGTTTTCTTAAGTTCCGGGATCATCTTCTTTCGTCCGGTATACGCCAGCACCCAGTCTGTTGCATCTTCCAGGACAACTTCCACCAGCTCTTCATCTCTTTCGCCAGTCAGAATTTTGATTCTCTCAAAATCAGTCACTTAAACCACTTCCTTCAGAGCCGTCAAGAGCTCTTCTTTCGTAAGGCTTGAATAACCTTCCAAGCCTTTCTCTTTCGCCAGTACTTTCAACTGGTTTACCGTCATTGTATCCAGATTCACACCAAAAACAGACACTTTTGACCCATCCGCAAAAGGTTCCATTTCCCGAAACCCGTCTGCTTTTAATTTTGCGATCATTGCCTCTGTATTGGCAATCCGCTCAACATTTTCTCTAATCAGTCTCATCTGTCATACCCTCCTAGGCGTTTGCATCTTTGATGTTCACAAACACGCTGTCCAGTTTGTTGTCCAGAATCCACAGGTCATGATAACGGCGATAATCCATTGCCCATGCATTTGCATTCTGATTTGTCAACGGGTCAAAGATACGCATAATATCCTGTTTTGTAATTGCAATTGGTGTTGTTCTTGGAATTACCAGGAAATTGATATCTTTCGCCTTTGATCCTTTTGTATATCCGCCTGCTTCCTGACCTCCGGTTTTTCCATCGTATACAGTAATGGCAGTGTACATTCTGTTTGTAGGTGTTGAAATAATCGGAACGTTATCGATTCCTGGAACCGTGGTATTGATGCCGCCCTGCGAAAACGTAGTATCTCTGATTTTTCCTGCAAGTTCCAACTCCAGCTCCATCAGAAAGTCTGGTGTTGCATGAATTACAAGCGGACCGTTATAGCTTGAACGTACCGCTTTGATACCCTCTTTCACTTTTCTAAGTGCAGAAGTACCAGTTCCTCCTGGTGTATAGTTATACTCGACCATACCGGCTTTATTGGCTGTGATCACTTCTGAGGCAATCTTAGAGATACGGTAAGCATCAATCTCCGGGATAACCTGTGTTCTCTGAAATTCCGCCATAATTGCTGCCGCAGTCGGAATAAAATTGCTTTCATCCACATCCATCGGATCAATCTGGAATTTGCGTCCACGGTCCTGCGTCATTTTTCTGGTTTCATACTCCAGAGTTACGCTTCCCTGCTGGTAGCCATTGTCACGGTCATAATCTCCCATGCCCTGAACCGACATTTTCGGAATCTTAACCTCTGCACCACCGTTATATTTTACCTGTCCGGCGTTTGCATCCATCCAGCCGGTCACTGCATCCTGTACAGCGATTTTGTCGAGTTGCTGCTGAAAAATCGTAGCTGCTGCTAATGTGTTAATTGCCATTTATATCATCTTCCTTTCTGTTCTCAGAACCCTCTTGCCATGGCTGCCTCGATCTGTTTTTCAAGACTGTTTTCACCTTCCAGTGCTTTCTTTGGCGGCGTTCCACCTTTCAGGCGTTCATTTACTGTTGCTTCTACCGCTTCCTGAAATGCTTTTTCCACTGCACTGATAGAGTCATTACAAGTGTCTGCATCTGCATAATTCAATACTTCTGCCAGGCTTACCGGCAGTTTCTTTTCCGCCAGAGTATTCTTGGCTTCTGCCATCAGTTCTTTTCTTGTGATCACAGCCTCACGGTCTGAAAGCTCTTTTTCCTTTTTCTGCTGCATGTACGCAGCTTTTTCCTCTTTGTTCATTTTTGCAAGCTTCTCTGCTTCAGAAAGTCTATCATCCGTAAGAGCCTGCCATTTCTGCTGTGCATTACTTACTGCCGTATCAATCGCTTTCTGCACGCGGCGATCAAATTCTGCCTGATTTCCTTCTCCTTTCAGGAAATCATCGAAGCTCATTGGCCCTGTGCCTGCTCCCGGCTCTCCCTCGCCACCTGTTCCGGATCCACCGCCATTGCTTCCTTCGCCAGCCCCAGCACCGTCTCCTTCTGCGAAAATTTGCAATCTCATTGGCACTTTGCAGTTGCATACAAAAAATCTGTTTTTCATCTTTCTATCCTTTCCGCCCAGCCTATCCGTTCTCACGTCCGGGCCATTCGTGCTCTATAGATCATCCTGCTTCTTTTATGTCTGGCAGAAAAAGACATAAAAATAAGACACATAGCCCTGTGCCTCAAAGGGAGATATCTGGATCACCGCCTTTCTACGGATAACCGTCTGCCGTTGAACTGTATCGTGTCGCCGATCTGTGCCACTTCATCGCCAATCTTCACCCCTTTCAGTTCTGCGTGTCCGTCTCTTTTGTGACGGTGTAGTGCTCTATCATTCCACAAACATCCAGTCATCTGCCAGCATATCAGCCTGCGAAGCGAGCCACCCTACGCAGATATTATTCTGTGCTGTTTTCATACACACGGAACTTGCACACTGGAAGTCCCCAGAAGAAAAACAAGAAGTTAAGTCCTGTCCATCCGCAAGAAACAGATACATTCCTTTACCGTTCCAGCCTTTTCTTGCAACCTTTTTCCCTTTCTTCAATGCTTCAATAGCAAGTCCAAATGGCATATTATCGCATCTTCTATATGCTTCCTCAAACTGCTTTAATGGTGTCCAACTCTCGTATCCATCTGAATATTTAACCAGATACCCTTTTTCTGTCGGTTCTTCATCTACAGGAATCTGCCATCCTCTATACTTATTATAATCCCCTCTTGTCATAGGCTCTGCTTTTATAATTTTGGTTCCAATGTATCTTTTCATGTTCTTATCCTCGCTTTCTTAAAAATGGGTATAAAAATACCACCGGCCTTTCGGCTGATGGTATCAAATTACATTTGTTGCAGTATCCACAATTTCTATTCCTTTTTCGAATACTATTTTTATTTAATAAATTCCACTGTTTTTCCAACAAAATCCCCTTGTGCTTCTATTGCGATATGTCGAGGCAGGTCATACACAGGAACAATATTGTAAATCTTTCCTGCTATCCTGTACTTGGTATAGTTATTCATCGGCAAATCATCACTTAATTCAAGGGCTGCATATTTTCCGATGTTCATTTGATTTATAATCTTCCTCATTCACATCTGCCTTTCTTGTCATCTCTATTATATCAGAACCAGCCTCTTTTGCAACCGTTTTGCCATCGCTCTTAACATATTTCGCATACCATTCTCTATAGTTCATAGACGCTGGTACAAGATAAGTCTTCCCGGTTACCGGATCTCTTGCCCTTCTCTTCATTCCCTCCAACATCTTTTCGCCTATGATAGCGATTGTTGTCGATCTGCACCATGGGTGCATGGGCGGGCAATTCTTTCCCGGCTGCTGATCTTTCACAAGGAATACTTTTCCGTCCAGTTCCCGGCAGATCTCCGATGTTCGAAGATCCAGTGTCGCAAGATACTGGTACTTATCAATTCCACATTCCTTGTAGGATTCCATTTCGAGCTGGTTGGACAGGTAGCAGCTTTCTGTTCTGATCAGCCTTCTTGCCTTACTGGATCCACCAGCGAATTTTTTCGTCAGCATCTCTGCTGCCTCTCTTTCCGTTCTGCCTGTGATCAGGTTCACGAGTAGGGCTTCTTTCACTTCCTGGGCCACTGCCCTGGTATTTCTCCAGACTCTCTCGGAGTAATTCATGCCAGACCACTTACTTTTCAATACCTTGTCAACTTGCTTTTGGTCGATATGGGAAAATGAAAACCCCAACCCGGTTCGTTGCTGAACGTCGAAGATTGACTGATTATATGCCTTTTCTGCCAGCTGGATATAATGAGCCGTTGTAATCGCCTGCTCCTGTTTATAGACCTGCTGCATGACAAGATCTATCTGCGTTTGCAGCTCTTGTAACCTCTGTATGCGTGCCTGGTATGCCGGAGCTTCCAATTCTGCAAGCAGATCTGCAATCTCTTGCTTTTGGCTGCTACTCTGCAACCTCTGACGCAGTTCTTCGATAGAAGTGCGATCCCTCAATGTATTCAAAAGCTGTAATGCTTCTTTTTCCGTCAGATGGTGTTTCTCCACATACTTCTTGAAGATATCCTGCATTTCCCTGCTCAGGTACAAGGATGCTTTGGCATAGACTTTGGCTACCTGGTCAGCCGTTTCTTCTGCACTCTGCATATGTTCCCACATCCGCTGTGCTGTCCTTGCCTGCCAGTACTTCTCATTCTTTGTCATTTCCGTTTTCTACATCCTTTTGATCATCTGTATCATCTTCGGGAGAAAATGGCGTATTGGGCTGATTTCCGAACATTTCCTGCTGCCGTTTGACCGCTTCCTGTTCTTCCTCTTCGACTGCTGCCAACTCACTTTCTACATCATCCACGAATGGCACCTGTGAAAGCAGCGTTTTGCGGCTGACTTTTCCCCACAGGTTAGAAACAATCTGTGAGATTTCCAGCAGATTTTTCGGCATCGCACGCGTGAATACCGGTACAATTCCAGCTGTATCAATGTGGATTCCTGAGCGTGTATTCAGGAAGTTTGCGAAGATCCTCAGCCTCTTTCTCAGTCCCTTCTTGTAATACCGGGTTTTAATCTTTGTGATATTCTCCATACCAAGCAGTTTAAATTCCATCGCCACACCACTTACATTGCCGCCAAAGCTTTCATCTGTCATACACGGAATGTGGGAAAATTTATGGATATCCTGCTCGATTGCTTTTTTCAGGATTTCTACGCCATTTTCATCAAACGTGCGTGTGAGATATTCTGCTCTTGCGTCCGAAGGAAGCTCCAGAAGCTTTTCTTTTCGCAAATGTTGCATGGCTTTTTCCCCGACACTCTGCTTACCATCCTGGTCCATTTCCTCATCGGAAAGTAACGTGCCGTACAATGCAAGGATTGCGTCCACGAACTGCTCCTTGTCGGTCACACGGTCGCTCATCAGCACATTGTAAGCATCAATCAGCGGAATCTGTAACTCATAGTCACCCAACGCCAGCTTATTGTTCTGGTATTCGATCAGCGGCACTTCTCCCTTGAAATGTGCCTCTGGCTGCTCGATCAGAGCCTGTGGTTCTTGGATGTCCTGAATGTCCAGCACGTACTTGTAATTCTGTGTCAGTACAGTTGCAACATATGTAATGTTCGTGCGGTCTGTGGAGTCAATTCTGGCATAATAATAGACACCAAAAAGCTCATTCTGCTCTATGGTGTCATCGTATACCAGGAATGTATTCTCAGGCGGCAGATTCTTGATCGTCAGTTCTGTTTCGCCCTGCTTGGTGTATATGTACTCGTACGCCCTGCCATATACAGACAGGTCAAGGCCGTTGTCACCGTCCACTTCATCCGCCCCGGCGTGTTCCAGGGCATCTGTAAGTGCTGCGATATCATCCGGGCTTTTGTAACTGACCGGATTGCCGATGAAATAACTGCTGGCTGTATCTGCGATGTCTTTTGCATGATTGCATACCAGCCTGTTTTCCCGGTCTTCGTCCAGAATCTTATGCTTTCCTTCATAATAATTTTTCAGGCCTTTCAGGCGATCATAGCCCCTTCTGTGCTTCATAATCAGATGCCTGATTGCCTGCTTGTCCGGATTTGTTTCATCCCACTTATCCGCAGGTATTGTAAAAACATGCATATTTTCTCACCGTCCTCTCTTAATGGAATCCCACTTTTCGCTTACTCCGGATGATTGCTGTTTGATTATTCAAAATTGTGTATACAAAATAGCGTAATGCATCCATTGCGTGATCATGTTCTTTTACCGGTCTGTCTTCTCCATGTGCTGCTGCCGCTTCATCCCATATATACGAGCCAAATTCCTGAATGGTATTTACACAGGAATCTGCAAATATGATTGCTTCCTGGTTCAGCTTCGTTCCTACAACACGAATGCCATCTTCTACATTGTTCTTCGCTTTGACCACTTTGTATCCTCGTTTTCTCAGCTCTGCAATGAATGATGCTGCAGATGGATCCACGATAATTCCCTTGATTTTCGTTTCTTCCAACCAGCTTTCCAGATCGTCTGCATACTCACTGTCTGTTTTCTGCTTCCCCTCTGTTCTGCCGGAATAATAATATTCCCGGATGCAGTACCAGACACCGTCTGTACCCTTGTTCCACAGCAGAAATACCGTTGCATTCTGCGTACCGTAGTCGCACGATACATAGCGGCCTGACGGCAGCAGGCGGTCACAGAACGATAGAATGTTTTTGATATGTTTCGTCTTGTCGAACATATCATAGATGATACCCTCAGCCATGCACCACAATCCAAGAATATACCGCTGATAGAATACGCCGGAATACATTCCCCGGTATCTGATTTTCACTTTTTCTGACAAGCTTAAGTTATCATCCATCGTGAAATGCAGATAGATCAGGTTTTTCTTTTCTTTCTGATCAATCCAGTTTTGCTTGAACCAGTGATACGGGCCATCCGGATTACAGTTGAACCAGAATTTTGAACCATCCACAGAACATCGTCCGGTCGCCTGGTTGACGAAGGACTCCGGCATTAGTGCAACCTCGTCAAAAAACACACCGGCCAGGGTAATTCCCTGGATAAGATCCTGTGATCGTTCGTCTTTTCCACCGAATATGTAGAAATAGTTCTCGACGTCACCTTTCGAGATGACAACAAGATTATCTGCTCGGTGATCCGAAACACGATAACCTCTTGATTTCAACATTAATTTCAACCAGAACAAAACGTTTCGTCTGAAAGAACCGATTGTCTTACCGCACATGGCGAAGTTCTGCCCCTGAAAGCTGCTCATTGCCCACAGGACGAACGAAAGTGACATACTGACTGTTTTTCCCGAACGGATTGCTCCGTCCGCTATAATTCCGTCACAGTCCTTTACGGGCGATTCCTCTGTCCACCAGTTAAGAACCTGCCGCTGTTTCCTGGAAAACGGCTGGAAATGGAAATACTGCTTAGTTTTCTTCATCTGCCCAGTCCTCTGCGGCTGTTCCTTTCAGTGCCTCTAAGAATCCATCATCAGCTGCTTCTGTTTCGTCATCTGTCTGGGCTTTCGCCTTGATCAGATCCGTCTGAGCTTTCAGCTGCTCGATTCTCGCTTTCTGCTCTGCTTCATCCAGTTCTGTCCTCTGCCGTTCGTTCCAGCCCTTGAAATTGTTTCTCAGGCTGAACTGTGCACCATTTGCACCATCACGATCAAAAAGACGTTGCTCCGTGTATGCTTCCACCATGGTCTTCGCACGCGTTATCGTGTCAACAAACTCTTTCTTAGCCTGGTAGTTAAGCAATGCCATCCTGCTCGTAAAACCCAGTGCAAGAGCCAATCCTGTCACGGTAGGCGGCCTGCTGTTTACGGTTATCGGATGACCGAATTTGTCCATTACCGGTTCTCCGTTGCCATCTCTTAGTATTTCACCTTCACATTCTTTGAAATATGCGTCGATCTTCTCTTCGATTTCTTCCTTGCATTTATATTTTGGTGGCCGTCCGACCGCCTTTTTCGTAGCCATTATGCCACCTCCTTGTCATTACTTTCGTTTCATTACCCGGTTCATAACTCGGTTTTTCCGTGCTGTTCTTCTGTATGCACTGTTATCTTTCAATCCTATACCAAGCTCATAATCCGGTCTGCTGTCTCTTTCCTTCTGATAAGCTTTTTCGGCTTTTTTATACTCTGCATTTGAAACAGCTTTTGTTGTGGCTCCGTTGGATTCTACTCTTTGCCGGAACTCTTTTGCAGACATATTCAGAGGCGTTGGCTCTGGTGTTCCGCTGATTCCCCTCTGGTAGTAATTCTGACCATCTTTGCTCGTGAAATAATATCTGGTTGTTTCACCGTTATGCGTTACATCAAGCCCAGTTGTTTTCAGTCCGCTGCCAGAACCTCCGCCTAAATTGCTGTTGCTTCCACGTCCGCCCATATATCCTCCTTTTTTGTGCATAAAAAAGAGACCCATTTCTGAGTCTCTTTCAGCAAATATCCGGATTTCAACCGGAGCCTCCTCTATCAAGGCGTACTCACCCTATACGATCATTTGCCTCTTCTATTGTACCATTTGTCTGTTACACTTTCAACCATTCGTTTTTCTTTCGGTGTTAAATTTGCGGCACCTTTCGCCCCGTCATTTTCATTATGCAGATATCCGTGGTGCGTATGAGGTATCATGTTCTTATGTGGATGCATCAAGTCAATCTGCTTACTTCTTTTATTTTCTTCATCATAATACGTAATTGCAGATATGTTATCCCTGTTATCTATTGTCACGTATACTCGCCTATTTGTCATTGTTTCTATTGGAGTTTTTGACGACTTCGAATCATTATACCTGACAAATTTTATATTTCCAGATTCATGTAACGTCGTGTATTCCGTTCCATAGGCTTTTCCTTTAACGCTAACCCCACTAGAACTCCCTCTACCACCCATTACATTTTGCCTCCTTGAATTTCTCCTGAAACGTCCGAACATGTACGATATTTCCCATACATTCTTCTGGTACATTTCCGTAGAAAATAATAGTCTCCGGTTCCAACCGTCTGACCATCTCTTGATATCCCTGTATGAATAATTCTTTTGCTTTCTTGTTCTTCTGCGTTCCAACACTGGATACAGCCACTGTTCCGTTTGTAGGTTCACCGTCGAAGCACCATTCATAACTATCCGGTGTGCTCCAGCTTATCGTTGGTATTACATCCACTCCATTTTCCTGTAAATACGCTCCGATCCAGTGTTTTCGGTAATGGTTGTAGATTTGAATGATTTTCGGAAAATCCGTATACATGGAGAAATCCGGTGTCATTACATACCGGAACTGCTGTAAGATCGGCAGGTATTTGTTTGGCTGGTTCCAGATACGATTGAACTGGTAGTCATCCAGAAAGAAATGTACGCCTTTCCCCTCCTTGTCCTTACAGGTTCTGCAATAGTTGAATCCTATAAATTCACATTTCTCAAACTCTGTAGCTTCTAACAGTGGTGTTCCGTACTCACCAACGCCCTCGTAGATACGATGCTGCAAATTTTCGTAACTCTGCATATTTCTTGTCATTCGTCTCACCTGCCTTTCTTGACAATAAAAAAGCAACCCTAAGGCTGCTTTTTATCATGCAATTTATTGTATAATCGACATTACACGATTGAATACATTATTCTTTATTTGTTTCTTATCTGCATCTGTTGCATTTAATGGTGTTCTCAGAAAAATCTGAACTCTACCACACTCATACTTTACCTTACTCACGTCAGGTATATTCTCTATTTGTTTCTTTTGTTCTTCTGTAAATTTCTCGCATTCCCACGTTATAGACTCCATATATTCACCTCCACAAAATCTTTTCTCCACTTTACAACATAGCAAAACCTTTTTCAAGTGGAAAAGACACCCGGCACTTCCAGATGTCTTTTTGCGGAAAATGTAGTATTCTTTTTGAGAAAGGATTCTTATATGTCCCCATCAGGGAAATCGGAACAGAAGGACTC
>ERZ827363.3895-NODE-3895-length-10961-cov-4.155786_pt1 | contig 10961 bp, 7 predicted proteins | sample MGYA00519776_ERZ827363 | MGnify/ENA primary metagenome ERZ827363 (study PRJEB31778, sample SAMEA3449288) | human gut metagenome | biome: human gut; feature: human-associated habitat; material: faeces | place: United Kingdom | collected 2010/2012 ...
CGGCGGCAGCGCAACCGTTGCCATCCCCAACAGCGGCACAACCGACATTGTCGTGGAGATCGGCACTAAAACCTACACGCTGACGATTCTGCGCAATAGCGGCACAGGCGGCGGAGCGACCAGCTACACGCTGACCTTCGACACCAACGGCGGCAGCGCCATCGCGCCTATCACCCAAGACTACGGCACCGCCATCACCGCCCCCGCCGATCCCACCAAGACTGGCTACACGTTTGCGGGCTGGACCCCGGCCATCCCGGCCACCATGCCCGCCGAAAACCTGACCGTCACGGCTCAGTGGCGCTACAATGGCGGCAGCAGCGGCTACAGCTACTACACCATCAAGGCAACTGCCGGGGCTGGCGGTTCCATTTCTCCCTCCGGCAATGTCAGCGTCCGCGAGGGCCGGGATCAGACCTTCACCATCACCCCGGATAAGGGCTATGCTGTCGTCAACGTCAAGATCGACGGCAAGAGCATCGGTGCGGTGAAGTCCTACACCTTTGAGAATGTCCGTAGAACCCATACCATCGAGGTCATCTTTATGAAGGCCAACGGCAACCCCCAGACCGGCGTGTTTGTGGATGTAGCCACCGGCAGCTATTATGAGGACGCCGTGGATTGGGCAGTGGAAAATGGCATTACCAAGGGAACCGATGATACCCATTTCTCCCCGGATGGCATCTGCACCCGTGCGCAGGCCGTGACCTTCCTGTGGCGTACCGCTGGCAGTCCCGAACCAGAAACCCGTACCATGCCATTTACCGACGTTCCCGCGGGCAGCTACTATTACGATGCTGTGCTGTGGGCAGTAGAAAACGGCATCACCGAAGGAACCAGCGACACCACATTCAGCCCGAACGCCACCTGCTCCCGCACCCAGATCGTCGCGTTCCTCTGGCGTTCTGAAAAATCCCCGGCAGCGGGTACGGCCAATCCCTTTGCTGATGTGAAGTCTACCGCCTACTATGCCGATGCGGTTCTGTGGGCGGTAGAAAACGACATCACCAAAGGAACCACCAACACCACATTCAGCCCCGATGCGGATTGCACCAGAGCGCAAATTGTGACCTTCCTCTGGCGCTGCAAGAAGTGAACGGCTGACATACGGCTAAACATTAAAGCCGCTGGCATGACCACATAAGCAAACATCGGACAGCGCAGCGGACGGGCATCTCGCCCCGGAGCTGCGCTGTTCTCTTTTCTCTACAAGAAACAAATCAATGACATTTTGAGCTGCGCCGCTATCCCAGCGCGGCAAGGAGACAGCATTATGAAAAGAATCACAAGAATCATTCGTCCAATCATCTGCATGGCCGTCCTTCTCTTTGCCATGACCACGGCAGTCATGGGCTGCTATCAGAAAGAGGCGGGGCCTATCGATATTCCCGGCAGAACGCCTTCCGGCACATCTGCGCCTCAGCCATCAGCGACTCCCGCGGACGAAGTTATCCCCTCGGTGGACAGGCAGGCAGAGTTGGCGGAAGCCAGAGCGAAGAATCCCGACACCGTGGCATGGCTGTATATTCCCGGCGTGGAGGTGGACGACCCTGTGATGCAGGCGGAAGACAACGGCTATTACCTGAAGCTGGATGAAAACGGGGAGTATGCCATGTGGGGATGCTATTATGCCCATTGTGAAAACGAAATCGGCGGCAGGGATAAGCTGGACAAAAACACCACTGTTTTCGGCCACTCCGCCAGCAACTGCGACCCGAACGGTGTGCGGTTCACCAAGCTCTACCGTTATATGGACGCAGACTTTGTAAAGGAGCATCCGTATATCTATCTCTCTGTGGATGGCGAGGACATGATTTTCCAGATCACCGCTCTATTTGTCACGGATATTGGCTTTGACTATATTGCGCCTAATCCCACGGGAGATGATCTGACCAGCTTCTTTGAGACGATTGCGCGGAAAAACTGGCTTGACTTTGATGGCGTGACCTTCTCCGAGGAAGATTCCGTCCTGACCCTCTCCACCTGCTGCCAGAAGTATGACAAGGCCAATACCGGCAACCAACGGCTCGTGGTCATGGCGAAGCTGCTGCCGGAGGAAGCCACAGAACGGGCATTCACCGTCAGGCTGGTGAAGAAGCCGGAAATGCCCTAAACAACAATATGATAAAATCGGACACCCATCCTTGCGATACTGAAAAGCAGCGTATGGTATAGGGAAAACGGCGGCTGCTCTGTACGGGGCGGCCGTTGTTTTTGCTGTCCCAACATTTTTCAGATGAAAGGGACCTATGCGTATGACAGGAGAGCACAGGAGGTGCCGCTAATGCTGCGGCAACGAGCTGCGCTGGGAGCATAGCCGGGCAATCCCGAAATGTCATGGGATACTTATGCCCTCCGGCAGCTACCGACAATTTCCATACTGAACCGCACCGAAGCGCCCATGCAGGCTTTTATGCCTGTGCGGGCGCTTTTTGTCGTTCACGGCACTTCTTCGCTGTGGGCTGCCGCTCCCCGCCGCCCTTCGTTCTGGAAGGAACATCCACCCGAACAGAACGAAAGGAGCGCAGCATGAGCCGCGAAAAAATATTTTTGAGAAATTTCCGAAAAATGGCCAATAGGGGCATTTGGAAAACCAGTAAGGGGTGAAAGCGGAAACCACGACCTGCCTTCCGGCGCGAAGGGAGGTGAGAAAATGGAACTTGAACGCCATTACGAGCACAAGAGGCATACCTTCGACAGCTACTGCAAGAAGGTCCTCAAAAACGAAGCGTCCAACATCTTCCGGCAGTTGCGGATCAGACAGGATCGCTTCGTGTCGCTGAGCGACCTTGCAGAAGAAACTGACGAGCAGTTTGCCAGCTATGACGTCTATCCCTGGGAGTACACCCCCTTCCCGCTGGACGGGGATGTGATCCTGATCCGGGATGACCGTCTGGCCGGTGCGCTGAACGCCATGCCCCAGGATGGGCGGAATATTCTTCTGATGTATTGGTTTCTGGAAATGGCAGGCCGTGAGATCGGCGAAAAGCTGAGCCTGCCCAGGCGAACCGTCAACAACCGCAGGCTGCGGGCTTATGCCATGCTGAAAGAGCTGATGGGAGGTGAGGCGAATGAGTAAGCACAAGCTGATCCCGTATCCGGTGATCGCCGCCGCTGTCCGGGGCGCCTCGGAAGCGGTGAACCGGGTGCTTGACCACTACTCCGGCTACATAGCGGCTCTGTCCATGCGCAGAGGGTATGACCAGAACGGGAACCCCTGCCTTGCTGTGGACGAGGAGATCCGCCGCAGACTGGAGACCAGGCTGATCATGGCTATTCTGGACTTTGACCTGAACTAAAGCCCAGGCGGGGCGCCGTGCGTACCCCTTTCCACACGACTGACCTCTTTGCTCCTTGACAAAGAAAGCCCGGCAAATCCCAGCGCAGCATAGAGCAGACGGATACATTACCGTCTGTGCGGAGCCATACGGCCGGCACGCCATGACCCTCCAACAGGGCGAGCGATACCCACCGGGCCGCAAAGCGGGCAAGGCAGCCCGCAAGCCACGATGCACAGGCGGGGCGATACTCCCTTGCAGTCACAGTCCGGGCGTGCAGCCGTATTCAGGCGGTGAGGCGTCGCAGACAATGAGTAGGGCCGCGCGAGAACCATGCGGGGGTGGGATTCCCGTGGAGCTGAAAAGCCATTCAGCCGTCCGTTTCTGCTGTTCTTTGTAAGCTATCAAAACATGATTTGTTTTCAGACGATCAGAAAGGGGCTAACTATGCAAACGACCGTTTCATCTGAAAAGAAATACGCCCCGCCGAAGCGGAGCGAAAAACAGATCGGCAACACAACCTTTATCGTCAATTCCTTCTTTCGAGAAAAGAGCGACGAGAGTATTGCCGTGAAGTTGGAATGTCTGATGAAAGCGGACGCTCAGAAAGAAGCGACAACTTAATTTTCCCAAACAGGCAGACAGGGACAAAAAGACGCGGTATAATGAAGGTGACTTCAAAACCGTGTTTGACTGCCGGATGGGAGGTTACTATGTATCATCAGTCAAACACCGCTGCCGCACTTCAATTCCCTTACAGCGCTATGAGCGTCGAAGCTGTTACCGCTTTGTACTGCCGTTTGTCGCGTGACGATGAATTGCAGGGCGACAGCAACAGTATCATTAACCAAAAAGAGATCCTTCAACGCTACGCACTTGACCACGGCTACAAAAACTATCGATTTTATATTGATGACGGCATTTCGGGTACGACGTTCAACCGACCTGGTTTCCAGCAAATGATTGCGGATATCGAAGCCGGCCTTGTCAAGCGGGTCATTATCAAGGATATGTCACGCCTGGGCCGTGATTATCTGCAAGTGGGCATGTATACCGAGATCATGTTCCCGGAGTATGACATTCACTTTATTGCTGTCAACGATGGTGTGGACAGCACCCAGGGTGATAATGAGTTCACTCCTTTTCGGAACATCATCAATGAGTGGTATGCGAAGGACACCAGCAAAAAGATACGTGCCGTGATGAAGATCAAGGGCAACGCCGGCGAGCATCTGACGACCCTGCCGCCCTATGGCTACATGAAGTCTCCTGACAACAAAAAGCTGTGGGTCAGGGACGAGGAAGCCGCAGCGGTGGTCTATGAGATCGGCCTATATGTGATGGACGGTTTCGGACCGTCCCAGATTGCAAGGAAGCTGACAGAGCGAAGGATCTTGACCCCGGCCGCCTATTATGCCAGCAGGGGCCGGAAAGCAAGCAATATCAAGCGGGGCTTGCCTTACGCATGGGATGCCTCCACCGTAGCGGATATCATGGACCGCTGGCGGGAGTATCTGGGGCACACGGTCAATTTCAAGACGAGGAAGAAGTCCTACAAGAGCAAAAAGGTCATCCATAATCCGGAAAGTGAGTGGCTGATCTTTGAGAACACCCATGACCCGATCTGGACGGAGGCAATCGCAGATGTCGCGAGAGCAGCAAGGCAGACGCGCCGTCGTCCTACAAAAATGGGAGAAATGGGGATGTTCTCCGGCATGATGTTCTGCGCAGACTGCGGATCTGTCATGTATCAATGCAGAGCCACCAACTTCCGGTGCGAGCAGGAATACTACCTGTGCGCCGGCTACCGAAAGAGCCGTGACTTCTGTGGTCAGACCCATTCCATCCGCACGGTGATCTTGGAGGAATTGATTCTGGAAAACCTGCGGGAGATCGTTTCCTTCGCCTCCCGCAGTAAGGACGAGTTTGTGAGGCTGGTCATGGACAGTGACCTGCGGCAGCGTGACCGGGATCTTGCAAAGCGGAAACGGCAGCTTGTCGATTCCGAGAAGCGGATCACAGAGCTGGATGCTATCTTCAAGCGGCTCTATGAGGACAACATTTCGGGCAAGCTCTCCGATGAACGCTTTCAGAAACTCTCTGCGGACTATGAGAAGGAAGAACGGGATCTCAAGGTGCTGACGAGTTCCCTTCGGAAAGAAGTGGAGCTGGAGGAAAGCAAATCGGCGGATGTTGATCGTTTTCTCTCCGTTGTGGAGAGGTACACGGATATCCCGGAGCTCGCGCCCTGCATCCTCCATGAGTTCGTGGAGAAAATCATCGTCCATGCGGCCAGCGACCCGAAGGGCAAGAATCGGACGCAGGAAATCGATATTTACTACAAGGGCATCGGAGCCTTGGAAATGTCAAAAGTCACGGCATCAATGGAAAAATGAGAAAACGGTACAGCTGAAGCTATACCGTTCTCTCTTTCCTCACGATGTTTTCTTATCGGGAGCTGCCCTTTTGCTTCTGACTTTTTCAAGGTCATTTGTGAGAAAAACTAAGTCCCATGTGTTTGTTTTTCATTTCGGCAGGCTCCGTAAGCAAACGTGTAATCGAAAATCCTTTTTCGAGGTACGGCGTTTTTACAGACAGGGAGTTTTCCTGCAAAAAGGGGAAAGGGGTATTGCCTTAGGCGCCTTGATCCGATTTTCAACAAGAGAAATCGAACTTAATTGTTCCACACTCATCCAATCAACAAGGAGAATCACCAAACTTCCCACGCCCTTACAGAATCCTCCAAAGTCTTTCAATCACAGTGAGAAACCCTGAATTTTTCACGCAGAATTTCTTCCAAGGTTTTTCAATCACCGGGAGAAGTCTTAAGTCTCTTCCGCACTTGCATTTTTCCGAAATCTCCCAATTTAAATGAGAAAGGCTTCGGAAAAACTGAAAAGACGTAAAAGGCTTAAGATTTTCTTGCTGGGGCGGGTGATTTTGGTGAGAGGGGGAGATAAAGAAGAGTGCGGGAAAATTTGGGGCTGTAAGGGTGGGAGAGGGTTGGAAATTCTTGCTGGGAGAAGGATTTGGAGAAAGTTGAGAGAGGGGGTTAAGGGCTTTCGGCAGAGAGCGGGAATTTTTGGAAATCGTGTGGTTTATATAAAGAAAAAACCATCGTTGAAGCGACGGTCTTTTCGTGGGGCTGGCTTTTTAAAAAATTGCGGGACGGGAGGGCTTCGCAAGAGGAAGCAATGGCGGCTTCTCGGTTTATTTTAAGTACAGGCGGCGGACGGCCGCCACATAGAAAAGCATGGTAGCGGAGTACCACGGGGCGCAGCCGGTGAATTTCCCGGTGAAGGGATCCATGTCCTGACCGAAGGGGGTATCAGAATCGGCGACGGCGTTGACCCACGCTTCCATTTCCTCTTCCAGAGCATTTCCGTAGCCGTAAAAGTCCATCCAGCGGAGGGAACGTTCAGCGGTAAGCCCCATGGCGTAGTAACCCCAGTCGTTGGAGCCGCCCCGCTTTTTGAAGAGGGGGTCGGAGGTGGAAAGGGAAGAGAAGGGGTAGGGCGTCCAGAACTCTTTGGGGCTATGGAGGTACCGGTCAAAGATCCGGTCGGCCCGTTCTTTTGGGAGCATATGGGCGGCGTAGAGGTTGGTGATGGAAATGGACTTGCACTTCCGGCGGTTCCCGAAGCGGTCGGCGTCGTAGTAGAACCCGTCTTCCGGGTCGTAGCAGACGGTATCCAGCGTGATCCGCAGGTAATTGGCGTCGGCGTACCAGCGGGAAGCCTCTTCCGGCTTATTCAGAGCCTTTGCCATATCGCCCAGAGCCGTCAGGGTGTCGTAATAAACGGCGTTCAGATCCGGGGCGAAAAGGGGGAGAAGATCCGGCTTCTCATTGCAGACCCGGGCATCGGCGCCGGGGGTGTCATTGGGGACACCGGACAGGCGGATGCTGTTGTCATGGCCGGTGTCAAAGAGACAGAAAAGCTCGATGAGCCCTTTCCCCTGGGTCATGCGGTAGCGCTTGAGCCATGTGTTCCAGCGGATGCAGGCATCGTAGGAGCGCTGCATCAGGGCAGGGTCGCGATTTAACTGAGCCGTTTCATAGCAGAGACGGGCGAAAGAGACGCACTCCTGCAGCTGGCCGTAGCCGACCGTCTGCCCGAAGGCTTTGGAGCGGGGATTGGAGGAATCCAGGACATAGCAGGGGAACTGCCCTTCCAGATTTTGTTCGTCCAAAAAGAGCTCCACGGCAGCCCTTGCCGTATACGCCATTTCCGGGCAGAGCTGCGCCCAGAGAACGGAATCGTAAACGTGTTCCAGCCAGACGCCGGGATAGGTGTCGGAGATGAGGAAAAGCGGCTCTTTATGACCGGGGAAGGTCTTGATGTTGACGGTTTTGATGTGTTCCAAAACCTCGTCGTATTTTTTGAGGATGGTTTCTTTCGTGGGCATGAAGCTGACTCCTTAATGAAAACTCAGCGGGAAGAGCGGAGGGCGTATTCCCGGTAGCGGCTGGGGGCGACGCCGTATTCCCGTTTGAATGCCTTCTGGAACGTCCCCAGATTGGGGATCCCTACGGCTTCGCAGACCTGCTGGACGGTCATCTTGTCTTCGCAGAGCAGCTCCGCCGCCCGCTTCATCCGGATGGAGTGGAGATAGCGGATGGGAGAGTGGCCGGTCTTTTTCTTGAAAAGGGTGAAGAGGTATTTTTCCGATACCCGGAACTCGTCGGCCATGACCGTGGCGCAAAGGGAGGAGTCGGCGTAATTTTTCTGGAGGTACTCCATCAGCCGGCGGCACTGGTCGTCCTGGACATCAGTGGACTGCTGCTTCGCTACGGCATCGGCTACGGCCCGGGCTGCATCGGTCAGTGCCAGCAGCGGTTTGGTTGGGTCGCTCCCGAAGCAGGAAAACCACGGAAGGGGCGGAACCTGGCACTGGGGAGCCGCTTCCCGGGCGGAGAGGAGGATCTGGGTCTTTAAAGTGGAATAGCGTTCCCGCAGATCGATCAGCTGGGCATCGAGGGGGCAGGCATAGAAAGTCTCCAGCGCGGCAACGGCGTTTTCCGCATCGCCTGCCGCCAGATGCTGGTGCAGGAGCAGGAGAGATCGGAGCCGCAGCTGTTCGTCGTCGTCGGTCGTTTCCGGATGGAGGATAGGTTCGCCGGGGGTGTGGTTCTCCACACTGGCGTAGTAGTTCATCTGACCGTGCTCGAAGAGGAGGCCGACGGTGTTGATGCTGGTGCAGAGCCCGCCGGGAGCCGCAAGAACCTGAGCGGCGAAATGCTGGGGCACTTCATTCAAAAGAGCCTGCAGGCTTTGGGTGATCTCTTCTTCGGTGCTGCCGTCCAAAGGATAGACCAGGCCGAAGGTATTCAGGTCAGTGGAGTGGAGGATGATGTTTTCCGACAGGTGCTGACGCAGGAACTCTAAGATCACCATGGTAGCCAGTTCCATGGAAGAGGAAGACTCTGCCGAGCTGATGAGGATCTTTCCGTAATAAACCACCGACTGCTCCGGGAAGGCACCCGGATCCATCTGGAGGGACTTAGCATCTTCCGCCCGGAGAGGGGAGGAGGAGAAGAGCCGGTCCAGCATATTGTTTTCAAGGGATTCCTGATAGTGGGCCAGCTGACCGCTGGCGGTCTCCCGGTCGGCAATCAGGCGGTCCAGGGAATTGGTCAGGGCGGCGTAGGCGTTTTTGTTGTCCGCCATCAGCAGGCCGTGGTCGGAAAGCTGGTGCATGACCGCCCGCCAAGGGAGATCCTGCTGGTAGGCGGAGAGGATGGCGAGGATCGCACCTACAAAAACGCTTAAAAGGATCACGATGATCGTGGTGTGATTGACGCTCTGAAGGGCGTCGCTCAGATACTGCTGATCCATGGTGACCTGAAAATTCAGAAGGCCATTGGCGCCGGAGGCTTTCATGGAAAAGCCGGAATCGCCGTCTTTTTCGGCGGTGCTTTCAAATAATGTGCAGTCGATAATGTGCAGTCGCTTCCGGAGGCGTTTGAGGTGACTTTCAGGGAAGCGTAGGGACGGGCCGTATCGGAAATGGCGATGTCCATGATCTCATTCTGAGAGAAGAAAATATAAGCAACGCCCCGGCGGGCGGTAAAATTGGTATCGTCCAGCGGAAGCGTATAGCAGAAGAGGGTAGGCTCCGTAGGGGCGTCCCGGCGTCCGATGCCGCTGCAGGGGATGAATTGCCGCAGCGCCGGGCGGATCTTGCTGGTGTAATTCCGGATCAGGTTCGCATCCAGGCCGGGCGCGTCATAATAAAAGAAGAAACTTTCCACCGAAGGGCAGACGGAACGGGAGGTGACTACCAAATCCGTATCCTCATAGACCAGGACGATCTCTTCTATCAGCGAGTTGTGGGAGACGATGGTGTGAAGACGGTTCTGGGTATCGTTTAGGGTATTGGCGTCATAACGTCCGATGAAACGTTTTCCGGAAGAGGACAGCTCGTCCCTGAGGGAAAGAAGGCTGTCCGTAACATTTGAGATCTGGTCGTCCACTTGTTCCACGCCGGTTCGGAGGGTAGAGGCAAGGGCTTCCATTTCCTTCCGCTTCATGGAGCTGTGCATCTGCACGCTCAGGACGATGATCCCCAAAAGGATAGAGAGGATGATAACGATGGAGAAATTCAGCATGAAGGAGCGTCCGAAAAGCGACGGCTTCTGCTTGGAACCTGATTTCTGCAATAGATGGGAGGGTAGACGTTCACGGGATGGCAATCTCTTCATAAACAGATTCTTCCTCTTCATTTGTCTAAGCTGACGGAATCTTTCGCTATGATTTTGGTGTTTCGCATAGCTTTTGTATCAGAACGTCGAATAAAATATTTTTTGGATTTATCAGTTTGTACTATTATACCAACACTCCGGAAAGAAGTCAAGAAAAATGCGAGTAAAGTCCGTATTTCCGGGCTTTGGGCAATGAAAGGGAAAAAGCAAACAGGCGGAAAATCGTACTCTTTTCCGTCTGTTCCGAAATTTACACCCATCAAATCATACGAAAATACCGCCTTTTTCTATTTTTATATTTGCGGATCCTTTCGCGGCGTGCTATTCTTAAGCCAGTGACCGCGACAGAACGTCAGAACGACGGAAAACAGCGGAATCCATACATGGGGGAAGACTGAATGGCAAAAACAAAAGAAGCAAAAAACCATTCCCGCAGTACGGTTTGGAAACAGGTCAAAGTCAACTGGCAAATGTATCTGTTCCTTCTGCTGCCTGTGATCTGGCTCATTGTTTTTAAGTACGTTCCGATGTACGGCGCACAGATCGCATTCCGTGATTACACGATCCAGGGAGGCTTCACCGGATCCAAATGGGTGGGCTTAAAGCATTTCAACCGTTTCTTCACCAGCTACTCCTTCGGAAACACGCTTTCCAACACCCTGATCCTTTCCTTTTATTCGTTGATCGTCGGGTTCCCGCTTCCCATCATCTTCGCTCTGCTTTTGAACTCCGTTCGCAGCAAGCGGTGGAAATCGGTGGTGGAAAACGTCACCTATATGCCTAACTTCATCTCGGCCGTGGTTATGGTCGGTATGCTGTTCCGGGTCATGGACGTGAACTCCGGTCTTCTGGCGAACATCTACTGTGCCCTGACGGGAGCCAAACAGCTTCCCTTCAACGCCATGGCAAGCGGCTGGGGCTTCCGGCACCTGTACGTCTGGTCCGGCGTGTGGCAGGGAACCGGCTGGGGAAGCATCATC
>ERZ827363.3897-NODE-3897-length-10955-cov-2.682752_pt1 | contig 10955 bp, 9 predicted proteins | sample MGYA00519776_ERZ827363 | MGnify/ENA primary metagenome ERZ827363 (study PRJEB31778, sample SAMEA3449288) | human gut metagenome | biome: human gut; feature: human-associated habitat; material: faeces | place: United Kingdom | collected 2010/2012 ...
GAGTGTGGGTTTTGTGAATGGGCGTCCCGTGAACCTGAATAAAAGTAAGAAGGAGATAAATTTCATGAAGTATAAGATTTCAATGGCACCTATGGAAGGATTGACAGGTTACGTCTATCGTAGGGCGCATCATGCATATTTTGCACCGCTTGATACCTACTATACGCCATTTATTTCAAATAAGAAATTAGGAAGTCGTGAACGCAATGATGTGTTGCCAGAACATAATGAGGGAATGCATGTAATTCCGCAAATTCTGACCAATCGTGCTGATGACTTCTTGGAAATTGAAAAGCAATTGTATGAATATGGATATCGAGAGGTGAATCTCAATTTAGGATGTCCGTCTGGGACAGTAACTGCAAAAGGACGTGGGGCAGGTTTTTTAGCATATCCAGAAGAGTTGAGCAAATTTTTGGATCAGATATATTCAAAAACGAGAATGAAGATTTCTGTAAAAACAAGGATTGGCATTTCATCAGAGGAGGAGTGGCCACAGTTATTAACACTGTTTAACAAGTTCCCAATTGATCATTTGATTATTCATCCTCGTTTGTTACAGGATTTTTATAAAGGTTATCCTCATATGGATGCTTATCAGTATGCAAAAGAGCATAGTTTATCCCCAATTTTTTATAATGGAGATATTCATTTTGTGGATAAGTGGAATGAAATAAAGGGTGGTCTTGGGATACAGACAAAAGGTGTTATGCTAGGTCGTGGTTTACTTATGAATCCTGCTCTTGCAGAAGAGATTAATCATGAAATGGAAGAAGGCGTTAGCGAAAAAAGGAACGTGGAGAAAACGCTGTCATCTGAGCGATTGAAGAAATTTCATGACGCGATTTTAGACGGATATTGTGAGGAGATGTCAGGAGATCGCAATGTTTTATTTAAGATGAAAGAGTTATGGGTTTATCTGGGAAATGGTATCCAGGCATCGCCTAAGCTATTGAAACAGATTAAAAAGTCTAACTCTGTGAGAGAATATAAAATTGCATCGGATGCGATTTTTCGAGAATATAATTAAAAATAATGTAAAATTAAAAAGCTTTTCTACCCTAAAATGTTAGGGTAGAAAGGCTTTTTTTGTGTAAAAGTAAAAATATAAACTCACACAATATGTATTATATATACAATATGGATGCTTATTATTAAATAAATAGAAAAAACATTGACTTTAACTATCAATCTGTTAAAATGTGCTCATCAGTAAATTTTAATTTATTATGAATGAAATTTTAGTGGTAAAAATACCAGTGAAAAAGAAAGGAGAAAGTGTGCATATGAAAAAGGTAGTGGCAATGTATGAGCAGGAAGAGGCTTATGGAAAAAATCTTGCAGAATATGTGAACCGCAAGGAAAATATGCCATTTGAAGTGCAGGTATTTTCGCAGGCAGATAAGCTGTCAGATTATCTGCAGGGGCATACACCGCAGCTTCTCCTTCTTTCTGAAGAAAGCAGTCTAGAATCATATGGTGATATGTGCAAGAAAACGCAGGATGTTTTATATTTAACTGAACATAAAGAGCAGGCACGTGATCATAAGGAAAACCATATTTATAAATATCAGCCTACGGATCAATTATTAAATCAATTGATGCAGCATATGAGTGATCATGAGAAAAAGGACAGTCCAGTAATGCAGGAATCGTGTCCTATATACGGTGTGTATTCTCCAGTGGGAAGATGTGGAAAGACAACGTTTTCTCTTTTGCTTGGGGAGTTACTGGCGCGCAAGCGATCAGTCTTGTATATAGGTTTTGATGAATTGCCGTTTTGGGATGAGGAAGAAAATATATCAGAGGAGCAAGGTGAAAAAGGAACGCTATCAGATGCCTATTTTTACTGGCAAAGACAAAAATTAAAGGAAAAATTGCCAGTACTTGTATCACATTGGCATGGAGTTGATGTGCTTACTGGAATGAATTGTCCAGAGGATCTATGTGCAATACAGCCAGAAGAATGGAGCCAGTTGATTTTAAAAATTGCGCAGGAGACAGAATACGCAGCGATTGTTTTAGATATTGGATCAAAGCTGTGGCTTGCAGATTCAATGTTTTCGATGTGTTCTCAGCTGTATGTGCCAGTGCTTTCAGAACGTTTGGCAAAAGATCAGCAAAGACGTTTTGAGCTTTGGCTTGAGAAAAATGGTAGTGATGAGCTTTTGCAGCGTATGCAGATTGTAACTTTGCCTCAGTGTGCGCAAAATGGAACAATGAAGGAACGGTTAGAATACGCTCTGTGGGGAGAAGCAGGAGATTATGTGCGCAATTTAATAAAGAGTGAATGGTAAATAAAATGAAAAAATGCGATGAGGAGCTGTTTTTGCTGAAAGGTCAAAGAAACAGTAATGAAGATGATGAAAAACAACGGCAAAATCTTTTTGGATTGTTGCGTACCCAAGTAGTGGAGCAGCTTGATATGACAAGAGAGCTGACAGATGATGAATTGTATGCAAGCATTGATGAGGTTTTGATGATGCCGCAGTACAGAAAACAATTTTCAGTGCGGGTTTTGACGCAGCTAAGACAGGCATTGTATGATTCATTTCGAAGGCTTGATGTATTAAGTGAGGCATTAGATGACCCGGAAGTGACAGAGATCATGGTCAATGGTTATGATCAGATTTATGTGGAAAAGCAAGGTGAGTTAGTTCGTTTTCCTAAGGCATTTTCATCGCAGGAGAAATTAGAGGATGTAATTCAGCAAATTGTAGCGAAAGTAAATCGCCGGGTAAATGAGGCAAATCCAATGGCAGATGCTCGCCTTGAGGATGGATCACGAGTAAATATTATTCTTCCTCCAATCGCGCTCAATGGTCCGATTCTTACGATCAGGCGATTTGCAAAGCATCCTCCTGATATGCACCAACTAATAAAATGGGGTGCATTGTCAGAGGATGTAGCGCAATTCTTAGCGAATCTGGTGCGAGCACGCTACAATATATTTATATCGGGAGGAACCGGTTCAGGAAAGACTACATTTTTGGGAGCACTTGCGGAGTATATTCCTGATCAGGAGCGTGTTGTCACGATAGAAGATTCCGCAGAGCTTCGTTTATATCATATCCAAAATCTGGTTCGCTTAGAGTCAAGAAATGCAAGCCAGGAAGGAAAATATGAAGTGACAATTCGGGACTTGATTAGAAATAGTCTGCGTATTCGTCCTGATCGTATTGTTGTCGGAGAGGTACGAGATGCGGCTGCGCTAGATATGCTTCAAGCGATGAATACTGGTCATGATGGTTCACTTTCAACGGGTCATGCCAATAGTGCACAGGATATGATGACACGTCTTGAGACAATGGTTTTGATGGGAGTGGAGCTTCCGCTTGCAGCAATAAGGGGACAAATTGCCTCGGCAATTGATATTGTAATTCATTTGGGGCGTTTACGAGATCGTTCCCGAAAGGTACTTTCTATTCAGGAAGTTACTGGTCTTGACGAAAAAGGAAATGTAACACTGTCTGTACTGTATCAATTTCAGGAAACGGGGGTTGTGGATGGAAAGATCACAGGAAAACTCGAGGCGGTTCATTCACTTAAAAACTGCGAAAAACTTAAGAGCGCAGGAATTGTATTGTCTTCCTGAGGTATTAGGCTTTAAGGAGAAGCTTTTGTATGGAGCTGTGGGAGCAGCAGGCTGGTTAGGGCTTACTTATATTTTTTATCATGATTTTTTGCCAGGATTTATTTCAATGCTACCGTTTCTTTATTTTTTCTTTCGATGGATTAGAAAATCGCTGCATGAAAAGCAAATACAGCGTATCAGACGCGAATTTCAAGAATTAATTCAATTGTTATCTGGTGCATTTAGGACTGGCCATTCAGCAGAAAATGCAATGCAGGAGGCTTCTGAGCAGCTATCTATGATGGAAGGAGAAACTGCTTATATGGTTCAGGTTATGCAGACAATGCTTACAAAAATGAGTTTGGGAGAACCTGCTGAGCAGGTATGGCTGTCGTTTGCAGATGCATGTGAGATAGAAGAAGTAAAAGAATTTGCAAAAGCTTTTGCGCTTGCTAAGAGAAGTGGTGCATCAATGCCATTTATTTTGCAGAAAATCGCTAGTCAGCTTGTATTGAAAGTGCAGACGCAGTCTCAGATCGAGACAATGCTTGCAGGGAAAAAGCTAGAACAAAAGATTATGAATTTGATGCCAGTTGGAATCCTTTTATATTTATCTGTTACATCACCGCAGCTGCTTAGTGTAATGTATGAGACGATGACAGGAAAGATGATTATGACAGTGTGCCTTTTTATTTATATAACGGCATATCTTCTTTCTGAGAGGATAACGAGACTAGAATAGTCTGTAATTAAGGATGCTGTAACTAAAACAAGAAAGAATGAAGTTGCTGAAAGGCAATAATAGGGAGGTGTGCTGCATGGCGTTGTTTTTTAGTTGTCTGATGGTAGGATTAGTAGTAATTGCTGTATGGAAACGAAATTATAAAAAGGAAACAATTGACAACATTCTGAGTGAGGGAAACAAAAAAGAATGGTTACGGTTTTTATTTCCAATGGGACTGTGGATTTATGATTTGCTTTTAAAGAAGCAGCCAGCTCAAAATGAAGAAGAAAGAGAGTGGGCAAATGCCTTATATGTAAGAGAGGATGCAAAGAAAAAGCTGCAGCTTCAAGGCGCAAGGCAGATGGTAAATTTCTGGATATGTTTATTTTTTGCGAGTGTTCTTGGAATTGCTGTTTCATTTTTTCCAGATACGCAAGTACCAAAAACAGAGCTAGAGCGTCCGGAGTTTGGACAGACAAAAGACTATAGTTTGACAGTGGAAGGTTTAGAAGAGGGAGATCAGACCATTCACGTAAGTGTAGATGGAAAAGAACCAGAGACACAAGGCATGATGGCTGTGTTTGATGATGCATTTGATTCAGTAAAAGAACAGATTTTAGGAGAGAATGAATCACTTGAAAATGTTCAGACTAATCTTTCTCTCGTTTCTTCCACAATTTATGGAATACGTGTGGCGTGGAAAAGCTTAACTCCAGAACTTTTGGATGATTTTGGCGTGATTCAAATACAAGATATCCCTCCAGAAGGTGTTACTGCTCAGCTTCAGGTAAAGCTATCTTATTCTATGTATGAACAGTATTATACACTTGATGTGAGACTGATGATGCCAAAGAAGGATGCGCAGTATTATATGATGCTTTTGACAAAACAGTTAAAGGATGAAAATGATAATACGAAAACAAAGTCGATAGTGACGCTTCCTGAAAATATAGAAGGAAAGAAGTTAACCTATAAAACAGTGCAAACACAGCCGATCCGCCTGATGCCAGCGCTATTTTTACTATTGCCGTTTATTTTATATGAAATTGCAAGGCAAAAAAGGAAAGAAGCATTTGAGAATCGAAATAAACAGCTGATAGCTGATTATCCTAATTTTGTGTTTGAGTTAGGATTGATGATTCAGTGTGGATTAAATGTACGCACGGCATGGAATCGTTTGGCTGCAGAATATGAAGAAACACAGCATAAATGCAAGGGATATCAACGTTATCTGTTTGAAGAAATGCTTGTTACCCGAAATCAGATAGAGGCAGGTGTAAATGAAGCAGCAGCATATGGTGCATTTGGAAGGAGGTGCAGAGCACACTGCTATTTGAAGTTAGGAAGCAGCCTTGAACAGAATTTGCGTCAAGGAATATCGGGATTAGAGCAGCAGCTTGATCAAGAACTGACACAGGCGTTAGAACAGAGAAAAAACCAAGCAATACAGGATGGTGAGCGTATGGAAACCAAAATGTTGTTTCCGATGTTTCTTTTGCTTGGATTAGTAATGGCTATAGTAATGATACCTGCATTTATGAGTATGTAGTGATTAAAAATAAAGAATTACGGAAGGAGGTATATTTCGATGGAAGGAATTAAAAAACATACGGTTTTTTGTCGTATCACTGATGGCGCAGTGAAGAAAATTAGAAGATTTAGAAATAATACAAAGGGAGTTACTACTGTTGAGGTGATCTTAGTTCTTGTAGTGCTTTTGGCAATTGTTGTAATTTTTAGAGAACAGCTTACCGCTATCGTAACTGGAATTTTTAGTCATGTAAATAGTACAGTAAGTGAATTGTATGGATGATGAAAAGGTTACATGAGAAAGCCAGTATAACTGTATTTTTATCGCTGCTGCTTGTACTATTTATTGGATTTATTATGATGATGACAGAGCATGCGAGGATATTTGGACTTCGTCAGCGCCTGGTCTGTGCTACAGACTCTGCAATGGATTCATTATTTTCTATGTATGATCGTGAATTACTTAATGAATTTGATTTAATGCTTTTAAATGAAAATGAATTAAGTAATAATCAAGATATAGAGGAGGTTGTAAGCAAATATTTGACGATGAACGCAAATCCAAAACAAGACCATTTGCTTTTATCTGGGAATCTATATAGAGGAACAAGCAGCACTGCAGAGATTGAAAATACGGTTTCAGTCATTGAAAATGAAGGAGAATTATTTGCCAGAAGCGTACTGGAATTTATGAAATACCGCACACTTGGAATTGCGGTTGAAAAAGTACAAGAGCAGCTTGAAGAGCTGGAAATGGGTGATGATGCGAAGACAATGGCAAAAGAGCAGCAGGAACTGGAACAAGAAAGTTTTGATGAGCAGTTTTTAGAAAAAACGAATGAAGAAAAGAAGAAGTATGAGGAAGCGATAGAGGAAAGCTGGCTTGAAAAATTAGAAAAGCTCAAGGAAGATGGTTGGCTGAATTTTGTACTGCCGTTTGATCAGGCTGCATCAGGATATGTTATTGAGGCAGAGGATCTTCCATCAAAGTGGAGATCTGTAAATTTTACATGGTATCACTCTGCGATTAGTGAAATGGAAGAAAGTTTTTTGTTTACAGAATATCTTTTAGAGCATTGCCGCAGTTTTACAAGTACAGGCGAGACAAATAAAATGGCATATGAGCTAGAATATATACTAAATGGCAAAACAAGTGATAAGGAAAATTTAAAATCAACAGTAAATTCACTTCTTTTAATGAGAGAGGGACTGAATTTATTTTCTGCATGGAAGGATCCTGTCTTATCATCTCAGGCAGAGACAGCGGCAGCTACTCTTGTTGGTTGGACTGGCGTATATCCTGCCATTAAGCTGACGCAGTTTACAATGATTGCAGGTTGGTCATTTGCTGAGGCTATAGTTGATGTAAGAACATTGCTAAGCGGAGGCAATATTCCTATTATTAAAAACTCAGAAAGCTGGACATTGGAGTTTTCACAGATCGCAGATTTTTTGGATGGAGATTTGTTTTTAACAGCAAAAGAGAATAATGGACTGTCATATGATGAATACTTACGCCTTCTTTTGTATGCGCAAGGGCGAAGTGATAGACGCTATCATACAATGGATGTCATTCAGCTTAGAATGAGAGAAAAAAATCCTGATTTTTCGATGGCGGATTGTTTGGGAGCTGTACAGGTTAAGGCAAGTATGAAGGCGGCACCGATTTTTTATTGTTTTGCTGGGTCTGGATATGAGATTTCGTGCGAACAAAGCCGTATGTATTAGATTAAAATTAAAATAAAGAAAGGTGGTGTACCATGAGGCTGGCAGTTGATCATAGAAGAGCATTCAAAAAAAAATCCAGGTATCGATCATTTTGTTTTTCAGTCGGCTGCCAGCAATGCAACGGTTCGCTGACTGTTGAAGCCAGTATAGTACTACCTATTTTTCTTAGTGTTATTATGGCACTTATGTCTTTTTTTGAGGTTATACAGATACAGACGCGGATTCAGCAGGGAATGAAGGATTCAGTTACAAGTGCTGCTGGATATTATTATTTGCTTGAAGAGCCAAATGAGGCAGAAGATGTAGGCGGTGAAGAAGCAGAGGATGTGATCACGCTGATAGTTCAAGGTGGAATTACAGCAGTTTATTTAAAACAAAAGCTTCTGTATTCAGTGGGAAGAGAAATTTTAGATCGTTCATGGATTATAGGAGGAAGTGATGGACTGACAGTACTTGGTTCTCGTTTTCCAGATGATGATGGAAATTTAGATCTTACCGTAACATATCGCGTGAGAGTTCCGTTTCTTCCGGGAAATTTCGGTTCACTTTTATTTACGCAGCGGGAGTGTCAGCGTGTATGGAGCGGAAATAAAGCACCATCGCAAGATGGCGATAAGATAGAAGATGAGACTAAGGAAGACCAAATTGTGTATATTACGGAAACAGGAAGTGTGTACCATACAAGTTTGGACTGTTCATATTTGAAGCTTTCTGTGAAACAGATCCGTCATAATGAGGTAGTCAATTACCGCAGTGATGATGGCAGCAAGTATTATGCATGTGACAGATGCGAAAAAGGCGGAAGTGGTTTTTGGGTGTATATTACATCAAGTGGAAATCGTTTTCACACAGATCCAAATTGTGCGGCGCTAAGAAGAAATGTAAAGTCAGTAAAGCTTTCAGAGGTTTCAGATCGTCACTGCTGCAGCCGCTGTGCCAAACAGGATGATGGAGGAAAATCATGACGCAGGCAAGGTGGATTTTTATTATTTTATGCTTTTTGCTTCCAGCGGCAACTGATTTGTTATTTCATAATGTATCTGTGTGCTGGCTGATTGGATGTACAGTTATTGCAATGATTTGGAATTTCTTTTGTGGATGCGAAATCCTTGATTTAGTGTTTTGCTTATTTCCAGGGATGATAGTGTGGCTTTTGGCGCGTTTTAGTAAAGGCATTGGAATGGGTGATGTACTTTGCATATTTTTGCTTGGAACGGGCTGTGGGGTGGAAATAGGGCTGGAAATTTTATTTGTAGGCAGTATTCTTTGTCTGTGTGCACAGTTGATGCAAAGAGTTTTTATAACACATGTTTACCAAAAAGAAATACCATTTGTTCCTTGGCTGCTTGTCTCAATTTGCATCAATTGTCTGATATATACTGCGTTTATAAGCAAGTAGTAAAACCGGACTGCGAATGTTAGCTTTACGAGAAAGAGGTGTTTTGTGAAGCAGGAAAAGAAAAAGATTGTTATTCTGATCAAAAAGAAGCTTTTATTTCGGGAAAAAGCAAGCTTTACTGTGGAGGCCAGCTTGATTATGATGACAGTTCTCATGGCTGTTTTTATGTGTATTTATTATGGTTTTTTCACTCATGATAAAGCAGTGTTAGAGGAAGTATCGTGGCATACAGCGCAAAAAGCGATGCTTTTGGTGGCAGAAAACAGTAGTATGAAAGATGGAGCTTTTTCTTGGGAAGAACTTCAGGAAAAAGGGCTTTTATGGCGGATCTCGCAGAATACGGCAAACCAGGATATAATTTGTGAATATGCAAATAAGCATATAGAAGGTGAATTATTTGCCTGTGATATGCCATCATTTTTGGTGAAGGCAGGACCTGGAATGGTTAAGATTACATATAAGGCACCAATACGTCTTCCTTTTTTTGCACTGATGCGTTTATGGGGAACACCAACAGAAATTACAGGACAAGTGCAGGTACATGAATCAAAGCAGGAGGAGTTTATCAGACTTGTAAGAGGAATCAAGCGGGATAAAGAAACAGCGTCAGATTCTAAAGAAATATCAGCTGAAGATTGAACATTTTACGAAAAGCAATAAAAATTCATTACAGGGGGTGATATAATGGCACAAATGGAAGTATCATACAGCCGAAGGCTTGATTATCAGTATATGATGATAGAGACAGACGAGGAAGCCAGATCAGATTATAGGTTGTCAATGCTGATTAACAATAGGATCAATGGATTTTTACCTGTACATGTTCAGCAGATGAATGGAAAAAGTACGCTTAGCTATGAGATTACATCATTAGAAAACTTACCGGAATTTCTTGATGCCAGAAAGATCACCTATGATGAGATGGTGTCACTTCTATTGCAGTTTTGCAGTGCAGTTTCAGAGGCGGGGCGTTATTTGCTAGACGGAGAAGGAATATTGCTTGAACCTCAGTATATATATGTTTCGAAAAGCTTAGAACGTATTCGATTTTGCTATTATCCATATCAGCATATGCCGTTGCATCAGTCTGTAAATGTATTATGTCGATTTTTGATTGATCATATTGATTATGATGATAGAAGAAGCTTAGAACTGGCATATGGACTTTTTCAGGAAAGCCTTCGGGAAAATTTATCAATCAGTGTAATTGTTGGATGCATAAAAGATCGGTTAGAGAATGCCACAAATGATTCTTGTGATTCTAAAGTATCTTCTGTGCAGATAAGTTCTCAAATTAATAAGCAAATAACAGACCAAGAATGTGGACAGAGCGATTCTAAACAGACTGATTCTGGTGCAAGTGAACAGGAAAAACAACAGAAAATACAGCAGGAAAAACAATATAAAAATGTGCAGCAAGTGTCAGATTCACCTAAGAGGGAAAAAACAAAATGCAAGCAAAAAAAATCGTCAGTTACAGTTATTGGCATATTATTGATTATGGTTATTTTGGGATATGTGTTTTTTACAGCAGGGAAGCGTTTGCTTTTGTTAGATCTCATCAATAAAAATCTGCTTGCAGCTGCCGGGATTTTCATAGTCGTGGCGGCAGTGGCAGCAGCATTTATGGCATATTGGATATTAAAGCCAAAACATTGACAAATCTTATTTCTAATGATAAAGTTGACTGACAGAATTTTGCTAGTTACATTTCATTCAAATATGTGTCCTGTGAATTGTAACTTTTGTTAAGTACAACGAGGTGATAAGGGTGGATCAAAAATTGATGCGCGAATTTGTGGAAAAAAAGCTGAAGCGTGGTGGGTATACGAATATTGCTGCAGCAAATTTTCCTTGTGGTGTATGGATCAAAGAGGATACGAAGCTGTATGCAGTTTGTCTGTTCGATGATCCAAATAAGCTGGCAGCCGATCCGTGGAGAATTGATAGGGTAGTTGATTATGCAGCACAGAAGGTTAGAGAGCAAAAACAGCTGGAGT
>ERZ827363.3898-NODE-3898-length-10954-cov-5.729333_pt1 | contig 10954 bp, 8 predicted proteins | sample MGYA00519776_ERZ827363 | MGnify/ENA primary metagenome ERZ827363 (study PRJEB31778, sample SAMEA3449288) | human gut metagenome | biome: human gut; feature: human-associated habitat; material: faeces | place: United Kingdom | collected 2010/2012 ...
AGCCGCCGGAGCGGTGCTTAAGCCGTAAGGCGGGAATTGTGCGGTGTTGCCTTTGTTACCGGGACAGTGTCTCCCCCTACCCTGCCTTACTTTGCGGCTTCAATCAAATCCCGGAGGCTTTGCGCCTGCTCGATCAGCTCATTCAGGATCGCAACATCATTATCACGGCGCTCCTGAGACATCTTTCTGACGCCGCGCTTATAGCTGGTAGAACTCATTTTCTTAAAAATCTTATTAGCAACAGGCTGGATCGTCTTTTCCACAAAGGTCGCGCTTTCAGACTCGCTCTTTTGCTCCTTTTTTTCGACGCGCTTTGCCTCCTGATCTCTGGCCACATCCTTTGCGATTTCTTCGGCCTTCTCCGTATCATGCCGACTGACGGCGGTACGGTACTCCCCTACCCTGTTCTGCAGCAGGCGGATTGCGTTTTCACACTCCGCAAACGCAGTCTCCAGGCGCTCGTCCCGCTCATCCGGCTCGTTGGTTTTTCTGGCTCTGTCAATAGCCCGGATAAAGTCATAATGTACGCTGTTGCATTCCTGCAACAGGCGCTCCCGGGCATCGGTGTCACAGTTGCTCACATCAATCGCGCTCAGCAACAGATAGCACTGCGCAATTTTATGCTGCTCCTCCGGCTCCAGCGTGATATAGCTTTCACACTCCATGCGGGTCAGGAACTTGTTATCCAAAAGGCGAAGCAGTTCTTTGTCCAGCTTTTCCTCAATGCGGAAATCACGGTCGATCTGCTTGGCTGTGGTTGCACTCACTTCCTTAATTGCCTTTTTAGCGTCCTTTTCCGTCATATTGAACGGCTCGTTCTGAAGGCAGACCACAAATTCTGCAACGGCCTTGCGGCGGATCTGTTCATCCGCAAAGCCGCCGCGGACCTGCAGGTTCGCACTGTATAAAAGCACCTTTTTTTCATTTTCCGAAAGACTGGTTGTGATCACATTGCAGTTTTTGATGGTGTTCCAGGTGGCGTCTCCTCTCTTTTCAAGGTACTCCATCGCGCGGTAGCGGCGCTCACCGGAGAGAAGGACATACACCGTTTTCCCATTTTCTTCCTGCGGAAACACCACCAAATTATGCATCAGGCCGTTGCGCTGAATATCCTCCGCCAGCTGCACAATATCCTCTTGGGTATCTGCCTGCCGGAAGATTTCGTTGTCCGCGTTTACGCGAATATCGTACAGTGCAATATCCCGAGCTTCGTATTCAATGCTTTTATGCCCTGCGGTCAGATCACTGATAATTTTTCCTGCATCACCATTATTGGAATCAATTTTGCCAAGCTCTGCATCCGTCGGGCGGGAACGTTTTACGATTTCCTTCTTTTTGGCGGGGCTTTTCATTCCCATATCATTTCACCTCCAGACGCTTTTTCAACTCTTCGTAGGCTTTCACATAGGCTTTTGCCACAGGCTGCGTTTTTGCCATATAGCACACAGGCAAAAAGCGGGAAATGGATGTTTTCACCGTCTTGCTTGTGGGAATTGCGACGCTGAACAGCGATGTGCCGAGTTCTTCTTTAAAGTGCTCCTGAATCTTCTTGTCTGTTGCTGCGCTTTTGTCTACATTCACCAACAACACACCGGCACCCATCAGGTGAGAAGTGGAGCTTTGCTTCATCTTGTTACATTCATAATAAAGGCGAAATGCCGATTCTTCGGAGTTATCCTCACAGCCGGCTGGAATCAGGATATAATCCGCTGCATAGATTGCATTGGAAAGCAACAAGCTGTCCCGCGTAGGCTGTGTGTCAATAAGAATGTAATCGTAATCATCACGTACCTGATTGAGAAAATAGCACAGAAAATCCCCCATACCGGAAACCTTTCTCGGATCTCCGTCCTTCAGGCGCTCTGCATCGCCAATCAGCAGTTCAATGCGCTTATTGATTCGCGGTGTCTGCGCATCGCACGGGATCATATCCACATTTTCATACTGCGTTTCCACAATAAAGTCTCGCGTCTTGCTATGATACAGGAACCCGTCGAAAAGATTATAGAGTGCCTTGCCGTAGAATTCATCGCTTGTGATGCTCAAGCCGCCGCTGAGTGCTTTGGTGAGATTTCCCTGCGGATCAGTATCCACGCAAAGAACTTTTTTCCCCTCATCGCCCATCAGATAGGCAAGATTGGAGGCTGTTACGGTTTTACCCGTGCCTCCCTTTTCAATGGCAATTGTAATAATTTTTGCAGACATTGAGCAATTCCTCATTTCTGTAAAGACTGTTATTTGTGGATGTGTCCGTCAATTCTTGTTGCTGTGAATTATCGTTTTGTAATTCTCTTGTAATCGATTTTCCATGCCTTTTTGCCATTTCCGGTTGTACGATTTTATCATACTTCAGTGGCTGAATATGTTGAAGCCTATACCTCGCCACAAAATAGTTGCAGCCATCTTTTGCTGCTTATTGTGATTTCAATTATAACATAGATATAAGTAAAGTCAATTCTCTTTTCCGGGTATCATCCTGCCATAACGATATTTCAAGTCTATCAATTCTTGTTGCTGTTCTTTAATATATCTGCATTCGTATAGGCCATTTCTTTACATACCCGCACCGCGCTTCACAGCACGAAACAGAGTCCAGACCGTCAAAAGAATTGCCTTCTTGCATGTGTAGGGGCGACCATTGATCGCCCGTCAACTTACCGCAGCAACGCATCTTCTGGGATAGTTTGCTTACAAGGCAAACGGGCACGGGCGAGCAATGCTCGCCCCTACAAGAGTTTTTCGACAGTCTGCACCGGATTTTCCAGTCAGCCCTGCCAGACACCTTTTATTGCCTCCGCTTCACTTTCCGCCAGCGCCGGGGCGTCGGAATTGGCAAACAGGCTGCCGTAGCGGTAGAGCCCCGCGCCCTGCACCCCTAAGCGGGCAAGCAAAGCAATCTGGTCGGCCAGCGCATGGCCGGAAAACCACTCGGAGCCGGCATCGGACCCATCCCCTGCACCGACGCGGTAGGCCCCCAGCCCGGCGTACAGCTTCACGCCCGCCGCGCGGGGCAGTGCGGCCCACGCGGCGGCCAGCTGCGCAAAGCTGTGCGACGCATCGCCGTTTTTTATATATTCCTGCCCCCAATAAAGCTGGGGCATCAGGTAATCCACAGTCCCCTGCCGCAGCCAGCGGGCCGCGTCGCTGTATTGCAGGGTGTAGTTCTGCTCCGGGTCGCCCGCCGGGGCTGCGCCGAACCGCACGCCGTACCGCCGGGCCGCGGCGTGGCAAAGCTCCATCAGGGCGTTCACGTTCTCCCGCCGCCAGTCGTCCTGCGTCAGTGTGCTGCCGCTGGCCGCGTAGTCCGCCGCGTCAAAGGCCGGGTCGGTGGTGGGGTAAAAATAGTCGTCAAAGTGGATGCCGTCCACAGCGTACCTTGCGCACAGCTCCCCCACCCCGTCGGCAATGTACTGCCGCACGTCCGCGTTGGCGGGGTCGAGATACGCGCCGGTGTCGGTGTACCTGACCCAGTCCGGGTGCAGCCGCGCCGGGCTTGCACCGCACAGCGCCGGGGTCTGCCCGGCCTGGATGCGGTAAGGGTTGACCCAGGCTTCCAGCTGTAAGTCCCGCGCGTGGGCGGCGTCCACCAGCAGTGCCAGCGGGTCAAACCCGGGGTCCTGCCCCTGCGTACCGGTGCAGAGGTGGCTGAACGGAAAGTAGTCGCTGGGGTAGAGCGCATCGCCGAAGGGCCGCACCTGCGCCAGCACGACGGTTGCGCCAATCGACTGTATATTGTCCAGCATTGTGCCGATTGCCTGCGTGAACGCCTTCGCCGACGAGAAATCGACCTGCTCCCATTCCAGATAGCTGACCCACACAGCGCGGTAGGGCGCGGCGGCCCGGGCGACGGCGGTTGGGGTGGGGGTCGGTGCCGCAGCGGGGGCCGGGACAGCCTTTTGCGGCAGTGCAAGCAGCGGCGCAAGCAGAAAGACGGCCATTATAAATAAGTAGAATCCGATCCGACGCATGGCATGTACCTCCTGCGGTATGTATATGCGGGGCGGGCAGCGGGTAGGACAGGGCCGCCGGGAGGCTATCCGTTGCCGGGCGGTCATGGGGTCCCCCTTTGCCACATTGACAAAAAACGCCCTGCAATGCTATAATGTTCTTATATGTAACACAATTTTTATCTACCCATTCCTTCACACAAAGGCGGAAGCACTATGACCAGAGAACAGGTCGAAACGGAAATGGCCCAATACCGCACCATCTTTACTGTGGTGCGGCTGCTGGATGCTGCGCAGGTCGGCGGCGAGGAGTCCGTCAACAACTTTTGCAGCTGCTACAGCTATTGGGGCAAAAACACCCCCTGCCGGAACTGCATCTCCCGGCAGGTGCTGGAGGATCACCGCCAGCGCACCAAGCTGGAATACATGGGCAGCGAGGTCTTTCAGGTCACCGCCGTCTACCGCGAGGTCGACGGCGTTCCCTGTGTCATGGAGCTGATCCTGAAGCTGGACGGCGAGACCCTCATTGACCCCGAAAACGGGGACCGCCTGATAGACAGCATCACGAGCTACCACACCAAGCTCTACCACGATGCACTGACCGACAGCTACAACCGCCTCTACTTTGAGGACGCGCTCAAGGAAAAGACCGACCCCGCCGGTGTAGCCGTGCTGGATCTGGACGACTTTAAATTGATCAACGACACCTACGGCCATCAGGCCGGCGACATGGCGCTGCGCACCTGCGTTGACGTGGTGCGCGCCAGCATCCGCAAATCGGACGTGCTCATCCGCTACGGCGGCGACGAGTTCCTGCTGGTGCTGCCGGGCATTGAGCGCGCGGCGTTCCTGGCCAAGCTGGACCGCATCCGGGCGCAGCTGCACACCGCCAGCGTGCCGGGGTATTCCCGTCTGCAACTGTCCGCCAGCATCGGCGGCGTGATAACGCAGCCCGGCGAAACCGTGGAGCAGGCAGTCTCCCGCGCCGACAAGCTGATGTACCAGGCCAAGAACCACAAAAACATGGTCGTGACCGAGGACAACGCCCGGGACGGCGCTTTGAGCGCTGCCGGGCGCGAAAGCCATTCCCGCCAGAGCATTTTAATTGTGGACGACTCCGAGATGAACCGCGCCATTCTGGCGGAGATCCTGGGCAGCGACTACAACATTCTGGAAGCGACGAACGGCAAAGAGTGCCTGGCCATGCTGGAGCAGTACGGCACCGGCATTGCGCTGATCCTGCTGGACATCGTCATGCCGGTCATGGACGGCTTTGCGGTGCTGAGCGAGATGAACCGCAGCCACTGGATCGAGGACATCCCCGTCATCATGATCTCGAGCGAGGACGCCGACACCGTTGTGCGCCACGCCTACGAGCTGGGCGTCTCGGACTATGTCAGCCGCCCGTTCGATGCGGGCGTCGTTTACCGCCGCGTTTTCAACACGATCAAGCTCTACGCCAAGCAGCGGCGGCTCGCCTCGCTGGTGACGAGCCAGATCAAGGAAAAAGAGAAAAACACCCAGATGATGATCTCGATCCTGAGCGAGGTCGTCGAGTTCCGCAACGGCGAGAGCGGCCAGCACGTGCTGCACATCGGCACGCTGACCCAGCGCCTTCTGGAGCGGCTGACGCAGAAAACCGACAAGTATGACCTGCCGCCCGAAACGCAGGAGCTGATCGTCATGGCGTCGGCGCTGCACGACATCGGAAAGGTTGCGATAGACGATAAGATCCTGAACAAGCCCGGGCGGCTTACCCCGGAGGAGTTCGATCTTATGAAAACCCACACCGTTGTGGGCGCGAACATGCTGGACCGTCTGGGCCGCTATAAAAACGAAGCGCTTGTCAAGACCGCCCACGACATCTGCCGCTGGCACCACGAGCGCTGGGACGGTCGCGGCTACCCCGACGGTCTGGCCGGGGACGACATCCCGATTTCGGCACAGATCGTCTCGATGGCGGACGTCTACGACGCGCTGGTCAGCAAGCGCGTCTACAAGGCCGCCTACTCACCGGACACCGCGGTGCAGATGATCCTGCACGGCGACTGCGGGCAGTTCAACCCTCTGCTGCTGGAATGTCTGGTGGATATTCAGGACGTCTTAAAGGCCGAGATCGTCGGACGGGAGAACGAAGATTCGTAAAATTCGATTTGTAGGGGAGGGATTCATCCCTCCCGGGGGGGCTTGCGCCGCCGCACACAGGCACGGAGCGGTCAAGACCGCTCCCTACAAAGCACCCGTTATCGTAGCACCGTAGGGAGGGGTCTTGACCCCTCCGCGGAAGTTTCCGCCGCCGCACGCTTCCCGGGAGGGATGAAGCCATCCCCTACCGCGCCCTTATAAATTGTGTAATTGTTATGATATTGCGGATTCTGTTGAAAATATCCTCTGTCTATGGTAAAATAAGGAGATAACTATTAGAGAGGACTTTTCCTTCTTCATGACAAGTAAACGCGAAAAGCTGCAATACGCTTATGTATTTTTCGCCGACCTGCTCACGATGGCCGTCAGCGTGCTGCTGGCGTGGCTCATCACCGACGGGCTGTTCGGCGTGCTGATCCCCTACACCAGCACCGATTGGCTCCAGACCCTGTGCCTGCTGTTTGTGGCGTTCGTCGTCACCTTCTTCTTCTTTGACCAGGACAAAAACATCGTAACACGGTCTGAAAACGAGGAAATCAGCCTTTCCCTCCGGTTCAACATCGCGTTCGGCCTTGTTTATGCAGGCTGCATGCTGCTGGCCAAGGCCACGATGCTGGACTCCCGCTATTTTGCGGTCACAGTGCCCGCGGTCAACGCGGTGCTGCTGCCGTTCTCCCATGCGATTTTAAAGCGGCTGCTCATCCGGTTCCAACGCAGCTGGGGCATGGAGACGCTCGTCGGCGTCGTCACAACGTCGGACCGGGCCGAGCGGCTGATCTCCGAGATCCGAAAGGACTGGTCCCGCCGGGTCGTGGGCGTCTCGCTGCTGGAGGCCACGCCCGCCGCGATCTCCACCAGAGTCTGCGGCGTCGAGGTCAAGGCGACGTTCGACGACTTCATGGACTGGATCCGGCGCGAGGCGCTCGACGAGGTCTATGTCGATGTGCCGATGGACAGCGGCGAGAGCTTCATCCCCTATCTGGACGAGATGGAGAGCATGGGCCTGACCGTGCACTTCCGTCTGCCGCTGCTGGACCGCATTGAGGAAGCCTGCTGCGACGAGACGAGCGCCGCGCGGCTGAGCCGGTCCCTGGGGCGCTGCGCCGGGGGCAACATCGTCACGATGGGCACCGTTGAATTGCAGCTGCGCGACCAGATCGCCAAGCGCTGCATGGACGTGGTGGGCGCTGTCATCGGCTGTATCATCAGCATCCCGATCATCGCGGTGGTCGCCATCCCGCTCAAGCTCGAAAGCCCCGGCCCGCTGTTTTTTAAACAAAAGCGTGTGGGCCGCAACGGGCGGTATTTTTACATCCACAAGCTGCGCAGCATGTACGTGGACGCCGAGGCCCGCAAGAAGGAGCTGATGGCCCAGAATGAAATGAACGGCCTGATGTTCAAAATGGAGGATGACCCCCGCGTGACCAAGGTGGGTAAATTCATCCGCCGCACCAGCATTGACGAGCTGCCGCAGTTTTTTGACGTGCTGCGGGGCGACATGAGCCTGGTGGGCACCCGCCCGCCGACGGTGGACGAGTACAAGCAGTACGAGAGCCACCACAAGCGCCGCCTGTCGATGAAGCCGGGCATCACCGGCCTGTGGCAGGTCAGCGGGCGCAGCGACATCGAGGATTTTGAGGAGGTCGTCAAGCTCGACGTAGCCTACATCGACAACTGGTCCCTCTGGGGCGACGTAAAGATTTTGTTCAAAACGATTTACGTTGTGTTCGCGGGGAAAGGGGCGAAATGATAGCAAGCAGCCGTTCCGGAAAGGGACGGCTGCTTTTTTTACTGCCGCGCGGCCCGCGGCGTTAAAGGCGATTGCCCGTTAAAGGGTGGCCGCGCCGACCTCCGGGCCGGGCATGCCCGGCCCCTACGAAAGCCCTTCCACGCCAAAACGGGGCCCGCTTTTCGGCAGGTCCCGTTTTGGTTGGTATAGGAAAATAATAAGAAAATGGCTTGTTTATCCCCGCATTACACGATCTTGCGGGATTTGTGGACGCCGGTCTTGAGGAACTCGACCCATTCCGCAATGTTCACGGCGTGGTCGCCCAGGCGCTCAAGGTACTTATCAATCATAAATAAGTCCAGCGCCGTCTCGGCATCGCTGGGGTGGGCGGCGATGTAGGCCGCAATTTCCTTGGAAATGCGGCTGAACATCGCGTCGCAGTCGTCGTCGCGGGCAATGACCTGTGCGGCGGTGGACAGATCCACCTGCACGTAGGCGGCAATGGCGTCCTTGACCATGTGCAGGGCAATGTCGCCCATCGCGTACAGGTCGTCCAGCACGCCGACGGTGCGCGCACCGTCCGGGTGGAGATGGAGCGTTATCTCGGCAATGTCGCTGGCCTGGTCGGCGATGCGCTCAATGTCGGTGACCATCTTCAGCGCCGTGGAGACCTTGCGCAGGTCGCCCGCCACGGGCTGCTGGCGCAGAAACAACGTTAAGCAGCGGTGCTCGATCTCATGCTCGGCGGAGTCGATTTCGCTGTCCCGGGCAATAACGCTGCGGGCCAGCTCGGTGTCGCCGGTGCGCAGGGCGGTCATGGCGCTCTCGATGGCGCCGCCGGCGGCGTGGCCCATGCGGGCCAGCATCGTGTCAAGCTGCAGCAGCTCGGCGTCGTACATTTTTCGTACACTCGTACCCATTTGTCGTACCTCCTTAGCCGAAGCGGCCCGAGATGTAATCCTCGGTGCGCTTGTCCACGGGCGTGGCGAACACACGCTCCGTCGGGCCCATCTCCACCAGCTCGCCCAGCAGGAAAAATGCCGTCTTATCGCTGATACGCGCGGCCTGCTGCATGTTGTGGGTGACCATGACGATGGTGTAATTCTCTTTCAGCTCCGTGGCCAGCTCCTCGACCTTGGACGTCGAGATGGGGTCCAGGGCGCTCGTCGGCTCATCCATCAGCAGGACCTCGGGCTCAACGGCCAGGGCGCGCGCAATGCAGAGGCGCTGCTGCTGGCCGCCCGACATGCCCAGGGCGCTCTTGTTCAGACGGTCCTTGACCTCGTCCCAGATGGCCGCGCCGCGCAGGGATTTTTCGACAATCTCGTCCAGCTGCGCCTTATTGCGGATGCCGTGGGTGCGCGGGCCGTAGGCAATGTTGTCATAGATCGACATCGGGAACGGGTTCGGCTTCTGGAACACCATGCCGACGCGCTTGCGCAGGACGTTGACGTCCATCTTGTCCTTGTAGATGTCCACGCCGTCGAGCTTGATGTCGCCGGAGATGCGGCAGCCCTCGACGAGGTCGTTCATGCGGTTCAGGCTTTTCAAAAACGTGGATTTGCCGCAGCCGGACGGACCGATGAACGCGGTGATCTCCTTTTCCGGGATGTCGATATTGATATTTTTCAGCGCATGGAAGCTGCCATAGTACAGGTCCATATTGCGCACTTCAAATTTGTTCATGAAATGACCTCACATTTTTATCTCTGCTCTGTGCAATGCAGCGGTAGGGGCCGGGCATGCCCGGCCCGCGGCCCGGACCGCGAGCACCCGTTTTTCCGTACACCTGCGGGCCGCCATATATGCGGCCCCTACATGCGCGACGCCGGGGAAGGGGCTGCTGCGCGGAGAGTGCCCGGAGCGGTCAAGACCGCTCCCTACAAGGCACCCGTGAACGGCGAATCGTAGGGAGGGGTCTTGACCCCTCCGGGCAGCCGGTGTCTGCCGCCCGGCCCCTACCGGTGCATTGCCCTTTACCGTTTTGCCAGTTTCCCGGCTACCAGCCCGGACAGGCCGTTGATGACCAGCACCAGCACCAGCAGGACCACTGCCGTGCCGTAGGTCTGGCCGATGTACAGCCCCTCGTTCGAGAGCAGGTACATGTGTACGGCCAGGGTGCGGGTGGAGCTGAACACGCCGGACGGGATCTTTGCCACAGAGCTTGCGGTATAGATCAGCGCGGCGGTCTCGCCGACGATGCGGCCGACTGCCAGAATGATGCCTGCCAGAATGCCCGGCATCGCGGACGGCAGCACAATGCGGAACACCGTGCGCAGTCTGCCCGCGCCAAGTCCGAAGCTGCCCTCGCGGAAGGAATCTGGCACCGAGATGAGCGCCTCCTCCGTTGTGCGCATGATAAGCGGCAAAATCATGATGGCGACCGTAAACGCACCGGCAAGCAAAGAATAGCCCCAGTGCAGCGCCGTCACAAAGCACAGATAGCCGAACAGGCCGTACACGATGGACGGAATGCCCGAAAGTGTTTCGGTTGTGATGCGCACAAGCTGCACAAGCTTGTTGCCGCGCTTTGCGTATTCCACAGAGTAGATTGCCGCGCCGATGCCGAGCGGCAGTGCAATAACGAGCGCGATGATCGTCATGACGATCGTAGAAATCAGCGCCGGCATCAGCGACACGTTATCCGATGTATAGGTGAACGAAAAAAGATCCGGTGTGATATACGGGATGCCCTTCACAAGAATGTAAAAGATAAGGTATAAAAGCGTCAGCATCGTGATGAGCGCCGCGCCGCAGACAAGCAGCAGTAAGATAAGCGAAAGCGGCGAGCGCTTATACGCGCGCATTTTATCCTTGAAGGTGAGCTTGTTGATGGTCTCTGCCGCCACGGGTTTACAGGTACGTTCCATAGTCATTTCCGTATCCTTTCCGGGTCATGCCCTGTCTTTTCTGCGCAGAAGCGAGAACGTAACGTTGATCATTAAGATAAACACGAACAGCACGACCGCCGTCGCAATGAGCGCCTCGCGGTGCAGGTCTGTGGCATAGCCCATTTCCATAACGATGTTCGCCGTCATGGTGCGCACGCCATCGAGCAGACCCTGCGGCATACGCGCCTTGTTGCCCGCCACCATGACGACCGCCATCGTTTCGCCGATGGCACGGCCGATAC
>ERZ827363.3916-NODE-3916-length-10915-cov-3.160221_pt1 | contig 10915 bp, 9 predicted proteins | sample MGYA00519776_ERZ827363 | MGnify/ENA primary metagenome ERZ827363 (study PRJEB31778, sample SAMEA3449288) | human gut metagenome | biome: human gut; feature: human-associated habitat; material: faeces | place: United Kingdom | collected 2010/2012 ...
GTTGCATAGCAACGGAGCAATTCGTGGATATCAGTTGGGGGCAAAAAGTCCATGGCGAAAGATAAATAATAATTAATGTTGTGGCTTTGTGGAAGCGAAAGGAGTATAAAATAAATATGAGATTTCCAGAGTTTTTAAAGAAAAATGGTACTATTGGATTTGTTGCACCGTCATTTGGATGTAATATTGAGCCTTATAAAACGTCATTTAATCATGCGCTTGAAAAGTTTCATGATATGGGGTATCAGACAATGCTTGGTCCAAACTGCTTTGAGGGAAGTGGAATAGGAATCAGCAATATGCCAGAAAAATGTGCAGCAGAGTTAAATAAGATGTATTTGTCAGATGAGGCAGATGCGCTGATTTCCTGCGGCGGCGGTGAGCTGATGTGCGAGATCTTGGATGATGTAGATTTTGATGCAATTAAGGCAGCAAAGCCAAAGTGGTATATGGGCTATTCGGATAATACAAACTTTACCTTTTTATTGACTACAATCTGCGATGTGGCATCCATTTATGGACCATGTGCCGGAACATTTGGTATGGAACCGTGGGATGAATCAATTGAAGACAGCTTTTCACTTTTTGCAGGAAAGAAACTGACGATGCAGAGTTATCCGCTCTGGGAAAAGGAAGGGCTGCGCGATGAGGAGCATCCGCTTGAGCCATACAATTTGACGGAACAGAGTCTTGTGAGAGGTTTTCTGACACAAAAAGACCGGGCGGGTGAGGTACAGGCAGTTGAGACGGAAGGAACCATCGAATTTAAGGGAAGATTGATCGGCGGCTGCATGGACTGTCTGGTTAATTTAACCGGAACAAAGTTTGATCAGGTTAAGTCATTTAATGAGCGATACAAGGAGGATGGCATCATCTGGTATTTGGAATCGTGTGATTTAAATGTATTTGGCATTCGACGTGCGATCTGGCAGATGATCCATGCCGGATGGTTTGAGCATGTTAAGGGCTTTTTGATTGGACGTCCGCTTCATTTTGGTGAGGAAATGATTGGCTTAGATCAATATCACGCAGTGATTGATTTGCTAAAGGAATATCAGGTGCCAGTACTGATGGATCTGGATATCGGTCATTTAGCACCGATGATGACGCTTATAAATGGAAGCACTGCATCTGTGTGTGCAGAAAATGGGAAAGTAAAGATCAATATGGAGCTTGTCTGAGTCATTGACACAAGGCAGAACGTTATGATAAAATAAACAAAATTGCTGCTTGTGCAGCATTAAAAAAGGAGGATGGGCTTTTGAAACGAGAATCTTTTAAATCGCGCCTTGGCTTTTTGCTTGTAAGTGCAGGGTGTGCGATAGGAATCGGAAATGTCTGGCGTTTTCCGTATGTGACGGGACAAAATGGCGGCGGAATTTTCGTACTGTTTTACTTGATCTTTCTGGTGATAATGGGATTGCCAGTTCTGACAATGGAGCTGGCAGTTGGTCGTGCCAGCAGAAAGAGTGCGGTGCTTGGTTATAAGGCACTAGAGAAAAAAGGAAGCAAGTGGCATATCCATGGATGGGTGGCAATATTTGGATGCTGTATGTTAATGATGTACTACACCACGGTATCTGGATGGATGGTTACATATTTCTTTAAGTTTTTGACAGGTAGCTTTAAGAGCGGAATGACAACCGAGGATACTGCGCAGGCATTTTCTTGCTTGGAGATCCAAAGCAGATGGCATTTTGGATGATTTTAACAGTTGTAGTTGGTTTTCTTGTCTGCAGCAGAGGATTACAGAATGGACTGGAGAAGATCAGCAAGTTTATGATGACTGCCCTTCTTTTGCTGATTGTTGTTCTTGCTGTGCATAGCTTTACATTGTCAAATGCAGCAGAGGGTGTAAAATTTTATCTTGTTCCAAATACAGAGGCTGTTGCAGCTGTAGGATTAAAAAATGTGATTACAGCAGCGATGAATCAGTCATTTTTTACGCTAAGTCTTGGCGTGGCAGCAATGGAAATTTTTGGAAGCTATATGGGAAAGGATCACACATTAGCAGGAGAGGGTGTACGAATTTGTGCACTTGATACATTTGTTGCAATTATGGCTGGTTTGATCATTTTCCCGGCATGTTTTAGCTATAACGTGGAAGTAAATGCAGGACCAAGTTTGATTTTTATTACATTGCCAAATGTTTTTATTAATATGTCAGGCGGACGCATTTGGGGAAGCTTGTTCTTTTTATTTATGACATTTGCAAGCTTTTCTACTGTGATTGCTGTATTTGAAAATATTATGTCATTCTGTATGGATATGTTTGGCTGGTCAAGAAATAAGGCTGCACTGATCAATTGTATTGTTATTTTGATTGCAAGTCTTCCGTGCGTGCTTGGTTATAATGTGTGGAGCAATTTGCATCTGATTGGTGGACGCGACGTGCTTGACAGTGAAGACTTTATTGTCAGCAATTTGCTGCTTCCTATAGGTTCTTTAATTTACCTGCTGTTTTGCGTAACAAAGTGGGGCTGGGGATTTGAAAAATATTGTGAGGAAGCAAATACAGGAGATGGCATCAAAATTTCAAAGAAATTAAGGCCATATTTCCAGTTTATTCTTCCGATTTTGATTGTTTTTATTCTGATTCAGGGATTGATTTAAAGATAGTTGAAATTTATAAAAATAGAAAAACAGGCAACACAAAGAAGCGTATCGGTTAAAGTAATTTGACTGGTACGCTTTTTTATTGAAAAAAAATTATATCACTTTAATCACCCATCAGGAATGTGTGGCTGGTTGCCTTTATATAGAGCATTTCGAAGCCAGCTGACAGGATCATAGATGGCACCGTGTTCAGTTTCATTATTGTAGGCATCAATTACACCAATAATGGCATCAAAAGTTAAGCCAAGAAGCTCATTTTTCACAACCGCTTGAGGAATAGAGTCCTGTCCGATTTGAATATAGGCGCTTGGATCATTTAGCATATCATATAAAACAGAGAAAACAGTATCTAACACTTTTTGATCGTGTTCATTTTCAAGGAAATTTAGTCCGCCATACGGATTTTTAAAGCTGCAAATTAAATCATAGTTGAAGTATTGATATAAATAGTCCATGGAATATTCTTCTGCATTTTTAGAAGATATAACTTCCTCAGAGTCAGATGTATCTGAAAGCGATGGCTGTTCTTGTGAAGCAGACTGTAAATTAGAAGCAGTCTGTTCTGTTGGACTTTGTATTGTATAACCAGCAGCTCGAAGTAATTCTGCCATTTCTTCAAGTTCCTGTTTTGAAATCTCTTCTGAAAGTTCATCAGATGTTTCTGATTTCCAAATATCAGGATCATCAGTAATAGTATAGGAGTTGCTCATTCGTGCACCGTCAGCTGTGTAACGTGGGTGTCTGGAAATAAAATTTTTTTCCTCTAATGATTTAAGCGCATATCGGACAGTGCGCTCAGACAGACCGATTTTTTTCGATAATTTAGGAATGGATGGAAATGCAGTTCCATCATACCGCATCAATGTGATCATGACCAATTTCTCTTTTGAATTTAATCCTTCATAATCCAAAAAATCATTGTGGATCATCGTGAATGGGCGGCAGTTTTTAATCTGTACTTTGTCGTTCATGGTTAAAGTAGTACATGATACTGGTTAGCCGATCGTCCCCCAGTCATGATCTCTTCTCCTTTCCTAAATTTGTAATTTTTATATTGGCTTGAGTATACCATAATGGTAGGAGAAAAACAATAGCTTATTTAAAGAGACTGCACATTTTGCAGTGACACATGCAAAACGTGCAGTACCCCATGCAAAATACGCAGTACCCCATGCAAAATACGCAGTACTAAACAAAGTTATCCCCAAGTTATCCCCAGAGTTATCCCCAATGGATCTGTCGAAGAAAAATGGACTTGAAAAGTAAAAGTAAATGCTTTATACTCACATGAGTGATAAAATATTTTTTCGAAACAGCGAAGAAAAAGAAGGAAGGAGGAAAGTATGGCGACGCTGAAAGATGTGGCGAAGGCTTCCGGACTGACAGTAGGAACTGTTTCCAGAGTTTTGAATAATAGAGGCTATATAAGTGATAAAACAAGAGAGAAAGTGTATCAGGTGATGAAGGAGTTGAATTACCAGCCAAATGAAATGGCACGCTCACTTTCTAAGCAAAAGAATAATACAATAGGAATTATTTTACCGCAGATTGAGCATCCTTATTTTGCAAAGGTTCTGGGTCGACTGGAAAAAGAGGCTTCTAAGCGTGGATATCGCACAACTGTATTTGTTTCTAAAAATAAAGAAGAACGCGAGGAAGAATGCATTGAAATGTGCAAAAGCGCAAGAGTGGCAGGAGTAGTGCTGTGCAGTGGCTGCTTTGGCACAGAAAAATTTGCAGGACTTGATTTTCCATTGATTACATTAGAGAGATCCATTGATCAGGCAACATCAGGTATTGAATGTGACAACTATCAGGGTGGTGTACTTGCAACGGAGTTATTAATCGAAAAGGGCTGCAAAAAGCTTATGTATATTGGCGGAAGAAGTGCCGGTGAGGGTATTGCTATGCCAGGCGATTATAGAGAAGTGGGCTTTAAAGATACATGTGAGAAGTATCATGTAGAGCATCTTGAGATGGTGACAGATAAAGAACAATTTGATACGTTGGAGTATTATAGCTTTGTGAGAAACAAGCTTGAGAAAAATCCAGATGTAGATGGTGTATTTGCAAGCTCTGATATTATCGGTGCATATGTGCTTCAGGCTTGCCGCGACTTGTCAATTAGTGTTCCTCAGAATATGAAAATTGTGGGATTTGATGATGTTAATATTGCTCAGTTTACGACACCTGGTCTGACAACAATTCATCAGCCGGTAGAGCAGATGGCAGAGCAGGCAATTTTGGACATTGCGATGATAGATGCTGGCAAGGTGGTGCCTTCAAGAACGGTATTTCCGGTAACGCTTGTTGAGCGCGAAACGACTTGATTTAACAGCTGCGAAGCAGTGATTAAACCCTAAGGGGCTGTTTTGCGCATGATGAGGCGCGAGTGAGCTGTTTCTTACTAAATAATCTAATATAGCAATTTTATACAAACATATCGAAAAAGAGTTATTACATAGTGAGTAGAGTCTTGCATGTATAACTCTTTTTTTGTGAATATTAGATATGTACACAGGTTGTCACAAGAAAAAATATCGCAAGCGGTTGCGATAAACAATTTCAAAAGTTTTTTGAAAAAATAGTGTAATTAACGTATTTTATTGAACATTAAATAAAATTCAAACAAAACATGACTAACATAGTGCACAAAATAAAAAGGGGATAATCATATAATTTTAACAAAATATATTCTAATAAAAAGAAAACTATGATAACCGCTTGACATGTTAAAAGTGCAGTGCTAGAATGAAGACACAAACAAAGAAATGCCCATATACGAGATAGGGGCACTAAAATAGGAGGAATAAAAATATGAGAAGAAAATCAACACTTGCAATTACACTTGCGGCAGCAATGGCAGCAACAGCAGTTCCTGCAATGGCAGATGATAAGGTAAGCATTACCATTTTCAATTCCAAGATGGAGGTTCAGAGCCAGTTTGAAGAGATGGCAGAAAAGTATGCTGAGGATAATGGAATCAATATTGAGGTTTACTACTCAAATGATACAGTAGCAGCTCATCTGGCTACCAAGTATTCATCTGGAGATCCATATACATTAGCAATGGTAGATGCAAAGGATGTCTACTCACTTGCAAAAGATCATGCAATTGATATGAGCGATCAGGAGTGGGTAAAGAATACTAACTATGCAATCGGAATTGATGATCAGATCAATGGTTTCCCTATGTGTGTTGAGGCTCGTGGACTGATTTACAATGCAGATGCGATCGAAGCAATTACTGGTGAAACATTTAACCCAGACGATTACAAGACACTTGATTCCTTTAAGGAACTGATTGAGCAGTTAAAGGAAGGCGGTATGGAGACGCCTACTGGTATCATGAAGGAGGATTGGTCTTTAGGAGGTCACTTTCTGTCACAGGTATCAGAGGAGCAGCCGGATGTAGAGGAGTTTATTACAAAGCTTCATGAGGGTGAAGCAGATCTGATTAATGATGAGAAATTCAATTCTCTGATGGATTTCTTTGATGTAATGAAGGAGAACAACTACGCAAAGGATTCTGCAATCGCAGCTGAGCGTGAAGTAACTGAGATGATGTTAGCTGAGGGAGAAATCGCCTTTATGTACGGTGGTAACTGGGATTGGTCCGTAATCAACGCATATGATTACACTGAGAACATGGGTATGATGCCAATTCCGCAGAACACAGATGACGGCACTAACGAGAAGCTTGTAGGTGGCGGTTCTAAGTATTTTATGATTGATTCTTCTGATACTACAACAGATGAGCAGCGTCAGGCAGCACTAGATTTCTTAGAGTGGCTTGCAGATTCTGAAGAAGGTCAGAAGTTCATCACAGAAGACTGTGCACTTGTTCCTGCATTCTCCAATAATGAGAATGAAGTAGCAGATCCTCTTGGAAAGTCTGTTAAGAAGTATGCAGATGAGGGTGCTATGATTGATAACTACAACTACATGCCAGATGATCACATCTCTCTGTGTGGTGCAATCTTCCAGAAGTATCTTGCAGGACAGATGGATCGTGCAGAGTTTGCAACTGAGATTGAGGATTACTGGAAGTCAGCAGACGTTGTAGAGCACTGATAATATCAAACATTTGATAGATGATGCTTCCTTATAATATAATAGGAAGGAAGACATTACCCCTATAGAGGCTGTCCGCCGCTGACAGGCAGCGGACAGTCTCATGATTTTCTTGATGATAAAACGAATACAGGGAAGGGGATCGTGATCATGGATAGAAACACGACAAAATATAAAGTAAAGCAGTACATAATGTTCGCTGGTATCTCCACTGTACTGTTTGCTGCAGTAGTAATTATTCCGTTTATCTACGGTTTATATTTGACCTTTACAAGCTGGGATGGTATTTCAAAGGATAAGCAGTTTGTCGGTTTTGCAAATTATATTGCAACGTTTAAAGATATTGCCTACTGGCAGGCACTTGGAAGAACAGTTATATATTCTGTTATTTCCGTTGTTCTGGTAAATGTGGTTGCATTTTTCCTAGCATATTTGCTGACTAGCGGTATTAAAGGACAGAACTTCTTCCGTGCAGGCTTCTTTATTCCAAACCTGATCGGTGGTATTGTTCTTGGTTATGTATGGAAGTTTGTTTTTAACAGAGCATTTGTATCAATTGGAAAGGCAGTTTCTATTGGTGCGCTTTCAAATTCCTGGCTGGCAACACCGAGCGGTGCAATGGCATGTTTGATTATTGTTTCTGTATGGCAGTATGCCGGTTACATGATGTTAATTTATGTTGCCGGATTTATGAGTGTACCGAAGAGCTTAAAGGAAGCTGCTCAGATTGATGGATGTACTAGTTTTCAGGCAACAGTTAATATTATCATCCCACTTATGAGAGCTTCATTTGTACAGTGCTTGTTCCTTACAATTACCAGATGCTTCATGGTATATGATGTTAACCTGTCTTTGACAAAGGGTGAGCCATTCAATTCTTCTGTAATGGCAGCAATGCATGTATACAATCAGGCATTTACTTACAAGAATTATGGTCTTGGACAGGCTGAGGCACTTGTACTGTTTATCGTCTGCGCAATTGTAGGTGTGACACAGGTTTATATTGGTAAGAAAGGGGAGGTGGCAGCATAATGGAAGAAAATAAAAAAGCGGCACAGAAAAAGAAAATTAGCCATGCCATTATAATGGTTGTTTTAATCCTCCTGTTTCTGATGTTTATCTTTCCGTTTATTCTCGTTATTATTAATGCATTTAAGACAAAGGGTGACATTATGTCTGACCCGATGGCACTAGTTGGTTCTCATGGATTTATTGTAACAAACTTCTCTGATGCGATGAAGAAGATGAATTTTACAACATCTTTTACCAACTCACTGATCATCACAATTTCAGCAACAATTGGAACTATTCTTTTGTCTGCAATGACCGCATTTGTAATTGTAAGAAACAATTGGAAGGCATGTAAGCTTCTGTTTACATTAATGATTGCATCTATGGTAATTCCATTCCAGGTTTTGATGATTCCGTTAGTATCATTATATGGTGGTATCTTTGGAGTTTTAAATAGCCGTGTGACCTTAATCCTTATGCATATCGGATTTTCACTTTCAATGGCAACATTCATGTTCCATGGAGCAATTCATACGAATATTCCGTTAGAGCTTGAGGAAGCGGCATTTTTGGATGGCTGCAGCAACTGGCAGACATACTGGAAAATCGTATTTCCACTGTTAAAGCCAACGATTGCAACTGTAGCAATTATTGATGCAATGGCATTCTGGAACGATTATCTTCTTCCGAGCCTTGTACTTGGTCGTAAGGAGCTTTATACACTTCCAATTGCAACACAGGCGTTTTATGGAACTTACTCTACGGATATGGGCCTGGTAATGGCTGCTCTGCTGTTAGCAATGCTGCCGATTTTGATTTTATATCTGTTCTTGCAGCGCTACATTGTTGAGGGCGTTACCTCCGGTGCAGTAAAGGGATAATTTAGTGTTTATTTATAAGGGGTCCAAAATACAGTTTGTTTTGGACCCCATTTCTTTTAACGATGAGAAAAGGAGATAAGTGAGAGCGCAGGTGCTCGAACTTTAACAAATAATATGGAAACAATGTATAAGGAACGCTTTGAGCAAAAGAAGGATGAGCTTCATGATCTTTATATGCAATTATATGGAAATGATGCAATGTTTGCAGAGCTGTGCGAGCATTTGTACGCATTTTATAAGGAGAGAAGTGAGAAGTTAAAGACGCTTGATAAAAAGCGTGAAGCTGATCCTAATTGGTACAAAAAAAATGATATGCTTGGCATGATGTTTTATATTGACAATTTTGCTGGCAACATGAAGGGTGTACAGGGAAAGCTGGATTATCTGGAAAAGAATAATGTTAATTATATTCATTTGATGCCATTTCTTGATACACCAAAAGGACGCTCTGATGGAGGTTATGCAGTAGCTGATTTTAGAAAGGTTCAGGAAAATTTAGGTTCCATGGAAGACCTTGAGAATTTGACTAATGCCTGCCATGAGAAGGGAATCAGTGTTTGTATGGATTTTGTTATGAACCACACTTCAGAGGATCATGAATGGGCAAAGAAGGCACGTCAGGGAGATGGAGAATATATGAGCCGCTATTTCTTTTTTGATAATGCGGTTATTCCATCTGAATATGAAAAGACAGTTCCGCAGGTATTCCCGACGACTGCACCTGGCAACTTTACATGGCTTCCAGAAATTGGTCACTATGTAATGACGACATTTTATCCTTACCAGTGGGATCTTAATTACAAGAATCCAAGAGTATTCAATGAAATGATGTATAATTTCCTTTATTTGGCAAACAAGGGAATTGATATCATTCGAATTGATGCAGTGCCATATATATGGAAGGAACTCCATACGACATGCAGAAATCTGCCGCAGGTACATACAATTGTGCGTATGATGAGACTGATCGGAGAACTTGTCTGCCCTGGCATTTTGCTTTTGGGTGAGGTAGTAATGGAGCCGGAAAAGGTTGTTCCATACTTTGGAACTGTAGAAAAGCCAGAGTGTCATATGCTGTATAATGTAACAACAATGGCTACCACATGGCATACTGTAGCAACAAGAGATGTCAGTCTGTTAAAGAAGCAGCTTGATATTGTAAATCGTCTTCCAAAGGACTATGTTTTCTTAAATTATCTGCGCTGCCATGATGATATTGGCTGGGGACTTGATTTTGCAACTTTGCAGCAGGAAGGCATTCAGGAGCGTGCGCATAAGCAGTATTTGAATGATTATTTTAGAGGCTATGCCGGCTACAGCAACAGCCGCGGTGTTCTCTATAATGAGGATCCGGTGACTGGTGATGCAAGATTTTGTGGAACAACTGCTTCAATGTGCGGTATTGAAAAGGCAAGCTATCAGCACGATAAAGAGGCACTTGAGAAGGCCATTCGGATGGATGTAATGCTTCATGCATATATGTTTATGCAGTCTGGAATCCCTGTGCTTTATAGTGGAGATGAAATTGGCCAGTTAAATGATTATGCTTATAGGGATGATCCTGATAAGGCACCAGATTCACGTTATGTTCACCGTGGTGCAATGAATTGGGAAGAGGCAGCAAAGAGCAGTGATCAAGCGACTATTCCAGGTCAGATTTCTTCAAAGCTTAATCAGCTTGAGAAGCTTCGTAAATCTGAGAAGGCATTTATGAGCAATGCGGATACATGGACTGTTGAAACATGGGATAAGAGCATTCTTTGTATCGGACGTTATTATGATGGCGATAAGATATATGGCTTATTTAACTTTAGTGAATTTGATAAGACGGCTTGGATCAATGAGAGAGACGGTCTGTACTGTGATCTTTTAACTGGAACATTAATGGAGGCAGCTGGAGTTAATATTCCAGCATATGGCTATATGTGGCTGAAGAAGGTTCGATAAGAACAAAAGCGTATCTTCCAGAATAAACTGGCGGATACGCTTTTTTGATTGTTTTAGAAACCAATTCCAACGGCAACCAGAATGGTTATGATCGCACCAATCATCAAAATACCGAGGAATTTCCACATGAATTTAATCCAGTTGGACCATTCAATCTTTGCAATTGCCAGAGAACCGATCAAACAGCCAGAGGTTGGAACGATCAAGTTGGTGAAAGCATCACCAAGCTGGAATGCAAGAACAGAGGTCTGACGGGAAACACCAAGAAGATCAGCAAGTGGTGCCATGATCGGCATGGTGATTGCAGCCTGTCCAGAACCTGATACGACAAAGAAATTAAATACGGACTGGAAAAGATACATAAGTACAGCGGCAAATGCACCGGA
>ERZ827363.3917-NODE-3917-length-10902-cov-3.076980_pt1 | contig 10902 bp, 9 predicted proteins | sample MGYA00519776_ERZ827363 | MGnify/ENA primary metagenome ERZ827363 (study PRJEB31778, sample SAMEA3449288) | human gut metagenome | biome: human gut; feature: human-associated habitat; material: faeces | place: United Kingdom | collected 2010/2012 ...
TAATAAAAAAGACCGGAGCATCCGCCTGTGCGAATGCTCCGGTCTGCAATCAGAGTTTGTATAAATTCTCGATAAATTCGGCATCGTGGATAATCCACGATCTGCCTGAGTTCAAGTTGATAATTGTTCATGTAGGAGACCTCCTTATGCCGGATACATCAGCATAGATTGTATCCCGTGCTAAATGGTAAGTTAGAAGCGTTTAGATGCTAAAAACCCTGCTAAACGAATCAAGGAATGCGATGGTATTGAAGAAACCGTTCCGTGCGCTTGGTGCAATAAAGAGTATTGAAAAAGGGGAGTGATAGTGCATGGTACCTACTACAATGCAACTATAGCGGCTTATGTGACTTTATATTTGAGGCTTGGTAAGGATGAGGTCGGCAGTTCGAATCTGCCCAGCAGCTCCAAAAAGCATCGAAAACTTCGGTTTTCGGTGCTTTTTTGTTATAAAAACGCCGAAAATGGTGCGAGCCAAAATGTGGGACAACTGCTGACCCACACCGTGACCCACACGCGGAAATGTGCGGATAGGTTTAAAGAGTACCGGAGAGAAGGTTTCGCCTTCTCTCCGGTACTCTTGTGTTCTTATTCTGCTTACATGACCTGAGCCATGAAGCTGCCCATCGTTTGCGCTGCCTCATCTTGTTTCTGCCTTGTTGCGTGAGTGTAGGTTCGCAGGGTGAATCCCGCATCGTAGTGTCCCAGCATGCTGCTGACGGTTTTGACGTCTACTCCGTTTTGAAGCGCCAAGGTTGCGAAGGTGTGTCTGAGATCGTGAAAGCGAATGTGTGGCAGTCCCGCGTCCTTCAGTATTTTCTTGTGTAGATTTACGATGGAGTCGGGATAGTACATTTCACCCGTGACCGGTGAGGGGAACATGTAGGGATTGTCAGGATGCTTATTATGTTCCGCTACGAGGAGGTCAACGGCTTCTTGCGGTATGCTGACCTTGCGAACGGAGGTTTCTGTTTTCGGTCTGGTCAATGCTAACTCACCGTTAGGATTCTTGACATACTGTTTGCTGACGGATATGGTTCGGTTCTGGATGTCGAGGTCAGACCAGAGAAGGGCAGTTAGTTCGCCCTTGCGTAATCCGCTGACCAGTTCCAAATAGAACATGGGGAGGAGTCCACGGGCATTTGCTGCATCGAGGTATTCTTTGATGTGCTCCGGCTGGAGGATCTGCATCTCGAATTTCTGAATTTTGGGAGCGATGCAGTCCTCAGTCGGATTGCGCAGGATCAGGCGTTCTTTGACTGCTCGCTCGAAGGCGTTGTGTAGCATCAGATGTAGGCTGCGGACGGTCGTGCTGCTGAGCCCCGGATTGCCATGACCGCTCTTGCGGTCGATGCGACCGTTTTCCATCAGCTCTTTGTAGAGCTTTTGCAGATCGTGTGCGGTCAGCTTGGTGAGCTTGATATTGCCGATGCGGGGAATCGTGTACTGCTCGATCATCAGTTGGTAGCGGTCTGCCGTGGCAACTCTTATGTTTGGCTTGGCGTAAATGTCGTACCAGCTTCGCAGCCATGTGGCGACGGTATACTCATCGGCGCGGCTGACGTCAATACCCTTGACCGATTCCAGCGCGGCACTCAATTTTGCTTTGCATTCCGCTTGCGTCTTACCCAGCACATTCTTGATGATCCGCTTGCCTGTCTCGGAATGGTAGCCTGCGGTATAGCGGCCCTCCCAGCGACCATCGGACCGCTTGCGAATGCTGCCCTCTCCGTTGGCGCGTTTCTTAGCCATGTGTGTTCACCTCGCTTATAGGTTCTTCGTCTTCTTTTTCGAAGGAGTAGAGACCATCTGCCTCCAGCTCTGTTGCGATGCCCCATGCAAGCTTGAAGCCTGCGGTGAAGCTCATCAGCGTGGAGTCCACCAGCAAGGTGTTCTGTGCGTCGAGCAGATGGAGCAGTCTGCGCCGACTCTCTGTTCCCAAATCCTGACGCAGTTCTTCCCGCACACATCTGATCCGCTCATCCAGTTCATTATGCTCCTGCCGGTCAAAGTGCTTTTGCAGGGACTTCATGTAATCGTTCATCGTGCTACCTCCTTTGGTAGCCACAACACATACCACAACTCCGAGAAGAAAGCTATTACTTTTTCGAGCATCTTCTTTGGTTCCAGCGGTGCGTTTTTGGAGCGGTCCTATTGTTTTCAGCAGCGCAAAATATGTGCGCTCTGCACGAGAGAGTATAGAAAGGACGCCGCGGTGAGCGGCGTCCCTGGAAAACGGCTTACTGTTATTCTTTCACGGCAAGCTGTGCCACAACATCAAGAAACACATTGGCGCCGGCGGCAAGGTCAGCGTCGCGTGTCAGCTCCAGCGGATTGTGGCTGACGCCGCGGACGCTTGGAACGAAGATCATCGCCGTGGGACAGATGCGAGCAAGCATCTGCGCATCCTGCCCTGCGCCGGAGGTCATGCGGCGGCAGGAAAGCCCCCGCGCGGCGGCGGAGCCTTCGATGAGCCGCACGATCCCCTCGTCGAAGAGTACCGGATCAAAACGGCTGAGCCGCTCGGCTGTGATCTTGACGCGGTCGGTCCTTTCCAGCTCCGCAAGATAGTCGGCAAGCGCCTGCTCCTCGGCGCAGAGCTGCTGCGCGTCGGGGTTGCGGACGTCCACGGTGAACACAGCCCTGGACGGAATGACGTTGATGGCGTTTGGCTCGAACGTGATGCAGCCGGTGGTGGCGACGGTGCGGCTGTCCGGTAGCTCACAGCGGCGGCGCAGGAAGGTGATGACCTTCGCGGCGGCGAGGCCCGCGTCCACGCGGTAGGCGGTCGGCGTGGTGCCGGCATGGTTCTGCTCTCCTTCGATGGTGACGCGCTGCCAGGAAATGCCTTGCAGGTTTTCGACCGCGCCGATGGAAATGCCCTCGGCGTCAAGAATAGGTCCCTGCTCAATGTGCAGCTCCACGAAGGCGCAGGGCTTGAGAAAGCCCGGCTCGACCGTACCCGCGTACCCGATGCGTCGGAGCTCCTCGCCGAGCACCGTACCGTCCGTGCCGACAGAGGCAAGCGCCTTTTCGAGCGGGTAGCCACCCGCGTAGACGAGAGAACCCATCATGTCGGGCGCGTAGCGCACACCCTCTTCGTTGGTGAACGCGCCGATGGCGATGGGACGCGCGGGCACAAAGCCCGACGCCTTGAGCGTTTCAACGACCTCGAGCGCCGCAAGAACGCCGTAGCAGCCGTCAAATTGTCCGGCATTGATGACGGTATCAATGTGTGAGCCGAGCATGAGCGGCGCGGCGTCGGCGCAGCCCTCTGGCACCCAAATACCAAAGAGATTTCCGATGTAGTCGGTCACGACCGTGAGACCGGCCTCGCTCATCCAGCGGGACACGAGATTGCGCCCCGCCTTATCCTCATCGGAGGCGGCAAGGCGGGTACGGCGGCCGTCGGCGTCAAGACCGACCGCGCCAAGCGTGTGGATACGCTTCAAAAGACGTTCTTCGTTGATGATCAGCATAGTCTGCTCCCTTCTGCTTCAAACTATCGGTTTTGCTCTGTGATGGTACCAGTATACGGGATCAAAAAAGCGAATTCTATCAGATATCAAACAAAAACTGTCACTTTTTGCTTTTCCGCTGCGAGGGGATGTGGTAGGATAGAGAAAAAGGGGGCGAGAGAATGGCTGTACCGTTTCCGAAATGCGAGGGCATACAGGGCGAATTCTATCTGACGGTGGACGATAAGCTGCACGAGCATGTCGCGCCGCTTTCGGACGACCTTCCGCTCTCGGTGTATACCCAGAGCTACCGCCATGCCGCAAGAGAGCATATCCCGCTCCATTGGCACAGCGACGTGCAGCTCACATGGGTCTATGAGGGCGCGCTTGACTACACCGTTGAGGGCGGGAGTCTGGCGCTGACACCAGACGACCTCCTGCTTGTCAACGCGGGGCACCTGCACGGCTCCCGAACGGTGCAGGGCGACACGCGAACGCTGTGTATCAATTTCGCGTCGGAGCAGCTTTTCCCGCCCGCGCTGCTTCGGCGCTATATCTGTCCGTTGCTGGAGGATGCAGCCTTTTCCCACGCCGTTCTGCCACTGCGCGCAGAGTGGTCGGAGATCCTGCGCGGCTGCTGTGCGTGGGAGGGCGAGCCGGACTGCTTCGCTGTATATGAACTGCTCGTGCAGGTGCTGCGCGAGCTGACACGCAGCTTCCGCGGCGGGACGGAGAAAGACGGCGAGGACGCGCGGCTTTTTCAAACCGCGCTCCGCTACCTGCACGAGCATTACAGCGAGCCGCTGTCTGCCGGACAGCTTGCTTCCGCTGCGGCGGTCAACCGCACCATGCTTAGTGTATTGTTCAAAAAGTACACCGGCATGACGCCGACGCGGTACCGGAATGAATACCGGCTCTACATGGCCAAGAGCATGATCGTCGGCACGGACCGGCCGATCACCGAGATCTGCGCAGAAACGGGCTACAATCAGCTCAGCCACTTTATCGAGCAGTTTCGCCTGCGCTATGGCGCCTCACCGCTTCAATACCGCAAGCGGTATGGTGCGGGGTGACAGGGACGTCTGCTGAATCAACGGAACTGCATCGTATATCCCTGTTGCTGTTCCAACTCATGGTCATCCGGCTTGTGGCCGAGGGCGACGCGCTTTTGCCGCAGCTGCGCCAGCCGCTTGCGGTCGATTTGTACGCCGTTGGCAGCGGGAGCCGGGGCGTTGTCCCGGAAAATATTACCCATGTGGTAGAGCAGCCGGGTGGCCGACAGCAGGACGGAGGGTGGCTCCTGCTCGCCGCGCTCCATGCGTTTCAAGAAAAATTCCGCGTAGGCGTGGCCGTTATCTCTTGCCGCCGCGAACCATTCGTAGGCGGCGTCCATGTCTTTGGGAACGCCTTCGCCCATGAGGGTCAGCTTGCCCAACAGGTATTGGGCGTAGGCACTGCCGTTATCCGCGGCCTGCCGCAGGTATTCCGCCGCAGTCGAAGTGTCTTTTGACACATTTTTGCCGCTGAGATATTCCTTGCCCAGCCGGTAAGCGGCGAAATCGTTGCCGTTGTCAGCAGAGCGTTTCAGCCAATGGATGCCCTTGGCAGAATCGTGAACGTCGGCATCGTCGGAGAGATACAGCTTGCCGAGGGCGTACTGCGCCGCATCCAAGTCTTGCTCGGCTGCGCGTTCTAAGAGTTTCTGTGCTTTGACCGTGTCCGGTATCAACAGTCCACCATCACGGTACGCCATGCCGATGATGTACTGTGCGTGTGCATCGCCTGCATCCGCAAGCTGTTCCAATTGCTCCGCCGCTTCGTCCCGTTCCTCCAGAGGGAAACTGTCATCATTCGCTATGCTTTGCAGATTCTGACACGCATAGCTCATGGCGTATGTGCTGATCTGTTCGCCGTCATCCTGCATTTCCTCATCCTCGAAGGAAAACCTGTTCATGCAAATATGCTCCGCCTCACGGATGACGGCGTTCTTGATCTGGCGGAACTCCTTTTGCTGAGACAGCGGTGGGCGCAGACGTTTCTTTCCCTCGGAATAGTAATCCTCCACCTGACATTGCAGTTCCCACCATGTCTGGTAGCACGTTTCCACGGTAGGCAGCCGCGCCATTTGGTCGACGATCTCATCCACCAGTTTCTTCATTGGCTTTGGAAGATAGCCATAGGTTTTCTTGCCGCCGACTTGACCGAGCTGCCGCGACAGATTCCAGATCATCCGCTCCGCCTCCGGGTGGATGCAGGTCATTTCCCGCATGGCCTTCGCCAATTCCAGCATGGCTTTCCGTGCTTCCGCCACCAGTTCGTCGCGGGACTTGCTTTTCTGCTCGTAGACATGGAGCAGTTCCTGACGGAAGATTTGATTGGTGAGCGTGGACTTGATTTGGCGGATACCATCTTTGGACAGGTACGCCTGATTCGGCTTTGCCGACCACGCCATCATGTGGACGTGGGGATGGTTGCCCTCGTCATGGAACGCCGCGTGCCAGCGAAAGTCCTCCGGCGGTATTTTCATTGCCGCTGCGATGTCATTGCGGTGGGTGCGAAGCAGAGTGCGCCACGCTTCCGCGTGGTTGTATCCCAGCCGCTCCGCATCCTCGCGGCGGAGAGAGATGATGTGCGCCCACATGTTGCCGGTGTAGTGATCCAATTCGTCCGCGACAGCGGCGAGGTCAACGGCATCATCGTCACCGAAGAGACCGTGTTCCCCCAGCCGCTCCGCTCTCGGCCGCAGGGCGATGTACTTGGCGTAGCCATCCATCGAGGAGAGCTTGTCCCAATTCGATTCCAACGCCAGTATGATGAGCGTGGACGCCGTTGCTTTTGTCGGGTGTGAGAGGTAGTCCTCGTACTCCATCAGCTCTTTTGCGTCAGGAAAATCCTTCACCAGCTTTGCGATGAGCTGCGTCTGCTTTTGGGTGGGCGGACGGTCATCCGGGATAAGCTCCACTCGCTCCCGGGTCGCAATGTAGCGCAGGTATACGGAGGCCCCGCCGGTGCTTTTGATATAGGGACTCTTGAGGATCAGTCTTGCCATTCGTCATCATTCCAGTCCTGCTCCTGACGGAAGCGTGCGTACTTTTCCAACGAGATGAGACCGTTGGTGGCTTTCACATTGCGGACGCTCTGCGCCCGTCTGCGTTTCAAATCTTCCCGATCCATCTCGAACGCTTCTGCGATAATACCGTTGGTCATGTCCTGCTCCACGCATCTGGTAAAATCTCTGCGGCCAATATAGTCCTCCAGTCTGCTCAGCCTGCCGTCGATGGCAGACGTGATCGCCATGGGCAGCAGCGTTGTGTTGTCCTGTATTCCCAGATAGTCCACATAGAAGTTCACGGCTTTCTCGATGAACTCATTTTTGCTCTGGCAGTTGTCGGCGGCGTACCACTGCTCGATCCTTCTTCTGGTTTCTGGCTGCATCCGGAATGCAATACGATCTCTGGTTTCTTTACTCATTCAATTCCTCCTTTTTGCTGTAAGACATCCTTGAAAAGCCCTGCAACACGGGGCTTTTCGGGGAAGCTGACGCCATCGGCGCTTTTTTCGTCTCTCAAAGACGCCAGCTTCAAGCGTCCGAAACTGCCCGCACTGCGGGCAGAAGTGGCGGCTGCGGCGACGCCTGCGACGCCATGCCTTTATCCTGCTTTTTCTTTCGTCCCGCAAAAGTCTGCCGAAAACGGCTCACATCCGGCTTCAATCCCCTGGTCGGGACTGGGACTCGCTTCTTCCCGGAAAGGCGCACACAAGGCGTTCTGGCGACCCTGGGCGTTGGACTTTTTGAGGAGTTCTGCCACACGACAGCGGGCGGCAGCCTCCTCTGCCTGCCGGAGCTGCCGCTCATAGAATGCTTCGAGTACACCTTGGATAGGGCGAACGGTGTAGAGCAGATTTCCGTTCAGGGGTCTGCCATCTTTGCTTCGTACCATCGTCGGCTCCGTGTAGATGAGACCTTTCTCCTCCAGCTGCCGCACATACTTTGCCACCGTATTTTCACTCATGCCGATCGCATGACCGATGGTTTTGTAACTGGGGTAGCACTGGTAGGTCTTCCGATTCTCGCACCGGAGCAGATAGGAATAGAGGGAGATCTCACGAAAATCCAGACCGATGCTGAATATCTCGTTTGGTACCATAAAATAGTTTTTCTCTGCACTGCGCTTGGGCCATTTGTTGAAACTCAATTCATACCTCCTGTATTGTCGTAGAGTCCGATGACTCTCACACAGGGAACAGAAAAATTTTCATTGCTTTTCTGCTGTTTACCTGATATACTTTTATCAGTAGATTTGTGCGTGCCTGTGTGTGCGCCGAGCCGCCGGACTGTTGCCGCAGTCGCGGCGGTTTTTATTTTGCGGGTGTGTTGTGTGATCCACATTCCTCCTTTGCCCTCATCTGTAAACTATCTTTTTCGCCTCCTCCGTGTTAGAATAAAAAGAGACCGTGCTCCCGGGAGCACGGCCAGAGATGGAATGACCTTCCGAACGGATTGCCGTATGGCGGAGAGCACTCATGCTCTCATAGATGCTCTGTCGAAGACCATGTGGATTCGTCGGCGCGGAGACCGTGCCGTACCGAACCAGGGGCAACCTCACCCGGGTGAAATTGTCCTTCTATTATTACTTAGAGAAAATTCGCAAAATCGGAAGGTCTGGAATTGTAAACTTTTTGTGAACGCAGAAAGGGCGGTGAGCTCATGTCCTTCAAGGATACTCAGTCGTACAAAGAACTTCAGTCTGACTGGCGCTGGATACACGAAATGGACCCGGAAGCTGCCGCCGCTGCAGACCAATGGGTGAAAGAGCATCCGGAGGAGTGGAAGGAGCTGGAGCATATGCTCTACTACAGCGAGGCGAACTTTCACAAGCGTGTAGCACCGGATACTCTGGAGGATTTGGATATAAAGCAGCCCCGATCTTACAATCCGGAAGCGTTCCTGCCGGAGGAAGTACGCAACGCAATTTACAACGACAGACGGTGGTTTGACCGAAGCAAGTATCTGCCGGAGGGTTCTGATGAAGATCCCTTCATGTATTTGGACACCCAAATCTATGACGCCCTGCATGCACTGACCGAACTGCAGAGGGAGATTTTGTTCCGCACGGTCATCAATGGCGAGTCCACTGAATCCGTCGCACAGGACAAACAGTGTTCGTCCAGAAACATCCGGGATATCCGAACCCGTGCGCTTCGACAGATACGGGCCAAAATCAACAGACGTGAAGGCTACGGCAGACCCGGCGTTGTCATCATTATTTTGCTGTTTATGCTGCTTGTTGGTGTTCCGCTTGCTTGCTGGGGAGAACAGCTTTGGACCGCATATCCCTGGCTGGAGCCTGTGGCTGCAGTGCTTAGCGCATTGGTTATGGCGGTCATGTTCCAAGATTCCCTTCGCAGAGAAGCAGAAAGGCTGCTGCGCCAGCATTGGGCCAGCCTGAATGGGGCGCAGAAAAAAGAATGACTATGAAAGAGGGAGTGAAGCACTTGCGGTGCTTCACTCCCTCTTTCATTGGGCGATAATTTACATTATGAGAAGTTCTCTAACGGCAGCGTGAAATGTATCGAGGATGAGATACCGTTTGATACCGCAAGCCGGATCTATAAAGACATAATCTTTGATACAAGCCCGGTCGCCGGAAAAATGTATAAAAATAGCGAAAACCGCAGGAAACAAGGCGTTTCTTGCGGTTTTCGCTGTATTTGTCGGTGTTCAATTTGCCCCGTCAGAGCACAGCCATGGTGTGCCCGATGCTGACATCTGGGCTCCAGCGCAGCTGGCTCAAGGAATAATTAAAATGTATGCCAAAATTAAATGGTTCGGGCAAAATTAAAAAGTATTAGTCGACGACTTCAATCCAACCATTATTCAAGCACATGGTCAGGTTATACTTGACATCCTGACCGGCCTTATCCCCACTCTCGAAATTCAAGACCATATACTCTCCGTCGCATCCAACAACACGAGCGTATGCTTTTTTCGATTTGTGGAACACCCGTCTACCAATGAGCTCGCCATATGCGCTTGTATCGCTCTGCAGTCCTTCCTCTTCCGGCTCCGGAGTAGAAGGTGGAGTTTCTTCCTTAACAGGCTGCACAGGTGCAGCTCTATTCGACTCCGGCGCTTTTGCCACTGCCTTCGCATTGGGCTTACTGGCAGTCTGCGGTTGGGCTTTGCGCTCCTCTGCAGCTTTTTTCTTCAGCTTAAGAAGCTCTATAATTTCCGCGATATGAGTAGGTATGAACCAGAAATCATAGTCGTTGATAGCAACTGAAACGTGGTCGTTCTCCTCAATCTCATTTTCCGACACATCAAGGATAGAATCTATGAGCCGGTCTGCCAGATACTTATCATTTCGCAGCGTTCTAAACTTTGCGGCGCAATTCGGACAAAGGCAGACATTCAACGGGTCGAGCTCTACATCCGGCTTCTGTTCCAGCTGGCACATTTCCACATTGGAGAACGGCTTGTGGCACAGCTGGCAGGCATACCGATAAGACGAGTTTACGCGATACATATTCATCAGGTATGCGCGGACATCGTCTTGCGGTCGACTGATGCGGATACGCCTGACGACAGTCGCATATACGGTTGGGCTGGCATAGGACAGTATTTGAGCGGCATGCTTCTTCAGCGCCTCCCAGTTCTTAACGGAACCGGTCGGGAACTCAAATTCGTCCTCCTCAGATTGACCAGAAGAACCTTCCTGTAGAGACAGACCACCAAATTCACGACTGAGCTGCTCAGGTGTAATGTGGAAGCGGCGCTCCAGCTCAATTTCAAAGTAGGACTGTTTCTTCTCATCCGGCAGAGCATCGTAATCCTTCACAATGGCCTCATGCTGGTCAATTTTCCCTTTCTTAAAGCCCAGAATGTCGTACAAATTTGAATCGAGGCTGACTTTTCCGTATAGTGCCTTGTTCAAATCGTGTTTTGATATAGCCTTGTGCGAGACCAGCTCCCCAGACTCAGTATAGAGCCATTTTCCGTTCCAGTCAGAAAAACGCCAATTAAACCCATCCCTATTCAGAGTATGGATTACATCTGCAGGCTCGTCATATTTATTTGGCGTTCCTCCGCCGATATAAACCGTACCAACAAGGCGGGACATGTTCTCCTGCAGTGTCTTAAAAATCACCTGTGATTTTATTAAGGCGTCTTTAGCTTTCGCATGCTGGGAGATGTAGAGAAGGGCCTCTTCCAACTTATCAATGCCGAGTTTCCAGCGAAAGTCTCCGGTCGTTCTCCACTCAGGCTGTCGGCCAGGATTGCCGGTATAGTATTCACCCCAGGTTTTTTCGTCCCCGGTGATGATTTTGTCTGTAACGCCAAGCGCCCGTAGGTCATCAAAGGTGATTCCGGCTGACTGGTATGCGTCAAAATCGACAAAGTAGATATCCGGCGCAATGCCTTTGTAGTATTGCTCCAGCATTA
>ERZ827363.3925-NODE-3925-length-10885-cov-7.343490_pt1 | contig 10885 bp, 9 predicted proteins | sample MGYA00519776_ERZ827363 | MGnify/ENA primary metagenome ERZ827363 (study PRJEB31778, sample SAMEA3449288) | human gut metagenome | biome: human gut; feature: human-associated habitat; material: faeces | place: United Kingdom | collected 2010/2012 ...
CACTGGGGCTTTCATTGCTGCGCAAACGCCAATTCCTCCATTCCATTCTCTTTTTCAAAAGGAAGCTGCAGCATGGTTTGCTCTGCGGCCTCCGGCGCGGCATTCGGTGTGATTGGTACCGCATCGCGTGCAAAGAAAACAAAAACGGGACGTGCAGCTTGACCACCTGCACGCCCCGATTTTTGTTTTATATAGAAAAGGAACGATTTATTCCACGATCTCCGCAAGCGCCTGATACAGCTCTGCGGCCCCGCCGCCGGGGTATTTGACCGAGACAAAGGCATTGTTCAGGATGCACACCCCGTCGGAATAGACGGTAAGCAGCAGCTGATGATTCTCTGCGTCATCGTAATAGCTCACGGTGATGGAATCCACCGGAAATTCGTGGGAGTAGGAGGAATAGTTCTGGCTGAGCTGTCTGACACAGCGCACGCCGGAAAGCACTTCCGAAATGTTCTGATAGATCTCATCCGAACTGGAATAAACCTCGAACTCCATTTCGTTGGAGCTGGCAAAATTCTGCTGGTGCTCCGCCCGGACACTGGCCTGTGTGCTGGCGCTGATCTTTGATGCAAGGTCGATCTTGCTGGAAGGCAGGATGAGCACCAGAAGCAGCACCACCAGCACCACAAGGCCGAACCGGTACAGGATGCTCTTGTTCTTCATAAAGAGTCACGCCTCCTTTGGCGGTGTCCGGGTCAGACGCCGCTGGGCGAGGAAGAAGCCCACGGCGCTGGCGGCAAACACGAAATAATAGCTGGCGATGCGGTAGAGCATGAGCACGCTCATCACCTCACCGGAAGGCAAAAAGCTGCTGTACAGCAGCAGAAAGGCGGTCTCGATGGAGCCCATGCCTGCCACGTTGGGCAGGGCGTTGGAGACGAACAGCATCAGGCTGGTGAGCAGCTGCACCCGCGCAAAACTCAGCGGGGACAGCTGCATGAACCGGATGCACAGCCACGGCAGGCAGAACAGCAAAAACAGCTTGAGCGCCTGCAGGGCAAAGATCTGCACACAGCGGGCCTTGTCGGCCAGCAGCAGGCGGCTCTCGGTGCCCAGTACATCCAGCTGCTCCAGCCAGTCGGCCCGGCGCTGCTGCCATTTTTCGGTCTTGGGCAAAAAGCCCAGTGCCCAGCGGGCCAGATTCTGCACCAGCGGCGACACGCACACCAGCACCAGCGCCACGATCACCAGCGCTACCACAGCATATGCCATGGGCAGATATTTCAGCACGCCGGTGGTGTTGGCGGCCAGCCATTTGTGCTGGAGCAGCAGCATCACGGTGGCGTACAGCAGCACCGTGGTCTTGTGGAACACATATTGCAGGGTCATCAGGCCCACGCCGGGGCCAATGTCCAGCCCTGCCTGATGCAGATACCAGGTCTGCACCGGCACGGCACCCGCGCCCAGGGTGACCACGTTGCCAAAGGTGCCGCACCAGGCGTTGTCGATGCCCTGCCGCAGGGTGAAGCCGGGCAGCCGCCCCCGCACGATGACGTAGGAGACGCAGCCCTCCAGCAGCGGGTAGCTGATGCCCAGCGCCAGTACCACCAGCACCTGCCACAGGTTCAGCTGGGTGAGGGCGGCGGTGATCTCAGCCCAGTGATCCCGGAAGATGAGCACGATCACGCAGGTGAGCGCCAGCAGGGTCAGCAGGGAAAACACGGCCTTTTTGCGGGAAGGCTGAGAGGCGGCAGATTGGTTCATGAGGGCAGGGACTCCTTTCAGACAGGATGAAACTTTTTTAAAAGTATAGCACAGCCGCCGGCCGTCTTTGTGAACGGAAGCCGAATTTTCTTGTGCAATCCGGTCCGGATGATAAAAAAGATGTCCGGAACGGAAAGAAACTGACAAATATTGCAGATTGTTTTGACACACTGCGCGCAAAAACGCCCCGGAAGATCACACGGATTTTCCGGGGCGTTGATTTAACAAGAATAAAACAAAAAGCTTAGCGGGACTCGGTCAGCTCCCGGATCAGACGGACCAGGGTGGAGACATAGGCTTCGTTGGTGTAGTAGCGCTCGTAGAGCTTGCGGCAGTCGGCCTTCATAGCGGCCAGCTGGTCGGGGTGCTCAATGGCGTGGGCCAGCACTTTGGAAAGCTGGACGGGGTCGTCGTTGCGGTACACAAAGCCGTCCACCCCTTCCGTGATGAGCCCGGCGGTGCCGGTGTGCTCCGACACGATGGAAGGCTTGCCGAAGATCAGGCCCTCGGTCACAAAGGTGGGCATAGGGTCATCGCGGGAAGCACACACAATGCAGGTGCACTGCTCCATCAGCGACTTGATCTCCGGGCGTTCCAGCCGCTTGCGGTAGAACACATTATGAGGGAACTGCTCGGTCAGGGCGTGCACATGGGCGGAGACGTCCCGGTCGGAAGCCTTGCCCACAAAGAGGAAGGAGGCCTTTTCCCGCACCTCCGGCGGCAGCAGGCGGATGGCTTCGCAGTAGATGTCCTGCCCCTTGCGCATCTCCATGGAGCCCACCGTGACAAACAGGGGCCGCCCGCCGGCATAGCTCAGGTCGTAGCGAGGGAAGCTCTCGCGGGCGTAGTCGGGCAGGCCGTAGATCAGCTGCTCCACCTTGAATTTGGGCCGCACCGAGTGCATGGCGGCGGTGGCGTGGGAGCCCACAGCGGCAATGTGCACGTTGTCGGCCAGCTCCTTGGGGATCTTGTGGGTGATGAAGGGATAGCCTGCAAAGGCGTCGTGCAGCCACCACAGCACCGGCACAAAGCCGCCGTTCAGGGTGCGCACGGCGGGGGCTTCCACCACCGTGTTGGCCAGCACAAAGTCTGCGCTGGAAGCCAGCTCCCACAGGGTGGAAGAGGTCACGCAGTCGCGGCGGGTGACCACAGCAGCTCCGGCCTCCAGAAAGAGCGGCAGAGAACCCTCGTCCGAGGGGCCCAGCACCACCACTTCATAGCCAAGACTGCGCAGCACCGGGATGGCGCTCACCAGCACGATGGGCGCACCGGTCATGGTGAGTTCATGGCTCAGCACCACGGCGCGTTTGCCGGTGGCCGAGAATACGTCCTCGGCGCACAGCTCCCGGCGGAAGTGCAGCAGTGCCTGCGGGACGCAGCGGCAGTTCTGCGCCAGCTGGTTTGCCAGCCGCAGCAGTTCCAGCACATCGTCTTTGCCGCGGGCCGCCGCGCGGCAGCGGTCCAGCAGGGCGCGGGAGAGCAGGGCACAGCGCTGGCCGGGCAGGTGCTGGTCGGTCTGGTACAGGGCACTGCCGCCGTCGTAGCCGAACACGGCATCGCACACCACAAGGTCGGCCCCCTGCTGCAAGGCGGCTGCAAAATAGGTGAGGGCGGTGGAGGTGCACTCCACATCCTCGCTCACCAGCAGCACACCGTTCACGGAGGGGGTCAGCTCACCTTCCAGCCGGTCCACCAGCCGGAACTTGCGGTGCAGCTGCTCGGCCAGAGAAAGGGTCAGGGCATTGCGGCGGCCCGGGGCGTACACCAGCAGATAGGTGCTCTGGGTGTCGGTATAGGTCTGTTCCCGCAGCTGGCGGCGCTGCAGGGGGCTGTAACTGCTGTACATGTACGAACCCCCTTCAATGCCGGTGGAACAGGCCCAGCAGCTTGCGCAGCGGTGCCGTGAGCTTCCAGCTGCTGCTGCCCAGCACGTTTTCCAGCGAGGCTTCGTAGGCGGCCCGGCTGTTCTGCAGGTCGGTCAGATGCTGCTGCTGTTCTGCCAGCTGCTTGCGCAGCTGCTGGATCTCAGCGTTTGCCTCCAGCAGCTGTTCGGTGCCCTGACGGGACACGGCCTCGGTCTCTTCCTTGAGCACGGTCAGCGCCCGCAGCAGGGCCTTGCCGGGCTGCTCATGCAGGTAGCGGCCCAGGGGATAGTAGCGATATTTCACCGCAAACCGCAGCCCGGCAGGAAAGCCTACGGCACTTTCCACTGTCAGGTTGGGGTCGATGTTCATGAACAGCATGGTGCCCTCCTGCAGGGCGTTGCCGTTGAGGATGTGGTAGCTGAGCCGCTCGTCTGAGAGGGAAAAATCAGTGATGCAGCAGGCAAATTCACCGGGATCCAGCCGCAGGGCCCTGGCCTCCACGGGCAACTCGAACACAGCCGACACTTCGTGGGTCAGCTCGTCGTAGGAGTCAGGGGCAACGGTCAGGCACTCATGGGGCGAAAAACCGGAGCCGGAGTCGTAGAACAGCTGGGGCAGAAGCAGAGCACCCTGCTCGGTGTCGGCACCCTGCGAGGCCAGCACGGCCTCATATTTCAGCACCTGCTGCTCCAGCTCCAGGCACCGCTGTGCCAGGCGGGAAACGCCTTCGTCCGACAGCCGGAGCTGCTGTTCCAGTTCGGCCACGCGGCTGCCTGCCGCGTCCAGGGTCTGGGGGGCATCGTTGTTCATAACCGGATTCTCCTCTTGTTTTATAGGATACGGCTGCACCGCAGCAGCCGGGGAAATCAATGCTGCGAAAGCGCGGGGGTGCGCCGCTGGGCCTGCCGCCGTGCGGCCGAGGCTTTGACGATCCAGCTGCGCCGCAGGTTCAGCAGGGCGCACACCAGCCCGATGGAGGTAAACGCGATCACGTTCTGCAGCAGCATACCCCGCAGCGGGTGGTCTGTAAAGTGAGCCGCGAACAGATACCACGGAATGGCGATAAGCTCCACCGTGTGGATGCAGAAGATGTTCAGCGAGTTGCGGCCGATGGCCTGCAGGCCCTGTGCAATGGGGCCGGTAAAACGGTTGAGCCGCATGAACAGGCGGATGAACAAGAAGCCGGTGGCGGCATCCAGCAGGATGCTCAGCGGGCCGAGGGTCCACTCGCCCATGGAAATGCAGTCGGTGCTCTGGGCAAGCAGAGCTCCCACAGCGGTCAGAGCTGTGCCGCCCAGCAGGATGTACAGGGTGCGGCGGGGCAGGGGCTTGTCCAGCCAGCGGTTCTTCTTGGCCAGATAGCCGATGTAAAGGTAGGGCACGATCACGGCCCCCTGCGAAAGGCTGAAGGGCAGCTCCCACACCAGTGTGGTGCCCCAGCCCAGCAGCATGATGCCGAGCACAGCCCAGTGTGTGTATTTCTCCGGGAAGATATTCAGGATGGCGTCCAGCAGCACCCAGCCGATCAGCAGCGAGAGCAGATACCACATGGGGCCGGTGGAAAAGAACTGCTGCCCGGCATAAGTAGTGGTGTGGGGCAGCCCCAGCAGAAAGCCGCCGGCCACCTTGAGGGTCTCGGTGACGCTGCTGGGGAAGTAATGGAACGCCATGTAGTGGCACAGCAGATGCAAGAGCGAAGTGCACACCGCCGTGATGCAGTAGGGCTTGAGCAGCGCTCTGAGCTGCTGCTGGATGCACTTGCCGATGGAGCGCTTGCGGAAACCGTAGCCGCTGGCAATGAAAAAGGCCGCCATCAGGGCCTCACGATAGATAAAAGGGAAAAACGCCGTGAGCGACAGCCCGCCGGAGATCTGCATGGGGTAGAGTTCGGCGGTGTGGGCCAGCACGATGGTGATCATGCCCACGCCCTTGAGCATGTCGAACATGCCGATGGAGTTGACGGTGCTGGGTCTGGTGCCTTCCATGAAAAGGGTCCTTCCTTGCGCCGTCCGGAAACATGTGACCAACAGGCGCATACAGTAAAAAATGATCCATTTATAAGGATATAAGGCTAGTATAATGCTTTTTGTGCACACTGTCAATTTTGAATTGCCCACCGCCGGGTGGCAATTGTTGTCTTTACCGATAAAAAAGCCCGGCAGAAGGGCCGAATTTCTGGGCAGACGGCACAGGCTGCCGGATGGAAAAAACAAGATGTGCAAGATTTAATTGCCAAAAATGGAAATTAAATCTTGCAAAAGTATTGCATTGCCAATGGCGGTATTGTATACTGAACACAATCGAAAAAGCGGCCCGGCCCCGGGTGGGCCCGGCTGCAGGAATGTAAAAAACAGTGACGTGGAGGCTAACATGGTTCATTCGTTGTATCAGTCTCTGAGCAATCTGGAAACCATCTACGCAGACCGGATTGGTATCCGCTATTATGATGAGGCCAAGGGCGGCGTGGTGGAGGTGCCCTTCCGGCAGTACGCTGCAGACCTGCGGCGGTTCGTGGCATTTTTGCGCAGCCGCACCCCGAACCCCCTGGGGCAGCGGGTGGCCATCCTGGCCCGCAACAGCTACCACTATGTGATGTGTATGTACGGCGCAGTGCTGGCCGGAGCTGTGGCAGTGCCCCTGAACACCGGCAAGAACTGGGACCAGATCCGCTACGAGCTGGATCTGGTGGAGCCGGTGTGCGTGCTCCATGACGGCGAGTACCTGAGCCGGGAGCCGGCCCTGGGCCAGGTGTACGGGGACCGTCTGGTGCCTATGGATGCCTTTACCGCCTTTGAGCCTGCCATGGAGATCACCGAGGTGCCGGACCTCAGCGCACTGGCCTTTATCATGTTCACCTCCGGCACCACCGGCCGCAGCAAGGGCGTTATGCTGTCTCAGAAGAACCTGTTCACCGCCATGCCTGCCTTCCTGACCCCCTTTGAGGACGTGCGGAGCCAGACCGGCTGGAACACCGACGGGTTCAGCTCTCTGTCCTGCCTGCCCATGTTCCACATTTCGGCCATGACCAGCCTGGTGTCCTGGAGCATCACCGGCCACTGCGTGAACCTGTGCAACGACCTGAAATATTTCTACCGGGACCTGGGGGCCATGCGGAGTGACGTGATGGCGGTGGTGCCGGTGCTGCTGAAGAGCATTTATCATGATGTGATGAAGGGCAAACGGGAGCGTCTGAACGGCCTGCGTGTGCTGACCTGCGGCGCAGCCATGTTCGACCCTGCCGTGCTCCAGGATCTGATGGAACGGGGCTTCTTCATCGCCCAGATGTACGGCCTTACCGAGACCTGCGGTGACGGTGCCTGGAACTCCTCCCAGGAGGAAAAGTACCTGACCAGCGTGGGCCATGTGGACGACAGCTGCCAGTACAAGCTGGAGGACGGGGAACTGTGCATGCGTGGTGACCCGGTGATGCTGGGCTACTACAAGGACCCGGAGGCCACCGCCGAGGTGCTGGACGCCGAGGGCTGGTTCCACACCGGCGACATTGCCCGGGTGGAGCCGGACGGCTATATGTACCTGACCGGCCGCAAAAAGAACGTGATCATCCTGGGCAGCGGCGAGAACGTGAGCCCCGAGGAGCTGGAAAAGCTGCTGGCTCCCTGCGCTGCCATCCGGGAGTGTATGGTCTGCGAGCGGAACCAGCGCATCTGCGCCGTGGTCTGCTGCGACCCGGACCAGCAGGACGCTGTACGAGATTTTGTTACCAAGGTGAACCGCACCCTGCCCCTGTACAAGCACATGGTGGTGGAGTTCTCGGCCCAGCCCCTGCCCCGCAACGCTGCTGGCAAGCTGCTGCGGTCCTAAATCTTAGCGGAAAAAGCCGGTCTCATGGTGGGGAAAGTTCCCACAAGGTGTTATGGCCGTGAGACTGGCATTTTTGAGGAATAGAGAGGGAAACGATAATGGAACTACATAAACCGAAAAATCTGTATGAGCTGCTGACGCTGAACATGGAGCAGCGATTTGCGGACCGGGTGGCCTTCCGCTGGTACGACGCCGACCAGGATGTGGTGGTGGAAAAGCACTTCGGGGAGTATGCGCAGGACATCCGCCGCGCAGTGAACTACTACCTGAGCACCATCCCGGACATTCAGGGCAAGCGGGTGTGCGTGTGGAGCAACAACAGCTACCACTACGCCGTGAACTGCTACGGTGTCATGATAGCGGGCGGCGTCATCGTGCCCATGAACCAGCGCAAGAGCTGGGATGAGCTGCACCGGGAGCTGGAGCTGGTGGAGCCTTCCGCCATCCTGACCGACGGCGATGACTACGGCTGCAACGAGGAGATGCAGGCGGCTTACGGCAGCCTGCTGCGCCCCATGGATGCCTACAAGGCTTACGAGCCTGCAGAGCTTGTGAACCGCATCCAGCCCGAGGAGCTGATGGTGCTGATGTTCACCTCCGGCACCACTGGCCGCAGCAAGGGCGTCATGCTCTGCGAGCGGAACTTCTTTGCGGTGATGCCCCACCATGTACGGGTGGGGCAGCGATTCTGCCAGCTGAAAAATGACCCGGACCTGCTGGTCAGCCACATGACCCTGCTGCCCATGTTCCACCTGGGTGCCTTTGGCTGCCTGTTCACCTGGGCCTGGATGGGCTGGGCCCAGAACCTGGGCAGCCTGCGGTCCTTCTATAAGGACCTGAAGCGGATGCCCAGCCAGGCCATGGCCGCCGTGCCGGTGCTGGTGCAGTCCATCCACCACGACCTGATGACCGGCAAGCAGGACAAGCTGGGGGATCTGTGGGCTCTGAACTGTATGTCTGCGATGTTTGACCCCCAGACCCTGATGGACCTCCACGACCACGGCATGGTGATCTCCCAGCTCTACGGCAGCACCGAGACCACCGGCGGCGGCCTCATCAACTTTGCGGAGGATGCCAAGCACATCGGCTCCATCGGCAAGGACGACGGCCACTGCGAGATCAAGCTGGACAACGGCGAGCTGTGTATGCGGGGCGGCGATGTGATGCTGGGCTACTATAAGGACCTGGAGGGCACCGCCCAGGTGGTGGACGCCGAGGGCTGGTTCCACACCGGAGACCTGGCCCGGGTAGACGAGGATGGCTACTACTTCCTCACCGGACGCAAAAAGAACGTGATCATCCTGGGCAGCGGCGAGAACGTCAGCCCCGAAGAGCTGGAGGGCCTGCTGGAAAAATGCCCTGCCGTGAAGGAATGCCTGGTGAAGGAAAAGGGCAAGAAGATTTGCGCTGTGGTCTGCTGCAAGGAAGCCGACCAGCAGACGGTGCGGGACTTTATCACCGAAACCAACCGCACCCTGCCCCTGTACAAGCGCATGAGCGCAGTGGAATTCTCTGCCCAGCCCTTGCCCCGCAACGCCATGGGCAAGCTGATGCGCTGAGGCCTGCAGCCCTGATTTTGCGGTTTGTGCCGCATACTCTGCAAAAAAACTGGGCAAACCCATAGGGGTTGTGCTATACTGAGGGCAGAACCGTGCTGATCCTGATCGGCACACCCAAAATCCGTCACGGAAAGGAAGAACATTTCTTATGGAACGAGCAGAAATCATGTCCCAGATCCTGGCCATCCTGGAGGATGTGGCAGAGATCGCGCCGGAGGATGTCAACGAGAACAGCGTCCTGATGGACGACCTGGATCTGTCCTCGATGGAGATCCTGACCATCGTGGCCGACCTGGAAGAGACCTTTGGCCTGCGCATCCCGGAAAAGGAACTGCGCAACTTTGTCACCATCAGTGACCTGGCCGATTATCTGGTAGCCAATGCCGGGTGAGCCGATGGAAGCAGCACAGCGTTCGGCGGAGTATGTCTTTCAGGGCATCATGTACTATTTCCGCCGGGAAAAAGTGTGCCCCCGGTATCAGTTCACCCTGAAGGACCCGGTGGATCCGGCCCTGCTGCAACAAGCGCTGGATGCCGCGCTGGAAGCTGCCCCCTATTACCGGGTGCGGCTGGTGTGGGAAAAGCGCAAAGCCTTTCTGGAACCGAATCCGGAGCCCTGCCTTGTCTACCCGGACAGCGTGATGCGGGAGATGCCGGAGCAGACGAACGGCTACTTCTTTGCCGTGCACTGCGCACAGAACGTCGTGTACTTCGACTGGTTCCACTTCATCGCGGACGGCCACGGGGTATCGCCCTTCCTCACCCGCATCCTGGAGCTGTACTGTAACCTGCGCTACGGTACCGCCTTTGCAAACCCGCCCATCCCCTGCAGCCCGGCCTACGACATCGCAAAGCTGGTGGAGCAGTACCCGCTGCAGGTCATGGACGAGACTACGATGCAGCGGGAGGTGGTGGACACCTGCGAGGAGCCCATGCACCGCATCCGAATCCGGTTCGCCAAAAAGGATCTGGTGGCCAAAGGTGTGCAGAACGGCGTCAAGCCGTTCTGCGCCCTGATGGGCCTGCTGTGCATCGCGCTGGGAGAGTATCTGGGCAAGGACACCATCCAGTATTCTTACTCTGCCGACACGCGGGACGCCATGGGTGCCCCCAACGCACGGTACAACTGCGTGTGTTCCTTCCAGGACGGAGTGACCCTGCACGAGGGCGTCCGGCTGGAAGAGTTCGTGCAGCAGATGGACAGTGCCGTGAAGGACAGCCTGACGGCGGAGCGCAAGCGCCGCAAGATGGCCGACCAGATGGGCTGGGTCTACAAGGTGGACCAGCAGAAGGCCCCTCTGCGCATCAAGCAGCGTGTGTTCCAGATGGGCGAGTACATCAGCGGCATCCCGGCAGATTTCTGGTTCAGCTATCTGGGCAACCCCCTGATGCCGGCTACCCCGGAATTGGAGGCCTACACCACCGATTTTGGGGTGTGGGTGCCGCCGGAGGGCGGCTCCCTGTGCGTGGAGGCCTCCACCCTGAACGGCATCATCACCCTGTGCATCGAGAACAAGGTGCCGAAGGCCGGCCTGCCCGGCATCCTGCGCCGTGTGCTGGAAGCCGAGGGCATCCCGGTGCTGGAAGCCAAAGCACTGGACGAATGAACAACGCAAAAGCAGCCTTTCCGGAGAAGATCCGGGAAGGCTGCTTTTTTGCGTCTTATTCGGTCCGGGCCGGGCGGGTGGTCACCTCGCCGCAGCGTAATGCCTGCGGGCGGCCGTTCTCCCGCTGCACCACCAGCCGCCCTTCCTCGTCGATGGCAAGGGCCTTTGCGGCGTAGGTCTCGGTGCCGGTGCACACGGTGACCCAGTGCCCGGGCACAAAGCAGCGGGCGCGGTACTCGTCCAGACAGTCAAAGGCGGGGCAGAGGGCCAGCAGCTGCCGGGCGATGGCCCCGGCCAGCGCGGCCCGGCTCACGGGGGCGGGGCC
>ERZ827363.3932-NODE-3932-length-10875-cov-2.545471_pt1 | contig 10875 bp, 9 predicted proteins | sample MGYA00519776_ERZ827363 | MGnify/ENA primary metagenome ERZ827363 (study PRJEB31778, sample SAMEA3449288) | human gut metagenome | biome: human gut; feature: human-associated habitat; material: faeces | place: United Kingdom | collected 2010/2012 ...
TTTGAAAAGGATTCTCTTCAAAAAGAATTGTTTGAATGTGCGCAGATGATCAATACACTAGATCAGCGTATGGAAGCGGTCAAAAACCGTTTGGCAGCAGGCGGACAATGGGAGAAGTCATGAGCGAAAAGTTGGAAAAAAATCTGGAGCAGACAGCATCAAAAAAGATGCGTCTGCTCAAACTGTTTTGGTCTACTCTATATCTGAGTGCCTTTACATTTGGTGGTGGCTATGTCATCGTGTCATTAATGAAAAAGAAATTTGTGGATGAACTTGGATGGATTGACGAGGAAGAGATGCTCGATCTTGTTGCAATTGCGCAGTCCACACCTGGCGCGATTGCTGTAAATGGTGCAATTGTAGTCGGTTATAAGCTGGAAGGTATTATTGGAGTTATAGCGGCGATTACAGGAACAATTATTCCGCCATTTGTAATCATCTCTGTTATTTCATTTTTCTATGAGTTGTTTGCTTCAAATGTGTATGTGCAGCAGGTGCTGACAGGAATGCAGGCAGGCGTTGGTGCAGTAATTGCATGTGTTGTATTTGATATGGGAAGCGGAATTGTCCGCTCAAAAAGTATATTATCTATGTGTATTATGATTGCAGCATTTGTAGCAGGTTATGTATTTAATGTCAATGTAGTATTGATTATTTTAGCCTGCGGTGCTTTAGGTGCAGTTCTTACACTAGCACAGAGAAAGAAGGTGCAGAAATGATTTACTTACAGTTATTTTTAAGTTTTCTTCAGATCGGTGCCTTTTCTTTTGGAGGCGGATATGCTGCGATGCCACTTATTCAAAGTCAGGTGGTTGACAGTCACAAATGGCTTAGCATGGCAGAATTTACTAATTTGATCACGATTTCACAGATGACACCTGGTCCGATTGCGGTAAACAGTGCAACATTTGTAGGATTAAAGGTTGCAGGTCTTGGCGGAGCGGCTGTTGCGACAGCGGGATGCATCCTTCCTTCATGTATTTTAGTTACGCTTCTTGCAAAGCTTTATCTTCGTTACAGAAAAATGGATCTGTTACAGGGAATACTAGGAATGCTTCGTCCGGCAGTTGTTGCACTTATAGCTTCAGCAGGTGTTTCTATTCTAGTTACAGCTTTTTGGCCAGAAGGTATGATTTTGATTCAGAAGACACAGATTGATATGGTAATTATCTTTATTGTTGCTGTGTATCTGATTCAGTTTCGCAAGATGAACCCAGTGCTTGTCATGGTTTTAAGCGGCGTGGCAAAACTTGGTATTTATCTTGTAGGAAGCTTCCTTTTGTGATAATGTATTCATTGGAAATTTGTAACTATTCAGAGCCATGCAAAATTGCTTTCTGTGAATGCTTGCATTCAGACAGAATAGCAATTTTATATGGCGAGGTAACCACATGAGCAAAATAGAAGCATCGAAGATGCGATTTTGCGAATGGGGTTCTGAATAGTTACGGAAATTTTACGAAAATGAGAGGATAAACAATGCTTTTATATTTTATCAGACATGGACAGACAGACTGGAATAAAGACATGAGAATGCAGGGACAGTCCGATATTCCACTTAATGAAAATGGACGCGAATCTGCAATTGAGGCTGGAAAAACACTGGCAAATACCCATATTGACCTTGCCTTTTCAAGCCCATTAAAGCGTGCAAAGGAAACGGCAGAGCTTGTATTGGCAGGAAGAGATATTCCTATTATTGAGGATAAAAGAATTGAAGAAATTTGTTTTGGTATTTGTGAAGGCATGAGAGGAAGAGATGAAAATGGGCAGCCGGTTGGATGCTTTGCTGAGTTCTTTGCACATCCAGAGCAGTATCAGGCACCAGAAAACGGTGAGGATGCGAAAATGCTCTGCGCGCGTACGTGGAACTTCCTTGAGGATATCACAACAAGAGAAGAGCTTCAGGACAAATCTATTTTAATTGCAACACATGGTGCAGCTTTGCAGTCAATGATGTTGTGGGTGAACAAACAGCCAATTTGTGATTTTTGGAAGAGTGGTCTTAAGAAAAACTGTTCCGTAACAAAGGTGGAAGTAAAAGATGGTCAGATTAAGGTACTAGAAGAGGGAGAAAAACAGTATACAGCATAAGAAAAAGTCTTCTGTCGATTGTGACAGGAGACTTTTTCCTTATAAAAATAATTTTTTTGCATCATTTAGGCGCATATAGAATTGATCATAAAAATCAGATCCATCCTGATATGGTGTCAGGTAAAAGACTTTTAAAATATAGGAATGAAGCGTTTTAATTAGTTCAGGCGATAATCCCTGTGATGTCTTGGCAAGGTCTTTTAAAAAGTAGTGCCAGTCACAGACAAATTGCTCATAGCGCTTTAACTCTGGAATATTAATCCACTGGCGTACCTTTACCTTAGCTAAGTGTTCTTTTTTACATTGTCCTGTCTGTAAAAAGTAGGAAAATCCAGTGCCGTCATAGACGCGTCCCAGAGGAAACAGGCGGCAAAAGCCAGGGCGAAACATATGAATAGAGCAGCGCCCAGCTTCATTTAAAAAAGAACACTGATCCTTATCAGAAGTCATGGCAATTGCAGGTAAAACAATTCCATCAACAGGAGTCAATTGCAGCTGACCATTAAAAAGAGCAGCCGCAGGAACATGCAGTCCCTGAGACATCTGGTAAACATCAAATGGGTCTAATAAGATCGAATTGCCCATATGACAGCAGCATTCATGGCAGCCATCGCAGCCAAGACTGTCAGCACGCACCATATCAGAGGACGAGTAAAGTTTACCGTTCGAAATTTCATCCATAGAAACAGATCGAAGCATAATATTAAAATCCTTTTCATTTATTTCCTTAATAGTACAACAAAACAAGCGAAAAATCCATCATTTATGTAAGAAAAATGTAAAGTTAATATCCTTGCAAATTAAAAAAAGTCTGATATATTAAAAGTAACAAGTGTTGTGTAAAAATAAGAGGAGGTTAAAAATATGTTATCAGTATTTATTTTGGCGATTTTAATAATTGCACTATTAGCATTTTTGTGGTATGGGTGGAAGAATCATAAATTCGGTGAACATTACGGAATCTACTGGATAGCGAGTGGATTGGCGATTGTTTTATTAGTGATTCATGTTTTCAAGAGAGAGCAATATCAGAATCTTATGCCTATTGTAGCAGGTGATGTGATTATAATATTGGCATTTGTCATGGCAGGAATTATTGGATATAAGCAGAAGAGTTAATATTTGCGAGAAATCCATTCGGAACGGTACCCTTTGTTGATCTGGTAAATTTTAGAAGCGATTTTTAAGGTTTAAGGAAAGTGGTTAATGAGAAAGGAGTAAATGCAAATGAATACATTTATTGTAGAGGCGGAGAATTATAAAACGTTGCAGACAGAAAATGTTGACATTTCTGAATATGGTATAACGCCAGATTCTGTCTATTCTATAAAATTTGAAAAAGGACAGGATGATACTTTGATGCCACAGTATCAGGTGCGTTATCCAGCACATGAAGAGGTAACAGATGAGCTTTGGAACTGGTTAGAAGAATATGGCTGTTTGGAGCCATATCAAAAGGTCCAACAGTATTATGAGGACTATCAGGCAATGTATCCGGCATATAATCAAGGTGAACTTTATTGTTATCCGGGAAAAGTGGCATATTTATCTTATTATGGGGATAAAATTGTGATCATACAGAACAATATGGAATTTTCATATTCAGGTCCTGCAATTTATTCAAAAGAGGAGTTACCACAGGAACTTAAAAATATATATCGCTATGCAAGCTACCAATATGGCGATTATTCATTAAGCAAAAATTTGGAAAAGATTGATCTGGAAGACTGCAGTCGGGCTGAAGCTGCAGATTACTGTAATGCAATTATGGAGCAGTATGGATATGAGTTTGCATCTGTTGACGTATATACAATAACATATGAGCACATTCAGGAAATTGTAAATGATCCGCGATATAAGGAATGGTGTCTTGCACCAGGATATGATCCAGTTAATCAAACAGGTGGCGAATGGAGAGAAGGAGATGATGCCTACCTGATTGTATACAGAGATTTGTCTTGGAATAACCAACCGGTTCAAGTATCGGAGTATGCTAGTTGCAATTATGCCATTTATAGTCCGAGATATGGACTTATTGATATGTTAATCCAATATCCTCCAGAATATATTGGAGAAACGCAGTGTACTATTATTTCTGAGGAAGAGGCCTTAAAAAAGGCAAAAATTAAATTTAAGAAAGATTTTGAAGACGTAGAGACGATGCAAGTTCTTTCCAGCGAAGTGGTATATAGTTTAGATTCTGACAGTGGAACTAACACCGTATATGAATATGGAGATGAGAGGGAAGGAACATTTTCACCATATTGGAAAGTGACATTTTCAATGGCATCAATGTTCTCTGATGTTAGTGATAAAAGCGCAGAGCAGGAACAGCCAGTGGTGGATATACTCGTTCCAGCGATTAAGTGATATAATATTGTGCTTGTATAAATTTGGTTTGTGCAGTACTATGAAGAAAATAATTAGAAAAAGGAGCAGCAGTGCTATGGAATATATTTTAATGCACCGCACAAAAGAGATAGCGCGAATTGAGCTTGATGAGTTTTCAAATATCGCTTCGATTTATGAGGTGTATGATAGCAAGCATCTTCCAGTGGGAACTGTACAAAAAGAAGTAGTAAACAAGAGGGCATTGGCGAAATGGTGGTCAGGAAGATCAATTCCAGCAAGCAGGCAGGGTTTAAAAGAAGCATTGCAGGAGCTTGGAATGACAGTATCTCAGGAGCTTCTTGATAAATGCTATGGACTTAGTCTTTCTGATCAGTATTGGATTTTACCTAAAGGTGAACGAATTACATGGGAAGCAATTAACTTTTTTGATCATTCTTTTTCAGAGGATGTTGGAAATCTTCTGTTTGGTCATGGCAGTGCATCTACGAGTATGAGTCTTGTATCTCCTGATAATACTTCAGATGGACAATTGATGAAAAAATGGAAGATTGCAGATGGAAAGCGTATTCTAATGAAAGGTTCAAGTAAGCCATATTATCAGGAGGCTCTTTGCGAAGTGATTGCATCTCGTATCGCAAGTCGTCTTGGAATTAATCATGTGGAATATTCAGTGGTTTGGGAAAATGAGGAACCTTTTAGTCTTTGTGAGGATTTTATTACAAGGGATACTGAATTAATTTCTGCCAGCCATATTATGAATGCATTTAAAAAGCCAAATAATTTGTCAGAATACGAATATTATATTCAGTGCGCAGAGAAGCTAGGCGTGGTGAATATACGAAAAGAAGTAGAAAAAATGATTGTATTGGACTTTATTATTGCAAATGAAGACCGGCATTTCAATAATTTTGGATTAGTAAGAAACGCAGTTACGCTAGAATGGATTGGGGCGGCGCCAATATTCGACTGTGGAACGTCACTTTGGTATAACACACAGGAATCACGTATAAAACCACTAGCACCGTCATTGCAGGGAAAGCCATTTAAGAAAACGCATGCAGAACAAATTCATCTGGTCAAGGATTTTTCATGGATAGATCTAAGTGCACTTGATGGGTTTGAAGAAGAGGCAGATGCAATTTTTGCCCAGTCTGAGTACCTGTCAGATGCGAGAAGAAATATTCTTGTAAATGCGATTCGAGAGCGAATTAACTTGATTGGAGAACTAATTTAAAGCGAATGTAGCCATTTCCAATAACCTTCCGGCAGCATATATCTCTTGCTTAATTTCCACATCTGCGGTAAGATAAATCTGTAATGATGTAAAGCACAGAGTACAGAAAGGAAAGACTGCCATGGAGTATGACAGATTTCAGGAAATCCTGCAGGAAGAGGCAGAAAAGATACCGGAAAAGTTCTATGAGGGACTTAACGGTGGTGTAATCATCTCAGAAGAGACAAAGCTAAGCCCCTATGCGCAGAACAATGATTTGTACATTGCAGGCCAATATCTGCACAGCTACCAGATGGGAAAACAGATCGTAATTTATTATGGAAGTATGATGCGTTTATTCGGCTATCTTGACGATGAAGGAATGCGCCGTGAGATTGCACGTGTGCTGCGTCATGAATTAAAGCACCACATAGAAGGGCGTGCTGGTATTCGTTCTCTTGAAAAATGGGACGAAGAGCAGATTGCAGCTTATCTGCAGAGAGGGCTTTGTGCGGAAAGGAAAAGGGAAAAATGAATCAGGAATGGTCATTGGACGTACTGTATCACGGATATGAGGATCCGAAGTTTGACGAAGACATGAAAAAATTTGAGAGTGAGGTTGCTGGAATGAAGGAAAAAATCGAAGCAGCCAAAAAACTCGACCCAGTAAAGGGACTGGAAACATGTCTTATGGTAAAAGAAGAAATGGCAGCATTAGGAAGCCGTCTTGGTGAGTTTATTTCATTGAAGGCATCTGTTAATACGTCAGATAGTAAAACAAATGATATGGGAGCACGTTATGACCGTATCGCAGCAAATCAGACAGCAGCAAACGTTGCATTTTGCAAGTATGTAGCTTCAATTGAAAATCTTGATCAGGTGATTGCACAGAGCAGTTTGCTTACAGAGTATAATTATTATCTGACAGAGATAAAGAAAGACGCAGCTCATATGTTATCAGATGATATGGAAGATCTGATTGCACATATGGATATCACAGGCGGCGGTGCATGGGGCAAGCTGTTTGACTATTTGACATCTACATTAAAGGTAGATTATGAGGGAGAGGTTATTACTCTTCCGGCAGTCAGAAATCTGGCAACAAGTGAGGATAAGGAAGTAAGAAAGAAGGCATATGAGGCTGAGCTTGCAAGCTATGATAAAATTGCAGACTCTATTGCATTTGCACTTAATAATATCAAGGGACAGGTATCCATGTTAAGCGAAAAGAAGGGATATGAGAGTCCTCTAGCTATGACACTTGAACAGTGCCGTATGAAAAAGGAAACTCTTGATGCAATGTTCACTGCAATGCGCGAGTATCTGCCAAAGTTCTGGGAATATTTAAAGGCAAAGGCAAAATATTTAGGATACGAAGGCGGATTGCCGTGGTATGAGATGTTTGCACCTGTTGGAAAGATGGATTCTAATTATACTGCAGAAACTGCAAGAGATACGCTTGTAGAAAACTTCAGCCATTTTTCAAAAGAATTGTCAGATATGATGGCACGCGCTTTCGCAGAGAGCTGGATCGATTTTTATCCTCATGAGGGAAAGGTAGGCGGTGCATTCTGCGCTAATGTGACAACCGAAAAGCAGAGCCGTATTTTGACTAATTTCAATGGTTCATTTGATTCTGTTGTAACACTTGCACATGAGCTTGGCCATGCTTTCCACAATAAGCAGATATTTGAGAACCGTATCTTAAATCAGGATTACTCTATGCCAGTTGCAGAGACAGCTTCTACTTTTAATGAGACACACTTTATGCTGAGTGCATATAAAAAGTCAAATGATCCACAGGAAAAGCTTGCTATTCTGGAAAATTTGCTGTCCGGAACAACTCAGATTATCTGTGACATTTATTCCAGATTTTTATTTGAGGATGCAGTATTCCATAAATGTGAAGCGCAGTTTTTGATGACAAATGACTTAAAGGAGATTATGCTTGATGCTCAGAAGCAGGCATATGGAGATGGTCTTGATCAGACAAAGCTTCATCCATATATGTGGACTTGCAAGGGTCATTATTATTCATCAGGATTAAGCTACTACAACTTCCCATATGCATTTGGTGGTTTATTTGCAATGGGTCTGTACACACAGTTTTTAAATGAGGGAGATAGTTTTGTTCCGAAATACAATGCACTGCTAAAAGCAACTGCGACATGTTCCGTAGAGGACACAGCAAAAATGGCAGGAATAGATCTGACAAAGCCAGATTTCTGGAGAAGCAGCCTTCAGACATTTGCAAATCTGATTGATGAATATGTAGCATTGATCGGGTGAAAAATGCTCGGTTCGTACTTTTCCCTGCAATTTCGCATGGCTCTGAATAGTTAATAAATTATTTATTTTTAATAAGGGTTTGGTAAGAATTCGTAAGATTTCTTTAAGATGATGGTCAAAATTTGGACACAAATAACATGTATTATATAGACAAAGCTTAGATGAAAGCTTTTGAAACAGTCGGCCATAGATGCATTATGAGTAAGTGCATTGGCTGTGAATTAGAGAAATCCACAGGCAGACAAAACATCAAGCCGGGTGAGTTACCGGCAGCCCTCCCCCTTTTTTAGTACCCTGGCGAAAGCCAGGGTATTTTTTTATGTAAAAGTTCACGCGTCATGCTAGATCTGGACAAATTTCATGCTTGCATGAAAATTTGTCAGATCAGCAGGACGAAGTGGACGCCCGTTAATGAACAAAACAAAGCTGCGAGCAAACTTAGTTTGCGATTAGCAGCGACGCACGGAACGTGCGGTTTTGTGAATGGGCGTCCCGTGAACAGCAGTGAAACCATTGCTGCGAAGGGCTTTTATAATTCTGACTATTGTTCACTTTACATTCTTCATCATTTGTGCTAAAGTAATCAATGGTTTTTATTGATTGCCTGTGAAGACTCAGGCGGAAGGAGAAAGAAAGGAATGAGTTTTAAGGAAAAGGCCGTTTCATGGCGGCAGGAGGTACATATCGGCAAGACAAAACCACGTCTGATCAAGGCGGCAATATTGTTGCTTTGTTTTGGCGTTCTGATTGGCATGGCTTGGTATTACAGTGAATTTTCTGCAAAGGATTGTGCGATTCTTGTAGGTATTTGTGTGCTCACTCTCGCCATATATATGATTGATATGCCGGTGCATCCAGTGATCCGCATTCTATTTGCACTTGTCATCCCAGTAGGCTGCTTTTACACATTTGAGACGCTGACTCATCAGATGAGTACCATGATTGAGCTGGCAAAGCGGCTTAATATTGCATTTTACTATTGGTTATTTTTATTTGTGTTCTTTATAGCTGGGCGAACTAGCATTTCAATGGCCATCTGTGTGGCAGCAATTGCCATTATTGGTGTTGGCAACTATTTTGTTGTTATGTTTCGTTCAAATCCTATTGTTCTATGGGATATATATTCCTTTGAAACAGCAATGAGTGTGGCAGACAACTACGTCTTTTCAGTAGATTGGGCGCTTGCAGAGCACATCGCAATGTTTATTTTAATGTTGATTGTCGGTGTGAGAACCAATATTCGTCTGAATAAAAAAATCCTGCGTCCGATTCTTACTGTGGCTATGTGTATTCCGGCTTATTTTTATATTTCATATTTATGGCAGGATAATTTAGAGAGAAATACAGGATTAAATGATACTTTGTTTAATGCAAAGTATATGCACAGTAAGGATGGCTTTTTTGTGTCATTCATTTTGGACATCCATTTTCTTCAGATTGAAGAGCCAAAAAATTACTCAGATGAGTATGCATTATCTCTGCTAAATGAACAGGAAGTGGAAAAAGTGGAGACACCAGAAGAACTGCCAGATATCATTGCCATCATGGATGAGACATTTTCAGATCCGGCAGTGCTTGGTGAGTTTGAGACAAACAAAGATTATATGCCGTTTGTCCATAGCATCTTAAGAGGTGAAGTAGCCAATACAATCAGCGGTTATACTGATGTTTCTGTTCTTGGAGGAAATACAGCAAACTCTGAGTTTGAACTGATCACAGGAATGAATCTGGACCATTTTGGAGCAGCAGAATATCCATATAAAACAGTGCTTCAGAATACAACGACAGAGAGCATGGCGACGGTATTGAAGAATTACGGATATAAGGCACACGCGATCCATGATAACAGTGCGGCATTTTATGATCGAGATCTGGTATTCTCACAGCTTGGTTTTGATACATTTACAACAAAAGAAAGTATGAACATCAAGAAATGGACAGAAAATGGATGGGCAAAAGATCAGATTCTGACCGGTTGTATTATGGATAGTTTGGATTCTACGAAGGGACAGGATTATGTTTATTGTATTTCTGTACAGGGACATGGAGATTATCCAACAACACAGATCATCGAGAATCCGGAGATCACGGTTGAAGGAATTGAGGATGAAGCACTGAAGAATAAATATACTTATTATGTCAATCAGGTTTATCAGATGGATCAATTTGTCGGGAAACTGGTCAAAGCATTACAACAGCGTGGAGAACCAACGATTCTTTGTATGTATGGAGATCATCTTCCAAGTTTGGAGATCGAAGATGAAGATCTGACATATGGAAATAAATATCAGACAAGTTATTTTATGTGGGATAATATTGGATTGAAGAAGAAGGACGGAACGATCGAGGCGTATGATCTTGGATCAGAAGTTCTGAATAAGTGTAATATCCATACAGGACTAATGAACAGTTTTCACCAGAAAAGGTACAAAAAATTATCAGAAAGACATGAAAGAGCTTCAGTATGATATGTTGTACGGAAAACAGTATGTATGGAATCAGGAGAATCCATTTAAGGCAACGGACCTTCAATTTGGAATCCGGCCGCTTACGGTGACGAAGATATATGAGACAAAGGACAGCATCTTTATCGTAGGAAACAATTTTACGAATTTCTGTCAGGTATTTGATGGCGATGTAAAGATCAATACAACCTACCATAATGAACATCTTTTGGAGGTATCGAAGAAAGATCTCAAAGACGGGGATACGTTTAAAGTGAGTATCGTCAGCAAGGCTCTAAGGGTACTAAGCAGTTCAAATGAGTATGTTTATCAAGAAAAAAGTGAAAGCATTGCAATCAGAATTGAATTGACTGGAAAAGCAGAACAGTGGCAGCAGAATAGTGGAAGTTTACTCCGCTATGGAAGTTTGTTGGATAATCTGGCTTTTAACTCTGAACACGAATTACTTGTGGATAGTAGAGA
>ERZ827363.3933-NODE-3933-length-10874-cov-5.244755_pt1 | contig 10874 bp, 9 predicted proteins | sample MGYA00519776_ERZ827363 | MGnify/ENA primary metagenome ERZ827363 (study PRJEB31778, sample SAMEA3449288) | human gut metagenome | biome: human gut; feature: human-associated habitat; material: faeces | place: United Kingdom | collected 2010/2012 ...
GATAAGATTCGAAAAGCAGGAAATGAACTGGTTGGTCTTATGAGAAAGAATTACGACCAGCTTATCCGTACGAAAAGGTATCGGAAAGTACGGAAACTTTATGGTGCTACAGAAGAGAAAAAGAAACGAAAAGTACTTGCCCGTCAGCTGAATGAAATGCAAAAGCAATATCATGTTACATGGGATGATTGTAGAACATCTATGATACCAATCGGTAAAAAATATGGGATTGATGCTATATTTGCACTTACAAAAGCCGAAGATATTTGGAGAGGGATAGAAAAATGCTTATATGCAAATGGTAAGACACTCCACTTTTCTAAATATGGAGTGTTGCCCTGTATTCGAGCCAAACAAAGGAATCGTGGGATTCCAATTTCTGTGAAAGAGAATCAATTGCAATTTAAATTTGGTAAATCTACGTTTGGAATACAACTGAAAGATAGATTTCAATCGGATGAAATTCACGCTGTTTTGGATTACCTTGCTGAACCTGAAATAATAGATAAGAAAGCAATCCAGATATTTGCAGAGAAAGCGTATTGTATCAATACTTACAGACCCTGCTATGCTACGCTTGTACCAAAGTTGATTCGTGGGAAATACAGAGTGTATTTGCACTTAACGATTGAGGGGAAAGCAAAACCGAAATATGACAGATTTGGGAATCCAAGGCATAAATTTGGAAAAGGTATCATTGGTGCGGATATTGGAACGCAGACCGTTGCTTATACATCGGATACGGAGGTTGGTCTTAAAAACTTATCCGAAAGAGGGAACAGTATTCAAAAATCCGAGCGATTAGAAAGAATTTATTATTGTGCAATGGATAGAAGCAGACGAGCGACCAATCCACAGAATTATAATAAGGATGGTACGATTAAAAAAGGTCGAAAGATTTGGAAATACTCGAATCATTATAAAAGACTGAAAGCGAAACACGCAGAATTATGCCGTATTAATGAAAGAAACAGACAGCTTGCGATAAATGAAGATGCCAACTATCTAAGAAGCCTTGGAGATGTGTTGATTACAGAGCCTAAAAATGCCAGTAAACTTATGAAACGAGCGAAAGAGACTACGAAAAACAATAAAGGTAAGTTTAACAAGAAAAAGCGTTTCGGTAAATCAATAAAGAATCGATGCCCTGGTGGATTTCAAACGACAATAGAAAAGAAATTTGAAGTGTCTGGTGGCAGATATATAGAAGTGGCGAGCAATTATAGAGCAAGTCAATATGACCATACCGCAGATGCTTATGTCAAAAAGAAGTTGTCGGATAGAATGTATCATTTAGTGGATGGAACATTGGTACAGCGAGACTGGTATTCCTCATTTTTACTATACTGTTACGATGATAAAATAGAAGAGATAAATAAAACAAAATGTAGAACAGAATTTGAAAAACATTACAAGAGGGAAAAAGCCTTAATTGAATGGATTCAGGCGAATCAGATTAAAATTTTAAATAGTGGAATAAAAACAGCATAAATGAAATACGTTAGGGAGATTGACGATACTTCCTTATCAAAAGATAGAAATTTGCCGTCAATGTGGTCGTAGGACTGCCCGGCAATAAAAGTCCTTACTCAAATAGACTTACACTTGTATTCCAAAGTCTGAGAATGATGTACGATTACAAGCTAAACTTGGTAGTAAGAACCCCACGGGCTTGCCCGTGGGAGTCGTCAGCCGTTCGGATATGGAATGTCCTATACGACCTTTGACGTAGCAACAGAAAATGCAGCGTGGAAGCCGGATGCAGAGCCAAAAACAATCACAGTAACCGTAAAAGTAACAAACACCGGCTTCTGTGCCGGAAAAGAAGTTGTACAGATTTACGCTGCCTGCCCGTTTGGAAAACTGAAAAAAGAGAGAAAACGTCTGGTCGCTTTTGGAAAAACAGCACTGCTGCAGCCGGGAGAATCCGAGACACTGCACCTTAAGGTACCAACTGTCCTGCTGGAATCCTACCGGACAGGTAAAGCCGTATACTGTATGGAGGCCGGAGACTATGATTTTCTGGTCGGAACCTCAAGCCGGGATGTAACCCTGGCTGCGAGACTGACACTTGATAAAACCGTGGAAACCGAGCATCTGACCAACATCTGCCCGCTGCTCGACGCATTAAAGGAAATTCAGCCGGAAGAGGAACAAGAGGAGCGCTGGAGAGCAGAACGGGAGCAGATGTGGGAAGAAAAGAAAGCAGAAATCCCGCTGCTGTTCCTGGACGAAAAAGGTCTGATCCGCGATGGAAAGAGTGCCGAAGAAATGTATAAAATTCTGAAATTCGGAAAAACAAATGCAGCAGAAGCAAAGGAATGCGATGCCAACGGCTGTGAATTTGAAGCAGAAACAACAGAAGCGAAAGAGGACGCCGGAAACTGCAAATGTGGAGCAGAACAGCAGAAATGGGAAGAAAGACGGCGCAAGGCAAGGGAAAAAGCCGCCGAACTCGCTCAGAAGCTGACACCGGAAGAAAAAACGGCTCTTGTCTGCGGCCGCAGCAGCGGAAGTAAAGAAATCATCGGAGCCGCTGCCGTTACCGTACCGGGTGCAGCCGGGGAGACAACCGCGTCCTTGCTGGAAAAATACGGTGTTGCCAATGTCATTCTGGCTGACGGCCCGGCAGGCATCCGCATCACCTCCCATTATCAGAAAAATCCGTCGGACGGCAGTGTTTACAAAATGAACATGTATCAGCGTCTCGAGAACCGTATTTTCGGAACCGAATTCCTTCACACCGACGGAGAAGATTACTATCAGTACTGCAGTGCGATCCCGGTTGGAACGCTTCTGGCGCAGACATTCGACACAGAGCTTCTCGAGGAAGTAGGCCGCATGATCGGCGCAGAGCTGGAGGAGTTCGGCGTGACCCTATGGCTTGCACCGGGCATGAACATCCACCGCAATCCGCTCTGCGGACGCAACTTCGAATACTATTCTGAGGATCCGCTTGTCAGCGGAAAAATGGCGGCAGCCCTCACAAGAGGCGTCCAGAGCCGGTACGGGGTCGGAACGACCATCAAACATTACGCCTGCAACAATCAGGAAGAAAACCGCCGCGGCGTATCGAGCATCGTCTCCGAGCGCGCTCTGCGTGAGATCTATCTGAAGGGCTTCGAAATTGCAATCAAAGAATCCCAGCCAAAGGCGATCATGACCTCCTACAACAAGGTAAACGGTGTCCACACCGCCAACAGCTACGATCTGTGCACAACCGCTGCAAGAAAGGAATGGGGCTTTGCCGGCATCATCATGACAGACTGGACCACAACAAACGCTGACGGAGGCTCCTCTGCCGCAAAATGCATCGCTGCCGGAAACGATCTTGTGATGCCGGGAACCGACACCGACCGCCGCGAAATCCTGGATGCGCTGAGTGCCGAAAATGACCAGTATCTCGAGAAAAAAGACCTGACCGCCTGTGCCCAGAGAATCCTGGAAATGATTTTTACTTCCAATTCATATGAATAATGCGGCGTTTTCAGGGATAAAATAACATCAGAAATAGCTGCCGCCCCTTCGCAAAGCGAAATTTTCCATGCGGGCTTTGAATGTTACAGTTCGCTGAGATGCAGTGAACTGTAACATTCAAATAGTTGGGCAATTTCACGATTGAAATTTCCCATAACATGTATTAGAATATAAATGATATCAATAAATACGAGGACGTGAAAAGAATGTCAGGATTAAGTAACACACAATATTTTAAAGTAAAAACAGAGCCGGAGATTCAGGTAAAAGAGGTACTCGAAACCGTTTACAACGCCATGGTAGAAAAAGGGTATAATCCAGTCAACCAGATCGTAGGCTATATCATGTCAGGCGATCCGACGTACATTACAAGCTTCAAGGGGGCCAGAAGCCTGATCATGAAAGTAGAGCGTGATGAACTGGTAGAGGAACTGTTAAAAGAGTACATCAAAAATGAATCCTGGAAGTGAGCGTAATTACTATGAGAATAATGGGATTAGATTACGGCTCAAAAACAGTAGGGGTGGCAGTCAGCGACGCCCTGGGTCTTACTGCGCAGGGAATCGAAATTGTCCGCAGAAAATCGGAGAATAAGCTGCGTCAGACGCTGGCCCGGATTGAAGAGATAGCAAAAGAGTACGGCGTGGAAAAAATCGTACTCGGCTTCCCGAAACATATGAACAACGACATCGGAGAGCGGGCCGAAAAATCTCTCGAGTTCAAAGAAATGCTGGAGAGACGGACAGGTCTGCCCGTTGTCATGTGGGACGAGCGGCTGACAACGGTCGAAGCAGACCGCACCATGATGGAAACCGGAATCCGCAGGGAAAACCGCAAGGAGTACGTAGATATGATTGCAGCTGTTTTTATCCTGCAGGGATATCTGGACTATCTTTCCCATCAGAAGGAATCACAGGAAAACTGAACAAAGGAATATTGTATGGAAAAAATAACATTTGTAACAGATGATGGCGGCAAAGAAGAATTTTACGTGGAGGAGCAGACCAGAATCAACGGAGTCAACTATATTCTGGTATCCGATTCAAAGGACGACGAGGCAAATGCCTATATTCTGAAGGATATCTCCACCGACACCGACGCAGAGGCAGAGTATGTTATGGTAGAAGACGACACCGAATTCGATGCCGTTTCCGGCGTATTTGCTTCCATGTTGGATGACGAGGCAGACATCACCTATTGAACCAGCCGTTTTGAAGCCATACCGGGACGCAGACGAAGCGGGACCGGGACAGCGCTTTAAAGGGCAAATCCTGCAGGTGCGGGACATGCTCCATCAGCCTGAAGTGACGCTCAGGGGATGCGTGCGTGAAGCCGTACCGGTAACGGAATCGTTTGGAAAACATGCGCGGAGGTGCTATTTGAAAAAGAATAATGGAAGTAAATTAAAAATTATACCGCTTGGCGGTCTGGAACAGATCGGTATGAACATCACCGTTTTCGAGTATGAGGACAGTATCATCGTCGTAGACTGCGGACTTGCATTCCCGGAAGACGACATGCTCGGTATCGACCTGGTCATCCCGGATGTAACATATCTGAAAGAAAACATCGACAAAGTCAAAGGCTTCGTCATCACCCACGGCCACGAGGACCATATCGGAGCCCTGCCTTACATCTTAAAAGAAGTGAACGTGCCGGTCTACGCCACCAAACTGACGATTGGCCTGATCGAAAACAAATTAAAGGAGCACAACCTGCTCCGTACCACAAAACGGAAAATCATCAAACACGGACAGTCCATCAACCTGGGCGCATTCCGCATTGAGTTTATCAAAACAAACCACAGTATTGCAGATGCAGCAGCACTGGCAATCTACTCCCCGGCTGGCATCATCGTCCACACAGGAGACTTCAAAGTCGACTACACACCAGTCTTTGGTGATGTCATCGACCTGCAGAGATTCGCAGAGATCGGAAAGAAAGGCGTTCTGGCACTGATGTGCGACAGTACCAATGCAGAGCGGCCTGGCTTTACCATGTCCGAGCGGACCGTAGGAAAGACGATCGACGGCCTGTTTGCCGAGCATCAGAATTCCCGAATCATCATCGCAACCTTCGCATCGAACGTCGACCGTGTGCAGCAGATCATCAATTCTGCTTATAAATACGGCCGTAAAGTTGTCATCGAAGGCCGCAGTATGGTCAACATCATCTCCATCGCGCAGGAGCTGGGCTACATCAATATCCCGGAAAATACCCTGATCGATGTGGAGCAGATGAAAAACTACACCGGCGAACAGCTTGTCCTGATCACCACCGGAAGCCAGGGCGAGTCTATGGCAGCACTGTCCCGTATGGCAGCACACCTGCACAAAAAAATCTCGATTCTGCCGGGAGACACCGTGATCTTTAGTTCCCACCCAATCCCGGGAAATGAAAAAGCCGTTTCGAACGTCATCAACGAACTGTCTGCACAGGGTGCCAACGTCGTATTCCAGGACGTTCACGTATCCGGACATGCCTGCCAGGAGGAAATCAAACTGATCTACTCCCTGGTAAAACCGAAATACGCCATTCCGGTACACGGCGAGTACCGCCACTTAAAGGCACACGCAGAAGTAGCACAGAGCCTCGGCATCCCGAAAGAGAACATCTTCCTCATGTATTCCGGTGATGTCATGGAACTCGATGAGGACGGCGCAGCAGTAACTGGCAAAGTCCACACCGGAGCCATCATGGTCGACGGACTCGGCGTTGGTGATGTAGGAAATATCGTCCTGCGTGACCGCCAGCATCTGTCCGAGGACGGAATCATGGTCGTTGTACTGACTCTCGAAAAGAGAACAAACCAGCTTCTGGCCGGCCCGGACATCGTATCCCGCGGTTTCGTCTATGTACGCGAATCCGAGGATTTGATGGGCGAGGCAAGAGAAGTTGTAGAAGAGGCACTGGATGGCTGCCTTTCCAAAAATATCTCCGACTGGGGCAAGATCAAATCCACGATCAAAGATGCCCTCGGCGATTATGTATGGAAGAAAACAAAGAGAAGACCGATGATCCTTCCGATCATCATGGAGGCATAAATACCATGGACAAAGTAACAGAATGCCTGGACGCGCTCATCGAAGAAATGAGGGAGAGCAGGGCATATCAGAATTACTTGTGGATGGAAGAGGAACTTGAAAAAGACCCGGACTTAAAAAGCCGGGTCGACGACTATCGAATCCGCAACTACCGACTGCAGCAGTCCGAAAACGTAGACCTTTACGATGCGGTAGATTCCCTGGAGCGGGATTCCTACGCACTCCGCAAAAGCGAGAAGGCAAACGCTTATCTTGAGGCGGAGCTTGAGGTCTGTAAGATGGTACAGAAGGTGCAGGACCGTATTTCAGAAGAAATCCGCATCGGCGTACCGGAAATCTAAAACCGAAAATCAAAAGGAGAGCGCCCATGTCCGAAAAGAAAAGGGATGCCGGATACCGAGCAGCGCTGACAGGTGCGAAAGGAACCGTGCGCCTGCTCATTTACGTCTGCGTGATTCTTGTGATCATTCTGGCAGCGAAAACTTCATATCAGTTTGGACATGACGTGTTTGCCGAGGAGCCAGTCGCATCCAGAGGAAAAGGAAAGGAAGTCACCGTACAGGTGCGTTCCGGCATGGAGGCAAAAGAACTTGGCGAACTCCTGAAAGACAACGGACTGATCGACGAAAGCCTTCTGGTTTTCGAAGTCCAGTACCGCCTGTCCGGCTACTACGGCGGCATCAAGGACGGTTCCTACGTGCTGAACACCGCACAGACCGTAGATGAAATGCTGGAAATCCTGGCGGGCGTCAACACCGAAGGACAGCCGTCTGCGGAATAACGCACGTTTGCAAAACAAGAGGAATCTTACATGATAATAGACGAACGAATGGTAACCTACATCAATTCCCTGGACACCGGCCACACCCCGTTTCTGGAAAATCTGGAGCGGACGGCCAAACAGACAAAAGTGCCGATCATTCGCCGTGAAATGCAGAGCTTTTTAAAAGTATTCTTAAAGATGAAACAGCCAAAGAGAATCCTGGAGGTAGGAACTGCCGTAGGATTCTCTGCTGTTTTCATGGCACAGTACGGCGAACCGGACGCAGAGATTACCACAATAGAAAATTACGAAAAACGCATCCCGATCGCACGGGAGAACTTCGAAAAATCCGGCTTCGCCGACCACATCACGCTGATCCCGGGAGACGCTGCAGAAGTCTTAAAAACCCTGGACGGCCCGTACGATTTTATCTTTATGGACGCTGCGAAGGGACAGTACATCCACTTCCTGCCGGAAGTCCTGCGTGTCCTTGATAAGAACGGCGTACTGATCACCGACAACGTGCTGCAGGACGGCGACGTCATCGAATCCCGCTTCGCCGTGGAACGCCGGAACCGCACGATCCACAAACGGATGCGGGAATACTTATTTGAACTGACACACAATGAAGGGCTGCTGACATCGGTCGTGCCGCTGGGAGATGGAATCGCGATCACGATGAAAAGCCATGAGAAGAGAGAGGAAACAACATGAGAAAACCGGAATTACTGGTTCCAGCCAGCAGTCTGGAAGTATTAAAAGTAGCAGTGATCTTCGGCGCAGATGCCGTATATATCGGCGGAGAAGTCTTCGGACTCCGCGCGAAGGCGAAGAACTTTTCGATGGAAGATATGAAAGAAGGTGTGGAGTTTGCGCATGAGCATGGCGTAAAGGTCTATGTCACCGCGAATATTCTGGCACATAACCAGGATCTTGAGGGCGTGCGGGCTTACTTTGCCGAATTGAAAGAGATCGGGCCGGATGCACTGATTATTTCCGATCCGGGAGTCTATCGCATCGCCATGGAAGTGTGCCCGGAGATTGAGCGGCATATCAGTACACAGGCGAATAATACGAACTATGGAACGTATCAGTTCTGGTATGAACAGGGGGCGAAGCGCGTCGTGACAGCGCGGGAGCTGTCGCTGGTGGAGATCAAAGAGATTCGGGAGCATATTCCGGAGGAGATGGAGATTGAGACATTTATTCATGGGGCGATGTGTATTTCGTACTCGGGAAGATGTCTGCTGTCCAATTATTTCACGGGAAGAGATGCGAACCAGGGGGCTTGTACCCATCCGTGCCGATGGAAGTATGCGGTCGTGGAAGAGTCCAGACCGGGGGAGTATCTGCCGGTGTATGAGAATGAGAGAGGGACGTATATCTTTAACTCGAAAGATCTTTGTATGATTGAGCATATCCCGGATTTGCTGGATGCGGGGATTGACAGTTATAAGATTGAAGGAAGAATGAAGACGGCGCTGTATGTGGCGACGGTGGCAAGGACGTATCGGAAGGCGATTGATGATTATCTGGAGAGTCCTAAGAAGTATGAGGAGAAGATGGAGTGGTATCGGGATCAGATCTCGAACTGTACGTACAGACAGTTTACGACGGGATTTTTCTATGGGAAGCCGGATCATGAGAGCCAGATTTATGATAGTAATACGTATGTGAAGGAGTATACGTATCTGGGGATTGTTGGGGAGAAGGATACACAAGGCAGATATGCGATTGAGCAGAGGAATAAGTTTTCGGTTGGGGAAGAGATTGAAGTGATGAAACCGGATGGGAAGAATGTTGTCGTGACCGTGAAAGGAATCTGGGATGACGAAGGAAATGCCATGGAGAGCGCGCCGCATCCGAAACAGAAACTTTGGATTGATCTTGGTGTGGAATTGGATAGGTTTGATATTTTGAGAAGGAAAGAAATGGAATAGGATAGGAAAATAAAAGGGGATTAGGAACGTGTCATTTTCGAAAGGCGGCTAATCCTTTTTTTGTGCGAATAGAGATTATGCAAAATAATGGTAATGATAAAAGAAACAAATAGGAAAAAGTTCGACATTCTGTGAAAAAAGTTGCTTCATAATGTTTACAAACTGGAGCAAATAAGCTAGAATGTACATGATATTGTTGGGCTAAGACTAAATGCTGTTTTAATAGGCCATAAGTCACAAAAATATGTTAAGTATCATTACAAACGGAATGTATATAACTGGCAATGTCTACTCAACAAACCATATTGACGTAGCATAGTCGAAAAGAACCTGTTTTGCACACTAATTGAGTTGCTGAAATTGGCTATATTTCACAGCTATATGAGCTATAAATGCTAGATACTCATACAAAACGCTGAACTTTTGACCCCTGTGGCACAAAATTGGCACATCCTTTTCAGAAGAATCATAGAAATGGCGGAAAACAGGAGAAAACAACAAAAATCCATGAGTTTATCATTAACGTCTGAAAATGCTGTTGAGTACACTATCTGACCCACTAATGACACCTACATCATTACGGTTTGTTGAGTCATGAAAAATAGAGAAAAACAGATGATTTCTACTTCATAAAACAGCTGTTGAGTAGAGCATAGATGGCGATGATAAATACATGTTTTGGGCGGTGAGAGTGCATGATTTATTCATAATGAACAATGAATGACGAAATTGGACTGGGTGATATATACGGTTTTAACAAAACTCATGCGCCGACAGGGTTCGATTCAACAACCCAACACTTAGAAAAAACGTCATTGCAGGGTATACGGGGTTCGACTGTATAAATCAACACTTCGGCTATAGAGAAATAGAAACGAGTGTACTCAACGGATGTTTTATGACGTAGAAACATGATTGCTGAGGTAGTTGGATATGACAGCATAAGAAAACACTTAGCCGACTAGAAGCGGCAAGAGGAAAAGAAATACCATCCATATGGATGTGTACATAGATATAAAGATATTTTTAAGGGATTGGTTCGAGAAGAGCCGGAGGAGTAAATGAATTATGGATATTAAAAAAGAATACGAGCGATGGCTGGTGAATGCAACTGCGGATGCAGATGTTGCCGCTGAACTGAAAACGCTGGATGATACAAAAATTGAGGATGCTTTTTATCGTGATCTTGCTTTTGGCACCGGTGGGTTGCGTGGCGTAATTGGCGCAGGCACCAATCGGATGAACGTCTACACCGTAGCGAAGGCTTCTCAGGGTCTGGCTGATTATCTGAAAAAAAAACTTCACAGAGCCGTCTGTGACCATCGGCTATGACAGCCGCATCAAGAGTGATGTGTTTGCAAAGGTGGCTGCGGGCGTGTTCGCAGCCAATGGTGTTAAGGTCAATATCTGGTCTGCCCTGATGCCGGTTCCGACCGTGTCTTTTGCGACCCGTTATCTGCACACCTCCGCAGGTGTCATGGTGACGGCTTCTCACAACCCCAGCAAGTATAACGGCTATAAGGTCTACGGCGCGGACGGCTGCCAGATCACCACTGAGGCTGCTGCGGAAATTCTGGCGGAGATCGAGAAACTGGATATATTTGCAGACGTCAAGGCCAGTGATTTTGAAGCAGGCATGGCAAACGGCAG
>ERZ827363.3947-NODE-3947-length-10856-cov-2.499861_pt1 | contig 10856 bp, 10 predicted proteins | sample MGYA00519776_ERZ827363 | MGnify/ENA primary metagenome ERZ827363 (study PRJEB31778, sample SAMEA3449288) | human gut metagenome | biome: human gut; feature: human-associated habitat; material: faeces | place: United Kingdom | collected 2010/2012 ...
GCTCTGTCTCTGCATTGTAGAATACAAAGAAATTATGTCCGAGCAGTTCCATCTGTACGCATGCATCTTCCGGATACATTGGTTTGATTCCGAATTTCTTGGTACGGATGATCTTAACTTCCTCATCCTCTTCATAATCCTTATCAAGGTATGCTTTCTGGAAGTTTGTGGATTCCTGCTGCTTGTCAACGATCTTGTTCTTGTATTTACGAAGCTGACGCTCAATTACCTCTTCAACCAGATCGATGGATACATACATATCATTGCTTACCTGCTCGGAACGGATAATGTTACCTTTCACAGGGATTGTTACCTCGATCTTCTGGCGATCCTTCTCAACGCTTAAGGTTACTGAAATCTCAGTTTCAGGAGTAAAATACCTTTCAAGTTTACCAAGCTTGTCCTCAACAGCTGTTTTAAGTCCTTCTGTTACTGCTATATTCTTTCCACTAATAATAAATTTCATGACTTCCATCCCCTTTGCTGTTTTATGTTGCTATTATAACACATTAAGTTGAATTTTAACATCACTTTTCAAAAATTTTACAAATTTTTTCTAAATTTATTCAATATATTCCTGCAAAAGGATTTTTTTGTCATGAATATGCAACTATTCTACTTCATCTCTGCCAGAACTTCAAACGGTATGCTTCCGCCAAAAATATCCAGTGCACTGCCAACAGTCACGTCCAGTCTTCCCTGTCCTGCCCTTCGAAGTTCCTCAATATCTGCCATGGAGCCGACACCGCCTGCATAAGTTACCGGATGAGCTGTATACTGTCCCAGAAGTTCCGCAAGTTCTGTCTCAACACCATGAGCCTTTCCCTCCACATCCACTGCATGGACCAGAAATTCATCACAGTAACTTCCAAGCTTTTCCATCAGTTCCAGTGTCACGATCTCTTCTGTAAATTTCTGCCAGCGGTCTGTGACAATATAATAGTTACCGTCTTTTTTGCGGCAGCTTAAGTCCAGCACAAGATGTTCTTTTCCTGCTGCATTCCGGATCTTCTCCAGATTTTCCCAGGAGATCACTCCGTTTTTAAACACATAGGAGGTTACGATCACATGGCTGGCACCAGCCTCCAGATACTCTGACGCATTCTCCGGGCAGATACCGCCTCCGATCTGAAGTCCTCTGGGATATCTTTTCAGGGCAAGAAGCGCCTGGGCTTTCGTCGCTTCATAGTTGGGAGAATCTTTTCCGTTCAAAAGGATCACATGACCGCCCTTTAATCCCGCCTTCTTATAAAGCTCTGCATAAAAAGCCGCATCCTGCTCTGACACAAAATTTTCTGCCGCCTGATCACCCTGATCTTTCAGGCTTCCTCCTACGATCTGTTTTACTTTTCCGTTATGTATATCAATGCATGGTCTGAATTTCATAATCCTGTCCTCCGTTTTCTTTCCATGCACTGATAATAGCATCAGAAGCAGTTTTATGCAATGCTGTGGTAAAATATCTGTAGCACCAGGTTACCTTACAGTTGCTGACCACGAAATAAACAGCAACTCTATCTGCCCTCTACCGCATTTCCTACTGCATTGCCAATATCATCCACCGCATTTCCTACGCCGTCGCCCAGGTCCTTCACACTGTCACCCAGCTCACCGGATACCGTTCCGTCATTTCCGGTTCCGTTGGCATCTGTAGTTCCAGGCGCTGCTGTTGTATTATTTCCATTTCCCGCAGGAGTCACGGTAATATTTCCACCGGCCATCTCATTGTTATCTGTGCCAGAATCTTCAATGATCCCGCCGTTGTCCATCACACCGTCATTATCTGTTTCATCTTCCATAATTCCATTTTCTGTGGCAGTATTTTCGTTTGTATTTTTTTTCTTATTTCTCTCATCATTATTTTTCTCGTCCACAGTTTCATCCGCATTATTTACCTCTGTACCACAGGCTGTAAATGTACACAGAGACAGAGTGAGCAAAGTGCCAAAAAGAATCGCCTTCCATTTTTTCATATGATCTTCTCCTTTTTCTAAAAAATTCTGTATTCCTAATATGGCACTTTTTCCAGTATTCTATCCTGGCAAAAATTTCAAAAATATTCTTTGCTATAAGGCCATATAGCGGACATTCGCATTCCGTTCCACTACATGCTCATGAATGAAATCGCTTCGCAATTTCATTCAAAAAAACGGGCTCCGCTTTTACACGAAACCCGTTTTTATTACCTGTATCATTCTGTTACGGATTAAACTGTCAACCTGTCAGGATCAGCCGATCACGTCACTCATATCGTAACGTCCTGCCGGTTTACCTGCAAGGAATTTGGCTGCTTCTACAGCACCTTTTCCAAAAATAGCCTTGGAATATGCGGTGTGCTTGAACTCGATCACTTCGTCCTGACCTGCAAAAATGATCTCATGCTCACCTACGATCGTTCCGCCGCGAACTGCGGAAATACCGATTTCCTTGTCATCACGTTTTTCACGTTTCTGGCTGCGGTCATATACATAATGATACTTGTTGTCCATAGCTTCATTAATGCTGTCTGCCAGTGCAAGTGCGGTACCACTTGGTGCGTCTACTTTCAGGCGATGATGTTTCTCAACGATCTCCATGTCAAATCCTGCAGTTGCAAGAACCTTGGCAGCGTCCTGAACCAGTTTCAGAAGTGTGTTGATGCCAAGAGACATGTTTGCGGATTTCAGCACTGCTACTTTTTTGGATGTCTCTTCTACTTTTGCAAGCTGCTCCTCGCTTAAGCCTGTGCTGCAGAGAACAACCGGGATCTGGCGTGCGGCACTGTACTCAAGAAGCTTGTCTGTTGCTTTTGCAGAGGAGAAATCAATGATCGCGTCTGCCTCTACCTGACATGTATCAATATCGGTAAATACCGGATAGCTGTTTTTTCCCTGATCTGCAATGTCGATGCCTGCCACGATCTCTGCATCCGGATCTTTCTCCACAATGCCACTGATCACCTGACCCATATGTCCGTTGCAGCCATGCATGATGATTTTTACCATAGTATATTCTCCTTTACCTTCCGCTTACAGTCTGATTATTTTGCAAGCTTAAGGCCGAATTTCTCGATCTCTTTTGCAAGAGCTGCCTTTGTGTCTTCTTCCATCTCGCAAAGTGGCATACGAAGCGGTCCTACGTTCATTCCCATAAGGTTCATAGCTGTCTTAACAGGAATCGGGTTTACTTCGCTGAACAGTGCGTTGATCAGCGGAAGAGCTTTCAGCTGATCCTCTGTTGCTCCCTTGGTATCACCGTCGAAATATTTCATGACCATGTCATGTGTAAACTTCGGTGCAACATTGGAAAGTACGGAAATAACTCCAAGTCCGCCAAGAGAAAGAATCGGAAGTACCTGATCATCATTTCCGGAGTAAAGCTCAAGCTGTCCGTCTGCCAGAGACATCATCTTGGCGATCTGGGAAAGATCTCCGGTTGCTTCCTTGATTCCGACAATGTTCTTTACATTCTTTGCAAGGTAAGCTGCTGTAGCCGGCTGGATGTTGCAGCCTGTACGGCTCGGTACATTGTACATGATGAGCGGAGTTTCCGGAACTGCATTGGCAATTGCTGTGTAATGAGCGATAAGTCCCTTCTGTGTAGCCTTGTTATAATAAGGTGTTACAATAAGAAGAGCGTCTGCACCATAGGAAGCTGCTTCCTTGGACATCATGATTGCTGTCTCTGTACAATTGGAACCTGTTCCTGCGATTACAGGCACACGTTTGTTAACTTTGTCAATTGTGAACTTGATTGTCTGAAGGTGCTCTCCGTGTGTCAGAGTAGAAGATTCTCCTGTTGTTCCGCAGATAACGATGGCGTCTGTGCTGTTCGCGATCTGATCCTCAAGGATCTCCTCAAGTTTCTCATAATTTACCTTACCGTCTTCGTGCATAGGTGTTACGATTGCAACGCCTGTTCCTTTAAAAATTGCCATTTGTCTTCCTCCTTCTTTCTTCTGTGAACTGTTGCTTATTTCCGTTCCTGTCCGGTCAGCTCTGTTGTCATTGTGGTAACACTGTCCACATATGGCTTCAGTGCATCCGGAAGCCAGCGTCCGGTCATAATTATATGCATACTTTCATCCTTCTGCTTAAGCATATCGATGATCGTCTCAACTGGAGCGATTCCTTTATCCATAAGCCCGAGGATCTCATCCAGCAGCAGAAAATCACACTCTCCGGTAGCAATTACCTTCCGTGCAAAATTAAGGCCGTTGAGAATATTGGTTCTCTCTTCTGTCTTTTCCTGCTCACTCAGGTCATTATAGCAGGTGTCCATTTTTTCGAAACGGAAAATCTTGAAATCAAGATTATCCAGATCCTCAAGAAAATCCAGTTCTCTGCGTTCCCTGCCCTTGAGAAACTGTATGATGATCACACTTTTTCCCTGCGCGGCAAAGCGCAAAGCCTGGCCGATAGCCAGTGTCGTCTTTCCTTTCCCGTTCCCGCAATAAACCTCTGTTATTTCTTTTTCCATGATTCTTCCTCTTACTGTTTAGTGAAACCGGTAATTCCCCATTTTTTTAATTTTTCTTATATTACCGCAGATTGGCTGGAAATGCAAGTGTTACCTTAATGTTCTCACCACTATTCCAAAATATATCCAATGTTACTCAACATATTCCAATTTGCTCACCGAAACTTCATAGGCTATCCTTTTTTCTGTCTCATTTTCACTGATTCGTTTCATATATTCCCTGCTCTGAATTCTGCCCCAGATCAGCACATGTCCGCCTACCTCAAAAGCCGAAGCATATCTGGCATTTCTTCCCCAGCATATACATGGTATGTAGTCGGATTTTCCGTAAGGACGGTTGACTGCCATCAGAAGATCCGCAATTTCTCTTCCCAGCGGAGTTTTTCTGTATACAGGCGGTTTGCAGATATATCCGTCCAGAAAAATCTGATTGACCGGTATGGATTCCTCTCCCTCTTCCACAAATTTCACTTCCCTGGCAAATACCGAAAGCACAAGTCTATTTCTCTTTTCCTCATGACGGTTATAGGACCGGAACTGTCCGTGGATTTCAATATACTCCCCAACATAGTCCTGGGTGATATCAATCAGACGCTCGGACACCATCACCGGAATCCTGTCCTCAGAATCGCTGAGACGTTTTACCAGAATATCCATCATATAAAACCCTTCTCCAAAAACCTGATGGCTGAAGGTAAATCCGGTGGCAATACGCCCCATAACCGATACCTGATTGTTTTCAATAATTTTATCTGCCATAATAAGTAGCTCTCCTTCCTCTTCGTGTATTTCGTCTATATCAATCTATGTACAGATGCGCTATAATATGCCTGAAAACTGAAAAACCAAAAATATTTTTTTATGTCTTGTAATCTTCCAAAAATGTGATAGACTATAAATTTGGACATCATTTTTAACAAAAAGATTACTTATATATGGAAAGAAAGGATTTGGATTATATGAAGACCAAGCGTGAAGATGTTCGTAACGTGGCCATTATCGCCCATGTCGATCACGGTAAAACAACACTTGTTGATGAGCTTTTGAAACAGAGCGGTGTTTTCCGTGAGAACCAGGAAGTCCAGGAACGTGTCATGGACTCCAACGATATTGAGCGTGAGCGCGGCATTACGATTCTCTCCAAAAACACCGCAGTTCATTACAAGGGTGTAAAAATCAATATCATCGACACCCCAGGCCATGCGGACTTCGGCGGCGAGGTAGAGCGTGTGCTGAAGATGGTAGACGGCGTTATTCTTCTTGTGGACGCCTTCGAGGGTGCCATGCCTCAGACTAAATTTGTACTTCGTAAAGCTCTCGAACTGAACCTGCATGTTATTGTCTGCATCAACAAGATCGACCGTCCGGAAGCACGTCCGGAGGAAGTTGTTGACGAAGTTCTGGAACTTCTCATGGATCTGGACGCATCTGACGAGCAGCTGGACTGCCCGTTCCTGTATGCCTCCGCAAAAGCCGGCTATGCAGTTCGTAACCTTGAGGACAAGCCTGAGAATATGGCTCCGCTTTTTGAGACCATCCTTGATGCAATTCCTGCTCCGGAGGGAGATCCGGACGGAGATACACAGGTTCTTATCAGCACCATCGACTACAATGAATATGTAGGCCGTATCGGTGTCGGTAAAGTTGAGCGCGGAACCATTTCCGTGAACCAGGAGCTGATGCTTCTGAACCATCATGACCCGGACAAACACGAGCGCGTAAAGATCAGCAAGCTCTACGAATTTGACGGCCTGAACAAGGTTGAAGTCAAGAGTGCTACCATCGGAGCCATCGTTGCGATCTCCGGTATTGCAGATATCCATATCGGTGATACACTCTGTTCAGTTGACAATCCTGTTGCCATTCCGTTCCAGAAGATTTCAGAGCCTACTCTCTCTATGGACTTTATGGTTAATGACAGCCCTCTTGCCGGCAAGGAAGGCAAGTTTGTAACATCAAGACATATCCGTGACAGACTTTTCAGGGAATTAAATACTGATGTCAGCCTTCGTGTCGAGGATAATCCGGGTTCTGAAAATTCATTCAAGGTTTCAGGACGAGGCGAACTTCATCTTTCTGTTCTTATTGAAAATATGAGACGTGAAGGATATGAATTTGCCGTAAGTAAAGCAGAAGTTTTATATCATACTGATGAGCGTGGCAGAAAGCTTGAGCCAATGGAACTTGCTTATATTGATGTTCCTGACGAATTCTCAGGTTCTGTAATCCAAAAGCTCAGCCAGAGAAAGGGTGAACTTCTTGGAATGACACCTATCAATGGTGGTTATACAAGATTACAGTTCTCTATCCCTTCAAGAGGACTTATCGGTTACCGTGGCGAATTCCTTACAGATACTAAAGGTAATGGTATCATCAATACTTCATTTGAAGGATACGAACCATATAAGGGTGATATTTCATACAGAAAGACCGGTTCCCTTATTGCATATGAAGATGGTGAAGCTGTAACTTACGGTCTTTTCAACGCACAGGACCGCGGTACTCTTTTCATCGGACCGGGTGAGAAGGTTTATGCCGGTATGATTGTCGGCGAAAACCCACGTACAGAGGATATTGAGGTAAACGTATGTAAGACAAAGCACCTTACTAACACACGTTCTTCAAGTGCCGATGAAGCATTAAGACTCGTTCCGCCTAAGATTTTAAGTCTTGAGCAGGCTCTTGATTATATTGATACAGATGAACTTCTCGAAGTTACACCTAATCATTTAAGAATCCGTAAAAAGATTCTTGATTCAACATTAAGATACAGAGCAAATAAAAAATAAAAAAATTTTTAAAATACCACTTTTCAAGGCAATGTTTTTATTGTATAATGCAAATAAATAAAAAACATTCCGTTGATAAAATCCACTGTGATTTTGTCTGGTGAAAATACGCATTACTGGAGGTTATAAGATAATGGAAAGCGATTTAGGAGCAAAAGTTAAAAAGTTAAGAATTTCTCACGGATTAACACAGGAAGATGTTGCAAAGGCACTCGATGTTACTCCTGGATACATCAGCAATGTTGAAAATGGAAGAAACCTTATGACATTAAGAATGTTATCATATTATGCTGAACTTACAGGTGTATCTCTTGATTACCTTGCAGGCAGTGTTGATAAGAACTATCAGAATACAGCTCTTGACAATGAGATTATGCAGATTGTCCAGAAGCTTGATGCTGATACAAAGGAGAAGCTTATCTCAACTCTTAGAATCTGGGAAAAGAAAGAAGCTTAATTTATCTTTTATAATATTAATGGCTGTGCAGATATTGCACAGCCATTTTTTTCTGAATTTATAAACTCTGGATTTTTTTCATTCTGTAGAACTCACCTTTTAATTCCATAAGTTCATCAAATGTTCCGTATTCAACACAGTGTCCCTCACTTATTACTGCTATTTTATCTGCATCTTTTATTGTTGAGAGTCTGTGTGCAACTATAAATGTCGTCCTGTCTTTTGTAAGATTATTGAGTGCTTCCTGTATAAGCTTTTCTGATATACTGTCAAGTGCCGACGTCGCCTCATCAAGGACAATTACTCTTGGATTTCTTATAAGTGCCCTTGCTATTGAAACACGCTGTCTCTGTCCACCTGACAATTTACCGCCGTGTTAAGTCCGTCAGGCAGGCTCTCAACCAGATCAGTAAGATTTGCCGCCTTAACAGCCTCATTCAGGGCTTTTTCATCAACATTGTCAACTCCATACGTTATGTTGTCTCTGAGCGTTCCTGAGAACAATATGGACGTCTGAGGCACAACTGCAAGGTACTTACGATATGTTCTTAAATCTATATCTTTCATATCATTGCCGTCAAGGAGTACCTGTCCACTGTCTGCAATGTTAAATCCTATCGCAAGATTAAGTATTGTCGATTTTCCGGAACCCGATTCACCTACGAGTGCTATTGTCTCTCCCGGTGTAACATGAAGGTTAAAATTGTTAAGAACGTGTGCCTCTGAATTATTGTATCTGAAGCATACATTTTTGAAATCAAATTCGCCCTTTACACCGCCAAGCTTCTTCTTTCCTTCGTTATGTTCAATATCATCAGCAAGAAGGACTTCACCAATAGAATTTACTGACTCAACGCCCTTCGCTATTGTCGGTATGAGTGTTATAAATGCAGATACCTGATTTACTATTGTTGCAAAATAACTCTGGTAAAGCGTTATATCACCGGCAAGTATGTTTCCTTTTAATGCAAGAATTCCTGTAAATGCAAGACATAATACCTGGAATATCTGGAATATTGCCCAGCCTACAGAACCAAACAGCGATTGGATAACATCAAGTTTGTAACCTTTTTCAGCAACCGTAAACAGCTGGTTGCTCATTCTTTGTATCTCTTTTTCTTCAAGTGCATGTGCCCTCGTAACCGGAATAAGCTCAACCATTTCCATTACCTGGGCGGATGTCTCTTCCATTTCATGCCTGAACTCATAATTACGCTTTCTCATTATATTCCTGAAAAATACCATTGTAAGTGCCGCAAGCGGTGTTGTTACAAGGAAGAACAAAAATACAACAAGACTTTTTGAAATTGTAACCGCCAATGCCACCGATATATTGAGTGCAATATTGAGCGTGCTGATTAAAAGCTGTGTGGAAAGCATCTCAACCGCTTCAACATCACGCATTATCTTCGACTGCAGTCGTCCTGACTGTGTCTCTTTGTGATATGAAATTGAAAGCTGCTGGAGTTTTCTTACAAGTGCTTTTCTAAGTCCCGTCTCAGCGTAACGCGTCGCAAGTGACTTGTACCTTGTATACATATAATTGGTTGGTACATTAAGTATTATAAGTCCTATCATTATTATTGAATAGAATATAGTGTTCTGGTATGTATCGGGACTGTGCGTTGTCACATCGTTAATTATATTGGCTGTTACAATAGGCAGCACCCATACAGGGCAGTGCTTTATGAAAAAGAAAAACACTGCCGCAGCGAATTTGTGATAGTTGCCTTTATAAAGCCGTATGAGTATTATAAGCGGATGCTTTTTATGTTTTTTGTAACATTCGATAAACCAGTTATCAACATCAATTCCCTTAGGTGCATGTAAATTCATTTTTTTCACCACTTATTTTATAATTTTGTCAACATTTCCAGTTACTACAGGTTCACCTTCACATCCTGTAATATTTACATTTTTAAGTATAAGTTCTTTGGCATTATTTATTATAAGCCCCTGTTTTACTGCCTCATCACATCCAAGCATCATCGCAGCGACACCCGGTTTTGCATCCTTAGCATATGTAAAATCAATATTTTCAAATGTAAGCTTTTCAATCTTGCTTTCTGGTAATCCATAAATATAAGCTCCTGCTACATGGCAGTTTGACGCTTTTATATTCCTGAATGTAAGACGCTTGATTGACGGTGTTCTGTCATCGACAGGAAGCGGCTCTTTTGAACCAACATAATTAGTCTTTCCGTCAGGATCACAGAAATAAAAACTGTTTACAACAAATGGCGTCATTACATTATCCATATCAATATTTTCAAATGAAATATCATCAAGAACTGATAATTTGCCTCTGCCTCGTCTTGTCTTTACACGGAGACCTCTGTCTGTATTCATAAACAGGCAGTCCGTAATATGAACATTCTTTACACCGGCAGCAATCTCACTTCCGACTGTTACGGCACCGTGTCCGTCTCTCATGCAACACTGTCTTACAGTCATGTCTGATGTCGGAATCTCGTATTTACGTGCCTGATATATCTTTCCTGATTTTATAGCAATACAGTCATCACCAACTGAGATATATGTACCGAGTACAAGTACATCCTGGCAGCTCTCAGGATCAAGTCCGTCTGTGTTATGTGAATTGGCAGGATTCTTAATCTTTACATCTATGAATTTGAGGTGGTTGCTGAAATATGGATGTATTGTCCATGATGGAGAATTCTGTACTGTTATTCCGTGCATCATTACATTATTGCAATGGTTGATGAAAAACAATCTCGGTCTCCATGCTGTATTTCTTATTTTGCAGTTATTCCACCAGTTTTCAAATGTCGTATTGCCATCAATTGTACCTTCGCCTGTAATAACTACATTTTCTGCATTAATTCCGCAAAGAATTGCCGAAAAACAGTCAAGCGGATTTCCTTCCCATGAACCAAGATTATATTCTTCTTTCTCATCATATGATTCAATAACACCCGGAAGTATCGGGAATTTGTCTCTTTCTGTAAATGCAGATAATACCGCTCCTTTTGCAAGTTCAAGTGTTAAATCGCTTTTTAAAAATACACTTGAAACCTTATATTCACCTTCCGGAACAAGGACTCTTGAATCCTTAGGGCATGCCATAATTGCACACTGGATTTCGGTGCATATGGTGATGGTGTGCACGATGATACCAATGCAATCCAGTG
>ERZ827363.3948-NODE-3948-length-10853-cov-16.624467_pt1 | contig 10853 bp, 9 predicted proteins | sample MGYA00519776_ERZ827363 | MGnify/ENA primary metagenome ERZ827363 (study PRJEB31778, sample SAMEA3449288) | human gut metagenome | biome: human gut; feature: human-associated habitat; material: faeces | place: United Kingdom | collected 2010/2012 ...
AAAGCACCCAGGAAGCATAGGTCAGGTACTTATGGCTGCCTGCAATTTCCAGCAGGCGTGATAAATTGGATTGTTTTTTCAAAAAAATTCCTCCTTTTCTTTGTGTTTATGATAAAGAGAACACGTCTATGTTCTTACAATATCCGAATTTAGGTTAGCTGTAGCTAACTGTCAAACAAAAATTATAAGGCATTACTGCCCCATAATTTTCATCCATCCTGCTGTATAAAAGGCGCGCATTTCTTTAACGTAGTTTTCGGCATCTTTTAGCGGCATTTCGTGGATGATCAATTCAAAAAAAGTATGAAACATTCCGGTGATCAGAATATGCTCCAGCGAAGGATCGATATGCGGAGAGGGCCTTCCAAGCTTCCTTAAAACCTCCTGATAGGCATGAGTCCCTTCCACTTCAATCTCCACCATTTCATCAATTAGCCCGGCAAATTTTGTCCCTTCCGAACAGCAGAGGATCAGTTTACATTCCTCTAAATGTTCGTACGCATAATAGAGAATATCGTACATGCAGATTCCCGAAATATCACTCATGACTTCCGGCTGCTGGGCAGCTGGTAGTTCGGCGAACTCCTGCTGTGCCTTTATAAAACGGTTACGAATATATTCATAATGTTCACCAACGATGGCTTCAAAAAGTTCTTCTTTGCTTTTGTAATATCCGTAAAAGGCTCCGGTAGTCATTCCCACGGATTTCACAATATTCCGCAGGGAAGCGTCTTTATATCCTTTTTCTAAAAATTCCGCTTTCGCTGCCCGGTGGATATTTTCTAAAGTCATTCCATTTCCGTTTATTTTGTACACCTCCTATATAACGGCGCTATATAACGCTGTTATAATTTTAATCTCTGAAAAAGGTTTTGTCAATAGCAACAAGAAATAGTTGCATAAAAACTGCAATCCAAACATCATTCTGCACTTTATTACTGATAAAATTTTTAAATACTGGTTTTGATAACAGCTTTATTTTTTCTAAATAAATAATAAACAGGGCGGAGTTTGTTCTCACACCCTGCTTTGTGATTATCATGAATTACTCGAAGATCTTCTTCACTTTTTCTTTCAGCCTGTCCATGCACCTGTAAACTGCCTTTTCGGTAATCTTCAGATACCTGGCGATTTCATGAGTGCTGGTCTTATCATGAGTCAGTGCCTCGATAGCTCGCTGCAATTCGTCCTCATTCTCCGGGTCAACGCTGCTAGTTGCCTCGTCCAAAATGACAACCGGCGCATTTTTCAGCATGGCACGGGCGATGGCAATACGCTGGCGCTCCCCACCGGAAAGGTGGGAACCGGCGCTGCCGACAACCGTATCATAGCCATTGTCCAGCCCGCGGATAAAGGCGTCGCAACCACTTTGTTCGGCGGCCTGTTCCACCTCCGCGTCTGTGGCGCTGGGTCTTCCCATGCGGATATTTTCCCGGATACTGCGGTTAAACAGGTAGTTGTCCTGAGATACATAGGAAATCTGGTCTGCAATTTCAGACAGCGGCATATCCTTCAGCTCATGGCCGCCGAGGGTAATGCTGCCGGATGTAACATCCCAATACCCGGCAATCAGCTTCGCCACCGTAGACTTGCCGGAGCCGGACGGCCCTACAAGGGCGGTCATGGTTCCGGGGTGGATGGCGAGATTCACATCATGCAAAACCTCTGTTGTCCCGTCATAGGAAAACGACACAGACCTAAGAGAAATGCCGGTATCTTCCAGCTTGATCGGCGTTTCTTTATGGTTCAGTTCTTCGGCGTTCAGAAGCTGGCTGATTTCTTCCACATTTGTCCCCAGTACAGCCAAATCGTCCGTAAAGGTAAAGGCCGCAATAATCGGCCCAACAAGGCCCAGAGAGAAAATCACAATGGACAGGAAGGTGGAAAGTTCCAGGCTTCCGGAGAGCCAGAACGAAAAGCCGCAGGGCAGTACGCAGATCAGCACCGAGGGCAGGATGGCGTTATAGGCGCTCATGGTTTTCTGATTTTCCCGCATCCAGTCCACATAGTAGTTGGCGTTGTAATTCACCGCGTCAGAATATTTTTTGTAGGAACCGGCGGATTGGCTGAACGCTTTCACCACCTCAATGCCTCCGATATATTCCACGATGGCGTCTGTCATCTGCTTGCCTGCCTTGACAGCACCCTCCCACTTGACGGGATAGTTTTTCATACCGACGGACATAACCACAAGGCCCACCACGAGAGTGACAAGGGACAAAAGCGCCATACGCCAGTCCAGAATAAGCAGGTACACGACAATCACAATGGGAACCAGCACATTTGCGGTCATTTCCGGGATCAGGTGTGCAAAGGTCGGCTCCATTCCCTCCACCCGGTCAACAATCGTTGTTTTGTACTGGCCGGACGGAGTATCTAAAATCGTCCCCATCGGGACGCGGGCCAGCTTTGCGGTGATATTCTCTCGCAGATCGCGCAGCGTGTAATAGGTCGCCGTGTGGGAAATGACTGTTGAAAGATTGGCGAAAACAACCTTTCCCAAATAACCGCACAATGCAACGATACAGGCCGTCATATAACTGGAAAAATCCTGCTCTCCCGACAGCATCAGTGTGACAATATGCGCCACGCAGAAATAGGGCACCATCTGGCAGGCCACGCCTAATACCGCAAGGATAATACTGCCGATGAATTTCCCGTGATAGGGCTTGCCCCATCCCCATAAGACGCCTATGGGCGACTCTTTCTTTTCTTCCTTCATTTTGTAGGCACCCCCTTTATAAAATAGTTTCGGATTTTTTCAAGACCGGCCTCATCCATTTGAAATTTGTCGATGATGGAACCGTCCTCAAAATGGACAATATCCGTACAACAATCTAAAAGCAGCTCAAGATCATGGGTAATGACATACAAGGTAATGCCTGCATCCCTGACTTGTTTCAAGACATTGGCAACCTCTTTCATGTGTTTGTAATCAAGACCGCTGGTCGGTTCGTCAAAAAATAAGATAGAACGCTTGGATGCGATTGCCGAGGCAATTGCTACCCGCTGCTTTTGGCCGCCGGAAAGGGACATAGGGTGTCTGTCTTTGAAGCCGATTAAATCTAACTCGGCAAGGATTTCCTCAGCCCACTCCTGATTTTCCTCCTCCATACTGATCAGGACTTCATCCAGCACAGTTTCCGTGAAAAGCTGGTGATTGACTTCCTGCATCACCATGTAGCAGGTATTTAGTCTGTCTTTAGGCCGATAAGTTCTGCCGTTCCAGATCACCTCACCGCAACGCTTTTCAAGGCCGCAGAAACACCGGGAGAAGGTGGACTTTCCAGCTCCATTATTCCCGATGATCCCGACAATACGATTTGCGGGGATTTTACTTTCCCGGATGTGCAGCGTTTCCGGTTCGTTTTTGTAGGCAAAGCAGAAATTGCGAAGTTCCATTTGCTGACCGGCCTGGGGCAATGCTTTCGGCGGCAACAAATCTTCAAGAATAAAGGTACGCAGCCCCAACTTGGCTCTCTGTTGCTCCGTCAGGCTCTCAAACTCCGCTGCGGAGTAATCTTTTTCCACCTTTCCGCCGGTAATATAGATAAAACGATCCGCAAGACCGCGCAGATAGTAGAGCCGATGCTCTGACACTATAATTGTTTTCCCCTGCGACTTCCAAAACGCAAGTATTGCTCTCAGATCCAGGATAGAGGAAGCATCCAGGTTGGATGACGGCTCATCCATAACCAGCACATCCGGCTCCATGATGGATACCCCGGCACAGGCAATTTTTTGCTTTTCCCCGCCGGAGAGATGAAAGATATTGCGTCCCATCAATTTCTCCAGGCGTAAATCCCGGATGGTCTTATCTAATCGTTCCCGAATACTTTGCTCCGGCTGGCCGAGATTTTCACACCCGAATGTGATTTCGCTGGTTGTGTCCACATTGAAAAATTGTGAGCGGGGGTTTTGAAACACGCTGCCAACCGTTTTCGCGGTATCATAAAGGGGCTGTTCCGAAACCTTTGCCCCATTTACCCACACTTCTCCATTCATTTTTCCTTCATAGTAATGGGGAATCAGACCGTTGATCAGCCTGGTAATTGTCGTTTTTCCACTGCCGCTTTCGCCGCAAAGTACGACGCATTGACCGTCCTCTACGGTCAGATTTATATCATGGACTCCACCAGCGTTCTCGTTTTCTTCTCCATAAGAGAAAGTCACATGGTCAATCCGTATCATAGGTTCACCCCCTCCCGTCAAAAAGAAATCTGCTGCTGAAACAAAAACAAGGCAAAACAGATAACGCAAAACAGAATCGCAATCAAATCTTGAACATGGAAACCGATCTGGCACACGTTTGTACGTTTAACGGGGGCTCCAAGCCCCCGTGTCAACGCAGCAGCAGAAAGTTCATCACCAATCTTCACAACGGACACCATCAAAGGAACAAGGCGATATTCCAACATCAGGAAAGGATTTTTCCCGCCGAATCGTATGCCCCGCATTTTCATTGCATCCCGGATGGCCTGATATTCTTCGCTGATGGTTGGGAAAAAGCGAAAAATGACAGACATTGGAATCACGATTTTTTCCGTGATGTGCATACGCTCCATTGCGCCGATAAACTCACTGATCGAAGTGGATGAGATCAGATAGGCACCTGTCATAATGCCGGGTGCAAACCGCGTCATGATAGATGTCACTGCCAGCACGATGAACGAGAGTAATCCGCTCAAACTCGTAAGGGCAATCCGTTCCAGTATAAAGCAAACCGCATATAGCACCAGATATTTTCCTGCTGTTTTGAAACGGCGTTCCGACAAAATCAGAGCAAAGGGGACAAGGCTTAGACACGGCTTGACGATGTTCATAATTCCTTCGTTACTGGTACTGAACATCAGTGTTGTAATCGTCAGCAGCAGAATGAGCTTTGTCCGGGGATCAAGCAGGATTCCTTTTCTTTTTTCGGTTGTTGCTGAAAATGATAGCCCGTTCATCACACAATGCCCGCTTTAGCAAAATGCTTTTTCAGAAGCGCCTTACCTAAAAGTCCGCCCAAGATCGCAAAAATGAAGATTCCGGCGATTACCAGAATAATGCTCCACATAGGCATAACAGCCATTACCCTGTCAGCGTATTCCTCACCAAAGCTGGCCGCAAAACTGGCCCTGGAATCCTCAACCATGAAATACATGGGGATATATGTACCAACCATCCAAAGGCTGAACACCGCATACCCGATCAGGCTCTTCTTGGCGCTTTTATAACCGCCGGATTTCAAGATCAGATCTCCCAGCAGCCCAAAAATCACGCCCATCGGTACGCCCCAAAATCCCATACCAGTCAGCCCCATCAGCAGGCCGCTTAAAATTCCCATAATTGTAACCATGCCGAATTTTTTAACTCTGGTCAAGAACAGCATGAACGGGATGCCGGTAATCAAAGACCACAATGCTCCGAGGATCGGCAAAAAGATAGGTACAAAGCCGACGGGAATGGCGACACAGCAGCCAATCACAAAGTAGAGAACGGTGAAAAGGCCGAGGTTAATCAGGTCTTTTGCTTGTAACTTGTTACTCATAACGAATACCTCCATTCATTTGCTGGTTAGCGTTTTCTAACCTCTCTATAAGATACCATAGTTAGCAGTAGCTCTCTACAACCAATCATCTTTTTGGCTCCAAACAGCAACGAGTTTTTTTATTGACTGACTTCGTTTGCAATTCTATAATATAATTAAAATCCAAAGCAAAAAACAGGTAGTCGAATGACAGGAGCAGGAAATGAAGATTGATGATATTATAAGAAAATGTATTGAAATACCTGGGATTTCAATACAGCGTAGTGATTTTAGCACAGAGCTGCTCTTAAAGGAAAAAGAAGGGAAAGGCTCAATGACCTTTTTCCCTCTCTTTCCTGGAGTTACTATTGCTTATATCTTTGTAAATTCTCCGACTTGGACAGCACCGAATTTTCGTGAGGATAGCTCCATAGAAAAAGGCCCTTTGCTCTTAAACTACTGTGTAACTGGCCGTTGCGAAATTATCTTGAACAATGAAAACTTTGTATATGTGAAGGATGGAGAAATCTCTTTAACCGAGCGTTTTGCTCAAAAGCAATATGTATATCCGCGCCGCATTTATGAAGGGATGGAATTTTTTATTGATATTGATACACTGACGGCACAAAGCGTATGGGTACAAGGGGAATTTGATATTAACTTTCACAAAGTTGTTGATCGATTCTGCCCTGATGGTGCTACCTACATTTCACCTGCCACCTCCGAAGTCGAAGAAATATTAACAAAACTTTGGAGCCTATTTGATGTTTCAATTCCATTCTCGATTTCACAAATGAAAATATACACATTGGCACTGTTTTCTCTATTGCAAAGTCAAAATGACATTCCTCCATCGCAAGCCTGTACTTTCTTTACAGAAACACAAGTAGATATTGCAAAGAGGGTAGAAAAAATTATTACTTCCGATTTGCGTCAACATCATCCAGCCTGGGAATTGGCAGCACAGTTTTCTGTCAGTGAAACTAGCTTAAAAAATTACTTTCGCGGTGTTTTCGGGCAAAATATATCCATTTATCTGCGAGAAGTCAGAATGAAGAAAGCAGCAGAATTACTTGCTACCACAAGACTCTCCGTAGCTGAAGTAGCAGAGCAAGTCGGTTATATGAACCAAAGCAAATTTGCATCGGTTTTCAAAAAACAGTTTGGACTATCGCCGCTGGAATATAGGCGTTCAAAGAATTTGGAAAACTGATAAGACTAAGGCCGGGATTTGCCGTTTGTCAGCAAAATCCCGGCCTTACTTATACTTAAAATTTCATGCGTAAATCAATTCTTGAAAAATAACTTCCTCCGCCTGTGCTTTCAGCGTGTTCATCAGCCCCACCCAGCGCATGGGGTCACGGGCTTTCAGTTCCTCGGTAACGCCCGCCGCCTCCATCATGCGGGGCAGCATGGCGTCTATGCGCTCCCGCGCCGCCCGGTCAATCTCCAACAGGTGCGGGTACAGCTTTTCGCTCAAAATCAAGCTGCTGTAAAGGCCGGGCCGGTGTTCCTTCAGGTAGCGTTGCCGCATACGGCCATACTTGCCGATGGGGGCCTCCGGCTGCTCGGAAAGTTTCAGGTCGGGGATGTAGTAATCCCCGCAGCGGGTGTAAGTCAACTCGTTCATGTTCGTCCTCCTTTGCATTGTAATTGTTAAACGGCGGTGCTGGCCGATACGGTGGCCTTGCGGGGCTCCTGCCTAGGTAACTGACTGACGGGGATAAAAATGCCTTTTTCCATGTCCTCAGCACGGATTGCGGCCTTTGCCGCCTCCCGTTGCGCTTTGCGCTTTGCGTTGTAGCGTTCTTCCCATTCCTTCTGCTTGCCGTTTGCTTTGCGGCGTAAGTAGTTCTGGTGAAGCCTGTCCTTGCGTTCCTCTTTCTTCCGCAGTTCTTCCTGTTCCTCCGGGGTCAAGGGAACAGGCTGCAAGGCGGGCGGGATATACCGGCCCACAAAGTTGAAGTAGATTTCAACCTCCTGCGTGGTGTCCTGACTGCCTTTCCGGGCGCGCTCATGGACAAGGATTTTCTCGACAAACTCGTTGAGCATGATATTCGTAAGCGTGTCGAAGTTCTCATACTTGTCAATCAGGGCAATAAACTTCTCCGCAGATTTCCGGCTCTGCTCATAGCCGGTAACGGCTTTTTCCAACTCTGTGATTTCCGCATTGAGGGCGTCTTGCTCTTTGGCGTACTGTGCGTCCAGGGCCTCATACCGGGCGTCCGGCAGCTTGCCCAGGGCGTTGTCCTCATAGATTTTGCAAATCAGCCGTTCCAGTTCTCCGGCCCGCTTTTGGGCGGCAGCCAGCCGTTTCCGCTTTTTAGAGATGTCGGCGGTCTGCTGGGCGGCCTGCGTTTCCTGGACAGTGCGGATAAACTCGGCCCGGTCATTCCTGGAATACTCCGCGATGGTCCGGAGCATATCGGCAATCAGGGTCAGAACAGCTTCGGCCTTGATGCGGTGCTGTGTGGGGCAAAGGGAGCCGATAGGGTATTTGCCATACTGGCCGCAAGTGTACTGAGGAACACGCTTACCGTTATAGGTGCGGTGAACATACATCTTGCCGCCGCAGTCGGCGCAGTACATTAGGCCAGTCAGGGGATATGCCTCCCCAAAGCCGTCCGGGTAGCGTCTGGCGTTTCCCCGGACGCGCTGCACATTGTCAAAGGTTTCCTGGTCGATGATGGCCTCATGGGTATTCTCGAAAATTGTCCATTCGCTTTCGTCAACATAGTGGCTTTTCTTGTCCTTGAAGTGCTTGCGGGTCTTGAAATTAACCGTATGACCTAAATACTCACGCTTTTTCAAAATGCTCACAATGGTGGACGAACCCCAGCCGTAGGGGTCTTTGACTGGCTTCGTCCTGTTTACTCCTTCGTCAAAGCGTGCCAGATGGACAGCGGGAATTTCAACCTTTGCTTCGGACAGCAGCTTGGAGATTTGATAGGGACCGTAGCCCTCCATCGTCAGAGAAAAGATACGGCGTACCACCTCGGCGGCTTCTTCGTCCACAAGCCAGTGTTCCCGCTTTTCGTCCCACAGGTAGCCATAAATGACGGTGCCGGTCAGATGCTTGCCGCTCATACCTTTGGACTTGAACACGGAGCGGATTTTCCGGCTGGTGTCGCGGGCGTAAAACTCATAAGGTAGGAAACGCCACGCCATACTTCCTTTCGTCAGCGGTCTTGGCGTAACCCCCTCCAGAACCGTGCTTACACCTCTCGATGTACACGGCTCGCCATCTTTCATAGTTTAAGTGATTTTAGCTTTGCTTCTTCATAGCATTTCGGGCAGAGAGCCAGTGACTTCCGCCTTTTCTGTAACATCAGTCCGTCAAATTCATTATCAGCATTTAAATCTTTTAAGCGTTGCACATGGTGCATATACACTTTTACAGGGCTTGCCCCACACATTTCACATTTTCCGCTTTTTAAGCGTCCTGCAAGGCTGTTCGGTTTTATCCGACCTCTATACTTCGGCATAATGTCTACAAATTCGGGAGCGATATTCTTGTTACGCCTGAATCCCTCATTGTAAAATTCACATCGCTTTGTTCCACTCTTGGTTTTATAATCTGCGCCGAGGTCGCCCTTTTCACTGCGGTACTTCTTATACATCTTCATAACAGAAGAATTATATTTTGCCGCCAGCGTTTTTAGGCAACTGCAACGCATGATAGAATGGAATTTTCCCAGATTGCATACATTGATTGCCAATCTGTAATAGTTGTACAAACCTCTGATTTCTGAATTATACTTGCTGATGATTGCCACATCATCCAATGGCATAAGCGCCCCTCTGTGGAGCGGTTTCCAATTCTCTTTGCCGTTCTCGTCCTTTTTGATTTTAAATGCTCCGTATTCATGCAGTTTTGCAATCCATTTTTCTTTCGGCATATATAACTGCACTTTTCCATACCACACCCGTTGTAAGCCTTTTTTCGTCCGCTTCGTATCCTGACTTCTTGATATTCTTATGTCGTATCCAAGATAACGCACCTTTTCAGAGGAATGGGTAACGTGAGTTTTCTCCTCTGACATCGTAAGATTTAACTTGTCTTTCAGAAATATCCTCACCTGTTCCTTGATATTTTCGGCATCCTGCTTTGAGCCTGTTATCGAAATCAGAAAGTCATCAGCGTAACGGTTGTATTGAAGCCTTTTGTAACTCTTATCCATTTCATCTAAATGCGGCGTGGACAGCATCACTTTTCTTGCTTCTTTAAATGTGGTCAGGTTTGCTTCTGTGCGCTCTGTTTCCAGATTTTTCTGCGCTTTCCGATAAGCCCAGCGTACCTTATCATGGTCTTTGTGGACTTTACGGTTTCTTGTATCGCCTTTGTCAAAACTTTTTTTCATCTTCCCCATAAACTTATCGAGTTCATTTAGGTAGATGTTTGCAAGTATCGGACTGACACCGGAGCCCTGCGGACTGCCGGAGTACGTTTCATGGTATGTCCACTGTTCCATATATCCTGCCCTTAAAAATTTCCACATCAGCGATATGAATGCTTCATCTTTTATGCGTTTTCTCAGAAGCTGTATTGTGATATGGTGGTCGAAGCTGTCAAAGCAAGCCTTAATATCTCCCTCGATTATCCACTTTGCGCCAGTAAACAGCGTTACAATTTCTTTTAATGCTGTGTGGCAGCTTCTTTTCGGTCTAAAACCATGTGAATTATCGGAGAATGTCGGCTCATAAATTGCTTCTAATATCATACGGACGACTTCCTGCAACAGTTTATCGTCCGTTGACGGAATCCCCAATGGGCGCTTTTTATTGCTATTTTTCTTCGCAATATAGACACGCCTTGCTGGGTTCGGCTGGTATGAATGGTCTCTTAATTTTGCAATGAGTTTTTCAATGCGCTCCATGCTCATACCGTCAAGAGTGAGTCCGTCTGCCCCTGCCGTCATGCTCCCCTGAGAGGTCGCAATATTCTGGTATGCGAGCAGATAGAACTCTGGATTGTACAGATTCCGATATAATCTTTGAAACCTGTAAGATTCATTCTTTGACTTTTCCGTCAAACTACTTAATACTTGGATTGGATTTCTCAATGCCTCTCGCACCGTCCTTTCATATCGTATTAGTAAATAAGCTGCTCCCCTTCGCCATGTAGGCGGCTTTCCCGCTTCCGTTTTTACGGCTATCCCTGTCTTTTCAGGGCCCTCGGACTACTATGAGAGCTGTGTGACCATGCCCGTTTCCAGGTTTAGGTCATCCCCAGTTAGTATTTATGGAATTAGCGTTTCGTGTTGTCGGCACCGACTTTCGCCATTTACCCGCTGTCTTGCGGTTGTCCTTCCATGAGTATCGCTTGCTTTCATAACTGCGA
>ERZ827363.3952-NODE-3952-length-10844-cov-8.225971_pt1 | contig 10844 bp, 9 predicted proteins | sample MGYA00519776_ERZ827363 | MGnify/ENA primary metagenome ERZ827363 (study PRJEB31778, sample SAMEA3449288) | human gut metagenome | biome: human gut; feature: human-associated habitat; material: faeces | place: United Kingdom | collected 2010/2012 ...
GAACAGCGGCCTCAGCAGCGACGTGGCCCAGGCTCTTGCCGGCAGCGTCGAGCAGGTACCACTTACGCTCGACTTCAGCGGGCTTTACGAGAGTAGTGCTCATATCTATTTCCTCCTGATAAGCTTTTTGTACGTTTCAGGCGCCTTTCTGGGGCGCGAGTGTCAGTATACATCATAAAAAGGTGCCTGTCAACAGCATTTTTTGATTTTTTCGGCGAAAATTTTCTGTTCTCTCAAAATCTCTTGTTTTCTCTTGAATCCTCACGAATTCAAATTTTCGATTTTTCAAAAAAGTTTTTGCCGGTGCGTGGATATTTTCCGCACCTGCCCGCTACAATTTTGCCTGCGGTTGTGTTATACTATAAAGGATATGGGCAGCTTTGCGCTGCACCGCTTACAAAAGGAGAACTTTTCATGCCACACGACATCGACCACAACACCGCCGCCCAGCGCCGCACCTCCAAGCTGCTGGCCGCCATGGCCATCTTCATCTGTCTGGGCATCGTGGCTTACATCATCCTCACCCTGCTGGTCAACCGGCAGACCCCCGCCAACCCCGACACCCACTACACCGGCACCAACGGAGTTTCGGTGTATTACGACAGCAGCATCTGGAAGGTCTGCCAGATGACCGAGGACGCCACCCTTGGAACTGTGCTGGAGCTGGCGACGGCCGACTCGGCTGACGGCGCGGAGGATTATCAGGCCGTACTGCTGCAGCGCGGCACCGCCGACACCTACCCGGACTTCATCGACGATTCTGAGAAGGACCTGAAGCAGGCTTACGGCATCATCAAGCCCCGCACCGCCAACATCACGGTGGAAGGGGCCGAGGTCACTGCCGTGCGCTGCGATATCCAGACCTATTATGCCGTGCTGGCCACCATCACCTACGACAGCGGCGATGTGGTCTATGTTTCGGCCCTGACCAAGCTGGCCTCCATCAACGACATCGTCAATCTGGTGGAAAGCGTGAGCCTGTCATGAGCGAGCAGCGTGCCATGCAGCGGCTCTGCGGCCTGATGCGCAAAGCCGTGCAGGATTACGAGATGCTGGCCCCTGGCGACCGGGTGATGGTGGGCGTGTCCGGCGGCAAGGACAGTGTGGCCCTGACGGTGGGTCTGGCCCTGCTGCGGCAGTACATCGGCTTTGACTATGAGGTGGTGGCGGTAACGCTGGACCCCCAGTTCGACCACCAGCCCATGGACTACACCGCCCTGCAGGCCCTGTTTGCCCGGTACGGCATCCCCTACCACATCCGCCGCACCGAGATCGGCCCGGTGGTGTTTGAATACCGGCAGGAAAAGAACCCCTGTTCCCTCTGCGCCAAGCTGCGCCGGGGTGCCCTGCACACCGCCGCGCAGGAGCTGGGCTGCAACAAGGTGGCGCTGGGGCACCATCTGGACGATGCTGTGGAGACCTTTTACATGAATCTCTGGCGGGAGGGCCGCATCGGCTGCTTCTCGCCGGTCACCTACCTGTCCCAGCGGGACCTGACCCTCATCCGCCCCATGCTGCTGGCCACCGAATACGAGGTGCAGTGTGCCGTGCGGGAGGAAGGCCTGCCCATCGTCAAGAGCCGCTGCCCCGCCGACGGCGTGACCGTGCGCGAGCAGACCAAAGAGTTCGTCCGGGAACGCTGCCGCACCGACCACGCCTTCCGGCAAAAGACCCTGCACGCCCTGCAGGAAAGCGGCATCGACGGCTGGCGGCCCGTTCACACCGGGCGCGGCAGCTTTATACAAACAGCAAAGAAGGATGAATCATGATGCAGACCCAACCCTTTGAAAAACATGTCTGGGCCGAGATCGACCTCGAAGCCCTTCGCCATAATTTCCGCGCGGTCAAGGCCCGTGCCGGTGCCCTGCCGCTGTGCGCAGTGGTCAAGGCCGACAGCTACGGCCACGGCGCCGTGCAGTGCGCCCGCGTTTTTGCGGAAGAGGGTGCCGCCTGGCTGGCCGTGAGCTGCCTGACCGAGGCCGTGCAGCTGCGCAAGGGCGGGCTGACCCTGCCCATTCTGGTGCTGGGCCATGTGCAGCCCGGCTATGCGGCGGCCCTGATCCAGAACCATATCACGGTGGCCTGCTACTCGGCAGCGCAGGCCAAGGCCCTGAGCGATGCTGCCGTGGCCGCAGGCGGCCGGGTGCAGATCCACCTGAAGGCCGACACCGGCATGGGCCGCATCGGCTTTGCCCTGCGCACCGATTTTGACGCCGCCATCCGGGACATGCTCACCGCCTGTGCCCTGCCCGGGCTGGAGATGACCGGCCTGTTCCAGCACTTCTCAGTGGCCGATGACGTCAGCGAGGACAACATTGCTTACACCGCCGAGCAGCACCGCCTGTTCGTGCAGGCCTTCCACGCCCTGAAAGCCGCCGGGCAGGAACCGCAGCTGGTGCACTGCGACAACTCCGCCGGAGTCATGCTGCACCCGGACTGGCCGGAGGGCCTGCCCCGGGAGCGCTGCATGGCCCGCCCCGGCATCATCCTGTACGGCTACGACCCCAGCGATGAGGTGCGCTTTGGCTGTTTCCGCCCGGTAATGACCCTTAAGACCGTGGTGAGCATGGTCAAGGAGATGCAGCCCGGCCAGTGTGCCAGCTACGGCCGCCGTTTCACCGCCGAAAAGCCCACCAAGGTGGCCACCCTGTGCACCGGCTACGCCGACGGCTACCCCCGCCAACTGAGCTGCGGCAAGGGCGTCGTGGAAATTCACGGCGTAGCCTGCCCGGTGCTGGGCCGGGTGTGCATGGACCAGATGATGGTGGACGTGACCGATGTGCCGGAGGTACGCGAGGACGACGAAGCCATCCTGTGGGGCGGCACCGTGAGCGACACCGCCGAGACCATCGCCCGCAAAACCGACACCATTTCCTATGAAGTCCTGTGCGGCGTGTCCCGCCGCGTGCCCCGCGTCTACCGCGACCACGGACAGATCGTGGCTGTGGAGGACTGGATCTTAGAAGCATAAAGCTGCCCGGAGGAACTACATGGCAAGAGACAACATCCGCAACTTCTGCATCATTGCACATATCGACCACGGCAAATCCACCCTGTCCGACCGCATTCTGGAGCTGACCAAGAGCGTGGACGAGCGCACCATGGAAGACCAGATCTTGGACAACATGGATATCGAGCGCGAGCGCGGCATCACCATCAAGGCGCGTGCCGTAACCATGAACTACACCGCAAAGGACGGCAAGACCTACGAGTTCAACCTGATCGACACCCCGGGTCATGTGGACTTTGCCTACGAGGTCAGCCGCAGTCTGGCCGCCTGCGAGGGCGCCATTCTGGTGGTGGACGCCACGCAGGGCGTGGAAGCGCAGACGCTGGCCAACACCTATATGGCCTTGGAGCACGATCTGGAGCTGGTGCCCATCCTGAACAAGATCGACCTGCCCAGCGCCCACCCGGACGAGGTAGCACAGGAGGTGGAGGACGTGATCGGCCTGCCCTGCCTGGACGCGCCCCGCGTCTCCGCCAAGACCGGCCTGAACGTGGATCAGGTGCTGGAACGGGTGGTCACCGACATCCCCGCCCCCACCGGTGACCCGGACGCCCCCCTCAAGGCCCTGATTTTTGACAGCATCTACGACAGCTACAAGGGCGTCATCGTCTACATCCGCGTGTTTGAGGGTACCGTCAAGCCCGGCGACACCATCCGCATGATGGCTACCGGGGCTGAATTCACGCTGGTGGAAGTGGGCCACATGGGTGCCACCAACCTGACCCCCTGCGCCCAGCTGCAGGCCGGCGAAGTCGGTTACCTGACCGCCAGCATCAAGACCGTGCAGGACACCCGCGTGGGCGACACCGTCACGCTGGCTTCCCGCCCCACCGCCGAGGCCCTGCCCGGCTACCGGCAGGTCAAGCCCATGGTGTTCTGCGGCATCTACCCCGCCGACGGCGCCCGTTACCCCGACCTGAAGGACGCCCTGGAAAAGCTGCAGCTGAACGACGCCTCCCTGACCTTTGATCTGGAGACCAGTGCGGCTCTGGGCTTCGGCTTCCGCTGCGGCTTCCTGGGCCTGCTGCACATGGAGATCATCACCGAGCGTCTGGAGCGTGAGTTCGATCTGGACATCATCACCACCACGCCCAGCGTGCGCTACCGCCTGACCCTGACCGACGGCACCGTGGAGATGATCGACAACCCCTCCAGCTACCCGGATCCCTCCAACATCGTCAAGCAGGAAGAGCCTTTTGTGGACGTGCACCTGTACACCCCCAACGACTATGTGGGCGGCCTGATGGATCTGTGCCAGAACAAGCGCGGTACCCTCATCGACATGAAGTATCTGGACGATGTGCGCGTAGACCTGCATTATGCCATGCCGCTGGGCGAGATCGTGTACGACTTCTTTGATGCCATCAAGAGCCGCAGCCGCGGTTACGCCAGCTACGACTATGAGTTCAAGGAGTACCGCGAGAGCGATCTGGTCAAGCTGGACTTCCTGCTCAACGGCGACCCCGTGGACGCGCTGTCCATGATCGTGTTCCGGGATAACGCCTACGCCAAGGGCCGCCGCATCTGCGAAAAGCTGCGGGACAACATCCCCCGCAACCTGTTCGAGATCCCGGTGCAGGCCGCCATCGGTGGCAAGATCATCGCCCGTGAGACGGTCAAGGCCATGCGCAAGGATGTGCTGGCCAAGTGCTATGGCGGCGATATCACCCGCAAGAAGAAGCTGCTGGAAAAGCAGAAGGAAGGCAAAAAGAAGATGCGCCAGCTGGGCAGCGTTTCCCTGCCCAGCGAGGCTTTTACCGCTGTGCTCAAGCTGGACAGCGACGACGATTGAGCCCCCGCTTTTCCCTTATAAAATACAGCGCCCCTGTGCACCGGATGGGTTCCGTGCACAGGGGCGCTTTGTTGTTTTTGGTTTTTCAGCGGCGGTTGTTCCAGCTGGAAAGAGCGATCACTGCCGCGCACAGCCGGGCTTTGAGCAGCGCCAGTTTGATGCGGTCGTTGCGGCTGCGGGCGTCCTGCAGGGGCATGTCCCGCACAGCGGCTCGTACCGCCGGGATGCGCAACGCCTGCCGCAGCCATGCGGTGCGCTGCCGGAAGCTCAGCGGCCCCAGACAGACATTCTTGATGCCCAGCTGCAGGTCCAGCACCCGGCTGTGGTTTACGGCCCGGCGGCAGGCGGGGTCGTTTTCTAATCCCCAGCTCTTTGCCACAGCCTCCACCGCATCCGAGAGGTAAAAGTTATCGGCCAGCCGCTCCGGGTGGTAGCTCTGGGAGGCCGACCCCGAGGCACGCAGCTTATAGCGGTAGAGCTTTTCCGGGATGCCCACCACACAGTGCAGGTGCTGCCGGTAAAAGGACACGAAAAACAGGGCGTCCTCCGCGATCTTATGATCGGTAAAGCGACAGTTTCCCTCTTCGATGCAGCGGCGGCGGAACAGCTGCCGCGTGACCAGCGACATGGCCGACAGCTGCGGGAACAATTGCGGGCAGGGGTCGCCCCGGTATACCCCTTCCAGAACCGGGGCAATGTCGGTGCAGCCGGTACGGGTGCCGTCGGCCGCGTAGTGCTCCTCATAGCCGCCGAACATAATCAGGTCCGCATCCGTCTGCTTTGCCGTGCGGCACAGCACCTCCACCATCTGGGGCTCCAGTGCGTCATCACTGTCCAGAAACTGCACATAGGTGCCGCGGGCTGCAGCCAACCCGGCATTGCGGGCCGCGCCGACCCCGGCGTTCTTCTGGTGGATCACCCGGAAGCGGGCATCCTGCCGGGCAGCCGCATCACACAACGCCCCGCAGCCGTCCGGGGAGCCGTCGTCCACCAGAATGGCTTCCCAGTCCGGGCAGGTTTGGGCCCGCAGAGAGTCCAGTGCCGCCGGGAGATATTGCTCTACGTTATAAACCGGAACAATCATACTGATCTCAGGCATGGGCCGCGCTCCTTTTGGCGATCAGGCTGGTGTACAGCTGCTGCAGGCGCAGGGTCTCCTGCCGGATGTCGTACCCGGCAGCCCGCACCTGTGCCGCCGCCTGCGCACGGTCGGGCAGATTGCGGTCCGCATCCTTCAGCACTGCGGCCCATGCTTCGTCCGGCTGTTCCAGCGAAATGCGGCAGCTGTCCGGCCGCACCTTTTTCAGGGCCGCAAAGATGTCCAGCAGGCGGGTGTGGTTCTTCTGCGCCATCAGGCGGGCCACACAGCCCACCACCAGCTTATCGTTCAGGCCATATTCTGCCCGCAGCTTTGCCCGCACCTCCGGCCGGTAGCCAAAGCGGTCCAGGTCGATGGCGTTGCGCAGGGTCACGCCCCGGGCATCCCACGCGCTCTGTCCAAAGTAGTAGATGCCGGCCTCCCGCCCGCAGGCCCAGTAATCGGTGGCCGCGCCGGGAATGAACTGTTTGCAGAACCATTTGATCGGCAGCTTGGCGTCCTTGGGCAGACGGGTGTTGTGGGCGTGGGCGATGCGCACCGGCAGGCCCGCCTTTTTAGCGCCTTCCAGCGCAAAAAGCTGCATGGCCTCGTTGTGGGCGTGCAGCACCTTGATCTCCGGGTGCTGGGCCAGCAGCTGCTGCATAGAGCGCAGGTAGGCCGGGTAGCTCTGCGGGGCTACGCCCGGGCTCTGGAAGATGCGCCCGCCCAGTGCGCGGATCTCGTCATCAAAAAAGCCGGGCTTTTTCTTGTTGACCAGAAAATCGAACTGGAACCGCGTGCGGTCCAGATGCCGGTAATAGTTCATCAGCATCGACTCGATGCCGCCCCGGTCCATGTTGCTGACCGACTGCAGGATATGGATCATGAAGAACTTCCTTTCTCCCGGTACTGTGCCCGGATGCGCCGCTGCACCTCCTGCGCCGAGGGCGGCTGCCATGTCTGTTTTTGGGCGGCAGGGTCCTTCGTCGGCTTTGCAAAGCAGCAGACCGCCAGCGGGATCATGCGCAGACCCATGGTACACCAGAAATAAAAGGCCGTGTTGTCGGTGAGGTAGGTCATGGACAGCGGGTTGAGGATGGCGGTACGATCGTACTTCTCCTGAAAATAGTTCCACTCGCTCTCCGACAGCACCACCAGATCATCCGCATACTTTGCGGCCACCCGCTCACCCAGCTTCAGGTAGGCGCTGGCAAAGCCGCCCCACTTGTCCACCTTCCAGTTCAGCCCGTGCACGGTGCACACCGTGTGCTTGCCGAACAGCTTGGCGATCACCAGCGGCACCGATGGGCCGATGGCGTGGTAGTGGATCACATCGCAGTCCCGCGTCAGGGCGTCAAAGGTGGCCAGGAACGAATAGACCATGGCATTCAGCGACGCCTTCTGAAAGGTAAAGATGCGGCGGGCCTGCACGCCCTCGGTCGTGTAAACATTGTGCCCCTTCTGCAGGCCGCGGTTGTACACCGTGACCTCATAACCGCGCCGGACCAGGCTGGTTGCCAGCCCGCCGACCATGACTTCCACACCACCCGAACGGGACGGGAAGTCCTTGTGCCCGATCATTGCCACCTTCATACCAAAATCTCCCTTTCCGTGACAGCGTTTGCTGCCGTTCTGCCGGTCGTGGCTGGCCGGCTTCTGTGTGCAACTCAATTGTAACATAACCGCAACACCTGCGCAATGTTTCCGTGCATTGTTTTTGGCAAAAATCCCCGCAGAGCCTGCATTTTTCTCCATTGACCGGGCCGTACCTGCGCCAAATGTTTAACAAAGTTTAAGGCGTTCCGTGCCCCCAAATTGATTGACATACTTTTCACAGGTATGCTAAACTGTTTTTGTTGGTTCTGTGCAGATTTTTCCACAGAGCAGAGCCAAAAATCACAAAGAGACACAAGAAGAGAAAGAGAAGGAAACCACTATGAACAAGATCTCCCGCAAAGGCTTTCTGAAGATCGCCGCTGCCGCCGCCATGAGCGGTGTCACCGCCGGTGCTCTGGCTGCCTGCAATGCAGCCTCCGGCTCCACCTCCACCGCTGCTTCCGGCAGCGCTGCCGCTTCCGGTGCAACCGGCACCTACATCCCCGGCACCTATGAGGGCACTGCTGAGGGCATTTCCTCCACCGTCAAGGTCACCATGACCTTCTCCGACAGCGCCGTGACCGACGTGGTCGTGGACACCTCCGGCGAGACCGCTTCCATCGGTGCTGCTGCTGCCGACGAGCTGCGCGATCAGCTGCTGGCTGCCGGTTCTGCCGAGATCGACGGCGTGTCCGGCTCCACCATCACCTCCGAGGCCGTCATGAAGGCTGCCAAGAGCTGCTATGCACAGGCCAAGGGCGAGGCCGTTGTGTCCTCCGTTCAGCTGCCCACCGGCGATGAGAACGACTGGCTGGGCACCGAGCCCGACATCGACGAGGCTGCCATCACCGAGACGGTGGACACCGACATCCTCATCGTGGGCGCCGGCAACGGCGGCATGTTTGCCGCTGCCTATGCAGCCGCCAACGGCCTGAACTTCCGCATCATCGAGCAGAACGGCAACGTGCAGGACACCCGCCACTGGTACGGTGCCATCGACTCCGCCGCAGCCAAGGCTGCCGGTGAGGAGCCCTTTGACCGTGCCAAGCTGCTGAGCGAGATCTCCCGCTACGCTTCCGGCAAGTGCGACCAGCGCGTTGTCAAGACCTGGATCAACGAGTCTGCCGCTATGCACGACTTTATGCGGAGCATCCTGGAAGACAAGTACGGCTGGGTGTGCGATTTCACCTCCGGTACCGAGGCTGCATGGCCTGCTGAGAATGCAGAGCACAACACCGACTACCTGTTCCCCGTAGAGGAGCACAACTACATGGCCAGCGAGAGCCAGTCCGGCACGCCCCGCAATGAACTGCTGCTGCAGTACATCCAGGAGCTGGGCTACGACGTGGACTTCAAGGTCAGCCTGGCCAAGCTGGAAAAGGACGATTCCGGCCGCATCACCGGCATCATCGCCCAGAACATGGATGACGACCACTTCATCCGCTACAACGCAGCCAAGGGCGTTCTGCTGGCCTGCGGCGGCTACGCCGGCAACCCGTACATGATGCAGCAGCTGGATCCTCTGGGCACCAGCGTCACCACCGCCTGCTCCTACTCCCCTGCCGACAAGGGCTACGGCATCCGTGCCGCTGTGTGGGCTGGTGCTAACCTGGACAAGGAAGCTGCTCCCATGCTGTTTGACCGCGGTATCGTGGCCCCCGGTGTGGACGCCGGTTATGTGGACAGCGACTCCGCCTTTGGCGGCAAGGCCTTCCCCGGCAAGATCCGCCAGTACAACCCCGGCACCCAGCCCTTCCTGAAGGTGAACCGCAACGGCGAGCGCTTTGCCAACGAGAGCTGCCCCTACAACGATATCGTCTACGCCGCTGCCCACCAGCCGGGCCGCGTCTACGCACAGATCTGCGATGCTAACATTCTGGAGGATGCAAAGCGCTTCCACACCATCGGCTGCTCTGCCCAGACCCGTAACGGCGGCGAGAAGTACATTCAGGGCAAGATGGACGAGGCTATCGAGGCCGGTGCACTGTTCAAGTGCGATACGCTGGACGAGCTGGCCGACAAGATGGGCTTTACCGGTGCTGCCAAGGACACCTTCCTTGCCACCGTGGAGCGCTACAACGAGCTGTACGACAAGCAGAACGACGAGGACTTCGGCAAGCCTGCTTACCGTCTGAGCGCCATCCGCACCGCTCCCTTCTATGGCTGCTGGCTGGGCGCATCGCTGCTGACCACCGAGCAGGGCATTGCCATCAACGAAAAGGGCCAGGCCCTGGACACCAACAACCAGCCCATGGCAGGCCTCTACATCACCGGTGATATGTCCGGCAGCTTCTTCGCCAACAACTATCCCTGCCTGATGGCCGGTGTTGCCATGGGCCGCACCCTGACCTTTGCCATGAAGGCCATCAAGCAGATGGCCGGTCTGGAATAAGCAGGCTCTCTTCTTTTTCTTCTCATACAGAAAGGCGGCCCCGTCACGTTGCATCCACAACGCGGCGGGGCCGCTTTTGGCGTATTATTCCGAGATCCGGTAATGGCCCACGATGTCGGTGCGTTTCTCCAGAATGTCCTGCTCATAGGCGCTCTGCCAGGGGTCATTGTGGTGAATGATGTAGGGCACTCCGTTTTTATTTCTCCGGTCGGACACGATGCCGATATGGTTTTCAAAGATCACCAGATCGCCGCCCTGCCATTCCTCGGTCCTGGACACATCCGTGGTCAGTGCAGCCGCATGATGCGCAAAAAACACCTTCAGATTTCTCACCCGGCGAAAATCAATGTTGGCATCCGGCTGCCGGATATCGTACCACTGCGGATGCTCCCGGATATCGGCGTCCACCAGCGCCTGCAGATCATATCCGGCATTTTTCAGCGCAAAAGCCACCACATCGGTACACACGCCATAGCCATCGTCCGGATATCCGGTCTGATAATAACGGCTCTTGTATTTTGGACGGGTATCCACATAGGCCAGCGCATTGTCGAGCACATCTGTCTGGTCATCCACACCATCGCCGTCTGCATCCACCGTGCTGTAAAAATCCGAAATCTGCCCCAGATATTGGTCTTGTGGGCGGACTGTAGAAGTGTGCTGATAACGCATCAGCAGAACGAGCAGCACGCCACACAGAAGTATCGCGCCCGCCGCAAGCGAGACACAAAGCATCCGTTTCCTTTCCGATTTATTCATACGCCACCCATCCTGCCTTTCCCGTCTATCACACTCTCAATGTATGCCGATGCGATCGTTCTGTCAAGCATCCCGCCCGCAGCACTTTCCACAAAGAATTTCTCCATTATTCTACAGACACAACAAAAAAAGCCCTGAGATTTCTCTCAGAGCTTTCCGTTCAAGTCGGCGACTACCTATTTTCACAAGCCGTTTCCAGCTAACTATCTTCGGCACA
>ERZ827363.3955-NODE-3955-length-10835-cov-4.275696_pt1 | contig 10835 bp, 7 predicted proteins | sample MGYA00519776_ERZ827363 | MGnify/ENA primary metagenome ERZ827363 (study PRJEB31778, sample SAMEA3449288) | human gut metagenome | biome: human gut; feature: human-associated habitat; material: faeces | place: United Kingdom | collected 2010/2012 ...
GATTATTCTCCTATAAAGGGACCAGAAGGTAATATAGAATACCTAATACATTTAAAAGTTACAAATCAGCCATTTGAGTTTGATAGTGAAAATCATAATAAAAAAATATTAGAAGTAGTTGAAGCTTCTCATAATTTAAGTAAATAGATAAAAAATATTAAATATATAAAAAAGAGGGGGATTTAAATTGATCCTTGAGTTATATATGAAAAACTGTGCACTAGTTGAAGAACTAAGACTAGGAATAGATGAAAACTTAAATATATTAACTGGTGAAACAGGTTCAGGGAAGTCTATAATAATAGATGCATTAGGATTATGCCTAGGTGAAAAATATGATAGATCATTTTTAAGAAAAGGTACAGAAAAAGGTGTAATAGAAGCTGTATTTCATTCAGAAAGTAGCAACTTAAAGAAAGTCTTACATGAACACGATTTAGACTTAGATGAAGACAATTTATTAGTAATAACTAGAGTTATATATTCTGATGGAAAAAGTGTTGCTAGGGTTAATGGAAGAACGGTTAAATTATCTGTATTAAAAGATATTGCATCTACTTTAATAGATATACATGGACAACATCAGAATCAAGCATTATTTAATAAAGAAACTCATTTAGATTTCTTAGATTTGTTTGGAGAGTTTGAGTTAGAAAATTATAAAAAAGAATATAAATCTATATATGATGAATATAGTGATGTTAAAAAGGCATTAAGCGTATTAACTGAAAATAAAGATGATATGCAGATACAAAGAGAAATAGATTTACTTAAATTCCAAATAAATGAAATAGAATCTGCAAATTTAAGTAATGATGAATATGAAGAATTATTAAAACAAAGAGATGTATATAGAAACAGTGAAAAAATATATAGTAATCTTAATTCAGCATATCAGAATTTATATGATGGTTCTGTAAACTCTGTTGATTTAGTAGGAAATGCAGTAAAAGAACTTAGTTTAATATCTCAATATGATAAAACTTTAAGTGATTATAATAATGATATAGAAAGAATTATGTATGAGCTTCAAGATATATCGAGAGAGATAAGAAACTATAAAGAAAATATAGATTTTGAGCCATATGAACTTGAACAAATAGAACTTAGAGTAGATGAAATAAATAATTTAATTAACTTTCTAGCTTCTATATTTTTTCTATAAAATTCATTTCCTATAATCTTATAATCATCACTAGAAATAGGTACTAATTTATCACAATAATTTAGTGCATAAATACCTTCTGATTTTAATGAATTATTTTCAAGAGGCAAAATTAAATGTGGAATATTATTATTAAAAGTAAAGTGTTCTAAACCTTCTATAATTGGTTCTAAAATCTCTTTTGAATTATTATTTGTACCAAATATAGCAAATAGAGTTTTTCCAACCAACTCTGGAACCTTAATCAATAATTTGTTTTTTTCAAAAGTATTAGAACATCTTCTAATAATGTTAGCATTATCGATATAAGATCCATCATCAAGAATCTTTGATAACTCTGCTAAAGTTATGTTTGCAAATGTCTGATAATCTATTTCATTCGTTGATATATCCTCAACACTTTCATCCATTAACTTTTTTAATACAGAAAATATTGATTCACTACTATTACTCATATGCACTCTCCTTATAGAACTTATTTAAATCGTTCTCTAAACGCTTCATATAAGAATTAAACTTACGAATACCAATTCTATTTTTTCTAAGTTCTTCAAGAGAATCTCCATATAAATTTACGACTGACTGTATTTCTAGAATAGACTCTGAATTTGCTATTATATGACTTAAAGAATTTCTATTATCAACCCAAAACTGTTCATTATCATTTAATTCTTCAGAAATTGTCTTTTTAATTTTTTGAATCTGTATAAGAACATCTTCTCGTTTTATACCATTATTTATTGCACTTAAAATAAATTGATTTATACAATCTTTATTTGACCATTCTTTATTATCTAAAGAAGAATATGCCGCAACATCATATAATGAGATTCCAGATGCTAATACAGTTGATTTTACCAGTGACACTATTTTCTCAACATCAGCATCTGTTTTTTTGTCTATCTTATTAATTACAATTAATATAGGTGTATTTAAGTTCAAGCTTTTAATAAATTCAATATCATTTTGTTGAATAACTCCATTCTCTATGTCCATAAGCCAGATTAAAAAGTCAACTTTTCTTAACTGCTCATATGCTTTACATTCATCACTTTCTCCTTTTTTCAAATTTATATCTTCAATATTATCCGCCTTGTTATAACCAGGAGTATCTAAAAAAGCAATATTAGAATAAGGCATATCTGGTTCAGTAACAACTAAACTATGAATAAAACTGGAAAATCCAATATTATACTTTCTATAAAAATGATGTGTTAAAGCTTGTAAAGCCTCTTTATCTAATACAATCTTTTCACCATTATTTGTATATGCATTAATCTCCTCCAACTTACCTTGAACAATATATGTTGGAATTGAAGTAGTAGGATTTTGATCTTCTGGTAATAACTCTTCACCAGCATGTAATATGGAATTGATAAATTTTGACTTTCCAGAACTAAACTTACCACCTAATCCAATTACAACACGCTTATTTAATATTGAATAACGTTTTTCCTCTACTAGTTTATCGCTTAATATTTCAAGTTTTTGTTGAAGGCTAGCTTTATTAGGAAATTCTATATTAGAAATAACATTTAAAAATTGCTTTTCTATCATACCTTTTAATTTATTACCTAGATAATAGTCTCGACTTACTTTATTTTTAATTGGAATGATTCTAGATATAAATTGTAAAGCAGTCTCTTCATTGGCTAAATATATATTTTCAGTTTCAGGCTCATAATTATCAACAAATAGACTCTGAGAGTCATCAAATTGTTCAAATAAATCCATCTTACAACACCATTTCTTTAATTTGATAATTATATTCTTTTATGTTTTTAGACAATTGGTCATATTGTGCTAAAGAATTTTCTTTATTTTCAAGTTGTTTTTTCAAATTATCATAATTTTCCTGTAATTTATTAATTAAAGAATCTACTAACGTATTTTCTTGAACTTTTAATTCTAATTGTGTCGAGCTAATTGATTTATCAATTTCAACTTGTAAATCTTTACATACCTCTCCTAATATACTTGTTTGCATAATCTTCAACTGATGAATTTGTTCATTTTTAGCACCAGACGGGAATTTATCAGCAACCTTCTCCATATAACTATTATGGTCTATCTCTATATAAGTTGCTTTTATACTCTTTACTAATAAACTTAAAGGAACCAATATTTCTCTCTCATCGAAAAATTCATCCCCCATATCAAAGCCTTTTAAAATAACCTCTTTTAATTGCTTCTCTAATTTATGACAATCTACAGCCTTCTCAAGAATTCCATTAGCAAGCTTTCGAGCTTCAAAAATATAACTCTGAATATTAGACATTACATCAGACACATCAGCTTCATAATTATTTGTAGTTTCAATATAATACTTTCTTTTTTTAAAAATCCAGAATCCTTCGTCATACCCTTTTCTTTTCTCATCGATATGACTTGATATAGTAATATCCTTATGATTATTTACAACAGCAACCATTTCATTTTTTAATTTAGATATAGAAGTTGCTATATCTATAGCGACTTCCTCTATTACGCTCTTAACCTCTCGTCTAACAGAATTAAGACCTTTTTCCACTATTTTCATTTTTTCTTCTAATTGACTTTTATCACTATTTTCTAAATTAATTTTATTGGCCATAATTTGATCATTAATTTTTCCCAATAGTTCCAAAAGAATATTTTTTTCATCCAAAAGTATCTGTTTATTCTTATCGTCAATTAGTTTTTCTCGTGCTTCTTTTAATGGCATCAATTTTTTTGATTGAATTTCTGGAATCCTCGATATATCAGATAATATATTAGGTTCATCAACAAAGTCATTAAACTGTTTTCTCAAACGCCCTATAATATGTTCTTGCTCAATTGTATACTTTAGATTATTCTTTTTTCTCAATGCAGCACCATATAAATATGATGAAATATAAATAGGCGGTAGATATTCTTTAATATGTTGAATTCTATCCTTATTTGGAGATGCTAACAGTAAGTTATTAATATTTTCACGTGCTTGTTCATTATATATATATACTGTTTTATTAATTGCCTCTTTTAAATTTTTACTTTTATTATAATCCAATAAACCAGAATCAAACTTACTACCAACTATTATTATTTCTCTAACACCTTCTTTAGGTAAAGTATTAGACATAAATGCAATATCTTCTTTTGTTAAAAACTGTCCAGTATAACTTAATAAAAATACTACATCACATTCACTTAGAAATCTTTTAGTAGTTTGCGAACGACTAAGTATAGGATCATTTAAACCAGGAGTATCAACAATCTCGAAATCTTTGAGAATCGGTTCATTCATTTTTAGTTCTACATGCTTAACAATAGGGGTATATGCTCCATTTGCTCCAATATACTCAGCTAAATCAGTATTAATATTATCAATGTTAATTTCCTTACTTGATCCTAATAGTGTGTGTAAGTTAATATTCGATTTTTGATACATATCAACTAATTCTTTACAACTTTTAATATCATCAGAAATGCTTTCGCTTAATACACTTATTAACTCCTCTTTTGATTTATTATTAGCCTTGAATTTATTGCGAATTTTTGTAATATTTTTTTCCTGTTCTTTTTTATATTTATTATAATTATCATCAATTTGTTTATCATATTCAGATGCTAATATAGCAATATTTTCCCAGTCCTTTTCACTGTAAAAAACAATTTTAGCACTTTGTTTTTCTCCGTAAGATATTTTTGTCAATGCTGCCGTCATTGGTGTACTTGCATGTGGTAACAAATCTTGGCCTTTAAATAATAAAGCATTTAAAAAAGATGATTTACCAGCTTTCACTTCACCCACAATTCCTATTTTTAAAGCACGACCTTCTTGTAAAGAAGCTTCTATTTTAGGTTTAAGTCCTTCAAATCGATCCTTAAAAGACATATATAATTCTTTAGAATAACAGGTTTGAAAATCTCTTAATTCATCAAGTATAGATTGTACAATATCATCATATTTTATATTCATATTAAATCCCCTTTATTAACTCTATATCTTTTTGTATATTAAGTACTTTATTGTCATAAGAATCAATTTTTTCTTGTTTCTTTGACTTCAAAATTGCTAAAGCGTTATTTTCTGTATCTATAAGTTCTTGTATTGTCAAAACAACACCATTAATTGCAGCTTCTTCTACATCTTGTAAAGGTACATCTAATTCATTATGAAGCTTTGCTATAATTTGTGGAATAATCTCATTTAAAATTATTTTCTTTGCTTTTTCTTCTCTTGAATCAGAAACTATACTTTTAAATAAATTAACTAAATCAGGTAAGAATACTATTAATAATTCTATAATCGGTGCCAATACATTGGTACTTATAGCTATTGCTGTACTAATAGTTTTATATAATTTAGCACTCATACTATTAAACTTCTTATTACTATCCAACTCAAATATAGATCGATTGGAAATATTAAACTTCCCACTATCGATAATTCCCTTAATTTTTTCATATACAGATTTAATTATTTGCTCCAAATCTAACTCTTCATCAAAACTTTTCAATAATGAAACTTCTAATTTATTTACAAATGCATCTATAGCAACTTCTGAGTATTCCTCAACTTCTGTAATTAAAATAGGTCTAACTATTTCAATAACGCGTTGTTGAAGTGATTCAGCACTAATTAATGCACCTGTAGCTAGATAATCTGCTTGATTAGTTAATCCATTTCTGACTAAGGAAATAATCTTATTTTTCATATTTCCCCGGATTTCAGATTTGATTTTTGCTTTCTTACTATCTATGCTATTTATTAATTCAGTTTTAGCTTTTTCACGCAAATTAATTTCATTATCTAACTCACTTAAATCACAAGATTCATTATCTTGAATTATCACTAATGAGTCTTCAATTAATTCTTTAATATAAACAAGTTCAGATGTAACATTCTTATCATATAAATAATTTACATCAAAGCTTTCAACTAATTCATTCAATTTCTCCAATATATCTAAATCATGAATTGATGTTGTTATAATAGGATAATCAAAACCTGTATGTGCTAATAACATATTTTTAATATGATTCTTGACTTTTTCTACTTCTGTAGGTATTTTTTTATCACACTTATTTATAATGATTCCAATATCATTACTATAACAATTTACCTCCTTTAAAAAATTTAATGTACTTTCTGAAAGTGTACCTTTATCACTATCAATCACTAATATATAAGCAGTTCCTTGCGGAATATACTTAATAAGAGCTTTATTATGACGTTCTACTCCTGAATCAAATCCTGGAGTATCAACCATAATATAATCTGGATGAAGTTTTATGTTTTCACTATTCACATAACATATTAAATTTGAAATTTTATCTGCATCAGATTTTAATACATTAAAATCCAGGTTTTCAATTTTCGTTCCATCAATATATTCAGCAACCAATCGCTCATTTTCAGAAAATTTTAATTCAGTTGCAAAAGCAGTTTCTGGAGCTTGACTTTCTTCTAAAACAGATTTCCCTATATACTTATTTAATAAAGCTGATTTGCCTGCACTAAAACTACCTACTACTAATATATGAGCACAATAATCTCTATTTAATATTTCAAAACAATTTAATTTATCAATAATATCTATTAGATTATATTTCTCAGCAATTTCTTTTAATACTAAAAGACGTTCTTCATTTTTACTTTTATCTATCATTATAATTTCTCCACTATTAATAAAATAAGATCATTAGATTTTTAGAAAATATGACTTATAGAAAATATTATAAATTTTCTAAGTAAATAATTATATTCGGCAGTTATTATCTTAAGCCAAAAACTAATACATCTCCTTACTCGCGATTATAATAACTATCAAACTATTTATTTTATCTATATATTACCAATATAATATAATCTCTTTTATAAATCTTCATTAATTCTTCATAAATTTTTTTCATCTATTTTTCACAAAAGTAAACATAAAAGGCTACATGAATTCATATGTAGCCTTTCTTCTTATATCAATTAACTAACTAATTTTTAGTAAATCATAATATCTCTTATATAACTTCTTTTATTTCCTTTCTTATAATTCTGTTTCTCTCATTTTGCATTTAATATTCTTTAGATTAATTAGAAGGTTGTTAACTTTATTCTTCCTTAAATAACACCCCCCCTTATCTACAAACAGACTTAAACTTATAGAAATTAATAATATTAATATTATCAAGTCAAAGAGTTATATAGCTCTTTACCTTTTTCATTAAATGTATTTACATGTTTATTTTTGATATTCCAATTGATTGACTTCGCATAATACATTACATCACATTCATAAGGACTACCAGGCAATAGAGCAAGTAGTTCTTCTATAGGATTTAAATCATCTAAGTACAAATACTCCCACTCGTCCTCTAAATCCACATAATATTCAAAGGAATGAGCATCACTGTATTCAACTTTTTCTGGCAAATTTCGATCTAATAATGTAAACACATTTGTGTATATGAGTTTTAATTCATCTGTAAATGAGCCTTTCATATAGAAGTCATTAGTTAAAAAGGCTTTCATCACTAGTAATTCTTCACACCATGTTAAAAGTGGTACTACTTCTACATCATAGATATTAAGAATTCTTTGGTCATGGTCTTCTAATGCTTCTTCTAGATTACGTTTTACTTTTTCTTCAGCTTCATCTCTTGAGCCACTTTCAGAGGAGACAAAAATTTTCATCCATGCAGCACATTCGGATGCTTCTCGAGTAATTTCAATTTCACGAAGTTTTAGCTCCTCGTTAATAACAGCAATGTAAGTTGCTATATCTCCCCAGATATCAATGACCCAATCTTTGAAAGTTTCCTTATTGGTAAAAGCATCATTAATTTCCTTACGATATTTCTTTAAGCCTTTTACCTCCCATTCAGCATGTAAACGATCATATCGTTCACCAAAATCTTCATCTTCAATAGGTTCTTCCATAAGTGCATTTAAGATTTCTTCTTTAATGTCTTTTGCTGTAATTACATGTTGTTGTAAAGTTTCCATAATGATCTCCTTTATATAATATAAACAAAACAAATTCATATGTTCTTTGATGATTGTATTATACAAAGTCAAATGTGTAATTTTTTACACAAAAAAAGCCACCCAACCTAAGTTGAGCGGCTTTCACCATTCTGTTCAGAATTGTATGTAGTTTACATAGTCCCAGTACTACCGATACCACCTGTACGTACGCCTGTTGCATCGTCGTCATTAGTGATAAGGTATTTAGAGAAAATGCCTTGCGCAACGCGTTCGCCTTTTTCAAGGGTAACAGGTTCGTTGCCAAAGTTTAGGAGGGCGATCATGATATGACCTTCATTCTCCTCATTATTGTAGTAATCGCTGTCGATAATGCCTGTGCTATTCACAAGAGCTAGTTTACGTTTGATAGCCATGCTAGAACGGATATGGATGGCAAGGTATTCGTCGTATGCCATGAAGGCCTTAAGGCCTGTCGGCACGAGAACCACTTGATTAGGTTCTAATGTAACAGCTTCAGCGCATTCAATATCATAGCCTGCGCTTTCTGTGGTTTTACGTGTTGGTAAATTGATATTTTGTTCTTCAAAAGCAGAAACTACTTCAAAGCCACGAATATCCATGTAACACCTCTTATTTCAAACAATCTTTACGGGACAAGTTAATACGGCCTTGTTTATCGATTTCGATAACCTTAACCATAATTTCGTCGCCTACATTTACAACGTCTTCTACATTTTCAACGCGTTCTTTTGCAAGTTTAGAAATATGTACAAGACCTTCTTTACCTGGTAATACTTCTACGAAAGCACCAAATGCCATCAAGCGAGTTACTTTACCAAGGTATACTTCACCTACTTCAACCTCTTTAGTCAGGTTTTCGATGATTTGTTGCGCTTTTGCAGCACCTTCTTGGTCTACAGAAGCGATGAATACTGTACCATCATCTTCGATGTCAATTTTTGCACCTGTTTCGTCAATGATGCTACGGATTACTTTACCGCCAGAACCAATTACGTCACGGATTTTGTCTGGATCAATTTTCATTGTAATGATGCGTGGAGCGTATTGGGACATTTGTTGACGAGGTTCAGCAATGGTATCTAACATAATGCCCATGATGTGCATGCGACCTTTATGAGCTTGTTCCAATGCTTCGTGAAGGATTTCACGAGACAAACCAGAAATTTTAATATCCATTTGGATGGCAGTTACACCCTTAGCTGTACCAGCCACTTTGAAGTCCATATCGCCAAGAGCATCTTCCATACCTTGAATATCTGTTAAGATTGTGTAGTGTTCGCCTTGTGTAACAAGACCCATTGCGATACCAGCTACAGGAGCTTTAATAGGTACACCAGCATCCATCAAGGACAATGTGGAACCACATACGGAAGCCATGGAGCTAGAACCATTAGATTCTAATACTTCAGATACTAAACGCAATGCATATGGGAATTCATCTTCGCTAGGAGTTACAGGTACCAATGCGCGTTCAGCCAAAGCACCATGACCGATTTCACGACGGCCAGGACCACGAGAGGAACGAGTTTCCCCTACGGAGAAGGATGGGAAATTGTAGTGGTGAATATAGCGTTTTTCTGTTTCTAAACCGATGCCATCAATTGTTTGTTTTTCAGACAATGGCGCTACAGTAGCTACGTTCAATACTTGAGTTTGACCACGTGTGAATAGGCCAGAACCATGTGTACGAGGCAATACACCTGTACGGCAAGAAATTGGACGAACTTCATCAAGTTTACGGCCATCTGGACGAATTTTTTCAACAGTAATCATATGACGTACGATTTCCTTCGTCATTGCATCAAATGCTTTATTTACATCAGCTAAGTTATCTGGATAGATTTCCGCGAAATGTGCTAATACATCTTCACGTACTTCTGTTTCTTGTGCATCACGTTGTTGTTTATCTGCACAACGAACGGCTGCGTCAAGTTTATCGTGACCATATGCGCGAACTGCATCAGCGATTTCAGCAGGTACGTCTTTGCTTTCAAATACGCGTTTTTCCTTACCTACTTTAGCTTTTACATCTTCTTGGAATGCAACGATTTTCTTAATTTCTTCGTGAGCAGCCATGATAACTTCAAGAATAGTTTCTTCTGGAACTTCTTGAGCGCCACCTTCAACCATGAGGATAGCGTCTTTTGTACCAGCTACTACGATATTAAGGTCAGTTTCTTCTAATTGTGCTTTTGTTGGGTTTACAACAAATTCACCATTTACACGACCCATGCGAACGCCAGCAATTGGGCCAGCCCATGGGATATCAGAAATAGATAATGCTGCAGATGCACCAATCATACCGCAGATAGCAGGATCACAATCTTGATCTACGGACATAACTGTAGCTACAACGTGTACTTCGTTACGTACACCTTTATCAAATAGTGGACGAATAGGACGGTCAATCAAACGGCTATTCAAGATAGCAGATTCAGGTGGACGTGCTTCACGTTTAATAAAGCCACCTGGCAAACGACCAATAGCATACATTTTTTCTTCATAATCTACTGTAAGTGGGAAGAAATCGATATCCTTCGCCTCTTTAGAACCTGTAGCGGTAACGAGTACACGAGTATCACCGTAACCAACCATTACGGCACCGCCAGCTTGTTTTGCAAGTTCCCCAGTCTCGATCGTAAGCGTACGACCAGCTAGGTCCATTTGGAATTGTTCCATTCCTATTCCTCCTAAAAATCT
>ERZ827363.3959-NODE-3959-length-10830-cov-17.712761_pt1 | contig 10830 bp, 10 predicted proteins | sample MGYA00519776_ERZ827363 | MGnify/ENA primary metagenome ERZ827363 (study PRJEB31778, sample SAMEA3449288) | human gut metagenome | biome: human gut; feature: human-associated habitat; material: faeces | place: United Kingdom | collected 2010/2012 ...
AGCGTCGATGGTACTGCACGGGGGACTGTGTGGGAGAGTAGAACGTTGCCAGGTTCCAACTAGGATCTTTAGCTCAGTTGGTTAGAGCAACCGGCTCATAACCGGTAGGTCCGGGGTTCGAGTCCCTGAAGGTCCACCATACGGGGGTATAGCTCAGTTGGGAGAGCACCTGCCTTGCACGCAGGGGGTCAAGAGTTCGAATCTCTTTATCTCCACCAAAAAGCTACGAATTATTTCGTAGCTTTTTTTGTTTTATTAAGAATTTTGATTGAAATTAATATGTCGTAAATTGAATAAAAAAATGTTTTGAAATTTATACAGATTAGTTAAATATAATATATAATTATATTAAGGTACGTATACACTAATATAAAGATAAATAATTATGAAATAATTCTACAATTATTTTTATAAAGAATTAGGGATGTGAATATATGGAAAAAAGGACTGAATTGGAGAAAATGATAGTTGAGTTAAAATTAGCAAAAAGAGAATTAGTGTTATTGGGAAAAAGTACAAATATAGTAGATGAAAAAATAAAGAATATAGAAAAGAAATTAGCCGGTGAAAATATAATGTAAGTTGGATAGTTAAAATAAAACTAGATGGTCATTAAAAATATATTTTTAGATATGTGTAATATATAAATAATCAAATGCATAATAATTGATGATAAGAGTATATTGGGATAAGTATAAGGAGGAATCGTAGTGATAAGAACTGTGGTTTGTGAAAAGGAAGGATGTAGTGGAAATATTTTTTCTATAGAATCAGAGGATGGACGATTGAAATTGATATGCAAAAATTGCTTAAGTGAATACTATTTAGATACAAATTATTATGATTTTATTATGTTATCAATTTGTTCCAAGTGTAATAATGATGGTTTTAAAATTTATAGAGATACAGAAAGTAATAATGTTTACCTTAAATGTTCAAAATGTGGCTCACCTCCAGAAAAAATATATATAGATGTGGATGGAAATCAAATATCATATGAAACAAAAGTATTAAATGATGTTAAAGATATTTTATACAAAATTGAACAAAGGATATATGGAATGGAAATAAAGATACAAGATTTGCAAGGAAGCCAAAATATATTAGAGGAATCTTTAGCATATATTAATAAATATTTAGTTGAAAAGAATTAATAAGTTATGTTATGTAACAAATGATTTAGAGGATAGGGAGAAGTAATGAAACAGAAAAAGCAAAAGAAGAAATTAATTTCATGGATATTATTATTAGCATGGATGGCTTTTATATTTTATATGTCACAACAAACAGGACAAGTCTCATCAGGGCAAAGTGGAAAAATAGTCTTATTATTATTTAAAATAGGTATTGAAATATCAAAAGATAATATAAGTAATATAACATTTATTATAAGAAAGTCAGCACATTTTACTGAATACTTTATTTTATATATTTTGTTATTTAATGTAATTAAACATTATATTCATACTAAGAAGATAATATTCTATTCTATTATGGGAGTTATAATTTATGCTGTTTCAGATGAGCTTCATCAGTATTTTGTACCAGAAAGAAGTTCAACAATTAAGGATGTTTTTATAGATAGTTGTGGTGGAATTGTAGCTTCTATAGTTAATAATTTATTTTATAAGGTCAAAAATATGATAAAAATTTAATCTGTGAAACTATCAATAATTAAAAATTGCATTATTGATAGTTTTTTTTTAATAAAAGAATATAATTATAAATAACTATATTGTTAAAAAATATTTATAATAAGTTGTAAATATCATATTATTAATCATATTATTTAACATATAAATGGGAAAAATGCATAATTTTAATAAAAAATGTTTGATTTTATTACTATATCAATATATAATAAAAACATAGTAAATGAAATTTTAATAAAACTAAATTGCAAAATTAAAATTTGATAAAACTTAGGAGGAGTATGGGATGAATGAGAACAAAAATAAAAAAGGTTTTCTAGGTGCTGTTGAGAGAGTAGGAAACGCTTTACCACATCCAGCAATTATTTTCTTATTATTATGTGTAATAATAGCAGTGGTATCACATATATGTGCTAAATTGGGCGTATCAGTTACTTATACAGGATTAGATAGAGCAACAAATGAAATAAAAGAAATGTCTTCATCAATTGTAAGTTTGCTTAGTCCTGAAGGAATAAGATATATGTTTACTTCAGCTGTAACAAACTTTACAGGGTTTGCACCATTAGGTACAGTGCTTGTTGCAATAATTGGTGTAGGTGTAGCTGAAGGATCAGGATTAATAGGAGCTTGCTTAACAAAACTAGTAAGTAGTACACCTAAAAGATTAATAACTCTAGTAGTTGTTTTTGCAGGAGTAATGTCAAGTATAGCATCAGATGCAGGATATGTAGTTTTAATACCTTTAGGTGCTGTTGTATTTATGAGTTTTGGAAGACATCCATTAGCAGGTATTGCTGCAGCATTTGCAGGAGTATCAGGAGGTTTTAGTGCTAACCTTATGGTTGGATCAACAGATGCTTTATTATCTGGAATTAGTACTGAAGCAGCTAAAATGGCAGATGCAACTGCAAAAGTAGGAATTACTGACAACTGGTATTTTATTATGGTATCAACAGTACTAATAACTATTTTAGGAACAATAGTGACAGAACTTATAGTTGAACCAAAACTAGGTAAATATAAAGGTTCTGTAACGGAAACATTAGAAGATTTAACTGTAGAACAAAAAAGAGGCTTAAGATTTGCAGGAATTGCCTTAGTATTATTCTTAGTAGGTATGGCATTATTAGTTGTACCAGGCAATGGAGTATTAAGAAATCCTAAAACAGGAGAAATTCTTACGTCACCATTTATGTCATCAATAGTTATAATTATTTCTTTATTATTCTTAATTCCAGGGATTGCTTATGGAATTGGTTCTAGAGAAATAAAGAATAGTAACCAAGTAGTTAATTTAATGAGTAAAAGCATGTCTTCTATGGGATCATACATAATATTAGTATTTTTTGCTGCTCAATTCGTAGCATACTTCAGCTATACAAATATTGGGACTGTAATAGCTGTTCAGGGAGCAGATTTCTTAAAGAATATAGGGTTAAAAGGAATTCCGTTAATATTATTATTTATACTTGTTGCAGCATTTATTAATATATTCATGGGATCAGCTTCAGCAAAATGGGCAATAATGGCACCAATATTTGTACCAATGTTAATGGAAATGGGTTATTCACCAGCTCTTACTCAAATGGCTTACAGAATTGGGGATTCATCAACTAATTTAATATCTCCATTAATGAGTTACTTTGCATTAATAGTAGCATTTGCACAAAAATATGATGATGAATCAGGAGCAGGAACTATAATTTCAACTATGTTACCTTATTCTATGGTATTCTTAATAGGATGGTCACTACTATTAGTAGTATGGTTTGTTTTAGGTCTTCCATTAGGACCAGGAGTAGGAATGGGAGTTTAAATTAATGATGAATTATGAGTAATGAATTAATGTACAAGCTATATAAATAGATTACAAATATTTTAAAGAATTATTTAGTATAAAAAAGAACTATATCAGATTAAAATGGAACCTATAAGATAGACACTTATAAAAGAGGTCTATATATATAGGTTCTTTTTTATACGTAAAGATAATTTAGGGGTAAGGTATAAGGAGAAATATTAAATAATAAGTAATATAAATTAAAATGGATAAATACTATTAATTAAGGGAATAATTTTATAACAATAGAAAGTAAATAAAATACTTTTAGAAATATTATGAGGCTTGTACTATTTGAACATATTAAAACATAAAAATTTAATAGATATTTATTAAGTTAAATAGTTTTAATATAAATTATATAAATATTATATATAAGAAAGGCAGGTGAAAGATAGTACTTAGGGCAAGTATTATCTAAGATATCATGAAAAACTACAATTTTGAAAGTTTAAGAAATGTAGGTTTGATAGGACATGGTGCTACAGGAAAGACATCATTAGCAGAGGCATTACTATATTATACAGGCACTACTGATAGACTTGGAAAAAATGAAGATGGAACCACTGTAATGGATTACGAAGCAGAAGAAAAAAAGAGAGGTATTTCTTTATCAACTTCTGTAGCTTGTGTTGAATCTAATAATACAAAGATTAATATAGTTGATATGCCTGGATATTTTGATTTTGAAGGCGAAATGATACAAGGAATGAAAGCAGTAGATATAGCAACAATTGTAGTATGCGCTGTATCAGGTGTTGAAGTAGGAACGGAAAAAGCATGGAAGTATTGCAATAAAGTAAATATTCCAAGGGCATTTTTTATTAATAAAATGGATAGGGAAAATGCAGATTTTGATAAGACATTAGAACAAATGAAAGAAAAATTTGGTCTTAGCATAGTACCAATAGAATATCCAATTGGTAAAGAAGAAAATTTTACTGGTGTAGTAAATATAATTTCACAAAAAGCATTTAAATTAGACAATAAAACTAAAAAAATGGTAAGTATAGATATTCCTGCAGATCTTATTGATAAAGTAAATGAATGTAGACAAATGATAATGGAAACAGTTGCTGAGACTGATGAAGAATTATTAGAAAAATATTTAGAAAATGGAAAACTTAGTGATGAAGATATTTATTCAGGATTTATAAAAGGTTGTTCTGATGGAGAGATAGCTCCTGTATTATGTGGAAGTGCTACGAAAGTAGTAGGTATCAAATCAATGTTAGAAAATATTATAGGATGTTTCCCATCACCTAGATACTCACGTGCTCATAAAGCATTAGATATTGATACTGGTGATGAAATTTATATTAAGGTTGAAGAAGATAAACCATTTTCAGCTTATGTATTTAAAACTATAGCTGATCCTTTTGTAGGAAAGATTTCATTGTTTAAAGTAATTACTGGCAAATTAAATGGAGATGCTGTAGTAAAGAACACTAATAGTGGCAAGCAAGAAAAATTATCTCATTTATTCTTTATGAGAGGAAAAAATCAAATTGTTACTGATGAAATAATTGCTGGAGATATAGGTGCAGTAGCTAAATTACAATTCACATCAACTGGAGATACTTTATGTAGCCAAGAGATTAATATTAAATATGATAAGATTAAGCTTCCTGTACCAGTTATGTCAATGGCAATACTTCCTAAAACAAAAGGTGATGAAGAAAAGATTTCTTTAGCATTATCTAAACTTATTGAAGAGGATCCTGTTTTTAAAATTGAAAGAGATAAGGAAAATGCAGAGACAATAATTTGGGGTTTAGGAGAAACTCATTTGGAAGTAATAGCTAGTAGGATAAAGAATAAATTTGGAGCAGATGTTATTTTACAGACTCCAAAGATTCCATATAGGGAAACTATTAAAGGAAAGTCTGATGTTCAAGGTAAATACAAGAAACAGTCAGGAGGACATGGTCAATATGGAGATGTTAAGATAAAATTTGAACCAAGAAATGATGGTAAATTTGATTTAGAGTTTGTTGATAAAGTAGTAGGTGGAGCTGTTCCAAGAAACTTCATACCAGCGGTAGAGAAAGGATTAAGAGAATGTATGTCCAGTGGTGTCTTGGCTGGATATCCTGTTGTAGGAGTGAAAGCTACATTATATGATGGGTCATACCATCCAGTTGATTCTTCAGAAATGGCTTTTAAAATAGCAGCATCTATTGCTTACAAAAAGGGGTTAGAAAGTGCAAAGCCAATCTTATTGGAACCTATAATGAATGTAGAAATTAAGGTTCCAGATGAATACATGGGTGATGTAATGGGAGATATAAATAAAAAGAGAGGTAGAGTTATGGGAATGGAACAAGTAGGTGATGAACAGAAAGTTATTGCGGAAGTGCCTATGGCTGAAATGTTTAATTACGCTACTTCATTAAGAGCAATGACTCACGCAAGAGGAAGTTATGTAAGTTCTTTTGGTAGATATGAAGAAGTTCCTGAATCAGAACTAATAAAGATATTAAATGAAGCAAAGAAATTAAAGGCAGAAGCTTAAAATAATAAGAGGTGGAGTATAATTTCACCTCTATTTTCTATTAAAATATATTACGAATGAATAAAATATAATTTATTTACATAAATTATTATTGAGTAAAAATATAGATGGACTAAAGTAGTAGGAGGATATTAAATATGCCTGACTATAGAATGGATATAAAGGGAAAGTTAGGACTAGGAGAATATAGTGATATATATGACTATATGGGAATAGTTGATAAAAATGATAATTTTACAATTACTTTAGATGCATCAAATAAACAGCACATAAATATAATTACTTCGATGCTAAGAGAAGGAAATTTTGTAATAATAGATCAAGGAATTGATACTCTTGGAGGTTATTATATTAATGCTAATAAGTATAAATAATATATCTCTAGAGCTTTAAGCTTTAGGGATTTTAAATTTGTAAAAATAAAAACATAAAGATTTAATTATATTATGATATTAATTAATTGGATATTGATGGTATAATTCAATTAGAAGTAAATTGAATTGAGGTGAAAAATGTGAAAGCAGAAATAATAGCAATAGGTTCAGAAATATTGTTAGGAGATATTGTAAATACAAATGCACAGTATTTATCTAGAGAACTTGCTACTTTAGGAATAGATGTATATCATCAGCAGGTAGTTGGTGATAATGAGGAAAGATTATTAAAGGCATATGATGAAGCATATAAAAGAAGCGAGCTTGTAATAACAACTGGTGGCTTAGGACCAACACAAGATGACATTACTAAGGAGTCAGCAGCAAAGTATTTTAACAAAAAATTAAAGCTTGATGAAAATACTTTAAAAGGTATTGAGAAATATTTTAATAAGCAAGGTCGTGAATTAAAAGGAAATAATATTAAGCAGGCATATTTTCCAGAAGGTGCGATAATAATGCCTAATAGCTGTGGAACAGCCAGTGGTGTAATTATAGAAGAGGGAAATAAGAAAATGATAATATTGCCAGGGCCACCAAAGGAAATGGAAAGTATGTTTAATGAGCAAGTACTTCCTTACTTAGAAAAGTTAACAGATTGTGTGCTTAGATCAAAGATGCTAAGAATTTTTGGAATAGGTGAAAGCTTCATGGCAGAAGAGCTAGCTTATCTTATTGATAATGGAAAAAACCCAACGGTTGCTCCTTATGCTAAAGGTGTAGATGTTAGCTTAAGGATAACAGCTAAAGGAGAAACTGAAGAGGAATGTTTAAATTTAATTGAACCAGTGGAGGCGGAAGTGAGGAAGACACTTAAAGACAAAGTGTATGGAGAAGGAGAAATTACCTTAGAGTATAAGGTAGCAGAAATGTTATGTAAAAGCAATTTAACCATTTCCACAGCTGAATCATGTACAGGGGGAATGATTGCTGCTAAGCTAATATCATATCCAGGAGTTTCACAGGTATTTCTTGAAGGTGCTGTTACATACTCCAATGAAGCTAAGGTGAGGAGACTTGGTGTTAAGAAAGAAACCTTAAATTTATATGGTGCAGTAAGCAAAGAAACTGCCAGGGAAATGGCAGAAGGTATATGTAGAGAAAGTGGATCAGATATTTCAGTAGTTACAACTGGTATTGCAGGACCAGGTGGTGGAACAAAAGAAAAGCCAGTAGGTTTAGTATATATAGGATTATGCTTTAAAGGGGAAACAGTAGTAGAAAAGTTTATCTTCCAAGGAGAGCGAGATAAGATTAGAGAAAGAGCTACTATGAATGCATTAAATCTATTAAGGCTAAAAATCATTGAAAAAGGATATTGTAGGGAATAAGAAAAAATAATCCCGTTAATCAAATGATTAAGGGGATTATCTTGTATATAAATAAAATGGGGGAGAGGCGATTAATTATGAAGCTTTATCCACTTCATTTATATTATTATCATATAAAACTATAAATATACATTATTGCAAAGTAGATTTACAGTTAGGGGGAATGTTTTTGAAAAAATTGAAGGAGGCTAATATATACTTTTTAGTTATATTGCTATTAGGTATTTTTTCGGCTTATCCATTATCATATATATTTAGTATTTTAAATATTACAGACTATAGAATGAAATTGTTTATTACACATTTAACCATATTTATAATGCCAGCAATTATTTATTTATTATTATCACAAAGAAGTATAAAAGACACTTTAAGGATTAATAAGCTTTATTTTAAAGATGCATTATTATTGATATTGTTGGCATTTGTTTGCCAACCAATGGTCACATTGTTATCTTTAATATCACAATTAGTGTTTCCTAATAATGTTGCAATGGTGATTACATCTATTATAGATACTCCATACCTTTTATTCTTGTTATTGTTTGCTGTTATGCCTGCTATAACTGAAGAAATTACTATTAGGGGAGTGGTTTTAGCTGGTTATGATGATGAAAACATCTTTGTATCAGCGGTGGTTACAGGATTGTTCTTTGGAATTATGCATTTAGATGGACAACAATTTTTATATGCAGTAGCATTAGGGATTATATTAGCATTAGTTGTTAGAATTACTAAAAGTATATTTTCTAGTATGATTATTCATTTTATCATCAATGGTACATCTGTAACATTGTCAAAGTTAATGGAGTTATTGCCAGCAAGTGAAGAGGAATTGCAGGCAGTAAGTGAAGTTACTTTAAAAAATGTACCTAATTCAGTAGTTTTAGGAGCAATATTCTTTTATGCTATTTTAACTATAATTTGCTTTGTAGCTATATATTTTATTTTTAAAAAGCTTATATCATTAAATATAAAGAGAAATATACTAACAAGAGAAGAGGTAAGAGTAAAAAATAGTTTGATGAAAAGTATAAAGGATGTAGTAAACTTACCATTAGTCTTAATAATAGGAATATATATTATCTATATGAATTTTTTTAGTTAATTAAAATAAATTATATATTATTTAATTAATCAAATAGGTGAAGAAGTAGTATATTAAGCAGAAAAAAACAATATTAACAAAAATATTGACATAATTATAGGAATATAATATAATAAAATTGTTAAGGCTCGATAGCTCAGTCGGTAGAGCAGAGGACTGAAAATCCTCGTGTCCCTGGTTCGATTCCTGGTCGAGCCACCAGGTAAGCAGCTTGTTGAATAATAAGCTGCTTTTTTGTGCTTAAATATATACTCATTAATTATAAAAGATATATTGAATCGTTATTTTAAAATGGACGGTTTAATATATCTTTTTTTTATAAAAAATATAATAACACTATGTTAAGCTGATATAAATTAAAGATAAAAGGCAATAATATAATACTAATAGATAAAGAAATAAAGCTGTATGATATAAATAATAAAAAGTTAATAAAAAATATACAAAGAGTTATAAAATAACTCTTTACAAGTTAAGCAAAAGGATTTATAGTTATTTGTAGAAAGTAATTTTATATTAATTTGTATTAAGATATAAATATGGGAGGGTAGTTAAAATGGGAAAATTTATGTTATCAGAAGAGGATTATGAATATTTAACCAAAGGAATAGCTATAGGTGTTGGAATAGGAATTTTTGTGGGAGCTTTTTTTGAAAATATAATTTTTACATTTGCTGCCGGAGGAGTAATTGGAATGATAAGTGGTTTAATATACTCTACTTATAAAAAGTTTAAAAAGAAAGAAATAATGTAAGATATTATTTTGATTTATTCTATTAGATAAGGAGCCCTATGTAAAGTTTATTTTCATAGGGCTCCTATTTTTATATATGCACAGAATAAAAAAATATGTATCCTATATATTTTCTATTTGCCAATCTATAGGTTTTTTACCTATAGAGATAAGGAAATCGTTGGCTTTTGAGAATGGATGGCTACCAAAGAATCCTCTAAAAGCTGATAATGGACTAGGATGAGTAGATGTTAATATTAGATGCTTACTATTAGTTATTAGGGATTTTTTTTGAATTGCATTATTTCCCCACAAGATAAAAACAACTGGGTCGTTCTTTTTATTTATCAATTCTATTATCTTATCCGTTAGTTGTTCCCAGCCTTTATTTTTATGAGAATTTGCAGCACCATCTCTTACAGTAAGAACAGTATTAAGAAGTAAAACACCTTGATCAGCCCACTTTTTTAAATATCCGTTGTTAGGAATATAACAACCTAAATCATTATTTAGTTCTTTATATATATTACTTAAAGAAGGAGGAATAGCAACAGTAGGATTTACCGAGAAACTTAATCCATGAGCTTGATTCATTCCATGATAAGGATCCTGACCTAATATTACTACTTTAATATTTTCATATGATGTGAAATTTAAAGCGTTAAATATATTTTCTTTATCAGGATGAATAATATGATGCTTATATTCATTATTGAGAAAATTCCTTAGGTTAAAGAAATAATCCTTTTTAAATTCATCTTTTAATAAATAATACCAGTCTTTGGCTAATACATTAGTCATAAAATCACCTCTTACATTTTAGTTTATACAATATGAATTATAAGTATTAATAATAGAAATGCCAATAATTTCATCAAAATAGGCAAAAACGTTACCTTGCATATCGTATATAGATATATTAAGAAAAATGGAGAAAAATAATATAAATTAAGATTAATATGCTTAAATTAGTAATAAAACATAAAATTATGGAGAATAATAATGGTAAGATAAAACACGTCGCAGAGATGACATACAGATAAATATCTAGTAGGTAAATTTGCGAAAATGGAAAGTAGTTTCTGAAAAAAACTTTTTAAAAAAAGTTGTTGACAGAATAAACTTCCAGTGATAAGATAAGAAAGTCGCTTGAGGGCGACAAGATAAAATGGTCTTTGAAAATTGAACAGAATATAGTTAATATAAAACCAGCA